>WLWD01000830.1_pt1 | contig 116892 bp, 68 predicted proteins | sample 6712731 | NCBI WGS metagenome assembly WLWD01 (sample SAMN12718690, study PRJNA576275) | sponge metagenome | isolation source: marine sponge | host: Mycale hentscheli | place: New Zealand: South Island, Marlborough, Capsize Point | collected 2014-11-01
AAACAATACTGAATTAAAAATATTTGGTCGCCACCGGAAATCGAACCCATGAAGAATACATCTAATGAGTAAAAGACAGCTAAGAAGGAAATTATGAATTGTAAATGTTCATCAGAGCTTTAAATAGAATTATGAGAATATCCATATTTGACATGTACAGCATTGGTGCAGATTAGCAACCTACAGACATTGGAACATGTAGGAACACAATTTTAGTAGCAAAATTGACCACTTAAATCGGTTATATTTCTGACTACATTCAGTTTAAACAATAAGATATTAATCATTAACTATTATTTACTTATCAATATGCAAACCACATTCCCTTAATTTTTCCAACAACCTATCTGAAGCATTATTAACCTGATGTATATTATTATTTATTTTTAATGAATTACATATGATCATTTTTTAGCATTGCATTCATTATGAGTACAAGTATATTCCACTTAAGAGCATTATGTTGACAGCTGCTTTTGGACTTTAATGTTAGCAGCTGCCTGAGATGACTGAAGGATTGGCAGTTAAACAATATTTTCCATAATGGTATATTATATTGTCATATAATTTATAAAACAGCTAACTACTAACAACAGCTAAATACTAACTAAAATATTTATTGGAATATCCAAGTACAGGACAAGTGATGACTTTGAAAGTAAATTTGAAACATTTTAAACAAATTAAAATTACACAAGAAAAAATTCCAATTAATAAAAATTTATTTCAGTAAATGTACATATCAGCAACCTTTACATTAATTCTGCAGTGAAATAATATTACTTTGTATATTTGTAAAATTATATTTTATTTGTACAATTTACACTATAATTTTATCGTAGATCAGCCTCTCACTAACTATGAACCTTCAACGCGAGTAAATGCTGCTGCCTCAGCAAGTTCTGAACAACTGTATGTTTATGGAGGTATTGTTGATAACTTTGATGAGAATAAAAGACAACTGAGAGCCGTAATTCAAATCTATGAGTGCACTACAGAATCCTGGAAAGTACTTCCAACATCTGGTACCCCACCTCCTGGAATATATGGCTGTGCAACATCTTATTCAGGTCATATTGGTGGTCGAGATGGTACACCATTCCATGCTTCACTGCATCAGCTAGACACCAGATCTATGACATGGATGCAACTCTCGCCACAACATGATAGTGGACCCATGAGGAAATGTGATTGTCAAATGATATATTATAATGATTCGTTAATCGTCATTGGAGGCTATGGCATACCATCAGGTGAACTGCAGTCTGGATCACAATTTACTGAGAATAAACATTATCAAGATGGTCGTGGCTGTACAAATGAGATTCATAAGTACCATATTTCCCAAGGTAAGTCACAAATTGTATTTCAATTTATTTGTCACGATTTATTTTATACATTATTATTAAAATACAGTGTATATTAATAAAGTATTACAGATATAATTTCTTTAGAGTTATTTGCAGATTTAATGTAAACTATTATCGAAATTTTCATGGAATAATTATAACACAATGGTTTTGTATGTTTGTGCTATACTTAATTTTGTCATGTAGATGTGAATAAAATTTAATGGTTTCAGACATAGTGGAACTATTACCCTTTTACACTGTAAACATTTATCAGGAATAATTATAAAGATATAATCAGACGGGATAAATTCAAAGTTACAGTGCTAACGTCTGTCTTTAGTAATGAATTTTAATGATCTTCAATCATTTCTTTCCTACATAAATAGAAACTAGAATAATTTCTATCTCAGGTTATGATTATATTGAGTGTGTATTAGTGATTTTTGAACTAAGCAATTTGGTTTATGTATGAATTTATTTGTAGTGATAGAATAGAATAACGTTAGTTTAAACATGCTAATTATGTATTCTTGTATTTAGTATGGCTTCTAAGATGACTTACTTAATTAATATTTATTCACACAATGGGCACCACTAAGTATTACTTGCTCTGTGTAAATAGTAATAATAATGCAATTTATATGTGACTGTGTCTATCAATAGTAATAGAGCAAATTATTTGTTAAAAGTGGACATACATTTAGTAGTTGCGTAAGTGCTGAGGTGTTTGAGAACACATTTTCTCAAAAAGTAAATAGTTGAAAATGTTGTATTAGTTTGAAACAAATTTTTTATAAAACGCACAGCGAAATACTTAATTTATGTTTGTGAATTATTATAAACATATCAGATACAGTCTTTGAAGTAATTAAGATTAATAATTTTTGGCTATATAAAGTGTTCATATAAAATGAGGCATGTAACCATGAAACTGAAACACTGCAAATACAACCATTACCAACTCATAAATTAAGTGTCTCAAATAACATAATGAAAGTCATTCTTATCCAATAATATCAACCAAAAACTTGGTCATTGGTAAATTACTACTAACAATAGATACGATACTTTTGAATTATAACTTGTATAATAATTGCTGCATATAAAGCAGCTTTAAATTTATGTAAATGACATTTGAAGTCTTCATAAAATAGATTTCTTAAAATAACTTAAGAAATATATAATTACATTGCTATTTTTATTTAGGTACATGGTCTTCTCCCTTGATCACTGGAAGTAGACCTTCTCCTAGATCTGGTTTTACAGTCACCTGCATTAGTCCTACACATGCAGTCTTGTTTGGTGGATGGGATGGTACTAGTGACTTCAATGACACTTACCTCATAGACTTGGCACAGATGGTAAGAATTGATGTAATATCTCGATCATTGTAATTGTATTGATAATATGAGGTTAGTCAAGATGTATATGTGCAGAAATTAAGCAATAAAATACAAATGATAGCATTCATCTGCCATTACATATGTACAATGTAAACTATTTATGTAAGTACTTTTATTCCTTTATTGCAAGTTTCTATCTAGTGAGTTTGTTAAGATGGAGGGTATTTCATGGAACATAGGAACTAAGGCAAATCTGCCACTTATTTAAAATAACAAGTAATTTAGTGGAGTGTCCATTTATTAAAACTTTCTATACGGAACTAAATAAAAAAGCAAATATTTTTTATAATTCTGTGTATAAATTCTTATTGACCTGGATGAGTTCTCATTGAAGAGACTAGTAAGTTGCAACTGGCCATTTCTAAGCAGCAAAAGAATAACAAAACAGGGAGGGAGAGAGTACACTTTACAAAGTACAAAGACATGTAGTGGTATTTTTATATAGGTATCTAGGCAGCTGCACTTGCAGAGGATATTTGTTGTACTTGGGCTCAAACAACTATTTTTCTAGTATACAGTACTTATTACATGAGTCAGAGTATGATATGGTGAAATATTTCATGACCTGGCTAATTTATTTTCAAGAGCCAGAGTGAATGAATTATCAAACCATATCACTCTGCTGAGTGTAATATGTGATTTATTCCACACTAGATATCTTCACTACTGTAGTTAGTAGCCCCACCCCCTCCTTTAGCAGCTGCTCTAACATTGGTTGAGTAGCTACACAAAAGGAAGGTAGCTTAAAAGACCAAGAAAATTGACAAGTTCAGCCAGTTGCTATAATTACATGGGTAATGAGCCTGGCAGTACAGCAACATGGTGAAATATGTGACCATCTACAGGAAAACCGGGCACAACGCGGCGTGCGTAAATATCGAGAAAAGATCGATCGATTTCTTAAAAATGTATTGTTTCAAGCTGACGGAAGGGAACGGTTAGGTCTATTACAGTGATAACGACTTAAGCTACGACGATAAAACTTTGAGAGCTTAATATCTGGACGCCGGCAACTCTGTAAGTACAACAAAAAAAATTTCGAAGGGTGCCGCGTTGTGCCCAGTTATCCTGTAGACGGTCACATATCATGAGTTATTTCACAGGTCGTGTACCTAAACATATCATTGTGAAGATATCTAGGGTGGAATAACAATTATTATTTTTTTAAATATATCAATGGAACACTTCAATGATCCTATTAAGACACAAAGTTTCCTGACTCAAATATGTCTGCTGTTTTAAAGTGATTACTAATGTTTGTGTTCACTTTTATACTCTGAAATTCTTTTTATGCTTACATATTTATAGCAAATATATGATGCATGTTGTCAGGAAACTATCCTGACAGCAACATACACACGTCGCCATGAAACCAGAAATGTATAACGGATGTATTGTGATTATTGTTCATTTTGTCGTATTTTATATCATTGCACATTCTTATCATAATTACTGCACATTATTTTTATTCCATTCAGGCAGATCAATTCAAGCATAGACTGCTTGATTACTTTAGTTAGTATAAAACTACGAGAAATAAAAATCTCTTCTAAGCACTGTATATACTGTGATTGGACTTACTCAGGTGGGAGCAAAACACAGTACATGTTACAAACATAATTGATAGGCTTTTAAAATGCAGCTGATACTTTTGGATATTGTTATTATATATAATTAGGCATGAAGAAGTGTTTCAGTTCTTCTAATATAATATATATTGTAAAGTAACTGTTTGATTGTACATTATATTATCGTACAAATAGTGTTTTACAAAACTTGTACATGGAGCACCACAACCATCTCCAAGATTTTATCATGCTGCTGTTTGTCTTGATTATAACAACAACAATCCACAGTTGTTAGTAGCTGGTGGACTTGATAGCAAGGCTTTAAGTGATGTTTGGTGTCTTGATGTACGAGCACAGAGTTGGCAACAGGTAAGATCATATTATAGTATAGCTCAAATAATATTTGCTATGTAGAAGTTAAAAAACTTAACTGGTGAAAATTTGGAATAATTATTAAAAGAAAAAAATGATGTTTATTGTTTGAACTAAAATTACTTTAGTAGTTCTTCATAATTATTATTATTGGATCATGTACCATTCCCTGATAATTGGTGGCTAAAAGTTCACCTGTAAAGAACTTTGAATATTTCAGTCAATTCTGTTTCTAGAACTAATTAAATAGTTTAAGTTAAGTTATATTTTTCATAGACTTAATTAAGTATAGTAATTTGTCTAATCTCTTTATAATTATTACACAATTTCATGCATGAAATCAAATTATTTCATTCAGTCCACAAGCCAGCGTTCAAAAACAATACATTTAATGCACATACATGAAGTACTACATGAGTACATTCCATGTACAATGTTTAACAACAACTTTTCTTTATCTTTTGCAAGGTGTAGGTTAAATTCTGAGCACTTTGAGGTTTTATATTTACACTGTCTGGATAGAGTAGCTCTTCTTTCTAACAATATAAGTCTGTTGTCTGAGAAATTTTCCGGAAGCTCGTGATAAAAGTGTTTCTTGAGATCTCCTAAAATGGCTTTAGAATAATGGCTGTGTTTCCCACACAGATAGCTGTGATCCTTCTGTAGCATTATAAATACTCTATAACATTATACTGAAATAAAAATTTACTATCAGTGGGTCTTGCTTCTACATTCAAAACCTGCCCAATGTAGCATGAATACTTGTGATGATACATATCAGATAAAAGAGCTATAGAAGTAATGAATGAGAAAATGTCAACAACAGTCAACATTAGAGTTATCTAAAGCAAAACAATCATGTCTGATTTTTATTATTTTAAGAATACATATCCTATGCTGCTCATTCTCAACTATCATATTTTGACATGTCTGTATCTTCAAGCTTATAATTGTTAGGTTTATCTAGTTAACAATAAAGTCTTATGTGCAAGGGAGAACAGAAAAATAACCAGCAAAGCTTATCCAGAACAATAATCTAGAGTTTCTATGCAGCAAGTAAGCTTCATAAGCTACCAGATGGTGAATTGCACTTCGCAAGTATGTATTAGCTAGTACATATTGCTTGAAAATCATATTGAGTGATACTTTAGAAGTGCAAGATAGAAACAAGTGACTAGCTGAGTTGTACAAAACTACCAGAAAACTTCGCATTCAACTATCTTAAGACTGCATGTTCTGTTGTCAAAAATACACAGTAAAACGTCCTCAAAAAATTCCAGTAGCTCCATGTTGAAGACATGTGTAGAACTTGATGGAAGGCAACTTCCGATAGTCTAGTGAGTAGTCCTGTTGGCAAAATACACAGAGTAATCTGGAGTCCTATGAAGTATTTTTACAGATAAATGATTGCCAATTTGGCAACTTTGGGAAACTCTGGGAAATTGTGAAAATAAAAAATGGTCACAATGAAATTGATCTGTTCCAATAATTTTTTCAGGTATTATATATAGTATAGAATTCCTTGTTATGTAAAAAAATATCCTGATCAAAGTTGAGGCTAGATAGCTACATTGCAATAATTCCAAATGGATGCAGATGAACTACTGACTATAAAGTAAGTGTATTACATAGTAGAACTGTTTTCTGATTGTATTTTTCAGTTCAGACACTGCAAAATTTCAATTGTGCCGCTTCTGCTTAAATTAATATATGACTTAGTCAGAGTTCTTATATAGTGTGTTGTATACAGTAGGTTAATGAGTGATGTTCTCATGCAAGAAATTAAAATGTGTAATAATAGCTATATTTGTTTAATAATTAACTGTATAGGTTTAGGACTGTTTATATATCCTTCAGAGTTGAAATGAAACACATGCAGACGGGTCTACTTTAAGAAGGTTCCTCAAAGAATTACTAAATATGTTGCTTATATTTTCCTGCTGTCACTAAAGGCTTCTTGTCTAGGATTACACACTTGTATTTATTATTCAGCTACAAACTACATATGACATATATTTAACAATTCTGAAGACAGTGTAATGCTTCTCATTGCCAATCTTGATTGCCATTGGTTCTCCAAATTGGTCAACAGAGACAGCATTTTAGTTCCCTGTATGGTCAACTAATAAGACCAACCGAATCAACAGAAATTATAACTACATCTGCTCCTACCATGTTAGGAAAATTCGATGTGTTGTCTTTTTTAGACCACTATCTATTAAATATTTTTACATATGGTTGTAAATCAGTAAATGTCTCATTAATCTTAATCAGCATGTGTAAAATATCGAAGTGCAACTTTAACTATACTGAACAAATAAGTTCAAACATTTACTATTCATTCATTTGTTCAATATTTGCCACTTCAGATAGCCAAATTGCCACAGCCTAGATATAGTCACTGTGCAGCTGCTTTTGTTATTTCTTCTGAACTCACTGAAGTGGTGCTATTTGGAGGATTTGATCAACACTATCGTCACCTCTCAGAAACTACAATAATAAGAATTGGTGAGTTTACTGATTTTTATAAAATAATTTACTTTTTTAGCTGAAGTATGTTGATATATTTGAATTTATGTTTTATAAACATCGTCTCATTGTAATTTAGTCTTTATTTTTTTAGCAGACCATTGATTACACTAATAAAACTATTTTGGTCATTGCATAAAGAATATACAATTTCATTCTCATATTTTATTACATTTTACATATTTTTGATGAGTTCATTTTACCAAATTAGAAAATATAGCTGATGTTATATAATTGGGTAGTAACATTTTTTCAAGCATACTTGACTGTAACAGTTTCTCAAGTAAAGGCAATCTATTAATATCTCATCAATTTAAGACCACAACTGTTTATGTCTCCCATTCACAAAACTTTGTAAAAAAAGCAAACATGTTATTTATACTTTTTATGGAAATCAAGCAAGGTACTGACAATCATCAAACAAAATATCAGCTACAAAATAACATGATTATTTAATTAATATTTTCATACTATAGTCTGATGGCATGTGTTATTATATTCACTGAATCATTTCAGAACATGAGAAAATAATTCACATTAAATGTTTACTTGTGTTACTTTATTTATTATTCCACACAGTTGAATAATTTCTAGCCTAATACATTACTTTTACAGCTGTTAACATAAGAAACTTAAACTGTGACGAATTTTATAATGCCTTTTCAATGTAACATGTAATGTTTAGATTTCAATTATTGGATGAATCATTTAAATATCCTTTTGTGTTTACATTGTTAATTTGAGTTTTTTATTACTTTGGAATGTGGAAATAGAATGTATAGTGCTGTAGAGAAGTGATAGCTATAACTAATAAATAATTAGTTCATGTTTATGCCTAGCATTCTTTATTAAATTTGTAGAATAAAATTTAACTAAGGCATAATTACATTTTATATTATAGAAAAAGTACCCTCCTCCACTAAATGGAAAGTATCTGAAATTGTACATTCTTCAGAGTTGAGAAATAATGATAGACTAATAGCAAAGAAACTACTAAAAGGTAATATATTATAATTACAAATTGTCGACATGATTTAATGTATCAGGCATTATAAATGTAGAATAATACATTTATAACTATACATTATACCTCAGTTTGATCTTTGAAACATAATGAAATATTTTTGATTCTGAGTGATGTTATAGGTGTACAGGTGAAGCAAGTGAATCAAGTGAGTGGATTATTTGATGTTTGCTTCTTCTGCACTTAAACTACAGTAAAAATGTTACCACACCATATTAAAGTATTACTGCTAGAATAAGATAAGTGCTTTTTAATTAAATAATGGCTCCTCTCTGGATGGGGAGGTGTTTCCAGTTGACACCGAAAGGTGTTCTGATGGCACTTAATTGTTGGTCTGTTGAGTACGAGTCTGCAGCAAGTGGTACTACTCAACAGTATAAATGTAAAATGTGATGGTTTTGGAAGTCGTGTCAGTGGTTAAACCACTGGTGGCTAAAGCCAGTGGTCCTGGGTTCGATTCCCCTGCGACAACTAAGATTGCTTCACATTTTTCATATACTTTTTTCCAGACCCCGAAAGTTTCAGTCTAATTATCATTTTTCATTGACTTTTTTAAATTACTATATATTTGACTTTGCCATGAGATTTATCAACAAAATGTTCTATGTTATAATTGAATCAGACGCATATCCAGTTGATTATTCATCTTTTTTTGCCAAAGAAACAAAACTTCAAAGTCTTTAGTAGTTACCGCATGCTAACTTTATATGTATTATAATGTGTTATACAGTGTATTTATAATACACAAACAACAGAATAATAAAAACATGCACCAATATAATAATGTTTACCAGCATTTTCGCAGAGATGGCCGTGTCAGGCAACTTTTTTAGTGAGAATATTGTGGATATCGCTCAAAGCGCATGACTCTAGTTTAAGTCATTTTGAAGGTGGTAAAATAACTCCATGCCGCTGGTCCCCCCAAATTGACTTAGCTTTGAAGAAATACGAATGCTGTCTCTAAAGAACATTCCTAAGAATACTAAATGAGTTGTTACTTTTAGATAAAAAGCCACATCTTACACCCTAGCTAAAGTGTCAGATAGAGATTATTGATCATCAAGATCCAGAGACATTAAATCATTGGCTTAAAATATTCACTGTGAAAGTGAATGGAGAACAATAATGTCCCTACATATAACACAACAAGAACAGGGAATAACTCTTGAACGATTATATTTCAACTCCTGGGACCTATGGCCCTCGGGCTTGTGTGCACTAAATTTACCAGTAGCTATGCACACACCCTAACTATTTCAGATCCTGTTTACACAACTTAGTTTACCAGCATTTTCACAGAAAAGGCTGTGTCAAGCGACTATTTCAGTGAGAATATTGTTGATATTGCTTAGGAAACTGAAGGCTCTGAATATCCTTCGCCATATATGACTTTAAGTCATTTTGAAGGTGGTAAGGTATGTCCATGCTGCTGGGCCCCCTAAACTGACTTATCTTAGCTCTGAAGAAGAAATAAGAACGCTGTATCTAAAGAGCATTCCTAAGAATGCTAAATGGGTTGTTACACTTGGATGGAAAGCCACATCCCACACCCTAACAAAAGTGTCAGATAGACGTTATAGATTATCAAGATCCAGAGACATTAAATCATTGGCTTAAAATATTCACTGTGGAAGTGAGAAAAAGTAAATGGAGAACAAAACATAACAAGAACAGGGAAAACTCATAAACAATTGTATCTCATTGTAACTGTAGCAAACATCTTTAATGTAAAGCCCATGATCATATAATTAACAACAAGACAAGCTATACTTTTAAACTAAAACTAAAAAGTATCTATACCCTTAGTCAAATAGTATGCACATTATATATACATAAAGGCAAAAAAATAGTGCAAACTTACCAAGCTAGTACACCTAGTTACAATACAGCAATGGGATCTCATGAATAGATAATGTATAGGATGTTATTAATATTATAATTTGTAATCTTTGTAGTTACAGAAAAAGAAATTGAAATAGCCTGTGAAGAAGCCATAAAGAATCAAGCTTGTGTAGATATTTTTGTAGGACGCTTAAATTTTGTTGGCTTACCTCGTTCAGGAAAAAGTTCCACTCTACGTCGACTACTTGGAGAATTTATTAACTTTATTGAAGCTAAAATGGACCATGAACTACCAAGTACTGGAGTAGCAGACAGAAAACAACTCTTCATTCAGAGCATTAAAAAATCTGTTGGATTTGTGAATAAAGGACAATGGAATGAGAAAAATCTAGTAGGGGAGACTACTTTTCTCAATGGTATAATTTATCAATCTATAAATGGTAAGGTCAGAAATGCATAAGTCATACTTGGATAAGATATACTTCTGTTGCTAAATTTAACATATATGGGTCTAAATAATAATTGTTAATGTGGCAGAATTTATAGACAATTACAGAGTTGTATTTTCACAGTAAACAACCGATAAAATTAACTGTTAATAAACCAAATCCAAGTATAATAATTTTTTTGTACAATGACTAGAAAAACGTAGACCCTATATAAATTCTTGAGTAAGGCTTCAAGAAGAAGTTCTTTAACGATTGTAAACATTATAATTAACTGCATAAATAGAACATTTAGTTCTGACAACAAGTGAGTTTCAAATTGTATTAATATTATTGCTACAGATATAACATCCTCTTTTCAAGTCAAATCATTCCAGTCATCAGAAAATAAAGATCCAAGTACTAATAAATTATCATTGGAGAATGTAGAAATACATGCATCAAGTGACCTTGTTGTGAAAGAAATGCCATCATCAAATGAAGCTGAAAGTTTGCAAGATATAACTGAAACAGTAGAAATGAAAGAAGACAACGCTTTTACAAGTATTGCTGAAGTTTATCCTACATATGAAGATGCAACCGCCATTGAAGATTCAGAAAGGGTACCATGCTTACTTGAAGATGTCATATATTTGATTACTACTGACCACGGAGGACAGACCGAGTTTTTAGATCTAATGTCTCGAATCTTGATGGGGCCATCATTAAATCTTATTTTCAGCAGGCTGACAGATCCCTTAGATAAGGTGTACAAAATATATGCCACCAATGAAGAAGGAGTGTCTACCAACAAAGAAAATTCCATAGTAACTTTAGAGGAAGTTATATTTCAAACATTAGCTAGCATAGCTTGTATGGAAGCTACAAGTGAGGAAAATATATCAGCAGTACAAAGCTCTCATTTAAATCACAATAGTGATAATTGTTGTTCTTCTAAAGCTATGTTTGTTGGAACATTTAAAGATAAAGTTTCAGAAAGGCAATACGTGCAAAGAGACAAACAGCTCCGTAAAAAAATCGAGCAGACTGAATTTTTTCGCAAAGGTATAATCGAATATGCTAATGAAGATTATATAACTTTACCAGTGGACAACAGGAGCGGTACTAAAGAAGAAATCAATACCACAAAAACCAAGTTTGAAAACTGTATTAAGAAACACTTTGGTAAAGTACATATTCCTTGCACGTGGTTGATATTTAACATTGTGTTGCGATCCAAAAACAAACGCACGATAGCAATGGATGAATGCAAAGTAATTGCTGGAAATCTAGGAATTGGTGACACAGATTTGCATAAGGTTCTGTGGTTTCTTCATTATCGGGTTGGTTCATTACTCTACTATCCCAAAGTGAAAGGATTTGAAAACTTAATCATTTGTGACATTAAGGTGAGTAATATTGTCAGGGGCGTCGTAGCGGGTACGGCCGAGCACCCATAGCTGCACCAATATTTTAACAAAAAATGGGCGTGCCAATTAATTTTTTTTACTTATTACCTGATATCGATCTCGTGGTGGTCATTGTCGCATACTTGGGCAACTGAAATTGAGCGGTTGAAATTGAAGAGTCGAAATCGAGCAGTCGAATGACTTCCACCATTAAATAGCTAATATTGAGCCTTTGGGAGATTTTTTAGGAAAATCCGAACTACTCTGATCCTTCACTTGCTATTCCAAGGTGATCTTCTTTAAAATGAAATGTGGTTCAGAGATCTTTGAATTGTTTGCTTATATTTTTTGCATGCACTACTAGTAGTTTTTCCATACTTGAAGAAAATAAACGGCAGGCATTTGTGAGTTCTAGCATATTATGAATAAATTCAGGTTATTAAAGTTTTTTTTTGTCAATACAATAGTTGTTTTCTTCATAATGTCCAAGTAGCTATATTAAATATACAATAAAATTACATTCTACATAACAGCTATAATTATAATTTAACATAATATTAATTTGACATGGACAATGATTATTTATAAAAAATGAATTATTTGGTGTGAATTCAGTGGCACTAGAATACACAGAACATGAACTAAAAATTGTTCCTTCATTTGATAAAAAGGAACCACTGTGTTGTCTTTTCTATTAGTCTAACTCATTACTTGGACAAATCAGTGGGTGTTACTAAGTGAGTGTGGTTATTGTGGCCGCACCAATACTATCATGCTTTCCACTCCCCTGATTTTTCCACAAGCATTCCATGTAACACAGCATAGTCATTACATTAATAAGACTGCCTTTACATAAGGTAGCCATGGAAATATGCTACTGTTTATTCTACATCAGCATCTTATATTTCGTCACTTTCATAATCACAATATACAGAGGAGAGTTGGAAGCCAGATCGAATTGGTGGAGCCATTATAACCACACCAACTTAACGATACCCATTCATCTGTCCAAGTAATGAGTATGATTAATATAAACCATATAGAAGTGTTTTTTATCGAAAGAACCAAATATTTTTAGTCTATGCTCTGAGTATCCAGTAATTCAAATGCCACTGTAATCACACCAAACAATTAAGTCATTTTGCAAGCCAATAGTGCAGGAAAGACCTCTGAACTACGTTAGTTTTCCCAAAAGATCACTTTGAAATAGTAAACAACAGATCAGGCTTGTCAGGAGCTTTCTAAAAGTCTTTCGAAAGGCTCGATGTTAGCTATTTAATCCCAGCCAGTCATTCTTACAGCTTGATTTTGTCCATCCAAGTTCAACAACGACCTCGAGATCTGGTGAAAGATTAAAACATTAATAGACTTGCCTTCTTTTTGTTAAAATATGGATGCAGCCATGGCTGGTTGGCCACACCCTATCCAGCACCCCTGAGAAAGTTTGTATGTGATTTATCTATGTAGTGTGATTTAATAACAGGACATTGTTTAGATGGCATAATATGCTCAGAAGATAATTCAAAGCTATGTGTTTTATATGCCATTTACTTATAATGTTATGTTGTAGGTGGTATTTGATGCTGCAACATATTTGGTACTAAACACATTCACATTTAATAAAGTAGGGCCATATGCTGCAGATAACTTTAAGAAATATGCCCAATTTACTATATCTGATTTAAAGAAGGCCACTGAAAACAAACTTGATGATTTAATTTCTATGGAAATGATAGTAACACTTTTTGAGCACCACAATATCTTAGCTCCTCTTCCACTAACAAAAGATAGAGAAGAAATTACTTACTTTATGCCTAGTATTCTGAGAAGTGCTACAAAAGATGAGCTCCAAAAGGTTCCTATTTCTGCAGATGTGGCTCCTCTCATGTATCGATACAAGTGCGGCTACTTACCATTAGGAATCTTCTCTTCTCTTATTATAGGCCTGGTTTCAAACACAAAATTAAATTGGACTATCAAAGAAAACAGACCTTGTCGTAACAAGATTGATTTTTTTGTAGGAAAGGACAAGGACACAGTTACTATCATTAGCTATGCCACATATATTAAAGTGGTACTCTACAGAGAATCTCGTCCAAGAACACAGACTTCTGTAGTCTGTGCACACATCAGAAATACTATCACTTCTATGTTAACTGAAGTCAATCATAATCTCAAGTACCACAATGCAAGACTTCAATATGGATTCGCATGTACAGACCATTTATGGGATTCTGTATTGAAACTGTTCAACAAAGCTCCACTCCATTTATGTATACTGGAAGACGAAACCTCTTATAAAATGGAGAGTCTGAAGGATCCTCTTAAAATAATTCCACTTATAGATTCAGGACAGACAGTTTGGTTTGATGAGGTATGTCCATAACTTTAATCAACTCAGTGTTACAAATAATGTACTATATATATTTAGGAAAAATATGATTCAGTGACTACAGACACCACTTCTAAAGGTATTTGTGTTGTAAAAATGTGACTAACCTATTTGGTATTACCTTTTCAACACACTTCAGTTTTACAAATAGTTGTATTACATTTTTGTATTCTATGTAGGTTGGGTAGTTTAAATATAATTTAAATATTAAAATACATTTTATGTAAGTGTTATGAGAGTTAATGCATAACTTTGGCAAATACATTGCCACAGTGTCTTTGATGTTCTAATAGCTATGTGTAGTTGCTGTTAAAACTATCTATTGGTCTGAAAAATGCTAAGGTGGTGTTCTCTGACAAAGTGTATTGAATTTTTGTCATACTTAACTTATTATTCTACAGCATTTAAAGTGGAAGAAGACTGTACAAAGATCAATGCTGCAGAACAGCAATGGTCAAGTGGTAAAGGTAATCTGATAAAATGTTCTCATGAAATTAATTCTTTAGTTTGCTAAGACTTTAAATGACAAAAAAATTGAAAAATGCTACAAAAATCAGACAACCGGGCTCATAGTCTGAAAGAGAAGGCATAAACGAAGTTATGAGCATTGTAAATAATACACAATGTATAAGATAGCACTATTGCTATTACAAAATGGTACTTGTCTTCCCTGAAATTTTAACCAAATACGTAATTACTTACTATAAAGTTTCCACAACGCATATAATGAAGTTATTTAAGACTAAATATTAACAAACAGTAGCTAAGAAGCAAAAGGGTAGCTGTCCCTGAGCTGCAGAACATCTATTTGTATGATATAAAATAAATGATTGTTCCCAGGCCTAAACTGAATTGAACAGTATTGTCACTATTTTTACTTCCAATGTAATTTAGATTATCCCTTTACTATGAGCAATCTTGTTCTTCTAAAGGGGACTGACTCTAATAACAAGGAGCAAAAAATTCCAATAATCTCAGAACTTAGTCACAAATGGAGTGACACCAGTTATCGACTTGGATTCACTCCTGCTCTCACCCAACAAATAGAAATCAACTACCACAGAGTACAAGATAGTTGCAAAGAAGTCATGCGTTTATGGCTCAGCAGTGAAGAAGGAGCATATAATTATTCCACCACATGGGAAGGTCTTATTGAACTATTAGAGGATATTGAATTATCAAGTTTAGCTTCAGACATTCAAGAGGTAGTGTGCCAAACTACAGTATAAAGTAAACCATTAGAATCACATTTTGTGATAAAGTTGTGTTAAATGTGCACTAGTTGCAAAGTATACATTTTATTGATGTTTTGTATTGTGTTGACTTATTTAGCTGGAAATTTTTACACTAGTTATGTATTCTTCACCTATTGGATTGGATTGTGAATTATATTTTATAGAAACTATTGTAATCCAATGTTTGCTGTAACTATATATGAAAAGAGATATGGATATATGGTGCATCCTTTGGAAACACTGTAGGTCAGACATGATAGGGAATAAATTATGTCAACACAATTTTTGCTCATCTCATTAAAGAATACTATTTGTTGACCAGTGCACCCATGTACCTCAGGCATCACTGTGTGTAGGAAAATTATCTGGTTGCTTTGTACCTACTGTTGCCATTCTTCCAGCTGATAAAGGTAGAGCTACAGTCCTCATGAATAAGGAAGAATACTATTCTATGTTCACCCAGTTAATACAATCAGGCACTTACAGACTTGTTCAGAATCAAACTAAGACTCAGGAAACTAAAATAAGTCGAAAGGAAAGGTAAAATTCCTACTATGTTGTACAACAGGTTAAGACCCACTGGATGTAGACCACCTCTTCTTTATGGTCTCCCTAAGATACATGAGTTAGGAATCCCACTCTCTGCATTGGATCACCATCTTACAATTTTATCAAAGTTCATTTCTAAAATGATGATATCATCATTGTTTGGTAAGACATAGTCATACAGAAAGAATTCAACACACATTTTATGCAAACAGGTAATAGTGAATGCTTGAGATCTGACGAGATGATGGTGAGTTTAGATGTGTCTTCCCTGTTCACCCAATGTTCCAATAGACGAGGCTGTATCTGTGATCAGAGATAAGCTCCAGAACGATGGAAGTCTAGGTCGACTTACTTTAGGTACAACAACAACTGTTATGAACAAATAGATGGAGAAGCCATGGGTTCTCCTATTTCTGCAGTTGTGGCCAACTTGTACATGGAATTCTTTGAACAAGAAGCTTTAAACTCAGTTCCAGTTAAACCTGTATATTATGATACTTTTTGCATAGTTAAGAAGGGTAGTGAATTTTTTTTGGTTGAACCAGTTAAACTCCGTAGGACCTTCCATAAAATTCACAATGGAATCAGAGGAAGATAGTAAGCTACCTGTTTGGATTGCTGATAGAAGAGAGAGAGAGTGTGTGGTGGTATGCTTACTTCCACTGTGTACATGCAGAAAACCTACACACACAGACACAGACTTTAAGTCTCATCATCCTAATCATGTAAAGAGGAATAGTGAGATGCTTGTATCAGAGAGCTAGGAGAGTAATTAATAAGAGTGAAAACTTGAAGAAAGAAAGAGAAACACCTATACAAAGTACTTCAAAGTAATGGTTATGACAACGCAACATTAGGGCAGGCTCTAAAGAGTTATCTTCTAAACATCACATATTCTAATATTCATAATTATAATAAAATAGAATTGTTTTGGTTTATCAGTTTAGCTTACTGTGTCGTGTAACTAAGTAGCGTTGAATGCTTCAATGGAAAGTCGCATTTGATTCATGTACTATTTTGCAGGATAAGCTAAATCTCAGCTGCAACTATAGCAGGTCACTCTGGAATATGGATTTAGGCACTGATTTGGAAATGCATTTAGAATGTAAAAACAGGTTTCTTTCTGGGCAAAATTTTAAATTTAGCTACTTGGACAATTTGGTTTCTTGAGCAACTCTAAATCTTGGTGTTTTTTTTACACTTATGTTATTTGTAAATGTCATAAAAATCACTATAAGCTGGTTGATAAACCAAAAAATTCTATTTTATTATATGAATATTAGAACAACAAATCAATTCTAGTTAAACATGGTAAGTTGGTTGTACAGTAAATAACGGACTGCAATCGTCCTCACGGCTTCTTTACATACTTCTTGGACATAATGCTTGTTTCATAGTCCCTATAGAAAAGAGCAAACGAACTCAATAGTCCTCTCATCTAAGTGCCCGATTGTTTAGTCTCTTTAAGATAACGTAGATAGCTCTTAATGATCTTAAACTCACCAGAATAGTCACTACTGAGTGTTGACATAGAAGCGTGTGATTCAGTAACTGATAAAGAATTTTACACCACTAATGACTTCTGATTTTAAATGTGGCACTATTAACTAAAAACACATCATATCTCAAAAAGAGTGATCATGTGAGCCCCAGTGATGCAGGCCTGAACGGAGCAAACACGTTTATTAATTAAAATTTAACCGTTAATGTTTTGTTGTTATTAGTGACTATAGCTATTGCCAGGAGGCATTGAACACAATTAGATAAAGAATGCAAACCCTTTATTAGTTAGGTATATTGTTTTCTTCAACAAGTAGGCAACATGACAATATTTGTGAATGAGGAGATAAAGACAAATTGTGGGAGCAACGCCAAAATTGTGTCATCAATTGAACGTAATACTTCTATTGTTTCATAATATTTTTCTCAACCTTCTTTTACTAGTCAGATGTATTGTCTCTCTTTCACAGGCTTTCATTAAACAATATTAAATTCTATATTATAGTTATGAAGTTATAAATTAGTGGAGTAAAAAATTCAACAAATAAAAAGAATATTTGAAAAAATTATATGGAATGTGACCAATATTTGACGGTAGCACAAAAGAATCCATCCTCTGTCGTATGAGGTCAAAAGAAGATCCCGTTAAATAGCCAGTATCAATTAACATGTGCAAAAAAATGTTTTGCAGTTCCCAAAAATACGTTATGCATAAGGTCAGTTGGCTTAATTCTAGTATATCACATCAATTTTCATATGTGTTTGGGTATTCTACAGTTGGTCTGAAAAGTTTGATGAGGACAAACTGTTACAGCCGATAGAAGATAGTGAAGAATGTCTAACAGAATGTGGTAATGATGAGGATATTGACAGCAAGGATGGAAGTGAGCTGGAGGTCATGGAAGGTGATGAAAAAAGCAATGACAAGCTAATTTTCTATGGAGACACGCCCAAAAGAAGACACACACTACTGAACGCTAATAAAAAGAAGATACTCCGCTATCTTTATGTATCTCCAAACAGATAGTCCAGTTCTAGACTACAAAAAACTAACTAGAACTATATCATCTTGTTGGAGTGTTAACCTTTAGACAAAACAGTGACAATCCTGTTTGGAATGAAGACACTATAGATATAAAGGCATCTTTGAAAGCTATAACTTCATTGCTGAGTACTGTTGTTGAGAGAGTGGATGGGATAGAAATAAAATACAGCAACCAAAGTTTAGTCCTGAAATACATTCAAGTTCACGAGTCGCACTGTTTCACTTGTTCTTCTAGCTGAATACCAGACTAACCAAGCTTTCTGAATGATTTTTTTTTATGTATTCATACTTCATAAAGGTAAACTCATTCTCAAAGGAGCACTATAAGTAAAAACCTGCTCATTCTCTCACTTCGAGCAAACGTTTGTATGCTCTAACACTTTACATCACACTATCATTGTTCCATAGATATGAAGGTATAACATTGATATACTATACTTTAGACCCATTTTAATGTGTATCATACTTCAGAAAATAATAATGTTTCATCATCACAACTATCCAAATGTACTTAGAAAATCCAGATCTAGACTTGAAAATGGAGACAACATTCACTCAACCAACACCTATAAACTAACCTGGATACATTAAAATAATCCTTTAACAATATAATGTGATTTATTACCCCAGATATGAATGCATTCAAATGACCCTTTACCCAATAAAAGTATAAAGTGACCTTTAAATGTTTCTCTCGTAGTCCACATATATTTTGATCAAGATACATGTAGCCATAGTTAGCTAAGTGTAATTATGTGTTTACAGAAATTACACGAAATAACGTTTGCAGTAAAAAAATGTTTGGAATGAAGCAGGAAAGTAAAAAAAAGTGGTTAAAAGTTTTGAAACCAGAGATGACGAGCAGTGAAGAAAGTGAAGAGGAGGTTATCCTGATACAATACTTAGCGTATCGCTCACCAGAGTAAAGAAGTTTTTCTTAATTGTGGACAAGTCAGTACACTGTCAACCAAAAGGTGTGTAGTTCACACCAAATTAAGCGTGAATCACTTGTAACAATAATCACACCAAAATATGGTATGATACACACACCTCATAGTCTTAGTGTGAACACTGTTAAAAATGGGGTGTTTGGATAACTTAGTTTTGGTGTTAAATAGGAGGCCCTGCCTGGACACCCCAGTTTAAAGCCTAATATTGTCTCCATAGCTAATCAGAACTAAAAGATATTTGAAAGGAAGAAACTAATGGATATAAGCTATTATTATAGTATAAGTTCACTTGGAAAATATGCATCGGTATAGAAGTTATAAGGGCTTAAAGTGAGGTGTCCAGACACTGCCTCCTGGTAAACTCCTCGCGAGGTGTTTTTTAAGCACCCCATTTTAACAGTGAAGAACATGCCAAATTCAGTGCGAGTCCACACCAAATTCAGCGTGAATTTACACCATAAACAGTGTGAACTCATACTTAAATTAATACTTAATTATTTTTGAAGGGGTTGATTCTAATATTATTATATTTATAATATATCAACATTTTTTTTTCAAAAAAAGATTGGTGTATGTTCTGTGCATGAATCACAGATCTAATTAATCAGAGGACTTAATCTTTGTCAACTCTCTTACCTAGCACACAAGTGTACAACACATTTACAAGGTATAGAGATTACAATGATAGCTAATAACATTGTTTGTTGCCTGCACATGAATATAATTAATGTATCCAGATTAATCTCTTACTATCCTTGGTAGTGTTCACATGAATATTTGACATCCAGACATTATACAAACTGTAAAAATAGTAAGTAAATAGCTACATTGCAGATATAATTTCCTATGTAGAATTTAAGTTGACCATATGTATTTACTGTAACCATATAAAACAATTTTACACTGCAAGTCAATTATTGTAGATGAAACTCATTTCAATTAAATATTTATCAATAACTTGTTAATAGATATAGAGCTATACCACTAATTGTTGATAATGCCTCACTTAGCTTATATAAGTATGAGTTCATAGTGATTATGGTGAGAACTCACACTAAATTTGGTGTGTACTTCACACCCGAACGATGAGGTGTGCGCATCACACCATATTTTGGTGTGACTATTGTTACAAGTGATTCACGCTTAATTTGGTGTGAACTACACACCTTTTGGTTTACAGTGAGAGCTTAACCATAAGGTAATATGATTGACCAAACTGGTAATAAAAACTATTCAAATTTCCTATTTGCAGCTGGAAAAATTATTCATCCATCAATGTACTATTATTAACATTCAATTCTTCTCAAGAAACTTCGAAGTAGATGAGTTGACGAAGATTACTTAATGTTTCAATGTCTGACTCTGGACACTGCTGTTATTCCTCGTTAACTTTATGTTCCAAGATAGATAGACTAGACGAACACTGCAAAAGTAATATTTGCCTTTTAATATAGTCAGTCATGTGCATACACTGAAAAAGTGTATTATAGGCATCTTCATGGATGTGTTCAACACTGTAGCAGGGATGAGTGTTTTATGACAGCAGCTAATATACCAAAATACATTGATGTTGGACAAACAGCTTCACAGTCATTCACAACATTGATCTTACAAGAAGGTAAGAGGACATCCAATTGCTGTTTTAGCCATTTACTTTTCTGAACTTTCAAGTTTGATGCCATATACTGAGCAGTGACACAGGAAGGCTGTGGTGCTGGAGCATCCCATAATTTTTATGGCGCAACTGAAAAAAGTGATTTCTTGCATAATGACCAGCAAACAACAAAAACAACATGCCTTAGGTGCCCAACCGTAAAAAAAAATCTTCCTACACCAATGCTGAGAGCAGAATATCTCATCAAATCTGAAAGAAACACATTCTCCTAAAATGGAGGCAAATTTGGTATCATAAGAACCGAAATTTGTCTTTCAGACATCAAAGTCCACTGAAGACTACTTTGAGGAAAAATTTGCTTATTGAAGCATTTCGTTTATTTTTAACTAAAAGTTAATTAAATATTATTAACAGCAGCATTAAACATAATCAATAGTTTGCAATGTTAATAAGGTGCATCGTAAGCATAATAATGATCATGATTGAATTACGTACAAAAAGTATTTCTGAAGAATAGATTATGAAATCTAAGTCACTTTGAGAAAGTATTAGGAATCAAAGAGGCCTTTGTGTAGAAGTACAAGACTACTTTTATCCCACCCGCAACTACATAACCTACTGAATCTCATCTTTGATGAGCAAGTCCTTCAGTCCTGAACAGTGTTTTCTTACTTAATAGCAAAATACATTAGCCTGATATAGTAATTAATGTGTATTCAAAACCGGCACAGAATTGAACCAAAGTATCCTAATGTTTTGATTTTTCAAGACTCTCTTCCCATGGCTTCTATTGTATTAATTCTATTGTTTTGAACAGTTCACACATTAAAAAAATACAAATAGCTAGGTGTCTTACTACTGAAAAGAACTTCAGCATGAAGTTGAAACATTGGGTATATTTTAAGTTTAAAAGTTTATTAAAAAAGAAACAAGTATTAGTAAGATTATAAGTTAAAACAAAAAACATATTAATTATTAAGAAAAATAGTAGGTCAACAGGATACCTTGAATAGAAAATTGGTATTTAATGAATAAAAGTTTGAACTAGAAAACATAAAATGATAAATAAAACTGAGCCACCCACTCTATCCTCAACCTCATCCCAACACTCACTAACATAATGCACACAATAGTAATAAAACTACATTTTATTTGGATACTACATAATATAGTTAAAACAATAACCGACATACACAATTAAAATATGGTAAACAGACCATCAAGCAGTTATAAGATATTTGAAAGATTATCAAGCAGAGTAGCAAACTACTGCATCTCTATGTAACAGATTCTGCATGAAAGACTTGTAGAAAGGTATTTATATAAACAGAATAATCATTCATGCCACTTAAATTCAGAGCACGAGTATTGCATAAAGAAACGGGAGTGCTGTAGCTTATTATAGACTCCATAGGATGTTGTACAAGACTTCAGCTAATTAGGTACTTCTTGAAACATGAGAGTCAGTGTGAGAGATTCCAACAATTGACAGCGCAATGAGGCACTGTTTAAGAATAATGTACTGAATATGATGTAAAACACTACTATGAATAAAAACATACTATTATAGATTAGATAATAAAGCAGAATATTAAAGTATAGATACATTGTTTTATGTTGTAGTCATGTTATTGTTGTTTTTGTCTGTTTGGTAGAATTCTGTATTACTCTTATACTCTTAAAATGTGTGCAGTATACATTCTGTGGAAGTTCACTTCGAAGTATATCTAGCTTTATACGTCACAATTTAACCAATCAAAAACCAGCTCAGGGATTTAAGACCCCTGAAAATTGTATGACCCAAACCTCATAATTGTAGTCATCGGTACCATCTTGAGATATGCTATAGTTGGAAAATCATAGGATTAATGCTGCAAGTGTGTTCAGGTTTTGTTTCAGACTATTGTAATTGCACTAATTAAGAATAAATAAACAACAAAGCAAAGCAAGACTATTGATACAAAAAAAAAGACGAGAATATGATGAGTCAGCACTGATTGCTGGGTGACATGTGAAGTATGTAATGATGTCTGACAAGAATATGGCACCTCTATAATATGTGCATTTGTAACTGGCTACAATATCTCAAATAGGAATTATTCCAGGCTCTTTTTATATACAAACATTGATCAGTCAAGCATTATCACTCTTCTCATTAACCATTTCTCATTTATTGTAACATCGGGTATGCCACAGGGATCAAATTTTGGTTTACACTCATGTATCGTTACAATTAATGTCATTACATTAATTTTTATTTCCATGAATGAGAATCTTACCCTGTATACTAACAACAAGCACTGCAAGGAAGTCTAATCTAGCAGTGGTTTCAGAGCTGCTCAATCTGTATAGGTCTGTTCTAATCTCATGGCTAATCTGGCAGTGGTTGCAGAGCTGCTCAGTCTGTATTGATTCCATTAGCCCCTAGGTCTGTTGTCATCTCATGGCTAATCTGGCAGTGGTTGCAGAGCTGCTCAGTCTGTATTGATTCCATTAGCCCCTAGGTCTGTTCTCATCTCGTGTCTAATCTGGCAGAGGTTGCAGAGCTGCGCGTTCTGTATTCTGACTTCTTCGGCTCCACGTATTTCTGCATCTGTCAGTTGATCCCACACCGAAGTGGAAGTAAACTTTGATAAATGTTAATAAAGGAGAATGGGGAAGGGGGGGGGGGGCTTGGGTGTAAGCCTTCCCCACTCATTTACTAAAATAACATGTTAGATTAAAAAGATAAAAGAAAATCACAGCACAACACAGTGTAATTAAAAGCAGTATAAGAAATTCTAGAGTGACTTTGACAGCAGAAAATATTAGAACGTTGAAAGTTAATGATTTTTTTGTAAGAATTCTGATTTTTTATACTATTTGTGTACCTAAATTCTGTAGAAGTATTCTTCAACATATATAAATTTGTTATTCGCAATTTAACAATTTGTTTCTTCTTATCCTAAATAATATCTGACTAATAGATAGACCAAATCCGTATTTTGTAAGTAGCCAATTCACTTGGCATCACGTTTCAGTACTGAATTAGAAAGAAGGCAGAAAGGTTGTGGTCACTGGTAGCCAAATTGTGCACTGTAACTGAACCACGCTTTGCATAGTAAGGGTGTGGCCGGTAGTAGGCTGTTAAGGTTGTGCTTACTTCCCGTGAAGAGAATCCAACCATTTAACCGTTGCCTGGCTCTCGTCCTGTGTTTATAATAACAATACGACTTGAGTACTCTAATTGCGGGCTGAGCGGGACCCCGTCCAGTTGACTTATAGTTCCGAGGAATACTTTATGAGCGGAGCTACTGCTGTATAACTGGATATTTGAATTTGGTGAGCTATAAACATTGATATACATTGTATTGATGAGTAAATGATACACATTTAGTTATTTCTTGATGTAGAATAATCAAACTATAGTATGCATATCATTTTTAAAAGTTATGAGACATAGAGATATTAATTGATGCCACTTCAATGAAAATATTATTGCCTCCTACAAATTTTGACATATCATAGCTACTTCTAGTCTTTCATAGCCCGACCCTTTATCTACCACTGCACTGTGAAGACGTCCAGGTGGCATAAATAAGTGGTACAAGCTTAAAATCCTCCAGATCTCTGTGGGATAGTATGGTTCTGGTTGTGGCTGACAATGCACTTAGCTAACCACATCCACTTTCATAGGTTTTAGTAGTGAAGCCAGCAATGGAGGAATGGCTGTAGTGGCAAATTTAGTGAGCTGACTTCAATGCAACTACAATTACTGAAAATCTGGTTTATAAGAGGAGACTAAACTCTCAAAATTGAAACCATTGCCTTATCTAGGTGCAGCATTGATACACTTTTAGCCAAGTTCCATAGTGTGGCATCATTAAATTACTTAGGTTTTATCTGCAGAGCATCCAGGTATGACTAGCTACATTACTTTTGAACTGGTAGAATGTACTGATACCACCAGAACTCTTCCCAGCACAGTGGTGGATACACAAGATCAACTCACCACATCAAGAGTTAAAGTAGTAGAAGGCTTAGATTAACATTGTAAATTGTCAAGTAGTTGAAGTACACTGGTATGAAAACGTAATTGTTCGAAACTTGTTTGCTTATCTTTAACTTAAGTCATACATCCTTATATGTGATAAGTATTACTCTGGCATAGTAGACATTGATGAATGTATCATATTACAATGGCTTATTAAGAAAACCACATATCCATATAAGTGATATGTAGCACTATGCATGAGAGATTAGATGATTGTATCATATTACAATGGCTTAAACAGATCACTTATACATAGAAATGATATGTAGCACTTTGGCATAGTAGACATTTGAGTAATGTATCATATTATTACAATAGCTTTAACCACATATCCATACAAGTGATATGTAGCACTATGCATGAGAGGTTTGATAAATGCATCATAATATCAGCGTACACTGTAACAAATCGGGCATTCCACTACATGCTTTAGGGGTGTAATACAACACCTCTGTTTAACTGAGTGTTGTACTACACTTTGAAATGATCAGTAATACATCAAAGTGTAGAGTGACAGCCCAGTGTTGAGAATGTATCACGGCTTACAGTCTCGAAAAAGGAGTAGAGCTTAGTTAGTAGACTGTGGTTGCTTTGTGACATATAGCTAAATGGGTCAAGCTTTCGTTCTTCATGAGTTGTCCCTAGTTTACTAGAACAGGGTTACTACAGTCAGTGAAAATGTGTTTAAGAGTTTTGACTTTTGACTAAAGAAGTTGTGATAACTTGTTTGTATGAAGTTTAGCTTTAACGTCTAATACAGTATTTTCTTCATGGTGGTTGGTATGATCTCTGGAGGCTGAATTTGAGAAACATCGCATTCCATTTCTTATTGTCTAGAATAGCAAGCAACAAATATCTATCAAGTATCAAGGACTATTCAGAAATATAATACACTTAGTTGACCTTCATCGCAAGTTTGGGTGTGTCTCTGATATTTGTATCAACAGGTAAGTGTAATTAAGAATTATGTAGATAAACTATATTAGCATTCAGCTGCAGATTTGTATGTATCTATAGCATGTCTGTGAGATACATTGCTAATTCAATAAATAGGTTTGCTATACAGCTAGAAATGCTCACTTTTAACCCTCAGCGCGCATGCGCGTGAGTGGTAACTGTAGTCTGTTTGTCACTCATTCATTCTGTCTGTCTGTCTGTCTGTCTGTCTGTCAATAGCGAGTCTCGAACCTCACGTCGATTTAAGCAGCGATAGCGATATCAAACTGCAGCACTACTCAAAATAATTCCCTTTAAAATTCCAAAAATGTTTATTTAGGCTTAGTTTTTCAGAAAAAGCGAGTGAAATTCGGGGCCAATGCTTTTCTGTATGCGAGATGTCCTTTACCATACAATTTGCACTTGAATGGTAAATACTTAGCAGGCAGTACCTTTGCCGTAGTTGGAGGAGCCAGGCAGTTGGAAAGAGGTCTGCTGCATAAGACTGTAGCAGTATGTTATACCTTTATAATGTGACATATCTTAACCTTTAAAACACTTTTACCCAAACTTGTAGCTAGCTAGCTACTATGGCTATAGCTGCATCACATATAGTTAATTTGGTCAATTTCACTGAAACAGAGCTGACCTTTAGCTTCATCATCAAGATAATAATTTGTTTATATGACATTGTAAATGCAAACAACTAACTCTAAGCAACTATAATTAAATTTATTTTATTATTATGGTGTCTAGAAAAATCCTACAGCAAGTATACCTATCAAGACATATTCTGAGTTGCAATAAAGTTTGGCAGGCATTGTTCATTGTCTTATCACTTCAAGTGTGGGTGTGTCTCATATTGGAATCAACTGGTAATTACAATACTTAATATACATACTTACTCTCTATCTAGTTAAGGATGGTGTGTAATGAAGTGATGGCGATAACATATGTTTTAAAAAGTGTTCAACTGATCAGATGTTTCATGTCTCCACTTATATGTGTAATTCATATAATATATGAGAATTATGAGCAAGCACAACTATGAACCGTAGATGCCAGTGTTACATGAAATTTGGTCCGTGTAGTTTTCGGTCCGATCAAACCAAATCCGATAGTGGTAAAAGTCCAGGAGACTAAATATGCTAGCAAATTTGGTCCCCCCCAGGCCAAAATTGATATAAATTTGGTCCACCAAATGTGGACTTATCTGCCCTAGTGTTTAGTCTTATTTTAAAGAAGTGTATAGGTCAGATATTATTGTCACTTTGTCTATTTTCAGCCAAAAGGAATTTTCTAGCTTCTTGAGGAATGCATGTAGCTAAGTCAACTGTAATAGTTAGAAGACTATCTTAATTAACGGTAACTCTTGACAACAAGCACGCAAAGCTACTATGTAAACGGCTGAGTTTTTGAAATTATGTCTGGTATAGGGTCTCAATACCAAAGAAACCTTTTGCCGCAACTTTTTAAGACTTAAAAAAAAAGTTCTGAAGTATTACTGTACATGTTTGAGTCCAACAGTAAGGTTTACCTAAAAGTGTTTTGTGGCATTTAGATAGAACCTAATACAAGGGGGCAACAATTACATTTTCTTGAATGATACGGGATTGCTAAACTGAAAGATTCTGTTTAGTTGAGAAGTGGGAAGGGTTAGACCATGAAGCAAACACAATAATGCAAGAGTCAAAGTAAAAATTGACATACATACGTCCACACATATGTATATAAGCGAGTGTTGCGCTTGAGCACAAATAATATCAAAGGAGCCTGCCGAAGTTAGGTAACACAAGCTAGAGTTATGTTACTATATTTTAGTTTAGTTCATAGATAACACTATAGTAGCATATGATCATTAATTTGAGGAAACAAATACAAAATTACTCTCTTACCTGAGTTATGGTAGCTTCTGTAGTATCAAACTTAAGCTATTCTGAATATCTCAATTACTAGTAACTCTTGAACAAACTCTCAGCTACAGAATAAAATTGGCCAGAGTGTTATTTTTCTAATATTAGCTGACAAATATGGAAATACTAGCTACTTGCCACAGTTTTCTTAGTATAGGTAACTTCTGTAGATATGAATTTAACCTATTCACTGGCACAAGCTCCTATAGGAGCTCAAGGATGGCATAATGCGGGGAAAATATTTCCCCCCTAAACAATAAGCACTAAAGCTTAGCTGCAGCATCCAGAGCATGGCTAATGTGTTGTTCTATTACATGTATATTATTAAAAATAGCTACTATGTAACTAAGGTAGTCAGGCTAAAAATATACTAGACGTTAGTTCAAAAAATGGCAAGACATATTTCTGCAACTGAGCCAGTGGATTTCGTCTGCGATGACATTTTGGAGGATGAAAGTGAGAGAGAAGGTGTACGGGAGTTATATAGCTACTGTGAGGTACTGTCAAGGATAGAGAGTTGGGCTTGTTCGCCAAAGCTGTCATTTAATGGCTGGTTGAGGATACTACTAGTTTTTCAACGTGAGAACTACTAGAGCACTATAGGTAGCGAATATACCAGCAGATGTTGAAGCAGAAATGTAAGCTTATATTCTAGGTAAGACAAACAGCTGAATAAAAAGCTGATGGACATTTGTCTCACCTCACCAGTAATTTTTATTCTGGGACCATTCCACCGGTGATATGGTGTGACAATAAGGGGGTGCTACTGCCACTAGATCACAAAAAATTACTAAAAAAAGAAGAAGTTGAAACAACAAATCTGGTCCCACCCAACCCTATCTTCAGAGGCCCCTATTCAAGAAATGACTGATTTGACTGATAAACTCTATATTGCTATTGCTAGTGGGTAAAGGGTTTATTTGAATTGCATCATGTGCTATAGTGGGGCTGAGTTACTGCTGAGCCACATCGGACGGTCCTCCGATTCCATTCTCTCTAGAGTTTCTTCACGTGTTGTTTGACTCCAGCTCAATTGAGTTTGTCCAGTTGGGTATAGTTTGGTTAGAACTTGCATTAGAAGCGGTGTATGCATAGTTTTAAACTTTCATATTGGTAAGATATTGTAAGTCCAATTTTTTATAGCTTGTGAGGTCAAGTAGTGACACACTTGATTAGGGGCATGACGGTTGTTCAGATGCAAAGAAAAGAAAAGACATGTGTGCAGTCTTTTAATATGTAATCTTGTGAACCATACCTTTAGTTTAATCATATATTATTATCATACTGCTTAGGCCACAGCAGGAAAATTTCCTGTTTCTCATCCACCTCCCTCATACAATTTCACCCCAACATCAACCCAAAAACACAATACAAATTATGTGGCATTTTTCGCATTGATTTGTTATTTTTTGACTTAGAAAAACACAAAACCTCACTGATATAGACAAGAAAAGTGTGAATAATAATGTTCATGAAATGGTATTTGTAGTATTGGTTTAGACAATAGTTACAGGTTAAATGCTTCTGTAGCAGTTCGCTTCTTCCCACCAAAACGAGGGCCTCTGGTTCGTTCCTTAATGCCAGTCTCGTAACATTCACTGCATACTGGGTGAATGGTTTGATAGTTCTTCTTCATAGCATCCGAAATACTTCGTAAATCACCATATGAACCACAGTGATAGCAGCAAGGAGTATTCTTCAATCTGGAAGCATAGTGTAGTGAGGACTAATGTTGTCATTACAGCCATCAAGTATCTCATGGGCACAGAGTAAATTGATGTCTTCATCTTCTTCTGGAAAAATTGAGCCACCACAGCAATACAAAAAATTTTCCTTGTAAATTGCCAGCTTGTTAAATTCATCCTTGGTTAGTTTCCTTTTAGAATAAACACACCTAGGCTTCAGACATTCTCCACACACAAGCACATCACAGACAGTTTCTGCTGTCATATGAAAAGACTTGGATACTTTGGCTGTTGATTTTGTTGGTGTTAATTTCCGTGAAGCAAGTGATGGCCTATCCTTTTCACTGGTAGACTTTCCCCAAGAACTTTCAAATTCATTGTATGAGTTGCTTGCTGGTTTCCTTTCTGGATCAGGAAAGAAATTCAATTTGTCAAACACATCACAGGGAAGTCTTGGGGGCTTACACATCTTGCATCCTGTGACACCACACTTCTTTATGCAAAAAAAGTAGTGGCGCTGTACACAGCAGTGATAAAAATGCTTGTAGCTGTTTATGTGCTTTCAAATGCTCCTTTCTGGTATCAGTAGCCAATACAGTGGAGTCCACTTCATGAATACACTTCCACAGATCATCAATTTCCTGTGAAGTACAAGGAGACTGGGTCTGAACTAGCTCATCTAGGTTCTTTGGCTGAGGTCATAAGGATTGTGAATGCATTCCGCTGGGTTGATGTATTGCATCCTTTCTCTACTTTTTCTACAAAGTACATAATAAACTGTCCATTCAGAAAACAGCACTCTACCACATTAAACTCCAGTTCTATTAGCACATTCTGGGCATAATCAATAGATTTAGATAAGGTGCACCTTGTTATTTCTTTACCTTCATCGATTTCAGGTAAATTCTTCCTGATGTCTTCAAAAATAGACACAAATGTCTGTTCTTCTGAGCATAGAAACATTTTCCAAGGATAAATCCTATTGTTTCCTTGTATGACTGACACAGTGACATACATGGCAGACTAGCGAGAGCCAGTAGGATAACAACAAAATGTACTTACCTGAGCGTTGAGTGAGAAGTCTACCGTGTGAAGTTCAGACTTAAGTTTATACAGCTGTGTTTTGTAATTTTAGCGCCCGCCCGCATAATTTTTTTATTACTTCTTGGATGAGAAACAGGAAATTTCCCTGCTGTGGCCTTACCTGAAAATGGTCTGGGGACAGCCATAAAGTTTTCAGGTGTGCTACAGGAATGTCTGTAGGTTGTACCAGTCACATGACTAACCTCAAACTGACTATATAAAATGATTGAGCATTAAAACTTCACTCCACTGGAAGTGGGAGTGACTGAAATCTGAAATAAGCCCTACAAACTGTATCACATGGAGTATAAAGATGCACATAAAACATGGATGAGCAGCAGAAGGCTGCTATCCTATAATTTTCTTTGCACTCTCAGAATTCACAAGCAGGGAACTCACATGCTCCTCTCAGAAGAGAGCTTTAAGTTCTCCACTCACAGCTCAAAGTCCCTTGATAACAGTGTACAAACAAGCTCTCACAATAGTTTTAAGCAAATTTCCCTAAGCGAAGACCTTCCTAGCTGACAGCTCATGTAGACTTCCATTAGTACGTGATTAAAATACACTACTGGTCCATGCTTCACTAGTTGCATTCCAATGAAACAGGGAAGTACTGTAGGTGTCCCCAGATCCTCTTTCTTGGTGACAGGAAGATGGAGAAATATCTGGTCCGCAAGACTAAAGTTATAATAATACGAATTTTTTCTCTTTTTAACAGTCAATATTTTAATTATGACTTAACACGACGTTTTGGCTTCTTGCTGAAGTCCTCTTCAGAGGTCAACTGAGGTCAAACTCTGCATGGTGGTAAAATAACAAAGTAAACAGCAATATTTCTGGAGAGCACACTGGAGGGTGATTTGCATGCAGCATGGACAGCCAGCATCCTGGAAGCTATAAAATACCTAAACCTATGTCTCATGACATAGGTTTAGAGCTTCTGTTAAAAAGATAAAAAATTACTATTATTATGATTATTTCAGCCAAGAATGACTGAACCATTAAAAGACTAAGGTTAAATTCAAAGTTTGGGTGATAATACGCTAGCTAACCATGAGCTTTTTCTCAGTATTAGTTTTCACTAGAAATTTTATAGAGAATTTTAGTCAGTAAAGTTTAATAATTACATACTTGCCAACTCTCAAGAAACCTCCTGGACTATCCTACATTTATCACTTAGTCACGGTCCACAACGGAATTGTACTTCTTTTATCATTTATCTTGGAAATTGAACATCGTATATATCTGCTTACTTAGCATGATCTGCAAAGACGTTACTTAGCTAATCCACCAATAGTTGTTGATTGCATCAAGCTCACGAATGCTTCCACTTTTCTAAAAACTTGGTTCAAAATACAGTGTTCGTTTCTCTCGAAAAATTGTCATGAAATACATATAAATTCAATTGGAAGTAAAGTTGCCTCACAATTATTAATCAGCCATCAGCAACCAATGTCTATGGTCTCAGGTTCATTACATTAAATTGTTATTATTTTTTTCCCACTAATACAGGGTTGTGAAGTTTAGTCTAGAATTAACATTGAATAAATAAAAGGAATAGTAAATGTTTGAACTGATTTGTTTAGTTAGTTAAAAATACACTTCAATATTTTACACATGTTGATTAAGATAAATCATTTACAAAAAAGACATTTACAGATATACAACCACAAGTTAAAATAGATAGTGGTCTGATATAAACAACACAAAATGTTTTCCTAACATGATAGGATGTAGTTATAAATTCTAATAATATAAATATGTTATCAAATATACAGATAAAGCATGGGTCGCCATCGTTATCCTGCTCCACACTGGGAAAGTAGCAACAGAAGACTATACAGATCAACGCTCTGGGAGACTCGTTGTTCATATATCAATCAGCCTCAATGTTTCTCTAACACTCAATATCTGTTAATAGCCATCACAATGATCTGGATTTTCAGAAGGAAAACTAAATCTCAATATTTCAAACTCTGTACTGTAATAAAGCCACGAAGGACAAATAATAAAGTAGAATTGATATCTCTACCATTGATCTGGTCCATTTGGAATGGTTCAATAAATGTCTCAAAAGAAATTCATTCCAGAACTACTTCACTCAAACAGAAATTACTATTACTATGTGGAGATGTAGAAGCCAATCCTGGCCCCTATAATAAAGGTAAATTAACCTCTATCCAGTGTGATGTTAAAATGTAGTCAACCATAACTATAGCCACTTGTAAGGCAATCAATGTATTAGGTGAAGATAAATTTCTGTTTTTCTTTATTATATTTCAATTGAAATATAATAAAAAAAATTGTAGTATTCTCTCACTTTTACAGGGTTTTTAAACAATATAGAATTTAAAATATTTGGTCGCCACCGGGAATCAAACCCATTATTGCTTGTTTGACACAAGTGCTCCGCCATTGGGCTATGACAACCAGCCAGCAAACAAACACTCTAATTCTGTATTTATACTATTAAAGTGTACTGCTATGCTACAGTTTCACTCTCAACAGACAAACGAAAGTTCTCTTTTTTTAAAGATTTTATTTGTTGAATTTTTTTACTCCACTTTTTAACTTTTGTATTTCTTTCTCAGCCTTCTTTTACTCATTAGATTTATTGTCTTACTTTCACGGGCTTTTTAAACAATACTGAATTAAAAATATTTGGTCGCCACCGGAAATCGAACCCATGAAGAATACATCTAATGAGTAAAAGACAGCTGAGAAGGAAATTATGAATTGTAAATGTTCATCAGAGCTTTAAATAGAATTATGTGAATATCCATACTTGACATGTATAGCATTGGTGCAGATTAGTAACCTACAGACATTGGAACATGTAGGAACACAATTTTAGTAGCAAAATTGACCACTTTAAATCGGTTATATTTCTGACTACATTCAGTTTAAACAATAAGATATTAATCATTAACTATTATTTACTTATCAATATGCAAACCACATTCCCTTAATTTTTCCAACAACCTATCTGAAGCATTATTAACCTGATGTATATTTATTATTATTTATTTTTAATGAATTACATATGATTATTTTTTAGCATTGCATTCATTATGAGTACAAGTATATTCCACTTAAGAGCATTATGTTGACAGCTGCTTTTGGACTTTAATGTTAGCAGCTGCCTGAGATGATTGAAGGAAAACAATATTTTCCATTGTGGTATATTATAATATTGTCATATAATTTATAAAACAGCTAACTACTAACAACAGCTAAATACTAACTAAAATATTTATTGGAATATCCAAGTACAGTTCAAGTGATGACTTTGAAAGTAAATTTGAAACATTTTAAACAAATTAAAATTACACAAGAAAAAATTCCAATTAATAAAAATTTATTTCAGTAAATGTACATATCAGCTAAACATATATTGCACCTTTACATTAATTCTGCAGTGAAATAATATTACTTTGTATATTTGTAAAATTATATTTTATTTGTACAATTTACACTATAATTTTATCTTAGATCAGCCTCTCAGTAACTATGAACCTTCACCTCGAGCATATGCTGCTGCCTCGGCAAGTTCTGAACATCTGTACGTGTATGGAGGTCTTGTTGATAACTTTGATGAGAATAAAAGACAACTGAGAACCGTAATTCAAATCTATGAGTGCTCTACAGAATACTGGAAAGAACTTCCAACAACTACTCCACCTCCTGGAATATATGAATATGCAACATCTTATTCAGGTCATGTTCTCTACTTGTATGGTGGTCATGATGGTACATCATTCCATGCTTCACTGCATCAGCTAGACACCAGATCTATGACGTGGAAGCAACTCTCGCCACAACATGATAGTGGACCCATGAGGAAATTTGCTTGTCACATGATATATTATAATGATTCGTTAATCGTGATTGGAGGCTATGGCATACCATCAGGTGAACTGCAGTCTGGATCACAATTTACTGAGGATAAACATTATCAAGATGGTTGTGGCTGGACAAATGAGATTCATAAGTACCATATTTCCCAAGGTAAGTCACAAATTGTATTTCAATTTATTTTTCACGATTTATTTTATACATTATTATTAAAATACAGTGTATATTAATAAAGTATTACAGATATAATTTCTTTAGAGTTATTTGCAGATTTAATGTAAACTATTATCGAAATTTTCATGGAATAATTATAACACAATGGTTTTATATATTTGTGCTATACTTAATTTTGTCATGTAGATGTGAATACAATTTAATGGTTTCAGACATATAGTGGAACTATTACCCTTATACATTGTAAACATTTATCAGGAATAATTATAAAGATATAATCAGACGTGATAAATTCAAGTTGCAGTGCTAATATCTGTCTTTAGCAATGAATTTTAATGACTTTTCAATCATTTCTTTCCAACATAAATAGAAACTAGAATAATTTCTATCTCAGGTTATGATTATATTGAGTATGTATTAGTGATTTTTGAACTAAGGAATTTGGTTTATGTATGAATTTATTTGTAGTGATAGAATGGAATGTCATTAGTTTAAACATGCCAATTATGCATTCTTGTATTTAGTATTGCTTCTAAGATGACTCATTTACTATTTATTCAAACAATGGGCACCACTAAGTAGTACTTGCTCTGTGTAAATAGTAATAATAAAGCCATTTATATGTGACTGTGTCTATCAATAGTAATAGAGCAAATTTGTTAAAAGTGGACATACATTTAGTAGTTGCGTAAGTGCTGAGGTGTTTGAGAACACATATTCTCAAAAATTAAATAGTTTAAAATGTTGTATTAGTTTGAAACAAATTTTTTATAAAACGCACAGCGAAATACTTAATTTATGTTTGTGAATTATTATAAACATATCAGATACAGTCTTTGAAGTAATTAAGATTAATAATTTTTGGCTATATAAAGTGTTCATATAAAATGAGGCATGTAACCATGAAACTGAAACACTGCAAATACAACCATTACCAACTCATAAATTAAGTGTCTCAAATAACATAATGTAAGTCATTCTTATTACTCCAATAATATCAACCAAAAACTTGGTCATTGGTAAATTACTACTAACAATAGATACCATACTTTTGAATTATAACTTGTATAATAATTGCTGCATATAAAGCAGCTTTAAATTTATGTAAATGACATTTGAAGTCTTCATAAAATAGATATCTTAAAATAACTTAAGAAATATATAATTACGTTGCTATTTTTATTTAGGTACATGGTCTTCTCCCTTGATCACTGGAAGTAGACCTTCTCCTAGATGTGCTTTTACAGTCACCTGCATTAGTCCTACACATGCAGTCTTGTTTGGTGGATGGGATGGTACTAGTGACTTCAATGACACTTACCTCATAGACTTGGCACAGATGGTAAGAATTGATGTTATCTCTCGATCATTGTAATTGTATTGATAATATGAGGTTAGTCAAGATGTATATGTGCAGAAATTAAGCAATAAAATACAATTGATAGCATTCATCTGCCAGTACATATGTACAATGTAAACTTTTTATGTATGTAAAATAAATACATTAGAACAGGATTAGCACATGGCTGTAAATGTAAAAGCTTTAAATTTTTTGTACTGCAGACTCAGTGTTTATATGAATTGTATAATGAGAGAGATAACTAGAAATAATAATCTATTTAGTATTCACACTATCTTAGTTCAGACTAAAGATAGTTGCATCATGGACAGTCTAAAGTATTTTTATTCCTTTATTGCAAGTTTCTATCTAGTGAGTTTGTTAAGATGGAGGTGATTTCATGGAACATAGGAACTAAGGCAAATCTGCCACTTATTTAAAATAACAAGTAATTTAGTGGAGTGTCCATTTATTAAAACTTTCTATACGGAACTAAATAAAAAAGCAAATATTTTTTATAATTCTGTGTATAAATTCTTATTGACCTGGATGAGTTCTCATTGAAGAGACTAGTGAGTTGCAACTGGCCATTTCTAAGCAGCAAAAGAATAAAAAAACAGGGAGGGAGAGAGTACACTTTACAAAGTACAAAGACATGTAGTGGTATTTTTATATAGGTATCTAGGCAGCTGCACTTGCAGAGGATATTTGTTGTACTTGGGCTCAAACAACTATTTTTCTAGTATACAGTACTTATTACATGAGTCAGAGTATGATATGGTGAAATATTTCATGACCTGGCTAATTTATTTTCAAGAGCCAGAGGGAATGAATTATCAAACCATATCACTCTGCTGAGTGTAATATGTGATTTATTCCACACTAGATATCTTCACTACTGTAGTTAGTAGCCCCACCCTCTCCTTTAGCAGCTGCTCAACCATTGGTTGAGTAGCTACACAAAAGGAAGGTAGCTTAAAAAAACCAAGAAAATTGACAAGTTCAGCCAGTTGCTATAATTACATGGGTAATGATCCTGGCAGTACAGCAACATGGTGAAATATGTGACCATCTACAGGAAAACCGGGCACAACGCGGCGTGCGTAAATATTGAGAAAAGATCGATCGATTTCTTTAAAATGTATTGTTTCAAGCCGACGGAAGGGAACAGTTAGGTCTATTACAGTGATAACGACTTAAGCTACGACGATAAAACTTGGAGAGCTTAATATCTGGACGCAGATAACTCTGTAAGTGAAAAAAAAATTTTTTCGAAGGGTGCCGCGTTGTGCCCGGTTTTCCTGTAGACGGTCACATATCATGAGTTATTTCACAGGTCGTGTACCTAAACATATCATTGCGAAGATATCTAGGGTGGAATAACAATTATTATTTTTTTAAATATATTAATGGAACACTTCAATGATCCTATTAAGACACAAAGTTTCCTGACTCAAATATGTCTGATGTTTTAAAGTGATTACTAATGTTTGTGTTTACTTTTATACTCTGAAATTCTTTCTATGCTTACATATTTATAGCACATATGATGCATGTTGTCAGGAAACTATTCTGACAGCAACATACACACGTCGCCATGAAACCAGAAATGTATAACGGATGTATTATGATTATTGTTCATTTTGTCGTATTTTATATCATTGCACATTCTTATCATAATTACTGCACATTATTTTATTCCATTCAGGCAGATCAATTCAAGCATAGACTGCTTGATTACTTTAGTTAGTAAGACTACGAGAAATAAAAATATCTTCTAAGCACTGTATATACTGTGATTGGACTTACTCAGGTGGCAGCAAAACACAGTACATGTTACTAACATAATTGATAGACTATTAAAATGCAGCTGATACTTTTGTATATTGTTATTATATTTAATTAGGCTTGAAGAAGTGTTTCAGTTTTCTAATAATATATATTATTGTAAAGTATTTGTTTGATTGTACATTATATTCTCGTACTAATAGTGTTTTACAAAACTTGTACATGGAGCACCGCAACCATCTCCAATAAGTCATCATGCCACTGTTTGTCTTGATTATAACAACAACAATCCACAGTTGTTAGTAGCTGGTGGACATGATGGCAAGGCTTTAAGTGATGTCTGGCGTTTTGATGTACGAGCACAGAGTTGGCAACAGGTAAGATCATACTATAGTATAGCTCAAATAATAATAGCTATGTAGAAGTAAATAAACTTAACTGATGCACATAAGGAATAATTATTATAAAATACAAAATAGTGTTTATTGTTTAAACTAAAAAAATTACTTTAATAGTTTTTAATAATTATTATTATTGGATCATATACGATTCCCTGATAATTGGTGGCTAAAAGTTCACCTGTAAAGAACTTTGACTGTTTCAGTTAATTCTATTTTTAGAACTAATCAATAGTTTAAGTTAAGTTATACTTTTCATAGATCTAATTAAGCATATTAAGCAATTTGTCTAATCTATTTATAATTATTATACAATTTCATGCATGAATTCAAATTAGTTTGTTCAGTCCACAATCCAGCAGTTCAAAAACAATACATTTAATGCACATACATGAAGTACTACATGAGTACATTCCATGTACAATATTAAACAACAACACTGTCTGGATAGAGTAGCTCTTCTTCTTTCTAACAATATAAGTCTGTTGTCTGAGAAACTTTCCGGAAGCTCGTGATAAAAGTGTTTCTTGAGATCTCCTAAAATGGCTTTAGAATAATGGCTGTGCTTCCCACACAGATAGCTGTGATCCTTCTGTAGCATTATAAATACTCTATAACATTATACTGAAATAAAAATTTACTATCAGTGGGTCTTGCTTCTACATTCAAAACCTGCCCAATGTAGCCTAAAAACTTTGATGAAAATAAGAGAGCACTGCATGAATACTTGTGAAGATTCATATCAGATAATGTTAAAGAGCTATAGAAGTAATGAATGAGAAAATGTCAACAACAGTCAACATTAGAGTTATCTAAAGCAAAACAATCATGTCTGATTTTTTATCGTTTGAGGAATACATATCCTATGCTGCTCAACCTCAACCATCATATTTTAATATCTGTTTCTTCAGGCTTATAATTGTTAGGTTTATCTAGTTAACAATAAAGTCTTATGTGCAAGGGAGAACAGAAAAATAACCAGCAAAGCTTATCCAGAACAATAATCTAGAGTTTCTATGCAGCAAGTAAGCTTCATAAGCTACCAGATGGTGAATTGCACTTCGCAAGTATGTATTAGCTAGTACATATTGCTTGAAAATCATATTGAGTGATACTTTAGAAGTGCAAGATAGAAACAAGTGACTAGCTGAGTTGTACAAAACTACGAGAAAACTTCGCATTCAACTATCTTAAGACTTCATGTTCTGTTGTCAAAAATACACAGTAAAACGTCCTCAAAAAATTCCAGTAGTTCCATGTTGAAGACATGTGTAGAACTGGATGGAAGGCAACTTCCGATAGTCTAGTGAGTAGTCCTGTTGGCATAATACACAGAGTAGTCTGGAGTCCTATGAAGTATTTTTACAGATAAATGATTGCCAATTTGGCAACTTTGGGAAACTCTGGGAAATTGTGAAAATAAAAAATGGTCACAATGAAATTGATCTGTTCCAATAATTTTTTCAGGTATTATATATAGTATAGAATTCCTTGTTATGTAAAAAAATATCCTGATCAAAGTTGGGGCTAGATAGCTACATTGCAATAATTCCAAATGTATGCAGATGAACTACTGACTATAAAGTAAGTGTATTACATAGTAGAACTGTTTTCTGATTGTATTTTTCAGTTCAGACACTGCAAAATTTCAATTGTGCCGCTTCTGCTTAAATTAATATATGACTTAGTCAGAGTTCTTGTATAGTGTGTTGCATACAGTAGGTTAATGAGTGAAGTTCTCATGCAAGAAATTAAAATTTGTAATAATAGCTATATTTGTTTAATAAATAACTGTAGAGCTTTAGGACTGTTTATATATCCTTCAGAGTTGAAACGAAACACATGCAGACAGGTCTACTTTAAGAAGGTTCCTCAAAGAATTACTAAATATGTTGCTTATAATTATTTTCCTGCTGTCACTAAAGGCTTCTTGTCTAGGATTACACACTTGTATTTATTATTCAGCTACAAACTACATATGACATATATTTAACAATTCTGAAGACAGTGTAATGCTTCTCATTGCCTGTCTTGATTGCCATTGGTTCTCCAAATTGGTCAACAGAGACAGCATTTTAGTTCCCTGTATGGTCAACTAATAAGACCAACCGAATCAACAGAAATTATAACTACATCTGCTCCTACCATGTTAGGAAAATTCGATGTGTTGTCTATTTTAGACCACTATCTAATTTTACATATGGTTGTAAATCAGTAAATGTCTCATTAATCTTAATCAGCATGTGTAAAATATTGAAGTGCAATTTTAACTATACTGAACAAATAAGTTCAAATATTTACTATTCATTTTATTTGTTCAATATTTGCCACTTCAGATAGCCAAATTGCCACAGCCTAGATTTGGTCACTGTGCAGCTGCTTTTGTTATTTCTTCTGAACTCACTGAAGTGGTGCTATTTGGAGGAGAAGATCAACACGATCGTCACCTCTCAGAAACTACAATAATAAGAATTGGTGAGTTTACTGATTTTTATAAAATAATTTACTTTTTTAGCTGAAGTATGTTGATATATTGGAATTTATGTTTAATAAACATCGTCTCATTGTAATTTAGTCTTTATTTTTTTTAGCAGACCATTGTTTACACTAATAAAACTATTTTGGTCATTACATAAAGAATATACAATTTCATTCTCATATTTCATTACATTTTACATGTTTGTGATGAGTTCATTTTACCAAATTAGAAAATATAGCTGATGTTATATAATTGGGTAGTAACAGTTGTTCAAGCATACTTGACTGTAACAGTTTCTCAAGAAAAGGCAATCTATTAAAATCTTTACAATTTATGACCACAACTGTTTATGTCTCTGACTCACAAAACTTTGTGAAAAAAGCAAACATGTTATTTATACTTTTTATGGAAATCAAGCAAGGTACTGACAATCATCAAACAAAATATCAGCTACAAAATAACATGATTATTTATTTAATATTTTCATACTATAGTCCTATGGCATGTGTGTTATAGTATTCACTGAATCATTTCAGTGCATGAGAAAATAATTCAAATAATATACTTGTGTTACTTTATTTATTATTCAACATAGTTGAATAATTTCTAGCCTAATACATTACTTTTACTGCTGTTAACTTGAGAAACTTAAAACTGTGACGAATTTTATAATGCCTTTTCAATGTAACATGTAATGTTTAGATTTCAATTATTGGATGAATCATTTAAATATCCTTTAGTGTTTACATTGTTAATTTGAGTTTTTTTATTACTTTGGAATGTGGAAATAGAATGTATAGTGCTATAGAGAAGTGATAGCTATAACTAATAAATAATTAGTTCATGTTTATGCCTAGCATTCTTTATTAAATTTGTAGAATAAAATTTAACTAAGGCATAATTACATTTTATATTATAGAAAAAGTAGCCTCATCCACTAAATGGAAAGTATCTGAAATTTTACATTCTTCAAAGTTGAGAAATAAAGATAGACTAATAGCAAAGAAACTACTAAAAGGTAATATTATAATTACAAGTTGTTGACATGATTTAATGCATTAGGCACTATAAAGGTGTAAGTAGAATAATACATTTATAACTATACATTATACCTCAGTTTGAACTTCGAAACATAACGAAACGTTTTTTTATTCTGAATAATGTCATTGGTAAACTGGTTGAGCAAGCGAGTCACCATGGATAGCTAACGATATTATGTGAGTATATGAATTAATGATACTTAAACTTTTAAGAAACTCCCAAATTAGTTCATGTAGCTCTATAAATACAAATTAATTGGGAGGGTGATGCACGGGTCTAGGGTGATGCACGGATGCCATTTATTAATCAATGGATTATTTAATGCTTGCTGCTTCTTCAGCACTTAAACTACATTAAAAGTGTTACCACACCATATTAAAGTATTGCTGCTAGAATGAGCTAAGTGCTCTATAATTATCATCTTTCATTGACTTGTTTTTAAATTACTATTATGTGCCTTTGCCGAATAAATGTAGCATTTTTTTACTTGACCATTAATTATAGTATTGTAGTAAAAAGTTGACGTTATTTGAGATTTATCACCAATTTTTTCTTTTTTATAATTGAATCAGATGCATATCTAGTTGATTATTCCTCTTATCTAATTCTTTGGTTGTTTTTTTCCAAAAAAAAACAAACTTCAAAGTCTTTAGTTATTACTGCATGCTAACTTTGTATGTATTATAATGAAGAAAGTATTATAATGTGTTATACAGTGCAATTAATATACACAAACAAAAGAATAATAAACACATGCAACAATAAAACTAAATTATGAACGTTAATCTTTGCACTGTATTGAGGATATTAGAATTTAATTTAACGTGATATGTAATAGTTAGAGCATAATGGCATAGCTACTGGTAGATCTAGAGTACTCAACCCCTGGGAACTGTGGTCCTTGGGCTTTCATGCACAAAATTTTCCAGTAGCTACACACATGCTCTAACTACTTTAGATCTTGTTTACTCAACTTTGTTTACCAGCATTTTGGCAGAGATGGCAGTGTCAAGCCACTTATCAGAGAGAATATTGTGGATATTGCTCAGGAAGCTAAAGGTTCTGGTCATCCTTTGCCAGTAAATGAAGCACATTATTCTAGTTTAAGTCATTTTGAAGGTAGTAAAATGACTTCATGCCGCTGGTCCCCCAAAACTGATTTTTCTTAGCTCTGAACAAGAAGTAAGAATACTGTCTCTAATAAACACTCCCAAGAATACTTAATAGGTCGTTATGCTTGGATGGAACTTAACTACAGCAATACTGTTACAAAACTGCTATAGACTATGTGATTTATAATAAATCAGCTTTATGCTTATGTAAGTTGATTGAAATTAAAGTTTTCGCTCGTATTCACCCAAGGAAGACATTACACAGTTCATTTATTATTAAAACATAATTTAAACGAGTTTAAATGAGGTTTAATGATTGAATAGTAGTTAGTCAAGGTGTGGTAGCAATAATGTATCACTACCACCTGGTGTCAAGCCTTCTTTAATATTGATAATGGAAATGCCATTAGTAATGTATTTTCCATGTCAATTAAGTACTTGGATTCTTTAGCATGATGAAATGATAGTATAAAAAATGTAAAATATTAATTAATGAACTTGCAAGCTCAAATTATAATAATGTTCCGGTTTAGGGTCCTAAATTGGAAATGTAATAGTTATTGAGCTGAAATGAGTGCTAGCATATCAAATGATTGACTCATTAGAATACACTATTACAGTATGCAATACTCACTGCAATTGTCTTCCATAAATATAATAGAATTGTAAAGGAGTTTTATGGGGGGGGGGGTGTGGGTTCCCCACACAACCGCCATTGATGCCTGCACTCTACTGTGCACTGTGTACTTTCTGGTGCATGTGGACTGATCTGGACTCTCACACTTCATTCATTGTGTGTTTGTGTGTTTGTTTGGTGTGTGTGGATTTTCATGCATATATGCCTGCAATTTTTGGTTTTGTTCAAGTGCTGTTCTGTCTAAGTTTGAATTATACCAACTTAAGCCTAACTTACTTAACTTTCCATAGCTACTCTTAGCTGTCTACTTCCCAACACTGTTGGGTGGTCCTTCTCTTCTATTACTTGAGCTCAGGGATTTACACCCCTGAACATGGGGCTCCATTGTGATTTTTCAAAATGAGCATTTATCAGTGGTTAGGGTTTGAAAAAGATTGGCACAACAAATTTGACAATTACTACAAATTACTTAGTTATATTCAAATGAAATAGTTTATTTGAAATCGCAACGATAAATTAACATACTATTTTATAGCTTGAAACACCGTGTACGACAATAGGCAATTGAAACTTCCACATAGTGAGTCAAAATAATTTGTTATGAGAGTATTATGCTTTTGCTGTAATTTTCACTCCTCCCACCCACTCCTAAAGCGATGTGTAGTAAAAGTGTATTGGAGATTTTACACTGTTAAAATGGGGTGCTTAAATAACACCTCGTGAGGTGTTTTCCAGAAGGCATTGTCTGGACACCCCACTTTGTAACTTCTACACCAATTCATACTTTACCAAGTGAGCTTATAATAACTTATATCCATTAGTTTGTTCCTTTCAAATATCATTTAGTTGTGACTAACTATGGAGACAATATTAGGCTAGAAAACTGGGGTGTCCATGCAGCGCCTCCTATCTAACACCAAAACTAAGTTATCCAAACACCCCATTTTTAACAGTGTAATGACATGGATGTGTAAGTAGATACTGCATTTTCTAATGTACATACAGGACATCAATTGTGGTCATATAATGTTTTGGCTACCATGTTGTTTAAATTACTGTGGACAATGGCTCACTAGCCATTTGTGCTAAAACACATCACAAGTATATCTATTAATGTCACTAACTAGCATACTTGTGTCATTCAATAGATAAAGAAATAGAGAAAGCTTGTCAAGAAGCCATACAAAAACAGATATGTGTGGACCTATGTGTAGGACGAATGAATTTTGTTGGTCTTCCAAGATCTGGTAAAAGTTCAACTCTACGTCGACTACTTGGAGATTTTATAAACATTGATCAATCTAACATGAAAATAAATGAGCCAAGCACTGGAGTAGCTGAGAGAAGGCAGCTATTCGTTCAGAGTATCAGTAAGTCATTTGGATTTGCACAGCAGGGGCAATGGACCAAGAGGAACATTGTGGGTGAAACTTCAATTCTTAATGATGTTATACAAGAAGCTGTAGAAAGTAAGTAGAAAATAATTATACCAATACACCATGGTAAAACATTATAATTATCATAGTAGTATGCCTTTAAATTACAACCAATTTTATCATTTAGAACTTGAGCTTTATTTCAGAAATGGGTCGTGAAGTAAATTGAGTAGCTCTCACATTTGAAGTGTGACACTTAACCATACGTCTCCAGTAATCAGAATAATTAAACCCAGTTTCATTTCAGATAATATGAAATCTACAATTTTATATACCAATAACAGTTTTTTTGTATGGAATTTGTAATGCATAAACTTGGATAACAACTTGATGAGTACAAGAAATATTTCAAAATGTATCTGTAGTATAAGTATTAGTTCTTTTCTGTTAGATTTGCTTACGTTATAATAGTGCCTTATAATTGTGAAAAGTTGTAACTCTATAAAACAACAAGTATTATTTATTTAGCATAAATGATCTAAGTCAAAAGAATGCTGACAAGCTCATCAAAATTTACTGTAACAGTTACAAAACACTTATTCTCTTTCATAAATTGAATGAAATGCTAATTGAATTTGATTGATCATTTTATGCAGATACAAAACCAAAATTCCAAATCCAACTAAGTGTGTCATCAACTGAAGAAGTTGTAGATGCCCAATCTTCAAATGATGCTAAGGAAGTGTCTTTAAATTCAACTGTAGAAAATATAAGAACACCAGCTGAAACATCAGCAACTTCTGATAATGAAGAAAAGTTAAAAGAATCACATGTCATCAATTTAGCTGAAATTTATCCTGCTTATATTGAAGCTGCAGCAGAACACAATGAAGAGAAGGTAAAGTATTTACTGAAAGACACTATATACTTGATAACGACTGATCATGGAGGCCAAACTGAATTTCTAGACCTCATGTCTCGCTTTCTAATGGGGGCTTCTTTACATCTTATTTTCAGTCGACTCACTGATTCCTGGGACAGTGTTTTTAAAATGTATTGCACCAATGAAGATGGAGTTTCTACTGAGAAAGAAGACTCTATAGTTACTCTAGAAGAAGTCACCTTTCAAACTCTGGCTAGTATAGCATGCATGAGGAATACGAGTGACAAATTGACCTCAAATCAAGACTCTAATACTGACTTGGAAAAAGCTAACTTAGTTACTAAAGCTATGTTTGTGGGAACATTTAGAGACAAGGTGTCTCTGTCACAGTTTAGGGAAAGGGATCAAATTCTTAAAAACAAAATTGAACAAACAGAGTTTTACCACCAAAAAATTGTCAAGTATGCCTCTGAAGAATTCCTGACATTAGCACTGGACAACAAGAAAGGAACTGTAGAGGAAATCAACAAAGCAAGAGAAACTTTTGAGAAGTGTATTAAGAAGAATCTAGGTAAAGTTCATATTCCTTGCTCCTGGTTGATGTTCAGCATTGTTCTGCGATCAAAAGAAAGGCATGTGATGACACTCACAGAATGCAATGAAATTGCAGAAAGTTTAAATATTAGTTTATCAGATGTACGCAATGTTCTATGGTTTCTTCATTATCGTGTCGGCACGCTCCTGTACTATCCAGAAGTGAGAGGATTTGAAAACTTAGTCATTTGTGATGTTAAGGTTAGAAATACTTGCATATTATTTTATTTCCGTTAAGACTTCATTAAGGTTAATTGGAATCAATGTTATTAATAAACAATAATAATTTTGTAACAAAATATACGTTATTTTTGAGTTACAAAAAATTAAGTACTTTTAAAATTTACACTACACATGATAATCAAATGACTAATACACCGACTTAATCATAAATACAGGATTTTAAAACTGTAATGACGTCTACTAATTTAAGTTTTAAATATTAGAACTTGTATAGTCATTATTCCAGACTAAAACTAGATTGAACAAAATAACTAGCAATTATTATATGAACAAAATGTTTGAAACTAAGAAAGAAAGTTTTGTGAATATATATGAATAAACAACTAAACTAGATTTGGTATCGATTAGAACTTAATACACACTTATGCTAAATAATAAAAGAACTTGTTGAAACTTTAATTACCTGTTTGGAGTGTATATCAAAATGTATTATCTGAAAATCACACAATAAACTTGAGGCAATAACACTTTTCATTATTTGGAGCAATGCTTCAATTTAATTACATTCCATTACTTAGTATATAATTATATAGTGTGTATAATGATATCAATATTGTTCAGATAATATTTGATGTGGCCACACAACTAGTAAAGAAGACATTTATTTTCCGAAAAGCTGGACATCAAGCAGCAACAATGTTTAAGAACAAAGCTCAGTTCACAATGGCAGATCTACGGGAAGCAACTAAAGAAGACGTCAATGATTCCATATCTATGGAAATGCTAATCACACTTTTTGAACATCACAGTATCTTAGCTTCCCTTCCAATAACAAAAGATAGAAAAGAAATTACTTATTTTATGCCTAGCATTCTTAGAAGTGCTACAAAAGATGAGCTCGAAAAGGTTCCTATTTCTTCAGATGTGGCTCCTCTCATGTATCGATACAAGTGCGGCTACTTACCCTTAGGAGTCTTCTCTTCTCTTATTATAGGCCTGGTTTCAAACACAGAACTAAATTGGACTTTCAAAGAAAACAACAGTCCTTGTCGTAACAAGATTGAATTTCTAGTAGGAAAGGATGAAGACACAGTCACTATCATTAGCTATGCCACATATATTAAAGTGGTACTCTACAGAGAATCTCATCCAACAACACCCACTTCTGTAGTCTGTGCACACATTAGAAATACTATCACTTCTATGTTAACAGAAGTTAATTGTAATCTCAAGTACAACAATGCAAGACTTCAATATGGATTCGAATGTACAGTCCATCCACCAGAAAAAAAATCGTTTTTGGATTCTTTATTGAAACGATCAAGTAAAGCTCCACTTCATTTGTGCACACTAAAAGATGAAAACTCTCCTAAAATGAACTGTGTGAAGGACCCAAATAATACTATAATTCCACTTATAGATTCAAGACAGACAATTTGGTTTAAGGTATGTCATTAGTTTAATTCAACTCAGTGTTGCTCATAGTATACTCTACATTATAGTTGAAATGTGATGCAGTAACTACAGACACCTCTTCTAAAGGTATTTGTATTTTTTTAAATGTTGACTAACTTGTTTAAATGAACATTTTTTCCTAATCAACATACTTCAATTTGTTAAATAATTTTGGTATAAACATTTTAATAACTTAGGTATGTTAGGTAGTTAAAAAAATATAATTTAATATTGAAATGAATTTCGACTTAATACATGTGACAAATATATTAATCAAAATCCTCTTGGTGTTTTGGTATGTGTAGTTGCCATTAAAACATTTATTTGCATGAAAATAGCTGAAGTTATGTTATCAAACAGTGAGTAATTGAATTTACCATATTACATGTTATTGTACAGCATTCAAAGTGGTGGAACATTGTATAGAAGACACTGCTGCAGCACTGCAAGGGTCGAGTGATAAAGGTAATTCCATATTGTTTAATTAAATCTGTTATGTATATATTTGAGGTGAAAATTTATTGCAATCACATAGTATTTTAAGCAATACTTGTATGATTATTAAATTAGCGTATTTGTACTTATGCTTTGAATTTCTCAATAAGCTGTGATATTATACAGTCTAATTTACAGGAACTCTAAAGCTGATGTACAAATGACACCTATGGTATATGATCATAAAATGCAGTCTTCACACAAGAATTCAAGAACATCTTATTATGTACATGTCCACTCTGAAATTTAGTAGCTAGTTTGTGGGAGAGATTTGTTGGCTTATGAATCAAGTGTTAATACTGTATATAAAAGTTCTACTAGTTTTTGGTCATATTATATTTAAGTGCTATTATAAAATTTATACAATAGTTTTAGTCACTAACCCACAAATACTTACCAGGAAGTACAGTACTTATTGAATAATGCTAATGGTATAGTAGCTGAATTGCTAATACTTCTATTTGTGCAAGATATGAAGCCAGAATTTTAGTATAACACTGCGTGTTTAGAATGTTATTTTCCTTTAACTTAAGTAGCAAGTGCTCAGTGGAAAGTAAACTTAAGTACATACTTTATTACTGCATTCTGCAATTAGTTGTAGTGTGTAAGTCATTTTTAAATTCTCAATACTCTATTTTGACAAGATGATGTATTTTCAGCATTGGTTGCAGAAGACCTTGGCAAAGTCTATGAAGAGCTCTATGAAGCCAGAGTGCAATGGAAGAACATCGGCCTCAAACTGGGTCTGACATTAACTACACTCAACTCTATTGAAACTCATCGTCACTATAAAGCTGAGCCAAGTTGCCTGGACATGTTGAATGAGTGGTTAACAAATGGAAAGAACAGAAGCTGGAGTACTCTAGCTGATGCTTTGGAGAGTCCAATGGTGGGTTATCCTAACATTGCATCTGCAATACAAACTAAGTACTGCACTTGACTTTTTATAAACAAATTTTATAGTCAACATAATACTTTTTATAGCCATAATAATATTGTTTCTAATATTTTCAGTCTACGATGTCACCAAATACAATAGCATATGATATATTGTCTAGATCATTTTAAATTATTTTTGTATAATATTTTACAAATTTATTATTAAGAATTATAAATAATCTAAAATTGAGCTTATTGAATAAGTATCATTGTTAAAGTTCTGCTAGCTCACCACTGCTAGATCCTGCTAGCTCACCCCTGCTAGATCCTGCTAGCTCACCACTGCTAGATCCTGCTAGCTCACCCCTGCTAGATCCTGCTAGCTCACCACTGCTAGATCTTGCTAGCTCACCACTGCTAGATCCTGCTAGTTCACTACTGCTAGATCCTGCTAGCTCACCACTGCTAGATCCTGCTAGCTCACCACTGCTAGATCCTGCTAGCTCACCCCTGCTAGATCCTGCTACCACTGCTAGATCCTGCTAGCTCACTGCTAGATCCTGCTAGCTCACCACTGCTAGGTTCTGCTAGCTCACCACTGCTAAATCCTGCTAGCTCACCACTGCATGTTAGATCCTGCTAGCTCACCACTGCTAGATCTTGCTAGCTCACCCCTGCTAGATCCTGCTAGCTCACCACTGCTAGATCTTGCTAGCTCACCACTGCTAAGACCTGCTAGCTCACCACAGCTAAAACCTGCTAGCTCACCACTGCTAAATCCTGCTAGCTCATTAATGTTAGCTCTCTTTGTTTTGGACCACGCTCACCATTACTAACAGATACAAGTCCACTGATATGACATGGTCATCCTGATAATTATGCTGATTTAATGAAGGGAAACTATGTGGTGACAATATTAACAAAATAATCAAAACTCATTATAAATAAGATTAGATAAGCAAAATGTTTTATTACGCTACCTCATTCCTATGTTGTTGTAAACCTCAGTGACAATTTATAGTTTCCAGATATCATACCAAACAAAAGTAAACTTTACTGTTAAACTGTTGCTTTTTCCCTCTGGCCATTTCCATTTCAATTAGAAATTTAAGTTGATTTGATGCACAAATTTTGGAATATCGTATTGACAACATCAAATTATATGCATTTGAAGGTGCAATGCAATTAAAATGCATTTTTGGAGAAAGGTCCACAAAATCTACTGTTGTTGTGAGTAAACATCTGAATTTAGCATTGCAATTTATTTAAATTTTTGTTTCTTGTTGCCATTGTTTATGTTATGATGTTATTATGTATATATTCCTGTGTCATTGGAGTTGTTGCAAATAATGAGATTGAAATTATTGACAAAAATTGACTCACTGCAATATCAGCTTGTCTGAGCTGATAGTACCATAATCTACCAAGCATTTCTTGCTAAAACAGAGTCTGAATAATGCATAATACACATGTCACATACACATTGCATACTTACGCTGACAACTTTTCTGCTCTTGACTTGCACTTTCACATCTCTATTTATTATCTTTTTTCACTATCTGCAACTAAAACGTCAAATCACAAACTCTAACAGCTCATCAACAAAGGTCTTTATAAAGAAAAAATTGAATGCATTTTATTGCAAACAATCTACCTATTATACAGCAGTAGTGATATTGGGGAAAGAGAGAGGATGCACTTCAAGGTATAACATAATTTATGCTTATATGGTTATGAGTACGCACTTTGACAATAATACTGCAGAATCTGGTTATTTCATGTCATTAAAAAAAATTCTTTTATTTTTATTAAAACCCAATGGTGTCAGCTACAAACATCTATAATGTACTTATAACAAAAGTTGTACGCTTAACAAACGGCACCATTCCTTTACTTTTGTTATGATTATATATTTTTTCATGATTCAGTTATAACTACCAAAAATATTTGTAATATTTACTCCAAGAAATTTTGCCTTAATGTGCCCATTGTCTATAGCTGGTTAAATACTTTCAAACTGTTTAAATGAAGAGTAGCTATATATTCTTACTTTTTTGGGCTCCACGTATTTTTGCATCTGTCAGTGTTTTCTTTTTGCAGCTATGTCACCAGTGCTACAATAGCTACTGCCATGTGAACAGGCTTGTGTCATATAAGAGTTCTACTGAATTCTTCAAATTCTACTAATACTGGAATTGATGGATGATGGAACCAACCGAAAGCAGAAATAATTGTCATCTGTTTTTAAGATATGGTATTTTCTTTTGCTTAGTTAATGAATATTATCACTTGACTTTTATCAACTGTGAGTATATTAATAGCATATGAGATGGGGCAGAAAGAGTGAGAGGTCTCTTCTACCTATGCTTCATAGCTCCAGTAAAAACAAGTACAATGCTCTAGAATGCTTTCATGTTTGATTTTAGCTTATTTTTTCTGTCACTTCATCTGACTCTATGTACCTTTGGAGCGCCAAAAAGACAAACAAAATTATTAGCAAATGTGACCTTCACATTGAATACCTGAACAGATAATAAAACTGCTCTGCAGGGATAGGGAAGGGGAAAATGAAACCTGGACATCTGAGCAAAGTGCTTAATGTCAAAATTCTGTATTTGCTAACTTTGCTAATAATCAGCTACAATGTTGAAGTAGATTGTTGGCTAATAATTACAAGGTCAATCAAGTCATGAATATTTCAGGGGAAAATTGAGCTACAACACTAGAGTTATGGAATATATTTAGAAAATACGTTTTTAAGACATATCAGGACACAACACATGAGCTTCTGAACAAATAACTAATAAAGAATTCACATGGAATATTGAAATATGTATCAACTCTAATGACCACATTCATTTACATTCTCAATCCTTACTCACACACACCGGTCTATCACAGTTCTTTAATCTGTAACTTCCACACACACACACCCGCACAACATAACTCAATGACTTATTGGTACAAGCAGAGTTCACTAACAGTTTCATCCCTTTCTTTTCATTAAACACTTATTGTTAACTTTGAATTAATCTTCTTGTAATTCATCACTCGCTATTGTTGATAATCCTATTTGAAATTTCCTGGAATGGGCCTGGCTTCACTCTAAACTTAGCCTTTAGTAACACCTAGTGGGAAGAGAAGTTTCCAGTCAGGAGTTTTGTTATTTTCTAGGGCAATTTGCTGTTCTAGTAGAATAATAGTGTATTGAACATACACATTAAAAGTATCACTGAACTGAGAACATTTTGCTATTATGTCTTTCTGTTAGCTGTAGAAACTTATTTCAACTGTTTCATGAGCTCTTTGAGCACATGTAAACACTAAGCAGTTATTTACACTCTATTGAGTCAGACTTGTTTGTGGGCAATTATATAGGATCTTTCAGCAATGGCAGTGAAGTTGAGCAATCATACTTGTACACTGCAGCGAGTAGCATGTGGTGTGTGCCTAGCTAATGATTCATCCACTTTTCAACTATCATAAAAAATTGTGCTATTATGTACATTAATTGAGAATTCACACCAGAACAATAGGTCAAATTTTATGCACTTTTTTTGCATTACTAAATCCATTATACAGCAGCATATTGAAGTGTAGATACCATTGTTTTATGTTGTAGTTATGCGGTTTTTTGTATGAATTCTGTATTTTTTTATACTATTTAGCTATGTACCTAAATTCTGTAGAAGTATTCTTCAAAATATCTAAATTTGTTATTCACAATTTAACAATTATTGTTTCTTCTTATCCTAAATAATATCTGACTCATAGATAGACCAAATCCGTATATTCTTATGAGTAGCCAACTCGCTTGGCATCACGTTTCAGTACTGAATTAGAAAGAATGCAGAAAGGGTGTGGTCACTCGAAGCCAAATTGCGCACTGTAGCTGAACCACCCTTTCCGTAGTAAGGGTGTGGTAGTAGGCTGTTAAGATTGTGCTTACTTCCCGTTAAGAGAATTCAGCCATTTAACAGTTGCCTGGCTCTCGTCCTGTGTTTAAAATTGAGTACTCTAATTGCGCGCTGAGCGGGACCTCATCCAGTTGTCTTATAGTTCCGAGGAATACTTTATGAGCGGAGCTACTGCAGTATAACTGGATATTTGAATTTGGTGAGCTATAAACATTGATATACATTGTATTGATGAGTAAATGATACACATTTAGTTATTTCTTGATGTAGAATAATCAAACAATAGTATGTATATCATTTTTAAAAGTTATGAGACTGAGATATTAATTGATGCCACTTCAATGAAAACATTATTGCCTCCTACAAATTTTGACATATCATAGCTACTTCTAGTCTTTCATAGCTCGACCCTTTATCTACCACTGCACTGTGAAGACGTCCAGGTGGCATAAATAAGTGGTACAAGCTTAAAATCCTCCAGATCTCTGTGGGATAGTATGGTTCATGGTTGTGGCTGACAATGCACTTAGCTAACCACATCCACTTTCATAGGTTTTAGTAGTGAAGCCAGCAATGGAGGAATGGCTGTAGTGGCAAGTTTAGTGAGCTGACTTCAATGCAACTACAATTACTGAAAATCTGGTTTATATAAAAGGAGACTAAACTCTCAAAATTGAAACCATTGCCTTATCTAGGTGCAGCATTAATACACTTTTAGCCAAGTTCCATAGTGTGGCATCATTAAAATTACTTAGGTTTTATCTGCAGAGCATCCAGGTATGACTAGCTACATTACTTTTGAACTGGTAGAATGTACTGATACCACCAGAACTCTTCCCAGCACAGTGGTGGATACACAAGATCAACTCACCACATCAAGAGTTAAAGTAGTAGAAGGCTTAGATTAACATTGTAAATTGTCAAGTAGTTGAAGTACACTGGTATGAAAACATAATTGTTCGAAACTTGTTTGCTTATCTTTAACTTAAGTCATACATCCTTATATGTGATAAGTATTACTCTGGCATAGTAGACATTGATGAATGTATCATATTACAATGGCTTATTAAGAAAACCACATATCCATATAAGTGATATGTAGCACTATGCATGAGAGATTAGATGATTGTATCATATTACAATGGCTTAAACAGATCACTTATACATAGAAATGATATGTAGCACTCTGGCATAGTAGACATTTAGCTTTAAGATGACCACATATCCATACAAGTGATATGTAGCACTATGCATGAGAGGTTTGATAAATGCATCATAATATCAGCGTACACTGTAACAAATTGGGCATTCCACTACATGCTTTAGGGGTGTAATACAACACCTCTGTTTAACTGAGTGTTGTAATACACTTTGAAATGATTAGTAATACATCAAAGTGTAGAGTGACAGCCCAGTGTTGAGAATGTATCACGGCTTACAGTCTCGAAAAAGGAGTAGAGCTTAGTTAGTAGACTCAGGTTACTTTGTGACATATAGCTAAATGGGTCAAGCTTTCGTTCTTCATGTGTTTTCCCTAGTTTACTAGAACAGGGTTACTACAGTCAGTGAAAATGTGTTTAAGCGTTTTTGACTTTTGACTAAAGAAGTTGTGATAACTTGTTTGTATGAAGTTTAGCTTTAACGTCTAATACAGTATTTTCTTCATGGTGGTTGGTATGATCTCTGGAGGCTGAATTTGAGGAACATCGCATTCCATTTCTTATTGTCTAGAATAGCAAGCAACAAATATCTATCAAGTATCAAGGACTATTCAGAAATATAATACACTTAGTTGACCTTCATCGCAAGTTTGGGTGTGTCTCTGATATTTGTATCAACAGGTAAGTGTAATTAAGAATTATGTAGATAAACTATATTAAGCATTCAGCTGCAGATTTGTAGGTATCTATAGCATATCTGTGAGATACATTGCTAATTCAATAAATAGGTTTGCTATACAGCTAGAAAGCTAAAAATGCTTGTAGCTGTGTATGTGCTTTCAAATGCTCCTTTCTGGTATCAGTAGCCAATACAGTGGAGTCCACTTCATGAATACACTGCCACAGATCATCAATTTCCTGTGAAGTACAAGGAGACTGGGTCTGAACTAGCTCATATACGTTCTTTGGCTGAGGTCATAAGGATTGTGAATGCATTCCGCTGGGTTGATGTATTGCATCCTTTCTCTACTTTTTCTACAAAGTACCTAATAAACTGTCCATTCAGAGAACAGCACTCTACCACATTAAACTCCAGTTCTATTAGCACACTCTGGGCACAATCAATAGATTTAGATAAGGTGCACCTTGTTATTTTTGTACCTTCATCGATTTCAGGTAAATTCTTCCTGATGTCTTCAAAAATAGACACAAATGTCTGTTCTTCTGAGCATAGAAACATTTTCCAAGGATAAATCCTATTGTTTCCTTGTAGGACTGACACAGTGACATACATGGCAGACTAGCGAGGGCCAGTAGGATTACAACAAAATGTACTTACCTGAGCGCTGAGTGAGAAGTCTACCGTGTGAAGTTCAGACTTAAGTTTATACAGCTGTGTTTTGTAATTTTAGCGCCCGCCCGCATAATTTTTTTATTACTTCCTGGATGAGAAACAAGAAATTTCCCTGCTGTGGCCTTACCTGAAAATGGTCTGGGGACAGCCATAAAGTTTTCAGGTGTGCTACAGGAATGTCTGTAGGTGGTACCAGTCACATGACTAACCTCAAACTGACTATATAAAATGATTGAGCATTAAAACTTCACTCCACTGGAAGTGGTAGTGACTGAAATCTGAAATAAGCCCTACAAACTGATTCATATGGAGTATAAAGATGCACATAAAACATGGATGAGCAGCAGAAGGCTATCCTATAATTTTATTTGCACTCTCAGAATTCACAAGCAGCAAACTCACACGCTCCTCTCAGAAGACAGCTTTAAGTTCTCCACTCACAGCTCAAAGTCCCTTGATAACAGTGTTCAAACAAGCTCTCACAATAGTTTTAAGCAAATTTCCCTAAGCGAAGACCTTCCTAGCTGACAGCTCATGTAGACTTCCATTAGTTCGTGATTAAAATACATTACTGGTCCATGCTTCACTAGTTGCATTCCAATGAAACAGGGAAGTACTGTAGGTGTCCCCAGATCCTCTTTCTTGGTGACAGGAAGATGGAGAAATATCTGATCCGCAAGACTAAAGTTATAATAATACGAAATTTTTCTCTTTTTAACAGTCAATATTTTAATTATGACTTAACACGACGTTTTGGCTTCTTGCTGAAGTCCTCTTCAGATGTCAACTGAGGTCAAACTCTGCATGGTGGTAAAATAACAAAGTAAACAGCAATATTTCTGGAGGGCACGCTTACTGGAGGGTGATTTGTATGCAGCATGAACAGCCAGCATCCTGGAAGCTATAAAATACCTAAACCTATGTCTCATGACATAGGTTTAGAGCTTCTGTTAAAAAGATAAAAAATTACTATTATTATGATTATTTCAGCCAAGAATGACTGAACCATTAAAAGACTAAGGTTAAATTCAAAGTTTGGGTGATAATAAGCTAGCTAACCATAAGCTTTTTCTCAGTATTAGTTTTCACTAGAAATTTTATAGAGAATTTAGTCAGTAAAGTTTAATAATTACATACTTGCCAACTCTCAAGAAACCTCCTGGACTATCCTACATTTATCACTTAGTCACGGTCCACAACGGAATTGTACTTCTTTTATCATTTGTCTTGGAAATTGAACATCGTATATATCTGCTTACTTTGCATGATCTGCAAAGACGTTACTTAGCTAATCCACCAATAGTTGTTGATTGCATAAAGCTCACGAATACTTCCACTTTTCCAAAAACTTGGTTCAAAATACAGTGTTCGTTTCTCTCGAAAAATTGTCATGAAATACATATAAATTCAATTGGAAGTAAAGTTGCCTCACAATTTATAATCAGCCATCAGCAACCAATGGCTATTGTTGCTGGTTCATTACATTAAATTATTATTATTATTTTTCACTAATACAGGGTTGTGAACTTCAGTCTAGAATTAACATTGAATAAATAAAAGGAATAGTAAATGATTGAACTGATTTGTTTAGTATAGTTAAAATACACTTCAATATTTTACACATGTTGATTAAGATAAATCATTTACAAATAAGACATTTACAGATATACAACCACAAATTAAAATAGATAGTGGTCTGATATAAACAACACAAAATGTTTTCCTAACATGATAGGATGTAGTTATAAATTCTAATAATATATATATGTTATCAAATATACAGATAAAGCATGGGTCGCCATCGTTATCCTGCTCCACAATGGGAAAGTAGCAACAGAAGTCTATACAGGTCAACGCTCTGGGAGACTCGTTGTTCATATATCAATCAACCTCAATGTTTCTCTAACACTCAATATCTGTTAATAGCCATCACAATGATCTGGATTTTCAGAAGGAAAACTAAAACTCAATCTTCCAAACTCTGTACTGTAATAAAGCCACGAAAGACAAATAATAAAGTAGAATTGCTATCTCTACCATTGATCTGGTCCATTTGGAATAGTTCAATAAATGTCTCAAAAGAAATTCATTCCAGAACTACTTCACTCAAACAGAAATTACTATTACTATGTGGAGATGTAGAAGCCAATCCTGGCCCCTATAATAAAGGTAAATTAACCTCTATCCAGTGTGATGTTAAAATGTAGTCAACCATAACTACAGCCACTTGTAAGGCAATCAATGTATTAGGTGAAGATAAATTTCTGTTTTTCTTCATTATATTTCAATTGAAATATAATAAAAAAAATTGTAGTATTCTCTCACTTTCACAGGGTTTTTAAACAATATAGAATTTAAAATATTTGGTCGCCACCGGGAATCGAACCCATTATTGCTTGTTTGACACAAGTGCTCCGCCATTGGGCTATGACAACCAGCCAGCAAACAAACACTCTAATTCTGTATTTATACTATTAAAGTGTACTGCTATGCTACAGTTTCACTCTCAACAGACAAACAAAAGTTCTCTTTTTTTAAAGATTTTATTTGTTGAATTTTTTTACTCCACTTTTTAACTTATGTATTTCTTTCTCAGCCTTCTTTTACTCATTAGATTTATTGTCTTACTTTCACGGGCTTTTTAAACAATACTGAATTAAACATATTTGGTCGCCACCGGAAATCGAACCCATAAAGAATACATCTAATGAGAGTAAAAGACAGCTGAGAAGGAAATTATGAATTGTAAATGTTCATCAGAGCTTTAAATAGAATTATGAGAATTGACATGTACAGCATTGGTTCAGATTAGTAGCCTACAGACATTGGAACATGTAGGAACACAATTGTAGTAGTAACATTGTCCACTTTAAATCTGTTCTATTTCTGACTACATTCAGTTTAAACAATAAGATATTAATCATTAACTATTATTTTACTTATCAATATGCAAACCATATTCCCTTAATTTTTTCCAACAACCTGTCTGAAGCATTATTAACCTGATGTATATTTATTATTATTTATTTTTAATGAATTACATATGATCATTTTTTAGCATTGCATTCATTATGAGTACAAGTATATTCCACTTAAGAGCATTATGTTGACAGCTGCTTTTGGACTTTAATGTTAGCAGCTGCCTGAGATGACTGAAGGATTGGCAGTTAAACAATATTTTCCATAATGGTATATTATATTGTCATATGATTTATAAAACAGCTAACTACTAGCAACAGCTAAATACTAACTAAAATATTTATTGGAATATCCAAGTACAGGACAAGTGATGACTTTGAAAGTAAATTTGAAACATTTTAAACAAATTAAAATTACACAAGAAAAAATTCCAATTAATAAAAATTTATTTCAGTAAATGTACATTTCAGCAACCTTTACATTAATTATGCAGTGAAATAATATTACTTTGTATATTTGTAAAATTATATTTTATTTGTACAATTTACACTATAATTTTATCTTAGATCAGCCTCTCAGTAACTATGAACCTTCACCTCGAGCATATGCTGCTGCCTCGGCAAGTTCTGAACAACTGTACGTGTATGGAGGTCATACTGATAACTTTGATGAGAATAAAAGACAACTGAGAACCGTAATTCAAATCTACGAGTGCTCTACAGAATACTGGAAAGAACTTCTAACATCTGGTACTCCACCTCCTGGAATATATGAATATGCAACATCTTATTCAGGTCATGTTCTCTACTTGTTTGGTGGTTGTGATGGTACATCATTCCATGCTTCACTGCATGAGCTAGACACCAGATCTATGACATGGAAGCAACTCTCACCACAACATGATAGTGGACCCATGAGGAAATGTGATTGTCAAATGATATATTATAATGATTCGTTAATCGTGATTGGAGGCTATGGCATACCATCAGGTGAACTGCAGTTTGGATCACAATTTACTGAGGATAAATATTATCAAGATGGTCGTGGCTGGACAAATGAGATTCATAAGTACCATATTTCCCAAGGTAAGTCACAAATTGTATTTCAATTTATTTGTCACGATTTATTTTATACATTATTATTAAAATACAGTGTATATTAATAAAGTATTACAGATATAATTTCTTTAGAGTTATTTGCAGATTTAATGTAAACTATTATTGAAATTATCATGGAATAATTATAACACAATGGTTTTATATGTTTGTGCAATACTTAATTTTGTCGTGTAGATGTGAATACAATTTAATGGTTTCAGACATAGTGGAACTATTACCCTTTTACATTGTAAACATTTATCAGGAATAATTATAAAGATATAATGATACGTGATAAATTCAAGTTACTGTGCTAATATCTGTCTTTAGCAATGAATTTTAATGACTTTTCAATCATTTCTTGCCTACATTAATAGAAACTAGAATAATTTCTATCTCGATCAGGTTATGATTATATTGAGTATGTATTAGTTTTTTTTGAACTAAGGAATTTGGTTTATGTATGAATTTATTTGTAGTGATAGAATGGAATGTCTTTAGTTTAAACATGCCAATTATGCATTCTTGTATTTAGTATTGCTTCTAAGATGACTCATTTAATTAATATTTATTCACGCAATGGGCACCACTAAGTAGTACTGGTTCTGTGTAAATAGTAATAATAAAGCAATTTATATGTGACTGTGTCTATCAATAGTAATAGAGCAAATTTGTCAAAAGTGGACATACATTAAGCAGTTGCGTAAGTGCTGAGGTGTTTGAGAACACATTTTCTCAAAAAGTAAATAGTTTAAAATGTTGTATTAGTTTGAAACAAATTTTTTATAAAACGCACAGCGAAATACTTAATTTATGTTTGTGAATTATTATAAACATATCAGATACAGTCTTTGAAGTAATTAAGATTAATAATTTTTGGCTATATAAAGTGTTCATATAAAATGAGGCATGTAACCATGAAACTGAAACACTGCAAATACAACCATTACCAACTCATAAATTAAGTGTCTCAAATAACATAATGTAAGTCATTCTTATTACTCCAATAATATCAACCAAAAACTTGGTCATTGGTAAATTACTACTAACAATAGATACAATACTTTTGAATTATAACTTGTATAATAATTGCTGTATATTAAGCAGCTATAAATTTATGTAAATGACATTTGAAGTCTTCATAAAATAGATATCTTAAAATAACGTAAGAAATATATAATTACATTGCTATTTTTATTTAGGTACATGGTCTTCTCCCTTGATCACTGGAAGTAGACCTTCTCCTAGACTTGGTTTTACAGTCACCTGCATTAGTCCTACACATGCGGTCTTGTTTGGTGGATGGGATGGTACTAGTGACTTCAATGACACTTACCTCATAGACTTGGCACAGATGGTAAGAATTGATGTAATATCTCGATTATTGTAATTGTATTGATAATATGAGGTTAGTCAAGATGTATATGTGCAGAAATTAAGCAATAAAATACAAATGATAGCATTCATCTGCCATTACATATGTACAATGTAAACTATTTATGTTAGTACTTTTTTATTCCTTCATTGCAAGTTTCTATCTAGTGAGTTTGTTAAGATGGAGGGGATTTCCATGGAACATAGGAACTAAGGCAAATCTGCCACTTATTTAAAATAACAAGTAATTTAGTGGAGTGTCCATTTATTAAAACTTTCTATACGGAACTAAATAAAAAAGCAAATATTTTTTATAATTCTGTGTATAAATTCTTATTGACCTGGATGAGTTCTCAATGAAGAGACTAGTAAGTTGCAACTGGCCATTGCTAAGCAGCAAAAGAATAAAAAAACAGGGAGGGAGAGAGTACACTTTACAAAGTACAAAGACATGTAGTGGTATTTATATATAGGTATCTAGGCAGCTGCACTTGCAGAGGATATTTGTTGTACTTGGGCTCAAACAACTACTTTTCTAGTATACAGTACTTATTACATGAGTCAGAGTATGATATGGTGAAATATTTCATGACCTGGCTAATTTATTTTCAAGAGCCAGAGGGAATGAATTATCAAACCATATCACTCTGCTGAGTGTAATATGTGATTTATTCCACACTAGATATCTTCACTACTGTAGTTAGTAGCCCCACCCCCTCCTTTAGCAGCTGCTCTAACATTGGTTGAGTAGCTACACAAAAGGAAGGTAGCTTAAAAAACCAAGAAAATTGACAAGTTCAGCCAGTTGCTATAATTACATGGGTAATGAGCCTGGCAGTACAGCAACATGGTGAAATATGTGACCATCTACAGGAAAACCGGGCACAACGCGGCGTGCGTAAATATCGAGAAAAGATCGATCGATTTCTTAAAAATGTATTGTTTCAAGCCGACGGAAGGGAACGGTTAGGTCTATTACAGTGATAACGACTTAGGCTACGATGATAAAACTTGGAGAGCTTATCTGGACGCCGACAACTCTGTAAGTGCAAAAATAAATTTTTCGAAGGGTGCCGCGTTGTGCCCGGTTTTCCTGTAGACGGTCACATATCATGAGTTATTTCACAGGTCGTGTACCTAAACATATCATTGTGAAGATATCTAAGGTGGAATAACAATTATTATTTTTTTAAATATATCAATGGAACACTTCAATGATCCTATTAAGACACAAAGTTTCCTGACTCAAATATGTCTGATGTTTTGAAGTGATTACTAATGTTTGTGTTCACTTTTATACTCTGAAATTCTTTTTATGCTGACATATTTATAGCAAATATATGATGCATGTTGTAAGGAAACTATCCTGACAGCAGCATACACATGTCGCCATGAAACCAGAAATGTATAACGGATGTATTGTGATTATTGTTCATTTTGTCGTATTTTATATCATTGCACATTCTTATCATAATTACTGCACATTATTTTTATTCCATTCAGGCAGATCAATTCAAGCATAGACTGCTTGATTACTTTAGTTAGTAAAACTACGAGAAATAAAAATATCTTCTAAGCACTGTATATACTGTGATTGGACTTACTCAGGTGGCAGCAAAACACAGTACATGTTACTAACATAATTGATAGGCTTTTAAAATGCAGCTGATACTTTTGGATATTGTTATTATATTTAATTAGGCATGAAGAAGTGTTTCAGTTCTTCTAATAATATATATTGTAAAGTATTTGTTTGATTGTACATTATATTCTCGTACTAATAGTGTTTTACAAAACGTGTACATGGAGCACTACAACCATCTCCAAGATGTTATCATGCTGCTGTTTGTCTTGATTATAACAACAACAATCCACAGTTGTTAGTAGCTGGTGGATATGATTGCAAGGCTTCAAGTGATGTTTGGTGTCTTGATGTACGAGCACTGAGTTGGCAACAGGTAAGATCATACTATAGTATAGCTCAAATAATAATAGCTATGTAGAAGTAAATAAACTTAACTGGTGAACATAAGGAATAATCTTTAAAAGAAAAATAATGTTTATTGTTTAAACTAAAATTACTTTTGTAGTTCCTAATAATTATTATTATTGGATCATGAATGATTCCCTGATAATTGGTGGCTAAAAGTTCACCTGTAAAGAACTTTGACTGTTTCAGTCAATTCTATTTCTAGAACTAATTAGTTTAAATTAAGTTATACTTTTCATAGATCTAATTAGGTGTATTAAGTAGTTTGTCTAATCTCTTTATAATTATTACACAATTTCATGCATGAAATCAAATTATTTCGTTCAGTCCACAATCCAGCAGTTCAAATACAATACATTTAATGCACATACATGAAGTAGGATAGAGTAGCTCTTCCTCTTTCTAAAAATATAAGTCTGTCGTCTGGGAAACTTTCTGGAAGCTCGTGGTAAAAGTGTTTCTTGAGATCTCCTAAAATGGCTTTAGAATAATGGCTGTGTTAAATTTGGGTAGAATATTTTTTCCCACACAGATAGCTGTGATATTTATATTATTCTGTAGCATTATAAATACTCTATAACATTATACTAAAATCAAAATTTACTATCAGAGGGTCTTGCTGCTACATTCAAAACCTGCCCAATGTAGCCTTAAATTTTGATGAAAATAAGTGAGCACTGCATGAACACTTGTGAGGATACATATCAGTGAATGTTAAAGAGCTATAGAAGTAATGAATGAGAAAATGTCAAGAACAGTCAGTTATCTAAAGTTAAACAATCTTGTCTGATTCTCTATCATTTGAAGAATACATATCCAATGCTGCTCATCCTCAACCATCATTATGACATGTCTGTCTTTTCAAGCTTATAATTGTTAGGTTTCTAGAGTGTAGTGGCAAGCTCGTTCGATAGTAAAATTTTTAGTATAATTTAGTAGAGCATTTACAATGCTACAGAATGGCATAAAAATCACAGCTGTCTGTGTAGGTGAAAACAATTCTGCTCAAATTTACTACAGTCATTGTTCTAAAGCCATTTTAAAATCCTCTGGATCACTTCTACCGTGAGGTTCAGGAAAGAGACACAAGATTTATCTTGTTAGAAAGAAGAATAACTACACTCTATATAGACAGTGTAATTACAAAACCTCAAAGTGCTCAGAATTAGATCTACACCTTGCTGTGGTTTAAAAGTGTTCAATGGAATGTACTCTATGTAACACTTCCTGTATCTGTATTGATAGGACTGCTGGCTTGTGGATTGCATTATGTATCATTAGCAAACAATTTGTTAGCAGCTTGTTGATGTTTGTTAAAATAAACTTTTTATTACCGTGTTTCAGATCTGGTAATCTAATTATTAGATTAGCTGTTGTTTAATTTACAAGATTTGTAACATTTGTGTTGTGTTATATAACTTTTAACTTGATTTAGTATGTTTTGGAAATAAAAACATTTGTATCGATAAATTTGTTTGAATAATTACATTTTATTCCGTATATAAATGAATTAAGATTGTAATTACATTACAATTAAATAGATTTACTTTTATCATTTCAGTTCACTTTTTTTTGTTAGCTATTACTAGTAGCTTAATTGTCATGAAGTATGGGCTCTGCACTTTCCCTAGAAAAAAAATGGCATGTACATGTAGAGACACTGTCTATTAATAGTGAGATGTTATCAGTGATTGGACATGTTCTAGGATTTTTTCCATATCTGATACTAAACTGTATGCAGCTAATATTTAGTTCAGTATAACTACTTCTTCCTTATGCAGATCTTCATAACTGCTTTGTCTCCTGAAGCTGTAGTCAAACACCTACATTTCTTCACATAGCATCTTTCTCTTTGTTGTTGAATGGTTTCTGTAGGCATAAACATCTTCTGCATCTTCTGGTATACTAATACTAGTTCGGGCTAGAAAGACAGATTTTTTGGCCAACCTTGTTTTTGTATATAAAAAACTAATTAAGATCAATTTATACCTGTTGAATCCAAATCTGATGAGTGCCAGTTGTAAAAACTTGAGCATTTCTCGATGATTAAATTATCAATACACCAATCAATTTTTAGTATTTTAAAATCAAATAAATCATCTCAGCTACCATTTACTTCAAGTATTAACCCACAGTAGCTTCTCAATGGAATTAGTTCTTCTCTGACATAGCAGTTATAATGACATCAAATTTTTATCAGCTGAGTTCCTGTTTGTGCACATTATTTCCTTGTATGGTAATTTCTGTCACTTCGTTTTTGATGCGTGCTTGCTTATGCCCAAACTGATAGTATAGTCTAGTTTAGCATGGTACTTCCTTCAAGAAACAGAAAGTTTGTAATATATTTATAGATATGCTCTAGTTTATCTTGAAAGTTGGATGTTCAGGTAACAATAAAGTCTTATGTGCAAGGGAGAACAGAAAAATAACCAGCAAAGCTTATCCAGAACAAGAATCTAGAGTTTCTATGCAGCATGTAAGCTTCATAAGCTACCAGATGGTAAATTGCACTTCACAAGTATGTATTAGCTAGTACATATTGCTTGAAAAGTCATATTGAGTGATACTTTAGAAGTGCAAGATAGAAACAAGTGACTAGCTGAGTTTTATAAAACTACAAAAAAACTTTGCATTCGACTATCTTAAGACTGCATGTTCTGTTGTCAAAAATGCACAGTAAAATGTTCTCAAAAAATTCCAGTAGCTCCATGTAAAAGACATGTGTGTAGAACTGGATGGAAGGCAACTTCCGATAGTCTAGTGAATAGTCCTGATGGCATAATACACCAAGTAGTCTGGAGTCCTATGAAGTATTTTACAGATAAATGATTGCCAATTTGGCTACTTTAGGAAACTCAGGGAAATTGTGAAAATAAAAAATGGTCACCATGAAATTGATCAGTTCCAACAATTTTTTCAGGTATTATATCTAGTATAGAATTCCTGGTTATGTAAAAATTATTCCTGATCAAAGTTGAGGCTAGATAGCTAAATTGCAATAATTCCAAATGGATGCAGATCAAATATTGACTATGAAGGAAATGTATTACATAGTAGAATTCTTTTCTAATCGTATTTTTCAGTTCAGACATTGCAAAATTTCAATTGTGCCGCTTCTGCTTAAATTAAATATATGACTTAGTCAGAGTTCTTGTATAGTGTGTTGTATTACAGTAGGTTGTTAATGAGTGAAGTTCTCATGCAAGAAATTAAAATGTGTAATAATAGCTATATTTGTTTAATAATTAACTACAGAGCATCAGGACTGTTTATAAATCTTTCTTTCAGAGTTGAAACGAAACACATGCAGGCTGATCTACTTTTCCTCAAAGAATTACTAGATATGTTGCTTATATTTTCCTGCTGTCACCAAAGGCTTCTACTCTAGGATTACACACTTTCATTTAATTATTCAGCTACACACTAATTCTGGAGACAGTTTAATGCTTCTCGTTGCCTATCTTGATTGCCATTGGTTCTCCAAATTTGTCAACAGAGACAGCATTTTAGTTCCCTGGATGGTCAACTAATAAGACCTACCTTAGCCTCTGAATCAAGAGTATGCATTTTGAGCAGATAAAGAGAGGTTGAGAACATATTTTACATGTCTTATCGATTTCATGGAACAGGCTTGGCTAGTTCCAAGATAGCTGTTTTGACAGCTGCTAAAGCTGCCAGTTTTTAGTATGGTGAATGTACTTCATCTGGTTATTGGCAAAAGATAGCTATATATGTTACGTGTTGTGAGAATGGTATTATTGTAGATATGAGGCAATAATAAGAGGACTAAACAAGTAGGTGGTAGATTTTAGAATACACTCAAATCCTTGCAAAAAGTTATTGCTTCATCTCATATTCTTCAACCAAAATGCATCAGCCTGTCATCACACTCACGTGTCCAGCATGTGCACCAGTGCATATCCTTCCCATTTGACTCTAGCATTCAAAGTCTATATCATTGAAATATTTTACCAGCAGCTTTAGTGAGTCCATCATTTGTAAAGTAGTAGCATTATCCTCAACATATTTGCTACTTACTTTATGAAACAGCCAATCAATGTCATAGCTATGTAACTCTATCATGGGCAAAATCAGCTGTCGCAATTGTATTTTCAAGGCTTGATATTTTGCAGTGTCCCAGACCTTAACTGGAAACAATAATATTAAAACAACCATAAACTCTATACTAGATGTATTCATATAATTTCTTAGAGTTGACCATATTATTGGCAGCTAATTTGCATTTTTGCAGTGTCTGAGTTCTTATATTAAAAAAATACCATCAGAAATGAATTTTGTACACTAAATAACCATAACATGCTAGACATAACTTGAAAAAAAATTTTTTAACCAAGAATATTCATCGCGAACAATTAAAATTTTACTATTTTTGGAGTTTTCCAAAGTTACCACTTTGGCAAACCAACTTAAATTTATTCTAGAACAACTTGGGGATGCAAATCTGTAAAAGTAACTTTCAAATCAAAGTTTGTAGAATTAAAGTTGCAATTCCAATAATATTTGAGATAAAATGTTCGTTTTTTTTAATTAAAAACTAAATGCTCAATGTTTCATCACTGGCACTCACCAGATCTGAATTCAGCACAAAAATGGGTCTAGAAAAGTCAATCAAATTTACTTTATATCCTAAAACAAGGTTATTGGTGCTGCTCTAGCCTGGACTATACCGAAATGGCTGTTCATTCAGGTCTACTACACTACATCATACAAATATTTCAATATTTTTCAAATGTTGTAGCCTTAGAGATACCACCGCAAGGAGTTTGACCATCATAAATAGCTTACTCTTTGAGGTTAAACAGCATTCAAGTGGAGGCAACACAGACGAGAATAAACACGATTTTCGTGAGGTGCTACTTCAAATCTCTGTGCAGCAGTTACTGTAATGAAAGGGCTAAGTAATTTTATGGCTGTTTAAATTACAAATACATTATTAATTATTGTTTAGCTGTCAACAATAAATTAACATTAAACTATTTGATTAACACACTAATATTTCAACCATTATACTACACCATAATATTGCAACCAAAATGAAGTTCTGCATTTATACTGTTAAATTTTGGGAATTTTTTTTACTCTGCCAATTTATCAATTAGCTAATAATTGTTTTCTTAGTCTTCTTTTATTCATTTTATTCACATGTTTCTCTCTAACAACTCAGCAAAAACAGACAATGGTTAACTGCCGGTGACAGCAAATAAATTATTATTTTAATTGTTAACAATTATTATACATGAATAAAATATAAGTGAAGAGTGAGTCATACAAGTAGCTCACATGTAGGATTGAACTCAGTCATTGAATAGTGTTCTCACAGTGAACACTTGCACCTTGAAAATATAGGATAGAAATCGTCTTCAGCTTCATTGAAGATTGATTAAATTAATAGACTGCGATTCACTTGTCATGCAATACTTGAATTAACGCTCTCAAGCTATTTTTATTGTAAGAAATTATACTAACATCTACTCCTACCATGTTAGGAAAATTCGATGTGTTGTTTATTTCAGACCACTATCTAATTTAACATTTCATGGTTGTAAATCAGTAAATGTCTCATTAGTAAATTATTAATCTTAATCAGCGTGTGTAAAATATGGAAGTGCATTATCAACTATACTGAACAAATAAGTTCATACATTTACTATTCATTCTATTTGTTCAATATTTGCCACTTCAGATAGCCAAATTACCACAGCCTAGATATGGTCACTGTGCAGCTGCTTTTGTTATTTCTTCTGAACTCACTGAAGTAGTGCTATTTGGAGGACTTGATCAACACAATCGTTACCTCTCAGAAACTACAATAATAAGAATTGGTGAGTTTACTGATTTTATAAAATAATTTACTTTTTTAGCTGAGGTATGTTGATATATTTGAATTCATGTTTAATAAACATTGTCTCATTGTAATTTAGTCTTTATTTTTTTTAGCAGACCCATTGTTTACACTAATAAAACTATTTTGGTCATTACATAAAGAATATACAATTTCATTCTCATTACATTACATTTTACATATTTTTGATGAGTTCATGTTACCAAAAAATTGCTGATGTTATATAATTGGGTAGTAACATTTGTTCAAGCATTCTTGACTGTAACAGTCTCTCAAGAAAAGGCAATCTATTAATATCTTTACAATTTAAGACCACAACTGTTTATGTCTCACTCACAAAACTTTGTAAAAAAAAGCATATATACTTTTTATGGAAATCAAGCAAGGTACTGTCAATCATCAAACAAAATATCAACTGCAAAAACATGATTATTTAATTAATATTTTCATACTATAGTCTGATGTCATGTGTGTTATTTTATTCACTGAATCATTTCAATGCATGAGAAAATAATTCACATAATTTACTTGTGTTACTTTATTTATTATTCCACACAGTTGAATAATTTCTAGCCTAATACATTATTTTTACTGCTGTTAACATTAGAAGCTTAAACTGTGACTAATTCTATAACTTTTCATTCTAACATGTAATGTATAGATTTAAATTATTGGATGAATCATTTGAATGTTCTTTTGAGTTTACATTATTAATTTGAGTCTTTTATTACTTTGGAATGTGTAAATAGAATGTATAGTGCTGTAGAGAAGTGATAGCTATAAGAAACAAATAATTAGTTCAAGTTTATGCCTAACATTCTTTATTAAATTTGTAGAAAAAAATTTAACTAAGGCATAATTACATTTTATATTATAGAAAAAGTAGCCTCCTCCACTAAATGGAAAGTATCTGAAATTATACATTCTTCAGAGTTGAGAAATAAAGATAGACTAATAGCAAAGAAACTACTAAAAGGTAATATTATCATTACAAGTTGTTTGAATGATTTAATGTATTAGGCATTATAAAGGTGAAACTAGAATAATACATAACTATACATAATACCTCAGCTTTATCTTTGAAACATAACGAAATATTTTTGATTCTGTGTAGTGTCATTGGTAAACTGGTGAAGCAAGCGAGTCACAATTGATAGCTAACGATATTATGTGAATATATGAATTAATGATACTTAAACTTTTAAGAAACTGTCAAATTAGTTCATGTAGTGTCTAAAAATACAAATTAATTGGGTCTAGGTTGATGCACTGATGCCATTTATTAATAAATGACTTATTTGATGTTTGCTTCTTCTGCACTTAAACTGCAGTAAGAATGTTACCGCACCATATTAAAGTATTGCTGCTAGAATAAGCTAAGTGCTCTATAATTATCATCTTTCATTGACTTCTGTTAAATTACTATGATATTTGCCTTTGCCAAATAAGCGTAGCATTTTTAGATTGAATTTCTTATGAATGTAGCATTTAATTATAGTATTGTAGTAAAAAGTTGAGGTTATTTGAGATTTATCAACAAAAATTTCTTTGAATCAGATGCATATCTAGTTGATTATTCCTCTTTTCTAACTCTTTGGTTGTTTTTTCCAAAAAAAAACACCAAAACTTCAAAGTCTTTAGTAATTACTGCATGCAAACTTTATATAATGTGTTATACAGTGCAATTAATATGCACAAACAACAGAATAATAAACATGCGACAATAAAAAAAAATATGAGCCTTAATCTTTGCACTGTATTGAGGATATTAGATTTAATTTAACATACTATGTAATAGTTAGAGCATAATTGTATAGCTACTGCTAACAGCCTTATTATTGCTGTAACTAACTACTTCATTATTCTATTATCAACAACATAATTTGCTGTTCTTTTAAACTAAAACTAAAAAGTAGCTATACTCTTGGGCAGATAGTATGCACATTATATTTGCAAATGCAAAAAAAAAAGTGCTCACTTACCAAATTAGTACACCTAGTTACAATAAAACAATGGGAACTAATGAATACATGATGTACAGGATGTTAATAATACTATAATTAGTAATCTTTGTAGTTACAGAAAAAGAAATTGAAAATGCCTGTGAAGAAGCCATAAAGAGTCAAGCTTGTGTAGATATGTTTGTAGGACGCTTAAATTTTGTTGGCTTACCTCGTTCAGGAAAAAGTTCCACTCTCCGTCGATTACTTGGAGAATTCATTAACTTTATTGAGGCTAAAATGAACAATGAGTTACCAAGTACTGGAGTAGCAGACAGAAAACAACTCTTCATTCAGAGCATTAAAAAATCTGTTGGATTTGTGAACCAAGGACAATGGAATGAGAAGAATCTAGTAGGTGAAACTACTTTTCTCAATGGCATCATTTATCAATCTATAAATGGTATGGTCAGAAATGAGATCTCAATATCAACACTTTTTTGTTGCCTCTTATATGCAACTATAGAAATAAAATACCATTGTTTTTCATTTACTATGTAACAGCTTGTGCAAAGCATTCAATTATAATTATAACTATAATATATATGTTCACAGATGTGTCAGTCACTCCACGAGTGCAAAATCCCCAATTATCTGCTAAAGAATTAGATACAAGCACACAATTTTCAGAAGACGGGAAATCAAATTCTTCACCTAACATCAACGTGAAAGAAAAATCATCCACTGAGTCAGACAGTCTACCTGCACTCATTCAAACACATGAAGCTAGCAAAAGCAATTTTCTACCTATAAATATTGCTCAAATATATCCCACATATGAAGAAGCAATGGCTAATAAAGATTATGAGAGAGTACAATGTTTACTTGAAGATGTCATATATTTGACTACTACAGACCATGGAGGACAGACTGAGTTTTTAGATCTTATGTCTCGATTTCTCATGGGGCCTTCACTAAATCTCATATTTAGTCGACTTACTGATTCATTTGATCAAGTTTACAAAATATACGCTACTGATGAAGAAGGAGTCTGTACAGACAAGGAAGACTCTATTGTAACTTTAGAGGAAATAACATTCCAAACACTAGCTAGCATAGCTTGTTTAGATGTTCCTGCCGAACAAGATCATTCTTCAACAATAACAGAACTAAATAAGGCTGAAAACTGTATACCATGTTCATCTAAGGCTATGTTTGTTGGTACATTTAGAGACTTGATAACTCCAGAAGAATTTAAAGAAAGAGATGAAGTTTTGAAAAAACGAATAGAATGCACTGACTTTTTTAACAAAGGAATCATTGAGTATGCCAGTGAAGAACAAATTACATTATCAATGAACAATATGAGCGGTACTAAAGAAGAGATTGTTGAAGCCAGACAAACATTCGAAAATTGTATAAAAAAGAACCTTGGTAAAGTACATATTCCTTGTACATGGTTAATGTTTAACATCGTAATACGCTCCAAAGACAAACTAATTATGACGCTAGATGAGTGTAGAGACATTGCTAAAGATCTTGGAATTAGCCATGAAGATTTGCCTAAAGTTTTGTGGTTTCTCCACTATCGAGTAGGTTCACTGTTATATTATTCTGGAGTACAAGGATTCGAGGACATCATTATTTGTGATACTAAGGTTGGTCAGATATAGTGTTTAAATGTTTTTATTTAAAAATGTAATGTGTATGTGCTATAGATATTGTTTGAGGCTGCAACTCAGCTAGTAAAGAAAACATTTGTATTTAGCAATGTAGGTATAGCAGCTGCTGAAAAGTTTAAGTCAAAAGCTCAGTTTACGCAATTAGATTTGGAAAAAGCTGCTCATCACAATACAGGAGATTTAATACCCATTAAAAAGCTTATTGTACTATTTAAGCATCACAATATCTTAGCTCCACTTCCTGTGACTGAAGATAGAACTGAGGTCACTTACTTCATGCCTAGCATTTTGAGAAGTGCTACAAAAGACGAAATGTCAACAATTTCATCTTCAGTGGAGGTAGCACCGATTATGTACAGATACAAGAGCGGCTATTTACCGCTTGGAGTATTTTCATCTCTCATAATAGCAATTATTTGCAAGCAGAATCCTAAATGGACACTCAAAGAAGATGATCCTTGTCGAAACAAGATTGAGTTTCTGGTGAAGGATGACTATGACACAGTAACTATCATAAACTGTGTGTACTTTATTAAAGTCATTCTGTTTAGGGAGTGTGATCCGACCACGCCCACTTCTGTTCAATGTACTCACATTAGAAGTACTATATATGATATGCTTATGGAAGTTAATAAAAACCTCAAATATACCAATGCCAGAGTTCAGTATGGATTTGAATGTGTACATGACTTGCCCAATGAGAGTTCATTTCATCTATGCATACTAGAAAATGAGAAATCTAAAAAAATGATGTGCTTGGAGAATCGAAGAAAAACTAAAATTGTGTCACTACAAAATGTAAAACAAATAATTTGGTTCCAAATGGTAAGTAAATGTATTTATTTATTTTAATATGCCTTTATATTATCTATTTGTAGGCGGGCAATACCTATAATATTAAAACCAAGGGTTCAAAAGGTAAGCTGTTGTACAACCACTACCACTCAATGGTGTATAATTACTTTTAACGTAATATTTTTAAGTACAAAATGTGTATTTTAACTGATCTACTCAATTGGTGTAATTTTCTGAATGTTTGTAATAAATGAGCGCATTCACTGTTAAAAATGAGGAGTTCAGGTAACCCCAAGAGGAGCCGGATTAAAGATGCTTTAACATTACAATAATATCCATATTTACAAGTAAAAAATTATTGCGAATACAAATGTTCCTAAACACGGATAATTCTGAGTTATGAAGAGTGCTCAGTCCCAAGTTTCCTGTATTAGGGGAGTTGAGCGTATGAAATACAGTACTGCATATTGATATCATGCTCAAACAAACTGAATGATTAGCAGTAAAATAAAGGAATGAATGAGTTATATGACAGATTGGCTACTTTATTCTTGACAATATCACTAACATTACGTACAGAAATAGTACAAGGTATGAAATTTTCACATTTAGGATTTTATGTTTTATTTACTACATAACTTCAGCTGTGAAAAGTAGGTGACAGAAAATTACAAGATACAAAATGACAGTTTACATTGATAATTTGTTTCTAGTATTTATAAGAGTTGTTGTATTTAAACATCACTTACACTTGCCATCAATGACTCACAACTTCATATTGCTCTATAAATGTTATAAATACCACAAATACAAACATATTATTGATATTGCAATATTATACAATAGATGAGAGGTAACAATACTCATATTTTTGCTAGAGTCTGTACTCACATGTAGTTATGTTTTTCAGAATTGACATTGGATGACTTGGACAAAGTATATAAAGAACTCTATCAAGTCAAAGTTCAATGGAAAACTATAGGTCTTGAACTCGGTCTGACTATCACTAAGCTAAACTGTATAGAAAATGATCGTCATTATAAAGCAGAACCTAGTTGCCTGGACATGTTGAGTGAGTGGCTGTCGAATGGAACACACAGAAGCTGGAGTGCACTAGCAGATGCTTTGGAGAGTCCCATAGTTAATCATTCAAACACTGCAGCTGCAATGCGAGAAAAGTACTGCAGTTAATTAAGAAAATTTTTAATCAACATGCATAATGAATCATTTTATTTTACATTTATAAAATTTTCATCTAGTGATTTCATTTCTATATACTGTACACCCAATGCTTATAATATTATAAGTTTAGCTTATATTGTATATTTTTGTTTTTGTTTTTTGTAAATGTTTGAAATAAATAATAATAAATGAAAGAAGTATAAGAAATCGCAAAAAAAGTGTATTATCAGAGAGCTGGTTATCGATATAATAGTTAAATAATTCAAAATTATTGTAATATTTGAATAATTGTATTTCATTGGAATTTCTTTCAGGATTTCCTGTACTTTCAGTACAGGACAACTATCCTATATAGTTTTCCCTTCACTTTCTATTATTGGGGACCCCAATAATAGAAGGTAAAGGATCGGCTACGCTTGAGTACAATAATGCATCACCTGTTACCTGTAAAATGACATCACCACGTATTGTACTCTCATTTATTCTTTAAGTGTACATGTGTACTACAGTGTTGTTTGGAGATTCCAGACTTCTTAGTTTTAGTTATCCATACTAAAAAAATATCTTGAATGCTTAGTTTTAGTTTTTTTTCCCAAATTCTCCCTGAAGATTTAGTTAGTTTTTAGTTTTTCTTCTGTGATGGGCGATGGTAGACTGGTACTCACCCACTACTAGCTAAACGACTAACAACTCTTTCACTGAACAAACTAATATTCACGTGTTGGTTTAATGATCCTCTTTGGTAAGTATGTAAATTTCACCACAGAAATGATAGCACATAAGACCCTCCAGAATGAAAAAATGAACGAAAAGAAAAAAATTATTTGCAACTTCAAATCCGCTTTTAACCGTCTCGTTCCTGAATTGTTTGGACGCGCGGAAATATCTAATCGTCGACCGCGGAATAGAGCATTACCGTTTTATTTTTTTAACTCGATGTTGGCTGGGAAAACCCCATAGCAACCATATATCACTAAAAAGACCAAGAGTTTGGGATTCTCCTCATTTTTTGATTGAGAAAATTGAATAATATTTAGGCCATCTACTAATACTTCAAAAAAATAATTGTTTTTCCCAAAAAATTCCACTTTTCCCATAAATAAAAAAATAAAATAAAATAGAAATTGATGCATTTTATACCAATATTATATTAGTTCAACAATAAAATATGTTGTTTGTTGTGTGTGGTGCTCATTGTGATCATGTAGGAGACATCTATGAGTGTCCACAACGAATATATGCCATCAGACGTCGAGCTCCACCACAAAACAATTTCATATACACAAAAACACAACAATACAAACAACAAATTATTCATGCTCCTATATAATTGCAACTTTATGATGTATTGTATGCGGTTTCATACAGGATTTTTGTTTGGGGTGGGGCTCCGAGTGTACTTCGCCACACCCATTTTTTGGAACCTACACTACTTTGATGCACATCTTTGCATAAGAGTCTATACTTCACACTGATGATCAGTGTTCGATCCTATGCACTAAATGGCTCAGTAATGATAGGAACATAATGGGATACAATATCAGATAAAATAAATGCTTTCAAAATGTTTATTTCTATTCAACTCCCAAAATTCTAGGTAGGGATCCCAGGGCTAGCCTCCCACGGTATGTATACTCCACACTGTCCATGAGAGAAACAATCACCGTTGTATTGAGAAAGTGTAATTTGAAAATGAATAGCAGTACCAGCACACACGTGGAATTCAACTTACGTGTCACATACTGAACGATCCCTCCCGGGTTAGGATCCGGAAACTCCATACAATACCAAAAAAACACAGACAACAATGATATTTGTAACACAATAGCTGGCCTCGCTGAATTGCCCCATACACACACAAAAAAAAAAGAAGATACAGGTGAATACAGATCATAAAAATAAATGTATTATACATAAATTGACTGGTGTACACACACACACACACACACACACACACTACATGGACATAGTAGTTTTGATCCAAAAAGATCCAGAGTTCCCTCCTCGGTTAGATCCGAAAGCGCCGCTAGAATAACACTTCAACTCCACGCACACACATATACGTCGAGCGTGAAGCTCCACTACAACACCACAAAAACATAGACAACGACAACAATGATATTTTTGTCACTATACATATTACAACTTTTGGGATGTTCAGGGGGGAGGGGCAGCCACAAATATCAAAGTCTGTGGTCCTTCACACAAAAGATTATGGAATATCAATGGGTGTCTTGTCCTCTTCTTCCACTCACGCCCTACCTCATCCACCCGACTCTTCTTCTTCGGTGCCCGCCTTCTCCGACTGCGAGGACGTCCAGAGCTCGTAGAAGGAGGAGCCACATCCTCTTCTTCATCACTGGAACCTGGCATCCTCTCCTTCATCACTGGAAGACTGCTCCTGTCGCCTCATCTGCGTCCTCTTCCAATCAGGGTCAGTGACTGCATTCACATCTGGTCCTAGTAGTACATGTGGTAAAAAAAATTTGAAATTGTTTTGAAAATTTGAAATTGTTCAAAACCCACAAACCATTTTCAAATCTCAAAACTCAATGAAATATATACATATTATAGCTAAACAGCTTTCTCTATCTCAATATAGCTATAAATAAGTCTTTTCCACAACACAAGCTAGCTATTTTTCAAGAGAAAGACAAGAGAAAGACAAACTTACCTCGATCATCTTCTTGACTCCCATTGTCAGTATCAGAGGTTACGGGGTCTGGTCCACCAACCCTGATACAGGGCCTCCTATAGCCGTAGATGTCGTCTCCCTCCTCTCCGCTTGATCCTGAGTCGCTAGAGTCAGCATCAAGCAAGTCTAAAACTTGCACCGCATTGTAACTTGTAGACGCCATCTTCCAAAAAATGACTTTGAAAAAAAAATTTTTTTTCTTAGTTACCGGGGTCACACGACACTCTCACTTTCTTCCTATGATGTAATAAGCATTACCTAAGACTATACGTAATAGGGAGGCCCCCAGTTGAACTGGCAATTTTATAAAAAATGGAGAACACAGCAAGTCAAACCGCAAAGTCTTGGTCGGCAAAGAAGCAGTTGTTTCAATGTGTTATGGAAGGCTACTGAGCTCAAGCAATTTTTTGCTGCTTCTACAAAGCTCTGGAGATGACTGGATCCATAAATGAAGCTGCTGTGAAGAAGGTAACTTTTTTTTAAATTCGACAAAGAACCGATGTTGTTGTTTTTTGCCGAGGAAGAAATAAACGCAACTGCTGTGAGGTACTGTCGAAGCAGTCCTGGCTGAAAGCTATTTTAGATGCTTCTCCAATGCATTGGACACCTGTGTATGAAATCTGAAGGTTCTAGCTATAAAGTAACTTCTTTTTTTTAATTCGGAGAAGCCAACCGGTCTTCACCCGCTTTTAAGCGGGATCCGGAACGAAAGGGTTAAAACTGTTCGGACACCAAGGAGAACTAGAGGAAGGCGATCAATCCATGGCGTTGGATCCCAATGACATCTAAGACCAGTCTTCAACTGGCGATACAGGCCTTCCACCATTCAATTTGCTGCTGGGTGGTATGCTGTGTATGTTGATGACGGATACCAAAGATGTGGCTTAATTGTGCTCACAAGTTAGATTCAAATTGCCTACCCCGGTCCGTTACAACCGTTGATGGTACACCGAACCTAGCAATCCATCCGCTTGTGAAAGCACGTGCTACACACTCTTCGGTAATGTTAACCAGGGGGAAAGCTTCTGGCCATCTGGTAAATCGGTCTACATGTGTAAAAAGGTACTGATAACCATGTGACAGTGGCAACAATATCAATGTGTACTACATCAAAATGTGCATCCGTGAAATACATGATGTGGTGCCTTAGTGTGCCGATTTACTTTGGTGCACTGGCAGTGTGGGCACGTTCTCGACCAAACTTTCACGTCTTGATTGACTCTTGGCCAGACGAAACGACTAGTGATGAGATGTTGAGTAGCCCATACTCCAGGATGAGAAAAGAAATGGAGAGCTTTGAAAATTATTTTACGAAGAGTTACGGGTACAAACGGTCTGGGGATCCCAGTCGAGTTTCGCAGAAAAGAAGTGGTGCGCACACGTTGAGACAATACAGAGTGATTTGCAAGGAAGATGCTTGAGGATTGGCCAACAAGGATTGCAATTCAGGATCAGTTTGCTGTGCCTTAGCCATGACCGTGAAGTCTATGACAGGTGGTATATCCTGTTCCAATGCATTGGCTGATAGAGCATCGGCAACAGAATTGTCCACTCCCTGAACATGACGCAAGTCAGTGGTAAATTGAGAACTGTAGTCGAGATGCCGAGATTGCCTTGGAGTGAACCAATCTGTCTGGGCATTGATGGCAAAGGTAAGGGGTTTGTGGTCAGTTGCAACATGAAATGTACAACCCTCTAGAAAATATCTAAAATGTTTGATTGCGAGATAAACTGCAAGTAATTCTCGATCAAAGGTGCTGTAGCGTTTCTCAGCTGGTTTAAGCTTCCTCGAGAAAAATGACACTGGTTGCCATCAATTACCAACGTATTGCTGGAGTACTGCACCTACAGCGGTGTCTGAAGCATCAGCCATCACACAAGTGAGAGTGTTGGGCTTTGGATGTGCCAATAGAGTGGCAGATGCTAGGGATTCTTTAATAGTCACAAAAGCCTGTTGAGTGACATCATCCCATGCCAACGTCTCGCCGCGACCTGAAAGCAAAGCATTCAGTGGGTCCAGGATCTTTGCGCAACCTGAGAAAAAACAGTGGTAGAAGTTGATGAGGCCAAGGAATGTCTGGAGTTGGCGGCGAGAAGTTGGCTGAGGAAAATTTAGGATGCTTTGGACCTTGTCCGGAAGTGATGTATTCCATGACAATCAACTCGATGACCCAAAAACTCAATACTTGATGCACCAAATACACACTTCTGCGGGTTAATGATTATGCCGTAGTGTTGTAAACGTTCAAAAACCAGTTGGAGATGTCGTAGATGCTCTTCTGGCGAAGTGCTAGCAACTAGAACATCATCGATATAAGCATAACAGAAAGTGAGGCCGCGAAGAACTTGATCGATAAAACGTTGAAACGTCTGTGCCGCGTTCTTTAGGCCAAACGGCATTCACACAAACTCATACAAGCCAAATGGTGTGGTGATAGCTGTCTTTGGGATGTCTGGAGGATCCACTGGAATTTGATGGTAAGCTCTAATCAAATCAATCTTAGAGAAAACTGTAGAACCGTGAAGTGACGTGGAAAAATCCTGAATATGTGGGATGGGGTAACGGTCTGATACTGTAATATGATTGAGAGCTCTGTAGTCTCCACATGGTCTCCAGTCTCCTTCGGTCTTCTTAGGTACCATGTGAAGTGGAGATGACCAGTTGCTCGAGGAGAGAGACGCCGAGCTCGACATGAAACTGGAGGCTCAGAGTGTAGTAGTATGGTGAGTTACATCATGCTTGACTGGATTATCATGGTAGTTATGCACCCGAGTAAGTTCAGGAAACTTGGAAAGAAGTGAAGTATATTCATGCATGTGATTGGAAGTAGGTATAGTGACTGGCGGAGGAAAATCATTGGCGAGGAAGTCCCATGATCCAAAGTTGGGTGTTAGTGTCCACTAACTTCCCATTCACTAAAAGACCAAAATGGTGTAGAAAATCAGCACCCAGTAGTGGTTTCTGAACGTCTGCGGTCACAAATATCCAACGAAATGTTCTGCACAAACTCAAGTCCAAAGTAAGAGAGTGTGTGCCTTATATCGCTATTCCAGTACCGTTAACCGCTGAAAGATTTCGACCTTCCTGTTTCCTGAGATGATCGATCGGTATGAGTAGGTGGCAGCAGCATGCTAATTTGTACACCAGTGTCTACGAGAAAGGTGAGATGATTTGAGCGGTCAGTGATGTGCAATAGGCGACAAGTATAAAGGCCAGACCTACTGGTCACCATCAACGGCTGGCCGTGTCGTTTGACTGCGCTGCATGTGAGCAGGGAGGTTTGCATTTTCTAGCCGACTCACCATATTTGTGGTGGTACAAGCAAACGGTAGAATTGTCACTACTCACTCGACCAAGGCTAGGACTTAGTGCTTGATTTCTAGAGCTAGAGCATCCTCTGGACCGTGACTGGCGAGAGAGGGTGTGGACGGATGTTTGCAGTCGTCGGAGTTCAGTACGAAGTTGTTCAATTTCCGAAAGCAACTCAGGGAACTGAGGAGATGCTGATGTGGCTGCTATAGTAGGAGCTGCTACTTCTAATACTTTATCTGCAAGGTCAGCAAGTTGCTCCAAGGTGGTAGCAGAAGTACCAGTGGATGCCAAAACCATACGAACATTTCGCTGCAAGAAAAGTTCCCATAGGAAGGTACCTTCTGTGGCCTCAGTGCGATCTCCAAGCAATTGCTGCATACGTCGCAATAACTGAGAAGGCTTACGATCTCCAAGTTCTTCAGCATGAAAGAGTTGTTGCAGGCGCCATTGCTAAGATGCAGCAGTGCGCTTGATAAGTTGTTCCCGAAGAACCTTGTAGGGCTGATCATCAGGAGGCCTCAGTATTAAATCCTGTATCTCTGTAGCGACTTCTGGAGAGAGAGAGAGAGAGGCAACAACATGATCAAAACTAGTAACTTGTTTAAATGGTCAATAAAGTGTGACCACATAATAAAAAAGAAAAAATTCTGACTTAATTAATAAAAAAATATTTGGTAAAAATAAAAGTGAAACAAAGTTGGAAATAATATTAAGAAATAATAATAACAAACAAATACATGGTCCAGGGGGCCGATCCACCGCTAATGACGGGGAGGGGCCCAAATATATTTAGGTCAAAATTACTGTATTATACATAGATAATAAAGTTACTTACCTGTAATTCAGCTGGTACTGGCCCTGGACTCATGTTGTTCTCAGCTGAAAATAACTTGGGAATTTTCTTGTCACGGAAGCATCTCCGACATTCAGTACAATTACTTGCCATCTGTGTGCCTGGGAAATGTTCCAAGCATATAGAGCAGATTGGTGACTCTATTGATGACATTGACTCATGGAAATTTTTAATTTTTTCCTTAAAACATTCATCATTCAACAAAGGTACGAGTCGGTTACTGGAATTCTGCTTAGACATATATTTCTTAGCTAGTCTAGCAAACCTCTGTTCTGGTGTCTCCATTTCAAGACGCTCTCGCTGACGAGTGCTCATTCGTTCTAATCTAGAAAGAGAGTTTTCAAGGGTTTCAGCTTGCAAACGCTGCTTTTTGTTCTCCAGTCTGGCCTCTTTGTCTACTAAAGTTTCGTTACAAAGGCGGTTCTGCTGATTCATTTTCAGCTGCTCTAGCCTGACTTTTTTTTCAGCTTCAGTCTCAGCAGTAAGCCTCTGATGCTGATTCATTTTCAGCTGCTCTAGCCTGACTTGTCTTTCACCTTCAGTCTCAGCACTAAGCCTAAGGTGCTTATAGACCATCAAATGCTCTAGTCTGGCTTGTCTTTCAGATATAGTTTCAGAACTACGCCTTTGCTGCTGATTCATTTTCATTTGCAGCAACCTAGCTTGTTTTACAGCATCTGATTCAGCCTCAAGATGTTGGTCCTTTAGGATCCTCATATTCTGCAGGCGAGCTTCTTTTTGTTCCAGGGATTCAGCCTTGAACAGTTTCTGTTTATATTCACAAGCATTCTGTAATCTTGAGGTTCTTTGAACCATAGATTCATTGGCTAATGCAGCTTTTCTTTTATCCAGTCTATTTCTTTTTTCAACTGGAGTTTCTGCAGCACGTCTGGCTCTGTCTCTACAGTTTCTTTTTCTTCGCCGCTCCTCCCGCTCTAGATCAGTTTCAGCCAAGCGTTTGGTTCTCAGCCTTTCATTATTTTTGTCAAGCTTAACCATTTCCTCTTGAACACTCTCAGCAGTAAAAGATATATCAGGTTTGGGTAGTTCCATGGCTCAAAATAGAACTGTACAGATGAAGATATTTTATTCTGAAAAGAACTAAATAACTTAGCAATCAGTACTAACCGCGGAACTAATTTCCATAGTAACAGAAAACGGCTTTTATGCAAAGCAATTTAAATATTTGGTAAAGTACACTAACTGTAAAGATTAAAAAAAAAAAAAAAAAAAAAAAGAGCCAGAGTTATTGATGTACTTTTAGCTAACAAAAAAGAAATTAGGTACTTACCTAGTAGTAATAGCTTTCATAGGGTTCTCACTACAGTCCGCTCTTGACAACCAACAAGCGGCACTACAGTAGAAAAAAAAAAAAGGCTAAATTTGCATATTTAGCTAACAAATATTGAATTAAGTACTTACCTCAACTTCCCTCGAGTAGTAGTAGCTTCCTTGGCATCAATACTACGGCATTCTGACTACCAATGACTCTTGACAACCAACAAGCTACACTCCGTATCCCTTGCGAAGTTTTGAAATTAAGTCTGGAAAAGGGTCTTCAATGCCATAGTAACCGGTGGAATCAACTTTTTGTTTCTTGAAAAGCAAGCATTTTCGCCGGAATTTTCTCACACTTTGGAGCTTAAGTATAAAGTAAGGCCTGCTTAATGCTGTAGTTTCAGAATAAACTGGAGTCAAGCCTAAATAGCCGTGTTTTTAGGAGAAAAACGTTCTACGCGCGCGCGTTTAAAGAAGATACGTACCATCCATACATACATACATATATATAACATATACCCGATTTTGCATTATCCACCCCTAATACTGTCTCGCTCGCTACGCTCGCTCGCCAACAAACATCCCCGATTTTCGATTGTGTTACCCCTGTAAGTGTCTCGCTCGCTACGCTCGCTCGCCAATTAACTCCCAGCGCGCATGAGCGAGAGGGTTGTCGTAGTCGTCCTATCTGTCACAGTCACGCTCTGATTTTGGACATTACTGACAAATAACCGTTGATTTCGGTATGAACTTGCTCAGGACGAAGATTTAGGACCTTTTATTGTGCTACTTTATGAATTTCGAGCTAATTGTTGAGAAAATGGGAAGCTTTCCGCTCCGCGTAGGTACCAACTTTTGTGGGTAACGTCCCCTAGCAACACGTCGTAATCACGTGAGCAAATAATTTATTGCAGCCAGTAGTGTAGTATACTTTTAGTCTGGCGTAGCCAGAACCATTACCAAACCGCTATGCCAGATTGGTTTGCTTTTTTGCTCAGGGACGTCAGAGTTGAAAGAAGTGACATTTCACATTAAAAATGTATCCTGGTGAGTGTTTCTGGCTGTTTTAGCTTCTTCTCTTAAGAAGACAGCGTTTCCATGTACCTTTTTTCATTACTTGAGCTATATTGGTGCCTCATTGAAATAGCTAACAGATCGCTTGTTCTTTTGGAAGGAGATTATATTGTAATAACTAGATAGTGCTCAATAGCGCTGAGGGTTCACAACTTTGGTGTTCATTTCTATAGCGTTCAAAATAAATAACTCCGCAATATCAGGTGTCAGCTTCTTTACTGATGTAGAATAGCCAAAGTTCGGCGGTTTCTTTTGAGTCTGACTAAAATGAACTACTGTTAGTTATGAATCACTTTTATGACACTACTTAGCTTGAATTGACACAATATCTGAGATTTCTTGACCGAGTATGTACTGGTTGCCATGTCTTTGATGCTACTAACTCATGTAGCTTTAGATATACGATATTGTACATCCCCTGTGAAAAAAAGGTCCCAGCCTAGCCCAACGTCATTTCTTTTCGACTAATGTGTCAGGACTAGTTATGTAGCTCCATTACTTACAGGTTATTTCAGCCACAGCTTTCTTGAGGTTCAAATTCTTTGATAATGTAACTATGCAATAATAATAATTCTAGATATTTGTGCCATCAAGAGTCTTTTCAAACCATCAATGATCTTTGCTTAGTAATTTATTTGATCTCATTGAAGTATGATAGATAAAGATTTCAACTCTACTAAATAAAGACTCAACTGAAGAATTTACAATAGGTAAAGAATTATACATTATTCCAGTATCGCTAGTTTAAAAAAAAATTATAATATAATTTTTTTTTAAACTAGCGATACTGGAATAATGTATAATTCTAGTATATTATACCGATAAGATAGCAGCTAGCTACATAACGAAGCATTTCATTGAAGACAAATTAGTTTGATTGTCAGAAAATTTGCATGATGATGCATTCAAAAATAAGGCCCTTTAAGATGAACACTATGCCAATTAAGGGTGTCCTTATATTTTTTTGTAATGCTTATTGTTATTTTATGGGGACTCGCAGTTTCTAGCTGTCTTTAAAAGTCTTGCTCCTCTATGTCACAAAAGTATACATAACTCTGTTGTCAGAGCATTTCCTCTGGTTGTTTGTAGGAGCATGTGGGTTATATACCTAGCATACATGCTTGTCATGAACTTATTCAGTCATACTTTGTACACATTTATATATTTGAACTAACAACTGTTGTGTCCGTTCTCTACCCTGGCTATTTGCAAGTAAATTCTAACTCTCTTACTGCTTCATCTAGCTACAGGTTTACATAAGTCTTAGTAGTTCCACCAGCATAGCTTAGTGAAGTGTTTTAAGCCTACCTTAGTTTTGAGCAGATAATTATAAGTTGATTAGACCCTACACAATGTAGAACAGACAGTCATTTCAACAGTTCATTGATACAAGTAGATGAATGCCTTGATCATATTGCAGTGGAGATTTCTTATAGCTACCTTGTGGACCCAACTGACCCTAAGTCCATTATCTTGCAATATCTAAAGACACAAATCTTCTGCAAATTCGCACAAAAAACATTTGTGTCCATAAAATACAAGAAAGAATAGTAAACTGGAAACATTATTTTATGATATGATTTTATTGAATGCACTATAGTTGATGTTGAAGGGTTAAAGCAGAGGAAATTTTATATTTCTGTCTACATTAATCTCATGCCCATACAATATATTTATAGTCCTAGAGCATCTTTATAATGTGTAAAACTTCAGGCAATGAAGCTAGCTCCTCCACATCCACAAATGGAAATATTTATCTTACAATTTTCATAGGCAGCCTGTTTTTGTTGTTGTTGTTTTTTGTGCCACAAATAACATCTGCTTCATAAAGATGACCCGCTACAGTGAACAACAATATTTTGATGGTATAACTTACGGAGATGTTTAATAACTACCAGGACCAAGTCCACAGAGGTAGGACCGAATCTGCTAAGCTGATTTGGTCCATCCAGACCAAATATGCAGGCAGACCACATCTGCTGTGATACTGAAATTTCATGGAAATATTCCCCCCCCCCCCCCAAAGTAGAGTAATTTAATGTTTGGAAATTTCATTTTCTCTTCATGATTGAACTTGACAATTAATGCAACTATGTACTTTCATCATTACATGTCTTTGTATGTGACTATCATTTTTGCTAATAAATCTTTTTTTTTTTTCATGATTAATTTACCTGTTCACTCATTTTATATATTGTAGACAAAATGAGTTTCTAAATTACATTTTCAGTTGTAATTTTTTCTTTCCCTATTTTAGAATTCTGGACAATTGCATTTTAATGCTAATTACTGTATGAATGAATTATAAGAATATAATCTCTTAGGAAATACACATTGCCAGTCACATGATGTCCAGCTATTTTTACTAAAATGACCTAATTGAACAAAGATAGCTAAATTCATTCAAGTTAATAAGAAGCATCAAGGGAGTAAGTTTTAGTAGAAAGAGCTTACTAAAATATATTTTAGTTGCAGTTATTAGTCTCATTCCAGCAGTATCTTACATTATTAGTGATATTTCTGATCATATTCTGTGGATATTGTGATGATGTACCACATCTATGGGTATTCATCAGGTAGCTTTCGCCAGTTTTCACAGGAGGGAAGACCTCCTGATGATTATTTAGTACCCTGCTCTGTAGTGTCAAAAGTTAGTTTTCATTACTAGGGATGAGATTATGAAACTAGTTTATTATTTGATTTGTTTACTAGTAATTTTAACTACTGAGTCTAAGGACGCAGATGAGTATGCATTACTAAGTGATGGTAGCATAATCTGTAAAAATTGATTACAGTTTTTGAAGTTTGGGGACATGTAGAGTCTATGCACACTAAGTATCAGTATAATTGGTTGGTTCTGTTGTTCACACAATATTTAAATGTGGAGCTAGCTTCAGCAGTTTTTGTTGGATCTCTAGCTATCTAATATTCAACAATGATGGTAATAATTTAGTACTGACTGTTACTATTTATATTGCTCAAAAGTTTTCAGTTGTGCATAAGTATTCCAAAATGTTTTCAAGATGTTGCTGCTTATAGCACAGTATCTTTAGAAGTCATGATCGTGCAGTGGTGTTGGAAAGGGTGGCTTCTAAAGATACTGTGCTATAAGCAGCAACATCTTGAAAACATTTGGGAATACTTTGGCATGGTCTAGTGCACACAACTGAAACGTTTTGAGCAATATTAATAGTAACAGTCGTACTAAATTATTACCATCATTGTTGAATATTAGATAGCTAGATATCCAACAAAAACTGCTGATGCTAGCTCCCACATTTAAACATTGTGTGAACAACAGAACTAACCAATTACTGATACTTAGTGTGCATAGGCTCTACATGTCCCCAAACTTCAAAAACTGTAATCAATTTACAGATTATGCTACCATCACTTAGTAATGCATACTCATCTGCGTCCTCAGACTCAGTAGTTAAAATTACTAGTAAACCAATCAAATAATAAACTAGTTTCATAATCTCATCCCTAGTAATGAAAACTAACTTTTGACACTACAGAGCAGGGTACTAAATAATCATCAGGAGGTCTTCCCTCCTGTGAAGACTGGTGAAAGCTACCTGAAGAATACCCATAGATGTGGTACATCATCACAATATCCACAGAATATGCTCAGAAATATCACTCAACAGCAAAGTGACTCACTTTGACATGGGAATGTCCACAAGCTTACATGAAACAAAAATATTTTGTTCACACTAGAACAAGCAGACACACATGTCAGATTTAGAGTGTAGTTGCAATTTCAGTCTGCAACGATAAAAACACTTTCTTTGCATACTGAACCTGCTCTAGTCGAGTAACTCAACAAGAATGATTATCTCTTAAACTACTAAACCAGTATTCAGTCATTCTCGACAGAAATAATTATAACAATAGCAAATTTTTCTCGTTCTAACAGCCAATACTAAGTTTTAATTAACAGTATTGGCTGTTAGAAGGAGAAATATTTGCTATTATTATGAACCAGTATTATATTTTAATCAGGCTTTTATTCTGGTTTTCCTACATAACTCATTTTAGAGGAAAATGTTGTCTTTCACAATTTTTGCTATTCATTTTGAAGCTGTAAAGAATTATGTGGAGATAATAGCTATAGCTTTTTGATGTAAAGTATTTTCAATAATGAGACGATTTCAATGTGAGACCCTTTGGAGTTCTGCAGTTCAAGTATTTTGCACTCTCTTGTCTTACTTGTACCAGAATGTAAGGAGGAATGATTCTGACATCATTGCAGGCAACAGCATCAGGAAGTTATTGGTTTATAAAAAGCCACAAGTTCCAAGTTTACTCAATTGTTGAATAAACAAATGGAAGTAATGGAATGCACTGCATTAAACATTTAATATGTTTTGATGATATCAAGCTAGCTACATTCTCAGATGCAAAGCATTTATTTAAAAAAGATGATTCAAAATAAGTCAAAAGAAGAAATTACATACTACAAAGCCATATTTAATTTAATTAATTATATATAGCAGTTCTTCATATTATTTTAGTAATTTCGGCCTACTGCACTTGGTGCTGAATTCTGTTAAAAGTACAATATTTGGTTAACTACTTGTAGCTAGATGGTAAATGTTAAATGAGCCCATGTCAAAGCTAACATGCTCTGACAACTACCAAACATTGTGAGATACTATATGATCAAGTCAAACATCCAAACAGACATCACAAAACAATGTCCAAGTTTCCTCATTTTATATGTATCTGTTAATAAAGGAGAGACTAGTGAATGCATTTTATATAGAAAATAGAGTACAAAAAAGTTGAAAATGGAAATAGAAAAGTTAGCAGCTAGTCACTAAACTTATATTAAAAGCACGGAATAAATTTTGTTCTGAGTAATCTTACTATATCAAAACTTGAAATGTTTGGTAATAAAATTAAGCTTCTATTGACAGGTGATGATTTATGCACCAATTAATCCTGAATAAAAACTGAATGATATAAAATGATCATTAAAAAGTAGTGGTATGATAAATAGTCAGGATGTCTTTCGACAGCACTTTACAATGCTAGACCAGAATTGGTAGGAGTAGCGCTGTTCATCAGCAATTAGGACTTCTCTGTCAGAATTCATCGAAGACCTTCTTTGATGCTTTTGTTCAGCATGTGATTCTAGAATCCATGATAGACCTTCATACAGGCCATCACCATTGGTAGCACATGTACTTTGAACATCTACATATTTGACATGAGCAACAATCAAAGATTGAAATGTAAGCAGCCAAATATACTAAACCATTATATATACGTACATATCTTTCTGCCCTTGGCTTTGCCTATCTCTAGCCTTTCTGCTACTTCTTCTACAGTCAGAGCACATGGTAGGTCTTGCTTGTTAGCTAAAACAAGAATCACTTTCTCTTTTAAGTCTTCTTCTTCAAAAAAATTCCAAACCTCGTCTCTGCACTGTGTCATTCTCTCTGTGTCGCTGCTGTCCAGCACATAGATGACAGCATCAATAGTGCTGTAATGATGCTTCCACAAGTGACGCTGTCAGCAATCAATAAGAGTTAAATTTCATTATTAACTGTAGCAGTAATGACTCCACATGCATAATAATGCAGCATAATTTGATTGTAACTTTAGAGCACAAAATGCATGGAAAATTGAAACATCATTTTCAGCTTAGTCTAAATTACTGGATCAGTATAAAATCAAAGGTGCTTGTTATTTCAAAATTGCTTGCAGCAATGCAAAAAAAAAGCCCACACAACATTCAATTATAAGCTATAGTTTACACAGACACATATAGTTAATCATTCCAATATGTATATTTGCATCTGTTAACATTTTGACATTGATGTGTCAATATCCATTACATGTAGCTAGCTAGAGCCACTCAAGCTAGCTATGATGGTGGATGGCTACATTGACTCTGAACACGTGTATAGGCATATCCATCAATTTTCAATTAGTCGGGCCAATAAGTAGGTGTGGCCAACAAAAATGGGTGTCATTAATACATGTGGGTTGTGGCATGCAGGTTATATCCAGGGCGGAGAGGGGCAGGAGAAAGCTTCTCCCCAAAATATTGTACTTTCCCACCCCCAAACTCCCCCCTAATATTCGCATGCTATGTTTAGCATACGGTATAAGACTGAGCCCAAAATGACAGCATTTAGCTCATATAATTTCATGCTAATTACTCTCAATGATTTAAAGACAAATATCCTTGCCTAATAATTTTTGTATATACACATATAGAGAGAGAGAGAGAAAGAGAGAGAGACTGTGTACTGGGTTAACTTTTCCCCCCAAAAATGTTCTAAACAGAACCCTATGGGAACCTATAAGTATAAACAATTATTAATTGTTCGGCTACATACTGTGATATCAGGTAGTCAGTTATTCATAGCTACTTTATTTGGTTCTAGCTACCATAGGGTTTTTCCCCCCAATCATTTGTTCTTGCCGGTAGCACAAATTTCTGTACAACCAAGTTTACTTCCTGTCTACAAATTTGGGTTTCAATGATGTAAATATTTATGCATAAAACAAAAACAAGCCACAAATCTTAAATCAACTTTTGACCAAGAAAGCAAGACTGCAGTACATCTCATGATTATATCCGAGCCTCGATCGTCATGAAAGTCCAAACTTTGATTATCTTAAAAAAACTGTGGAATTGCAAAGATTAACTTCGAGCAAATAACACACATGAGTGGTACTTGAAAAGGAATAACAACTCCAACTCACATAGCCTTCTCTTCCGCTAAGATCCATTATAGTAAAGTTAGTTCCACTGTACACTATCATCTCTTCATTACAGCCTAGCAAACACCATACATAATACATAATAATATTTGTCACTTCAAGATAAGCCATGGCTGTTCTTGAATCATTACCTATTGTGGGGATAGTGGTGACAATTTCTCCACACTTCAGTCTGTAAAGTGTTGATGTCTTGCCTACTGCATCTAGGCCTGTGGTAAATAATGCCAACATGTTTCTACCATAATTGGATCAGAGCCAACTTACCAACCATAAGAATTTTCAGTGTCCTTTTACGAAAGGGACTGGTCAGCTTTTGACAGAAGTTTCCCATCTCTTAATTTTAGCTACGTAGCAACTAAATGTGTAATAATTCTTCTGCCAATGTATAACGAACAGTTAGCTCGAAACTAGACCGTACACAAGTTGTCCAGTCTCACGAGAAGTATTCATCACCTCAACTAACCAGCGCCAAGACAGATAGGAGCACAGCTGCGGGGAAGAATTCACGCGACAATTCCGTACATTTGCGAGACTTTAAAAAATGTTCTAACGCACGATGCAGGGAACTGGCTGTTCTTAAACTCTTCTATGCATGCGTAAGGGGTTGCAAATCAAAATTCTTCCCCCATCCCAAGAATTTATTTATGTTATTTAGCTATGAAGGGGTTCCCGCGTGGGTTCTTTTTTATGGGTTTTTTTTTTGTTTTTTTTTTTCTTTTTTTGTGCCACACGAAAGAAGTAAGTAGTCGTATTAGAAAAATGGCGTGCAGTTCTCACTATGTGCTTACTGTTCAAAAGTACCGACCCAAATAAAAAATTAGTTCATCATGTATTAGCTTTCAGAATCTAGATGAGGGTGTTACTTTCATACTCTCTCTGATTAATTTTCTTGTTCACTTCACTGTTTGTCCAGCTTCATTTAAATATACAAAATTGACTGCTGACAAAACAATTATTTAGAAATTAATGAACAGAAATGGTTTTTTAATGGGATGTCCTAATGCATGAGCTGGTAACAGAAGACCACCATGTTCGTGGCTTTGGTTTTACTGCAGGAGAAATTGTTGATCCTTCCTGGGATTCTTCCTTTAACTTGTGGCTTTCTCTACGTTCTGCTATTCTTTCTTGTATCCATGTTAATCCTTCATATAAACCTTCACCAGTATTGGCAATTGCACCTTGAACAGCTATAAAAGAAACACCAGGTAAATAGTGTCACAATTAAACATAGAACATTGAATTATCCTCTGAACTTTAATGCTCAAATGAAAACTTATTTAATTTAATTAAGTCATGAAACTTACCAATGTTTCTGTCTTTAAAGTCTCCAAAATCTAAGTTTACTCTGACTTCCTCTACTGACATGGCCCCTGGAATATCCTGTTTGTTAGCAAGGACTAGTATGGCTGCATCTCTGAGCTCATCATCACCTAGAAGTCTGTGCAGTTCACTTTTGCATTCAGAAATTCTGTCACGGTCATTGCTATCCAACACGAATATAACGGCATCTGTGTTCTTGAAATAATGCTTCCAAAGTGCTCGCTGTAAAGATGGTAATAATGGTGATAGCACACAACAGCAGCAGCACCAACAACAACACAACAACAATAATAACAACAACATAATAATAATAATAATTTATTAGGTACAGAACAGAGCCTGATAACTGTTGCCACATAGAAAATGCATTAAAGTAAACAGGATGTGGCTTAGGGCAATATTTTTCCATATCACCTGTGTTCATAGTTATTACGTTGGGTTATTACGTCCCCCTAGGTTATAGAATGTGCCAAGGTATTCGCGCATGAGCAGTACCTAATAAATTTATTATCCATTGGATACCCGAGAATATCACGAGTCTGATTGGCGGTATTTACGCTCGTGCCTGCGGCACTCGCGTAAATACTGAGCCAACAGACTCGTGATATTCTCCTGTATCAAATGAATAATATATATATAATAATATAATTAAGATGTGAGTAATTTTAATCTGAAATTTGTGTGCATTTTCTATTCATGTAATATGCCTACTTTCGTACAATTCCACTGCGTCCACTGACATCCCATGTGGTAAAGTTAATCCCATTGTGCTGGATAGTCTCAACATTAAAACCTATAAATAAATACATGTGAATATTAAAACTCTGGTAAAATCATTAGTTACCTATTGTAGGTATTGTAGTAACTATTTCTCCAAGTTTCAACTTGTACAGAGCTGTTGTCTTTCCTGCAGCATCTAAGCCTGTGGAAATAGGAGCACATATTTGTAGGGTCAGTGAATGAACCATTATCATAGCCCCTAGCTATGTTTTTTCTTTCTTTCTTTGTTGTAGTCTCATTTAAATACAATATGCCAAGACCCCCATACTTACTCCAGCAACTGCCCTCCCTCTATCCTCCCCCTGATCCCCATCCCCTCCCCCCCCCCCCCCCCCCCCCCCCCCCCATGTACTGTATACATTAGAGGATATCAATAGTTTCATTGTATGCATGTTTCACAGGTAGCAACCAATGGTATGTTTTTACTTTGCAAAATAAAGACAATGTATTTGCCACAGCTACAAAAGATAACCGAAACCAGTACACTCAAACAAAAGAAAAGAAAAAAAAAAAAGATTTGTTTTATAAAAAGACAAAAACACATAGCCAGTACAACATGCATAATAATGAAAGCTGAAATGGAAATAGGGAGAATAGAATAAGCACCATTGTTCTAAAAGAATTTTTTTTAAACTGTATAAAGACCCCATAGAGCTTCAATGCATGACCACAACTGTCATTCTGACCAAAAGGCTAGATGAAACAATAGCTACTGAATAACTTTGATGGATTCTATATGCACACTATGGTTTCAAGAATCAAATAGCTATCTAGCTTATAAATAATATTTCACTTACACGTTCTCTCCAAACAAATGAACGAATGACCCTAACAGATCAGAAACTTTAGTTGCTAGAATTATTTTGCCCAAAGACCAATATATGTTAGTGGAGCTGCTAAACATTTGTATGTGCATTTTATGATAAAAGCATGAAACTTTCTACATTATACTGTAAACATTCAAAAAAAAAATTTTTAATCAAGATCCATCCTGGCTTTGATTTTTTTTATACATAAATATAGTTTATCTTTAGTTAAAGCAATTGACCACTAGAATACAATTGCATTGGTACACCCTTGAAAGTGCATCTTCAGCAGATTCACTATATGAGCATGTTTGCGATACTTGAAGAAGAATAGTTTTTTAGGGTGGTTCCTAGCCTTAATTAGTCCGGAAATTTGTATACTGCCTTCCACAACTACCTTCCACAACTACCCTTTGTACATATGTAAAAGCTAGAACAGCAAGCTAAAATTATAATATCATCATCCTCACTCCTATGTTCCTCTTACTAACTTATCAAAAGCAATTCCAAGAAAATATTATTATAGCTACAATTTTGAGTATCTACATTGTGCAAGTTTCTTGCACTGCTGTAGAAATATTTATGGTGGAACTTGCCCTCAAGAGTTTCTAAAAACCTTTAAAGTATTAAGACAGTTTCTGTAGAGATGAAAAGAACCCATGCTTAGTCTCATGTATTTTCCATAACTAAGCAAAAATTAAATGTGTTATCATACTTTTAAATAGTGAATAGACAAGATTATTAGTCACTTTATTAATACATGACCAGAATTGTCACCAGAAGCATTATTAAATTTACCAAATCTATATCTGTAGGATTATGATGTTTTGTTAACAATACAAAATCGAGGTCTGTGATTACAAAGGGTGTGAAGTGATGGTGGGTATGCAATCAGAAAGTAATTTGTGGGACAAATTAATGTCTAGAAAGGTCAACTGCTCAGTGGAAACCAGAAAAATAAATTGTTGTTGTTGTTTCAGATTGTGGTCACCAAGGCAATTTGTGGGCAAGTAATGATCTCAAAATAATCACTCAGGCATATAAAATCTGTGCACATATACATGGCATTATTCTACACTGAGCAGCTCCACTACATGATTAGTTGTATATGTTAGAAGTTGAAAGGTCAATTAGCTACTACAGTTTGACACTCTTTGATTGTTGACAACCAGACAGAAAGAATGACAAAATGAAAGCATTCATTTACTAAGAACTCAGCAACACAAATAATTTCATTCCACTGGCATTGCCCATTTTCAAATTCAAGGGTGAACCTAAGAGAGAAGGAGGCTCAATCAGTGTCGTATGAGCTTCTCTTTTTCATATTAGTGTATATCATTCATCGGTGAGCTTCTCTCTTTCATGTAAGTGTGGATCACTTGTCAGTGTTAGCTAAAAGCCCCTTTTTCGCAATAACTCTCCACTTCTTAGCAAGAATTAAACCGACATCTAACAAATACACATTATTCATCATTTTTTAGTTTATTGTCCACCCTGCTTAGATTGAAGAATGATCAATATTTTTCTAGTCATTGATATGTCAAGCAAGCCAATACTTCATGCTTTCTTCAAGTCTCCTAGCAAGTATTTCATTTACATTCAAGTATCTGCATATTAATGAGAGAGGGGGCATCTCTTATTGTTTGCTGTCGATTTAGCCATTAAATTTGTTTTAATCTTCTGGCACAGAATAACATTATAAATTAGTACTATTTTATTTGTATATCAATTTGTATATCAATTTTATCAATTTCTTTCCAGCAAGTATTTCATTTACATTCAAGTATCTGCATATTAATGAGAGAGGGGGCATCTCTTATTGTTTGCTGTCGATTTAGCCATTAAATTTGTTTTAATCTTCTGGCACAGAATAACATTATAAATTAGTACTATTTTATTTGTATATCAATTTTATCAATTTCTTTCCATGGTCAACTGTCGATGGCACATTTACAGAGCATTAATTCTGTACAGAAAATATACATTTTTAATTCCTGTTGACAATCTCTTTCAATAACTTATTATAATTTTATAAAAATTGGTTTTCTGAAAGAGCCCCCCTTTTAATATCCTTATTTCACACCTGGCATAGTAGTACTAACACTTTCTATATCAACTATAGGGTGCTCTTCATGATTCAAGTGGACCTGGTTCAGTTAGTCACAGCCCATTTTGCACTATGCTTGTCAGGTAGTAAACTGGATAAATAGCGCCACACTTACCAACCATGAGAACTCTTGTCTCCTGACTTCCCCAGACTGCGCTTCTCAGCTTTTGTACTATATTTCCCATGGCGCTCAGTCCCCGGTACACTTTACCACCAACCACGGCTTGCACACAGCCCCACCGCCACACACTCCATAAAAGAATGACGTAATCGAAAATATAACGGGTAACCGCTTCACGTCAGCCACACCTCCTATAATGATACTACTACGGCTCCATAAAAGAATGACGTAATCGAAAAATATAACGGGTAACCGCCCCTTCACGTCAGCCACACCTCCTATAATGATACTAAGGTATGCTCTGCACCAATCATTCCGTCTGGAGCTAGTCTCGCAAGCCAGACCCCACTCACCACGACCGTACAGAGAAGCACGCGCGAAGGGTCTGGCTTGCGAGACTATTCCGGAGCTGTCTCACGTAGGTTCAAACGGTAACTGGTTACAGTCGTGATCCAAAGACCCCGTGCAAGTCAAAACCCTAACTTAAATCTGGCTAAGATTGAGTGACGACAATATTGAGCATAAGTAGGTAAATCTGGTTTTCTGCTAGCTAAATCCTTGCATTAATTTACTGAATCTGCTCTGTTTGCTCTACTAGAAGTTACAATGGTCAGATGTCTAACAACACTATAATATGAATATTGCAATAAATTCATTCATTTTTCATCTTGCTGCAATCACTCAAAAGCTATATAAAAAAGTATTACACAACTATTTTTAGATACAATGAACTGAGAGCAATACCTAGTGGGCCCTGAATTATTAAAAAGATACCATACTGTGCCTCTTTATGAATAGCTACACGAAATTTATCTATAGCACCCAACCATATCAGTATAAACAAAGAACATTCTTTTCCAAAGGCTTTGGCTACAACTAGATGTTGAAAAGATACGACTAACAGTATTACTGGCTGAAGCATGTTATTTTGGTCACATATATGTATAGCTACCATAGTTAAATATAAGATGAATCACTGGTTTACTTATTACTAGTATTAATTATTATTATTGTTTATTATTATTATATATCATCATTATTATTTATTATAATTATTATTACTATTATTATTATTATTAATCTAATCCTTTTTATTCTTCCTTTGTTCTTTATCCTCAGTCTTCTAGACACCAACCAACACCTGTTTATTAGCACCCCTAGCCAAGCCATTCATCCATTCACCTATTTATTGAGTCATTCAGCCAGTCACTCCACTTTTTTTTTTTCTTTTTTTTTTTTTTGCTATTTCCTCCCTGAAGAAGACCAGAAAACTTGGTCGAATTGTTGTACTAGAATTAAAGTTTATTGACGAGTGTAGTCCAACACGTAACAGCTATTAAAATTGATGCTTTGTAATTATAGTCGCTTGACAAATTGTACACACGTTTTTAATATTGAATTAAAGTGAATTAATAGGTAGCTCCAATATGTAATTTTAATTTCCTAGCATACTTTGGCGGCAAGAGAACAAGTAATTTCTATTAAATGTCAATGCATTGTTTGGTTGCTCACTATGATCAGTGCTTTTCCATTGCAGTTTCATTTTCTGCAATCAAGAACTTGGTAAATCTATATAAGAGGTCTTATTGCATCTGTGCTTCCTTTCCCAAAGAACTGTTTTAACATCATACATGTTATGACAACCCAATTGGAGTTGTTTATCTGCTTTATCCATAACAAATTTGCTGTTTCGATGCTCGTTAAAGGACAAATTTCTTTCGATATACTACTATATAGTATGTTTTAGTACACATAAAGCTAAAACTTATAAAATTTGGTTGAATTATATGTTTTTATATTTATTTATTTTATTTTATTTTTTTACAAATTCATAGTGGTTAAGGCTCCTTTGGTGAAATGAACTCTGGAAAACTGGACAGTATAGTCTTTCATATAAAAATCAGTTTATTTACTTGACTGAATATGGTTGTGTTCATGACTGTGCTTTTTTTCATTTAATGTACATGTTTAAAATGTATTTTACCGTAGGAAAACAGCCATGCTTTAAAAAGATATTGGGTACCACCATGCTCAACAAAATCACTACAAAACGGAATGTGAGCATTAAAATTATATATATATATACATATATATATATATATACCATTTTTAAATAATAGTTATGGTCACCAATGCTGACTAAATAGTGAATCATGCTCCACATTATTGTACTGAATTCAAAACTTGCTTAGCCAATAATCAAGTCTTGCGAACATTAATACAGAACAGCTGGGATCTGTTCTTACACAATTACAACAAAATAGCAACCCAATTCACTCCCTAGGTGAACTCTAGTTCACAAACATGGTGAGGCTTTCAGCCCGCCATAACTAGCTAACATGCTTGTGAATCTGTACACAACAAAACTCTTGTAGTCATGTGATGTGAAAAGAGATTTGTTGGGGAATATTAATGTTAACTGAAGGGAGACTTGGACCTCCTCTTTGCAGCTGCGAGATCTTGGTCTTTCTCCATAAGTTTATCCTCAAGCCAGGAAAGACCTTCTTTTAAACCAGCTCCTTTAGGAGCTGAAGTCCCCACCACATCTAGTTAAAACACACACACACACACACACACACAATTAAAAAAAAAAACGACAGCAATTTTTAAGAAAAGTAAACCATCATTTTACATAAAAACATGTCTGTATTTGAAGGCAGCACACTCCATAATAAACTTGCAGTTTCAATCCTCAGTAGTTGCATAACGAATTACATCCATTGACCAAAAGCATAAGCAATTATACATAAAGTCCAACAGAAAACAATAAGCTACTATGACCAAGGATAGGTTGCTGTATCGACAATATTGCTCCCTCGCTGGTGCCACGTTATCATATGAACATGTATGTTATAAGTCTCACTTACACAATACATTTGGATAGACTAAACTTACGATCCTCATACGCATAGTTTCACTTTGCTTACAGACAACAAAACTTGTGGCGCCTGAAATTATTGAATCAAAATGTTGCAACAACATCAAATAAATTGATTTTTTAATTCAATAAAATCTTTAATTCCACATTCATATGAAACATAATTATTTTGTCAAAACTTTTCCATAAAACACTGTATGGAGGCTGCTGGTGCTTCTCAACTGGTACTTGCATTTCTTTGGGAATATCTCATGTTTATACAAACTAGCTATGCACCAATCTCTAAATTTTATGTTTAATTCTAAAACACTAAACAAACCTACAAAAAAAGACCCAAAGAAGGGGTTAATAGTTTCTATATCCAAACTTATTAAGATTGATAACCGTTTCAATTTCATTATCTTTTTCTTTTGTTGGTCATAAATGAATGTCTTTGAGAACTAATAAAGCATTAATATTACTGTATTTGCTTTGCCTTGTTTTTGTTTGTTTTTTCACAAATATTTATTTACAATAATTATAAATATATTTTAAACTGGTGATGTTTCTTATATGACTGAATACATGGTGGACAGAAGCACTGCACAGCATTTGTCATGCAGTGCTTACCATTCAATTTGGTATACTGAAAGCTATCAAACTATATACATTGTACCAAATAGCTGCTATCAGAGATTTTCAATTTTATATCTAATAAATAAAAATGGTTGTAAATTGGAAGGTCCTGCTCATTACTAAAACTAGTTGGAAATATGTGACCGGATTTGTGAAAACCCGGCTAAACGCGGCATCTAAAGTTTTCTAATTTATTCTACCAGTAGGCTGCACGGGGCCTTGGGATGCCGTCCTCCTAATTTGGAAGCTGTAGCACAAGCCGTCTTCGCCCTATGCACTACAACACTTCAGTATTTTTGCTAAACTTATTATTGCTGATTTCGAAAAAACGCCGGGTAAAGGCGTTGCTAAGGTCAGGGGGCGTGCCTTGTGTCCGTATACTATTACTGCGTGTCTCGGGGACACTATGGAATAAACCGGTTACAGGCGGATTGAAAGAAGTCTAAAAGGCTTAATGCAGGGCTCCTTAAGAAACTATAATGGCGAGAATTGCGTGAGTACGTGTATTATGTAGAATAGTAAGTGAATTAGTTAGCTACAGTTTTTTCCCGGCTGTTAGTGAAAAGCCCGCCAATAATTTCTTAGCAACTCTCCGTACACGAGTCCAACCTGCTAGTGTTTCTAGCCTCCTAGTGTGAGTTCTAGAGCACGCCAGAGCTTACAACTGCGTCATAAGCTAGAGCTAACTGGTGTCTATCCATTTCTGCCATAAAAAATTTTTCGAAAAAAATCGACCCATAAGGCTTTACCCGGTGATACTGAAAAAAATTGTTTGCCGCGTTTAGGCGGATTTTCCCAAATCCGGTCACATATTACTATATCAACACCCCAACAGATACATGTATCTAATATTCTCTTTATGAAACAAATTGATTTGTTAGCAGTGAAAGTATCAAGCTAGTTATTCTTACGGACGTCTCTGTGAAGTATGTGGCCCACATCTAGCATTTCTCTGACTTCACTGACAGTCATTGCCCCAGGTAAATCCTGTTTGTTAGCCAAGATGAGAAAAGTCACATCATCCAGCTTTTCATTGTCTAACATAATCTTCAGTTCTTCTTTACATATTGGCATTCGATCTGAATCTTTGCTATCTATCACAAAAATGAGTGCTTTAGCATTCCGATAGTGTTCCTGCAGTTGCTCGTGCAGGGAAGTCTGTATTCCACACGACAATAACTTATTATAGTCACATAAAGAGGCCATTACCTTTTTGTTTTTTCCACTTATATCCCAAATTACAAACTTTAATCTTTGCCACTCTATGGATTCTACATTGAAACCTCAACAATTACAACATCAAATTATGACTTGTTTAAAACGTAGTAAGAAACTTACCCACAGTAGGTAGTTGATTCGTTTCTTTGCCAAGTTTCAAATAATATAAAATGGTGGTTTTCCCTGCAGCATTTAGGCCTATGCACGAAAAGATAATAAAATTACTGCCGTCTCACCAACTTACACGTGCTATGGTCATACTTCATACCTAGCATCAATATTTTCACTTCTTTTTTGCGATTTACCGACAGTTTGTTCCATACTTTTTCCATTTCCAATTGACGAGGGTAAGAACCGAGCTATCAAAATGAAATTAGGTCGCCTCGTCGTAGTTTTTATGCTTAAGTTTACGCTCTTTACCAACACTGCTCCAGCGAGGAGTCGTATAATGTACAAGAATCTCAGGGTTAAAAGTTCATATTGTTTTGATGTATTACGAGTATGTACACTCATATTTACAAATACTTGAATACATTCTTAGCTACAGCAGTGGCATCTCCTCTCTCCTGTTCAGGTTGTCATTTAAATTTTGCCCATACCATAATTATATGTGATTGAATAAAAAACACAAACCAAAATGATGTCATGAAGATATTGTGGGTGTAGAATGAAAATAGTTGCTAATAATTGACCACCAAGTGTGGGAGTGAGTTTGTTTATTGTCAATTTTCGGTAGACTCTCTTTCACAGGCTCAACCAATGATGATTTCAGTTCCCGCTTGATCAGTGTATCTTGAACCCAAGATAAACTCTGTTGTAGACCTTCTCCAGTGCCAGCACTTGTTCCTTGCACATCTTAAATGTGACATATACAATAATCTACTTCATGTTGTGCATTACTGTTCACAAACTTACATATAGTCCTATCAAGTTTGTGAACTTCAAGTTTTTCAGCCACTTCAGTCGGTGACATAGCATTTGGAAGGTCTTGCTTATTAGCCATGACAAGAACAACTGCATCCTTGAGTTCATCTTCTTTCAGGAATCTCCACAGCTCTTCTTTACACTCTACGATTCTCTCATGGTCAGTGCTATCCACTACAAACAGGAGAGCTTCTGTATTCTGGTAATAATGTCTCCAGAGTGGTCGCTATTAATGAGGAAAAAATTATATCATCATAAATCTAGATGCTCAATTTGTGATTGCTTACAATTTTATCACGTCCTCCAACGTCCCAAGTAACAAATTTTGTTTTACCATGGCTGATAGTCTCCACATTCAAACCTTCAGAAAAATATAAAATGTATATACAGCAATGCATGACACTTTTAAAGAAATGGCTGCATTTGTTAACTATCATCAAATTGTGGACTGTAAAATAGCAACTCATTAAGTAGATACTCGCTCATTCTGGATAGTGTAGAAACTATATCTACTATGGGGTAAGCTTACCTGTTGAGGGTATGGTTGTAACAAACTCTCCAAGCTTCATCTGATAAAGTAGGCTAGTCTTTCCAGCTGCATCCAAACCTAGATTAAATTTTACAACATAATGGCTGCTATAGCTTTCAGTCTAAACACTTCACTTACCGACCATAAGAACTCTCACATCTCTGACTCCAAATTTCTTCAACAGTTTTTTCCACCCGTTACCCATACTGATTGCACCTTACTTTATTTTTTTAGATCACGGTACCATCTTTTATACCTGTTCATTAATCAGTCTGCTCCGAGCAAACAGTAACACCGTACACCCATTGACGTGGCGAATGGCATTCTTTGCCCATAAAGCGAGCGACTTCTAAAAATAGATACCGCTTACGTAAGCTCGATCCGGAAATAATGCGCACTTAACAACAAACACCTCCGGCTTCGCCCTTAGAAAAGTTTCAATACATCAGCCTTATTTTAAATCAATTGGCACTCTTACATTTACTGCTCACTTTGCCATTTTAACTTAATCACTGAACTCCTTGATCTGTCTCTTGCTCACTCCACGACTTGTTGGCATTCAGACCCACATCAATATGCCACAACTATGAAATCTGTCTATCGTCTTTGAGAGAATTACACAGCACTAAATTGTAACTTTGCCTTTTCCAAATAATGTAGCTGATACTGTGATTTATACATCGATTCAAATGAAACAAAATAATCATTTAAAAGTCATTTAAAATAATTCTTTTGGACTAAAGAATGTAATGTCTTTCATAAATAGACAGCAAGTCAATTGCTTAGAATAGAAAAGGCACAAGCCTTCCACAGCTGGCAACTTTCTTCTATCAGGTTCCAAATATTCTTGCCTGTGATCAGTTTCATTTCCCGAGTTTCTCTTTTATCCAAGACAATCCATCAAGTAATCCTTCTCCAGTACGAGCACTTGTCCCTATAACATCTTGAAAACAAAATGAGTATGACATAAACAAAAAAAATGACACCACATAAAACATAATAATTAAACTAAACGAATAGAACCCTTTTTAACAACCACTGACATACGTAGTTGCTTTTGAATGCAATTATGAACATCAAGTCTCACAGCTACTTCTGTAGGTGACATGACATTGGGAAGATCTTGCTTATTTGCCATAACAACCACCATGGCATCCTTGAGCTTTTCATCACTCAAAAATCTCCACAACTCATCTTTGCATTCAGAGATTCTGTCATAATCACTACTGTCAACCACAAAGAGGAAAATGTCAGTACCCTCAAAGTAGATATTACTCCAAAGTAATCTCTAATATACATACATACATATATGAGTGTACGTATACTGTATATATAAACAACAAACTTACAACTTTCTCCTTTGCACTAAGGTCCCATGTAATTAACTTCAGATTTTCATAATTGATTGTCTCAACATTAAATCCTGCAAAAATAAGAGGCATCGCACTTCGACTTGAATTTTCTGGTATCATAATATTGTGTAGATCCAAATTAGAAAATGCATAGTGACATCCCTTCGATACTCTCACGTCCCATATAAGGCTAAGAATATAAATGTATTATAATGTACACTCAGTTTGCTACTGGAATTGATCACATAGCTATATGCGTTCTATCTTACAAACAACCCATATTTGAGGGTTCTCACAATCATATATAAGGGGTTGGGAACTTAGTGCTACTCTACCAGTTCCTTCATATATGCATTCCATAGGGTTCAACTGCCACAGAATGATTTTGTGTACATGCATTATCACCAAGTATATGAGCAGAGAAAGTTTATATAGCTAAATGCAATTATACCTATTGAAGGAATAGTGGGAACAAATTCCCCTTTCTTTAGCCTGTACTGAATTGCAGTCTTTCCAGCTGAATCTAGGCCTGAAAGTTATACACATTCGCATAAATACGCATCACACACACAGACACATGAACACATTAGCTGAGCCAGAGGTAGGAGTCTTACCAACTATTAGAACCTTAATTTCTCTTCGGTTACTCAATACAATTCCCATATTTTTCAGAGACGTTTCTAGAGGATTGAACCCGCGCAGACACAACTTCAGTGTTCTTCCTTTATAGTGCCAGCCCAAAATAAATAAATAAATAAAAACAATTAACGAGATTCACGTCCGGTTTCCGTCCAGTGCGGCCACGCCCTCCACAACTAAATAAGCAACGTCATCAGCTAACTCCAGGATTACATCTAAACTAATACTCCATAAAACATTATTGAAGTAGCATAATGAAATGTTTTTTTTATTATACAGAGTGCAGTGAAGAGTAATCTTTCATGATGAAATTATAAAACAAACAAAAAAAACTTCTTACATAACAATATCAGGGGGGGGGGGAACAGCAATGGCATCATGTCCTGATTAGACAGAGAATGTTAATAGAAATGCAGAGTGCAGATATGAAAATAGGAAGTAGTGAAAAGTCAGATTAAGATTTGACCTGAGAAGGCATGAAATAGTGACTAAGAGTAGACCACCAAGTATGAGACTTTTGCTTCTCTTCTGGTCCACTCAGTTCTTTCACTGGCTTTATCAGTGATTTCTTGAGCGCTTTCTGGGACAATGCTTCTTGTAGCCAATCAAGAGCCTCATAGAGACCATCTCCATTACCCGCAAAAGTTGCCTGGATATCTATAACAAAGTGTAACATGTAATATTGTATCTTCGAACAGATTCACTTGAGCATTATCCTAGTTCACTTACGTATTGTACGGTCTTTAATATTTTGCAACTCCAATTTTTCAGCAACTTCACTTTCCTTCATGGCATTGGGAAGATCCTTCTTGTTGGCCAGAATCAGTATTACAGCTTCTTTGAGCTGCTCTTCCTGCAGTAATCGCCATAATTCATCTCTGCACTCTGATATTCTATCTCTGTCATTACTATCAACCACCAAAATGATAGCTTCTGTATTTTGGTAATAATGCCTCCATAACGGTCTCTGCAAAGTAATAAATAGTGACACTATACTGTCTCTCTTTTTGCAAAATATTAAGAACTTACTATTGGACATCGACCTCCTAAGTCCCAAGAAGTAAATGTGGTGTTTTTGTATTGTACGCACTCCACCGTGAATCCTAAAAATAAATTTATCTTTATTACTTTCAGATACAAGGGGGTAGACAATGAACATTATTTCACTGGTCCTTCTGTTGCTTACCAATGGTAGGAATTGTAGTGACTACTTCACCAATCTTTAGTCTGTACAATATGGTTGTCTTCCCAGCAGCATCTAGACCTGAAAGTTAATATACAAACCAATATATAAATATGCACACCAGTGTATATAAATATGGCAGCCCATAGAGAACTTAGTTAACTACTCACCAAGCATCAAAATTTTCGTTTCTTTGCTAGCATACTTGTTCTTGAGCGTTTCCCACACGTTACCCATAGTACTTGCAGATCCTTACTAGTAGATCAGGTTCAGTTCATAACTCTTCGCTCACTGACTTCTGCTTAAGTACGCCTCCGTATAGCTACACTTATTTCGCGTGTTTTTCGGCAACGCCTGTCACGGCCACACCGACATTGCCTACGTTCACTTCTGTGACGTGGCATGGTCTTCAGAAAATTATTGCGAGAAGGTTAGAACGTAAACATTACATACACGAAAGGAGAATGGAATTCAAAGAATAGGAACCAAGCACACTATGAACGATATTCATTACATACCATTATGGTCTATGCCATCAATGTTATGTCAATTACGCTCAGGTTTTAAATAATTGATTGACATGGTTAATGTTGAGAACAGTGATATTTAATGACAATTGAGTATGACCGTCAAGTATACAAATTATAATTCTGCTTAAGATTATGTTTGTGACAACATAAAATAATGAGTTAGAGTTGACCACCAGGTGCTAGATACAGATTTTTCTCTAGGAAGAGGGAGTTCCTTTACTGGCCTCATGACCGATTTCTTGAGTTCTTGTTGAGTGAGTGCATTTGTTATCCAGTCGAGTCCTTCATAGAGACCTTGACCACTACAGGCACACGTTCCTTGAACATCTACAATAATTCATAATGGTTAATATCCACATGCAGAATTAATTGATTCTACTTACGAATGTCTTTGTCCTTAATATTTTGAATTTCCAGTCTTTCTGACACTTCCTCTACTGTCAGTGCATTAGGAAGGTCTTGCTTATTTGCCATCACAAGTATTATAGCATCTTTAAGTTCATCTGCTTCCAGTATTCGCTTCAGTTCATCCTTGCATTCTGGCATCCTTTCTCTATCATTGCTGTCAACCACCAAGATGACAGCACGTGTGTCTTGATAATAATGCTTCAAAAGTGGCCGCTATTAAATGAAATGTAATTCTAATTTCATTTTTAGTGAAAACATTTGTGACATACACTCTTGTCTCGTCCACCAAAATCCCATGCAATAAAGTTAGTGCCTTTGTAGTCTAACGTCTCTACATTAAAACCTAAAAGACAAACATATAAATAAACTTACAACTGAACAACCCCCTCCAAGGTCATAAGCCATATGAGGGATACTTCTGTAATTCCTGAATCCTATTGACTAAATCATTTTGACATAGCAAAGTTAAGTACAGTTTGTCTTACCAATAGTGGGGATTGTGGTGACCACCTCACCAAGCTTTAGCTTGTACAATACTGTTGTCTTCCCAGCTGCATCCAGGCCTGAAACAGGTGATAAAATAGCTGTAGACAGGTCGTAATGCCATCATTCCTTACCTACAGTTAGAATTTTTATTTCTTTTTTGCCATACCCACAGCTAAGCTTCTCCAACACGGTACCCATCTCTCACTCGATTCTATACCCCCTACGAAGCTGCTTCAACTATTATTACCAAGTGATTTCCTATGACGTTAGTGTTACGTCATAAATTAACTGGTCAGACTAAATGGTAAGAGGTCGACAATAACTAAGTGAGAAAGGTCAATTTGTTTGAGAATCAGTGTGAATCACACACACCACAACTGGGACTTTTTGTGCCAGTGCGACGTGAGCGAATTCTCGCTCACTGCAGAAAGAATGGCTGAAGCTTTAGAGGAGGGATTCGAAAGTATAGACGATGAGGATTCAGAAAGCGTTTACCCAGGCAATTTAATAGACGAGAATGCGGAGAGAGAAAAGAATTCCACTTCACCCACCTCAAGCTCAGAATGGACCGGGCGAGTTGAAAAACACAAAATTTCCAGGAGTCCCAGAGAATTGTGGAAGGCTTTGTATAATTCATGGATCATGAAGGAGTCTCTAATGCTGTTGAAACTAGCACTTCCTATGGTAAGTAGTGTTTAAAAAAATGGCTCTGTTACTCTGAATGATTCTAAAATTTTTGGGTTAGATAGCTACTAATATATTAGCACTCAACCAATTGATAGTGTAGTCTGGCGCAGCCAGACCCTTTACCTAACAGCTACACGGAGTCTGGAGAATCATGCACCTTGGCTGTTCTACAGCCAACATTGTGGGTTGTGCTTAGTTAACATTTTTTTGTCCATTCCTAGGCAGCCCTCAGTGAAATGATGAGTGGGCATCTTACCACAAGTGTACATAACGGCGTCCACGTCCCCCTCCCCAACTATCAAAGTGTTGATGGTTGCTGAGCTTGCGCAAATACTCTGTGGTTGTACTCAGGTCAGCTCATCTAGCAAACCATGGGCGCCGTTAGACAACCACTACCACATTCCTCTGGAACAGCCAAGGTGCATGATTGTCCCCAGACCCTTTCTCCGCGTAGTGGTTAGGTAAAGGGTCTGGCTGCGCCAGACTATTGATAGTGGTGAGTATAAATAATAACTGTCAGGTTAATGGAATTGAATGATAGTTACTTGGCATTTGAAGCCAGTATAGTGCACATTGATAATAGTCCAGTCATTTTATGAAAATAAGGGGTTTGATCTAAACAAATAGCAACACAAACATTTTAACACTCTCTAGTACCGAAAAGTGTCCTCTATGACGTACTAAAAGTCCTAAGAAATCCCTTGAGGGGAAAGTATAGAAAATTGAACTTAACTTTAACTCACTTTTTAGTTGAATCTAGCCATTCAGTTGTGACTGAAGCCCTGTTAATGTTAAATTGCAAATATTTGTTATACTAAAATGGAGAAGCAAATAGAATAAAAATGTTTCTAATCAGAAAGTTCATTCATTGAAAGAAAGACTGTCAAATCTTCTGCAGTTCCCACATGCAGGAGTGCACTTAACATTATGTGTCCAGCGTGTACACCTCAAAGTGCAGCGGTCTGTATACTGACGGACAGGCATTAATCTTCCTTCACGCTTTTCCCAGCCCCATTCCTATCAGATAGACTACTTCCTATCCATTCCTGTACCTATGCATGATACGGTAGTAAAAAAAAAACAGGCTACTGAGCTTCTGGAGAACAGTGATTTTAGCAGATTTAGGGAAGAACAAAGTAAGGACAGATAGTTTGCTACCAATGCAGCCGTTTTCCTTAGGGTTAGAGCTGTAGAAAGTGATGATGAAGCCTCAGGGAAGCCTGTATAATTGAACAGTACTAAGTCCAGTAGGAATGGAAGTCTACCTCCTACGGGTATTAGTAGGAAGGGGTGATGAATTTGTAGTGGTAGAAAACTTGCTAGAAGTATGAGAGCAGCAAGCAAGAGAAGGTTTGATCCAGTTTATTAGAAGTGGCTGTCGTACTGTTATTTGTTGAATCCACTTATTTACCTGTATACAATTGGATTTTATTGTTCTCTAACCTTATTGTATACATTAAAATACTTTATTCACATATATAAATATATATATATGATTGAAAAAGAAGAGAGAATAGATTGTTTTTCATGAAAGTTGGGTTAAAATTTCAAACAAAGGAAAAAACCACATGTAAAACCTTGGTACTTAGTTGCTAGGAAACCAAAACCACATCACATTCATTAGGTCCACAACTTTCTGTTACATATTTGTTAGGGAGTTTATGAAAATAAAGTCAAGATATATATCAATTTGTGATGTTGATTTTACCTGTTCAAAATTCCTGGAAAAATTAATTAACGGGGTAAGGGTAAACTATAAAATGATTGGACTATAAACCTTATTTATAATGGGGGGGGGGGGATTAATAAATAATTAAATGCTGTATTGTAAACCTTCATGTATCTATCTCTCATTAATCTGAAGTCTCAGATTGTCTTGACAATGGGTACGACAGATTTTGTAGAGTGCCATCTACTCCGTCCATTGTGTACAAACATTGCAATAGTTTCTTGGACAAAAAGAATGCCATTTTTTGGTAGTGCCAACACAGTCTAGTCACCTGCAGCAAAGTTCTAAATATGGTATATCGTAGTATGAATCTTAAAGGAGAGCCCAGTTTTATTGGCTGACGATTATTATGGGGACAAGTCCCTATTATAGTGTGCGTCATCGTAGATCAGAACCATAAGAATGGTGATGTGTCTATGATGGAGGAAGAAGCTATTGATGCCTGGTTTCTTACATACCCCAGACCAAGGACTGAAAGTACTACTGAAGGTACTAAGTCCTTGAGTATATATCTCTGTGAGCTTCATTTGTACTCTATGCTGTGGGAAAGCCCCATCAAGTCATTATTATTACCAGTGTGTATGTTACAACAATCTTATTGTGGCTGAGGAGTGAAGTGTCTTCATTATTTCAGGCTTCTGTACAAAGCCATTGGCTATTTCTATTGAGGAATAGTCCGGAAAAAAATTACAATGGCTTTGTTGTTTTGATTTTGGTTGTTGTTGTTGTTTGTTTTTTCTATCGATGTTTTGTTCACAAATTCCACTCAGTTTGTTACGAATGTCTTCGTCCAACTCCCATTCTTCATTTCTCTGCTATTTGTGGGTCACTTCAGTAGCAAAGTTCAACTTGGTGCAACCCGTGAGTTAAACTATACCTTACCTACAATTTTTTTATGAATTGTTATTCTCGTTGTTGTTCATTCGTGCATGATTTCTGGATTGAAAAGTCCTGGGAAACACGGTGAGTATAGACACGTAATAAGATTTAGGGGGTGACTAAAACTGAAACTTAAAAATACAATTTCAGCTTGTCAGGAATTCATTCATCTTTTTTCTTTTATTATTTTTTTCTTTTCTTTTTTTCCTTTTTTCTTTTTTTGTTTTTTGTTTTTTTTGTTTTGTTTTGTTTTGTTTTTTTTTGTTGTTGTTTTTGTTTTGTTTTTGTTTTTTCTTTTTTTTTTTCTTTTCTTTTTTTTTTGTTGTAACTTGGTTCAATCAAGTGTAGTATGTTCACATTTGGTGTGGTCCATGTGTTCTAACAAAATAATTGAACAAGTGAGACATTCTAAAAACAAAAAACAAATGCCCCAGGGAGGAACTAAGTTGCAGAGGAAAGACACTTACCTTCAATCTTTTTGTTTGTTTGTAGTGTCTGAACATCACTGGTGTGTCACTGATTGTGGGCATAGCACTGGCAGCAGATACACTCTGTCCTCAGGTAATGATTGCCATGAAAGTTAAGTGTACGGTGTTAATGTTTTGTTTGTTTTTTGTTGTTGTTGTTTTTTATTGTTTACTCTTCTCAGAGCTATGGTTACAAGAATTACAAACGAGTCGGAATAATTTTGCAACGAGGTGTGTTATTTTTTGGTTGTTGTTGATGTTTTTGCTTGTAGTTGCTTTTGAGTCTAAATTGTTGTTTGTTGTTGTTGTTGTTGTTTCCCTCCTATTTTGATGAAGCTAACTGCTACGGCATTGTGCTAATATATAATGTAATTTTGTCGTATTATTTTTCTATAATTATATACATAGTAACTGTACATGCATGTCTGAAGCTGAAGACCACTAACATTGTACATGGTTACTGAACTGGTAATTGTTTGCAGGAATACTGATCTTGTCTGTGGCGTGTGTACCGGTAGCAATGATCTGGCTCAACGCCGAACCTCTTCTTTTGCTCGTTAAACAGGATCCCTGCGTGGCTGAGTAAGGAAAGGGGTGGATCACTTTATTAACTTGTGATACCAATGTGCTGTAATTTTAACCATTTTTTTTCCTTTGTATCCTTTAAATCCTTTAATTCTTCACTAACTTGTGTGCTTCCTACATGTAGCCACTTCTTTAACCATCTTTCAGCCCAGTCACACCAGTTCTCATAAAGTTAAACATATTCATAGAGAGCAATATATGGGTTTAGTTTATGCTTTGCAAAGTCTTTACTAATAAGCAGCTGAACTTTATCAAATTTAGTATGCTTGAAATGGAAAATTCACACCATTTTAGTAACCTTATAGGCTGTCATACATGTAACTCAGTACATTTAATCTTACTCACTTGCCATCATAGCCATTATTAGCCCAAGATTGTTCGTTTATTATTTTGATTTGTTTTGTTTTGTCACAGTGTAACTGCTAAATATGCCATGATTTATACATTATCGCTACCGGTAAGTGGTCACCAATGATATAAACACACAAGTTGCCATAGTTCCATTATATGTGTACGTACAGGCTCTCCTGGTGTACACCATGCTAACCAAATATCTGCAGGCGCAGAGTCTGGTACTGGTCTTCATAGGGATAGGATTCATCAGCAACGTCTGCCTGGTGATCTTCTGTGCTCTGTTCATTGTAGTTCTGAAGTTAGACGCCATGTGAGTGAAAAGTCTGTCAAGGCATTCAATTAGGCTGTGTGTAATGGACATCTCAGAGACTTGTAAAAATGATACGTGAAAATATTACGCATTTATTGTCTGTCCTTGAATTGGCACAACCGTAAGCACAATGAATCGAGAATGCACTTAAAACTTTGGAAGCAACTTAGTCACGTGAACCTATAAGTTTTAAGTCCGGCCAACTTCAACTGGACAGACCATCATATTCCATAGAGAAAGTGATATTGTATTATACATATTTAGTATTTTGTGTACTGTGTTTATTCTACAGTGGGGCTTCATTGTCACTGGCGTTAACCACAACAATGAACCCATTCATTTTACTGGCATACATTAAGTGGCGCAAACTGTACGTCCAGACCTGGGGTGGGTGGAGCTTCGAGTGTTTGACAGAGTGGTGGCAGTTTGTGCGTCTGGGGGTGCCAGGGTTCTTGACACTGGCATTTGAGTGGTGGTCATTTGAAATCAGTACTCTAGTGGCAGGATCCATCAGCACCACACAGCTCACCATCAGTTCCACCATCTTGCAGTTAGGAACCATCTATTTCATGGCAAGTTTATCATTGGTCACATGGTGCGGTAAACAAGTTTCTCTAGCTCCTTGAACTCAGCTTTAAAACTTAATGCCTTTTATATACATGTGTTTATTGAATTAACTGTCCAGTCAGTTGAGCTACTACAAAGTGTTTTGCTAGTTTTGTAGGAGAGTGTTTGTGTGTAGTGTTGTTGTGGTACTGTATAGCGTAATAAACAGTTTTGTCCAGATGTGGTTAAGTTGTTGTTGTTTTTTTGCAGGATTTTCAGTTAAAAAAAACTAAGGTTTTTGTTGGACGTACATGTACATAGTTGTAGTTTTTATTTAAAAAGAAGGCATTTTTTGCTTGTGTGAGTTGTTTTTTTAAGTATTGGGAGAGGAGGGGCTAACAATAATAGTATTTAACCAGCGTTTGTCACAATTATCAATAAGTTCTGCCAATCTTCTGCCCTTACAGTATTGTGGTTAATGTAATAGTAATTCACAAGTCCTCTCCCTCTCTCTTTCCAGGCTCCTCTGGGCATGGCGCAGTCAGTCACCGTACGTGTTGGTAATGAATTGGGTGCTGGCAACATCGTCTCTGCTAAAAGAGCTTCTTATGTGGCCCTCACTCTACAGAGTAAGATATTCAATGTTGAGTAATTCTGTATTGATTGTTATTCTTTCTTTTTTTTCTTTTCTTTTTTTTAAGACTTTTCGTGTAGTACATGTACTGTAATGTGTCGCTTACCAAAGGCTTTCCTGAACATTTTTTCTATTTTGTGCAGTTTATTTGTACATATTATTAAATGCATGTGCACACACAAACACACTCACACACTATATTCACATCCAAGCCGTGCTCACTTGCTATAGTGAATATTTCCCGCCAGAAATTAAATGAATACTTGGATATAAGCCCCAACACTTTTATGCATAACATCGTCTGTATGCTTGTGAGGCCAGAAAATGACTTGCTGTTATTGTTATCATCCTTAGTAGTAGTAGTAGTAGTAGCAGCAGCAACAGTAGTAGCAGCAGTAGTAGTACCAATAGCAGTAGTAGTAGTAGTAGTACCAATAGCAGTAGTAGTAGTAGTAGTACCAATAGCAGTAGTAGTAGTACCAATAACAGTAGCAGTAGTAGTAGTACCAATAGCAGTAGTAGTAGCAGCAGTAATAGTAGCTGTAGTAGTAGTACCAATAGTAGCAGTAGTAGTGGTAGTAGCAGTAATAGTAGTAATAGTAGCAGTAGTAGTAGTAATAGTAGCAGTAGTAATAGTAGTGGTAGTAGTATGGCTATTATTATTTATTGCTATATTTGCAGCTATTTTTGCTACTGTATTGTCTGTGGCTACACTAGCTGGCAGAAACCACATTGGACTCGTATTCATATCTGATCCGTAAGTTCAGCAATTGCATTCTTAGTATGTAGCAAATCCTTCATCACTTTAGTAGCTGTTTAGAAATTTTCATCTCAAGAAACTTTCCTCTGTTGTTGGTATATCAGTCTGCACACACACACACACACACACACACACACACACACACACACACACACACAAAGAGAGAGAGAAAATGTGCATTGGCAATCTGTTTTCAAAACCATATTTTGTGGGCGGGTGTGTGTGATAAATTAATTTCACAACGACGGCAGTAAGATTCTGATGTAGCAGTGTTTTCTGTCGTACTTTAGTATATCTGCAATCATTCAATTCTCCAGTTTCTCAATATGTCTTTTCACTTTCATTTCATAGCAACCCTAAAACCTAGTTCTCTTGTATCATTCTATTGAATTACTTTGATTTAATTAATATGTGTAATATTGTAAGCTAGGAGGTGGTAGCTTGGCGTTGGAGATACCCATTGACAACTGCAATTGGGATAATTTTTGGATCGATTCAGGTGAGTAGAATTGTTAAGAGGGATCTGTTGCCTCTTCTGCTTTTTTGGTAAAAGTGTTAGCCATAATTAATCAGATCTGTAGAGCCATAATTTACTCTGAGTATCATCCACTTGTTTTCATATGATTGAAATACATTGAATTAATGCTGCATTTTTTTCTTCAATTAATTAAGCATAAAGACCTCATTGATTAATTCAAATGTATTGGCAACGGCGCTTTTTTGTTTATTAGTATTTTTGTTGTTGTTTTTGTTTTGTTTTTTGTCTTATTCCTGGCAGGGTGTAATATCAGGTGTAATGCGAGCCACCGGTCGCCAGGCTGTCCTCGCTATAATCAATTTCTGTTCCTACTACATTGTGGGTCTTCCACTGGGCATCAGTCTGGCTCTGGCAGCAGACATGAAGTCTAAAGGCCTCTGGCTTGGACTCAGTGTGGCCCAGTTAATTCAGGTCATTATTTATAAAAATGTTATTGATAATTGTAATTGTAATTGATCAATAGATATTGTTTGTTTGCTCAGACAACCGCTTTGTTGGTATTGTTATTCAAAACGAACTGGAAAAAAGAATCAGAAAAGGTAAAGTTTAGAATTATGATTTGGCTGAGGTTTGTTTTTGTTGTTGTTATTGTTTATTTGTTCTTACTAAAAGGCCATCAAAAATGCAAGCAGTGGCAAAGAATACATTTCGGACTCTATAAGCAATGTCAAGTCTCGTTCTTCCTCTTTGGAAACACAAGATTCTGGAATAGATAAAGAAGAAGTTGATAATAATTCACTGGGACGAGATGATGCGGATGACAGTAATTTGTCGACTGTGCTTCTCAACAGTGATGAATCAGGAAAAGAAATCCATACGGTGGCTCCAGCAGTGGTAACATTTGTCAGCAACTCCCATAAACAAGATTTATGGTTGCATCAATCTAAACGCAAGAAGCTAGAAGAGGTCGAAATGGAAGAAATACCCAGAACTCCACTGGTGGAAAACTGGGACCAAGATGACTGTAGAGAAAGCGGCGTTGATGTATCCTGTGATGACACTTCACATTTAATCTCTCACGATGAAGAGGAAGATGATGACAACTCAGGGACAGGTGACAGTTTGAATTTTGAAGACGCCATAGTTAACACTCGCACCAAAGTCTACAACTCGAGCACGAGGTTCTGTCAGACGAGGACCAGCATAGTGCTCAGCAAAGTAGTCATTTTATTAATATGTATAGTCTTATTAGCAGTGGGAGCTGTTCTCGCAGGTATTTTTCGCCATAGTCCCACAGGATGCGACTTAGAAGAGTCTTTGAACTGTTCCTCCATCTGCCTTAATTTGTCTATCGATGTTCATCAATCATTTGACAATTTTACCACTGAATCTTCAACTGTTGTAATTTGGCCGACATCTTCATCTGCATATGTCAACACTACCATGGAAACTAGTGATTGTATGTGTGCATTAATGCCTATTCCCATGGCATTGGGTTAAATTTTTATCTACTAATAAAACTTTTCTTCTTCCTTTTTTTAATTCAGTTATTTATTTATGAAAAGAATCCAATTATTTATTTTGATTAATAATCTGATGGTTTTGTTTTGAAAGTTATTTTTGATATGTTAGCTTATTTGTTGCATTATTAGAGGTCCCAGGGGTGTTGAGAGAGGATTTGGACTAGGGGGTCCCCACGGCACTTGGAACTAAACTACACCTATTAAAATGTTTACTTCCTTATGCTTATTGCCATAGCATTATATGGTTGTCAAGTGATAGCTGGTTAAATGAAATCCAACTACTTATGCACTTTCAGCACAAAATGGTGAGCTAGCTAGCCCAGGAATGTGAGCCATTAGCTATAAGGAGGTGAAAAGTGGAGGAAATAGCGTTTGACAATGAAAGAAAGAAAAAAACGGCTACCTTCCAGAGACTCTGGCAATTTTTTCTGGAATAATAGACATGAAATTGCATACTGGAATAATTCTAGAATAATATCGGCTTTTTAAAGGGGAAATGAGAATGATCACTCCATATATTATCCATAATTATAAAATAAAATTAATATTTCCTTTTCTTAACATTTTAGCTGTTATGGTTGTTGTTTTTTGACAAAATATTTCAAGATTAATTTTAGTTTTAGTTTTGTTTTTTTTTGCTAAGGGAGAGGCTTGGGCTAGATAGTCGAGCAAGCGCAGACTGCTGTCCAACAGTTTGCCTTAGCCAAACTACTAAGGAAATATTCGGTAAAGGGTTTTGCTTCCTAGGAGACTACCACTGGTCATTCGTCTTTCAGCGATCTATATTATTTTAGTTTTGACTACAAAATAATTTTAGTTTTAGTTTTTATTCATCATCAGCTCTATGAGTTTTAGTTTTTATCACCCTATGTGAAAATTTAGTTCTGGTTAGTTTACTAATTAAAATGTTTTAGATGTAACTAAAATTAATTTTAGTTTTAGTTAACCAAAACAACACTAGTTTATGTTGGCCACTCATGTTAATGTACTCCGAAATGAGAAAAGTTTGAAATACTGGTAACGCTATCATTAGTTCACCATGGTGTCCACTTCATCAGGTCACCTTGATGTATGGTGTCCACTTCTTATGGACCAGTGACTAGAGGTAGTGATTGGGTTCTTATGGACCAGTGACTAGAGGTAATGATTGGGTTCTTATGGACCAGTGACTAGAGGTAGTGATTGGGTTCTTATGGACCAGTGACTAGAGGTAGTGAGTGATTGGGTTCTTATGGACCAGTGACTAGAGGTAGTGATTGGGTTCTTATG
>WLWD01000689.1_pt1 | contig 116735 bp, 67 predicted proteins | sample 6712731 | NCBI WGS metagenome assembly WLWD01 (sample SAMN12718690, study PRJNA576275) | sponge metagenome | isolation source: marine sponge | host: Mycale hentscheli | place: New Zealand: South Island, Marlborough, Capsize Point | collected 2014-11-01
ATACTTAACAAGAGCAAACTGGACCAGGAGGATGTAAAGAAGTTTCTGCCTCGAAAAATCTCCATTCTCCAGAAGGTTTCCCATCCCAATATCATTAGCACTTTCCAAATTGTGGAAACAGAGCGCCACTGCTTCATTGCACTGGAAATTGCTGAGAAAGGGGACCTTTTGGATTACTTCAACTTCAGGGGACATCTTCCAGAGGAAGAGGCGAGGCACGTCTTTCAACAAATGTGCCAGGCAATATCGTACATCCATTCCTTAGGTATCGCACATCGGGATATCAAGTTGGAGAATGTATTCTTCAACAAACACATGGATGTCAAATTAGGCGGTGAGTTAGTGGTGGAGGGTTAGTTATTATTATATTAAATCCAATATTTTCATACAATAGATTTTGGATTTGCCCTGGAGTCTCAAAGTGACTTTTGTTCTACTCCATGTGGATCGTACAGCTATGGGGCTCCTGAAATAGTACTCTCACCACACCCACACTACAACCCACTATTGGCTGATTCGTGGAGCATGTGAGTTATTATATACCAATTGTTCTATTCTATTATTATTATTACTATTATTACTCACAAATAGGGGTGTGGTTCTGTACACCATTGTTATGGGTAGTCGGCCCTTTGGAGATGACAACCAAATCGTCAATGGGCTCGCCAATTACCACCACCTGCCTATGGATGGCAAGCTCATATCTGAAGGTAAATCAAACAGTATTTTATTGACACTACCTAATCATTGTTCTTATTATTCGTTTAGAATACGAGCAGTTGGTGAGATCGCTCCTGTCTGCTGACCTCACTGCTCGTTCGCTCATTGCGGATGTCTTGACTCACATGTGGATGACGAGTTTTACATCTGTTCGACCCTCATGGGAGGGACCACATGAAGGCAAATACAACATAAAAAATTCCCTTCCCTCCATCTTTCATAGCATAAATCTGTATAATTCTAGCCGCTACGACGTTGAGATCCACTCCCCACGCCTACCATCTGGCAATGATCATCAAGATATGGCGACTGCTATGAATATATCTGAAGCTGAGACAGCTTTACCTGCCAATAATTCATCAGGTTCAGAAGTGCAGGAGGATCATCTTAACCCTCCTAGTGACACAGTTGCTCCGGCTTTGTCTTCATGTTCGAAAGAGCAAGATCACCTTCCTCTTGGATATGCCAACAACTTACCTTCACTTGCTGATGAATCAACTTCCTCAAAGAGCATCTTATTGATCAGCAACCCTTTACCTGAGTCAGCTGAAAGCATCACTCAGCTAGCTGGATCAGGGCCATTGACATTTACAAAGTCAGATAGCCTTACCCAGGATGAAGCTGGTAAGGCAACAGAGCCTGAAGAGTCTGAGTCAACAACTTCAGAGGAGCAGGACAACCATTCTTCTGCACTTACTAATACAACTCTTCCTGCGAAATCAGTGGCACCTATTTCAATGGAGAAAAACAGCTATCTTTCTACCAATGTAACTCTGCCAGCACGATCAGAATCCTCTACTTCCATTGAGACGGACAACCACCGTGATTCAGCTACCACTACAACTCTGCCAACAAAATCCATGTCATGTACTTCAATGAAGCGTGACAAGTCTTCTTCTGGTATTGATATCAACACAACTGTGCCCGAACAGTCAATATCATCAACTTCTATTGAGCAGACCAACTATTCTTCTGATCCAGTTCACATCACTGTATTGCTTCCAGAACCAGAGTTATCACCGGTAATGGAGCGAGCCTATTCACTTGGCCAAGTTGACAATGCAAACCAGCCTGCTTGTGTTACAACTATACCAGCTATGGATATTGGAGTCTCAACTAGTGCAAATTCTAGACAAAAGCAAAGGAAAAAGCATAACTTGGTAGCAAGACTCCAAGGTGCTGTTTGCCGAAGAATTTTCTCATCTTTGAGAAAAAGATTCAATGTGCTATAAGACATTCATTGAAATATTTTTGATACTTTATTAAAGTTATGAAAATCATAATTATAAATAACCAACAAAATACATAAGAGTAACTATTATAAATAGAAACAGCTGCATTCTAGCTGACAGGCAATTAGTCAGGTTTAACAAAATAACTAGCTATTTTCATTCAATTGAAAGTGAAATTAGCTAATTGAGAAGAGAATCAAGGAAAACCATATTGGATTTATCTTGAAAATAGTTATTACTAATTCCCATATTTTCTAAGGGAAACAATTACTAAGAAAACCAACAATTGATATTGAAATTATTAATTCCATAACAGGATAATCAATTTAACAGCCCTCAGGTAGGAAATAGAAACTGAAGATTACTAGGTACAAATCAGAAAACAATGCCCACTCTATTCGTTACCTTTAATAAATTCTGTATTTAGCTTCTTTTCACATTTTCTCGTTAACTTGGGAGTATGTTATTTGTTATAAATCAAATGTATTATAGCTAGCTCCATTCATATCCATGCTTCTAATTTTTACAAATAATGAGCTAAGGAAAAGTGAGCTTGCCCACATTCCAAGTCAAGTCAAAATTTCTCGCTAGCATCCTTGAGACGGCACACAGGTCATAGATTAGCTATCCCCTTTGACGCGCTAATGTGCACTGTCTATTAGTCGATAATCGCGAGCTCAGACAGCGAAAGGGCTAAGACTCGACTGTTACCAGATGAGCGTTTTACGGACGTAGCGACAGCGGAATCTGCTGCAAATGGTCTTCAAATGATTGCATTTTAAACGCAGTGGTTTGCTGTAGTGGAAGCAAAGTAGACCTGGATAGTAGTAGGAAGAAATTAAACTCTTCACAGTTTCAAATAAGTTTGGTATTTTAATTAAATGGACCGAAAACAAAAATTATGTTGTCTTCAACATTATCTAGCTAGCTGAAAGGACCGAAAAAGAAGAAGAAGATATGTTTGTCTTCATAATGGTTCTCACTGAGGATCACAGCTAGCTACTAGGTAAGTCTGGACATAATGACTATTCTGAACTATACTGAATAGGTCCAGAACACGGAGCGAATTGCACGAGAATAGGGATCTCTAAATTATGGTCAATTTTTTTAACCTGTAATGCTATTCAATTTTGTGCCTGAAAATCTCATAAATGCTGATTATTCTCGAATTTAGTATTTCAATATAACCGATTAACAGGAACTGATGAATATGAAATTTCTAGTAAAAGAAATAAAACCTATTGCTAAACTCAGTTATGTCGCAATATTATTGATGTTTCTATGTAGTACTCAAATGCTCTTTAGCTTGGTTTTCTTTAAAACTGTTGTGAGCACAGAAAAACACGTTATGCCAAATACCCACAAAAATTCTTTAAATCGTACATACAATGCTGACTTATATATATATATATATATATATATATATATATATATGATACTAAAAAAGCTAGCTTGATGCAACAATACTCCAATTGATAAGTAAAACCTGTACATGTACGCCAGTCTTGTCACCCTTGCTGTATCTGAGATAACGACGGTAAAAGTGTCGCATGGCCGGACTAATACTAACATTATTGAATATGAATTTATCATTTAGAAGAACAACGGGACAGCAAACTTTGACAGAACATATTATGTTAATCATTAAAAAAAATTTTTTAGTTTATAATAAACTTAATATGCTACATTGTAGCTACAGTTATACACTAAAAAATAAACTCCAACTAATAGCCTGAGCTATGGCTACCACAATAATAATAACCTTTCCTCTTCATGAAAAAGACAGCTTAGTTTGTCCACCTAAAGTTTTCCAAGTTCAGGAAGTAAGGCTAGAAATGTTGGAGTGATTCCAAATTACTTATTAGTCAGAGATATTGAGGCCTTTACATCTAGATTGTGCTGAATGGAATCGCTCTTACCGGATTGTCTGAGTTTTTCATTGGTTGCAACAAGCTACAATAAATTACTGTGAAGGGATTTCTGTTCAAGTCTTCAAAACCAGGTTGAAATTACTTGGGGAGGCAGTGGCCTCCACTGCCGCTATGCTAGTTACAGCCCTGAACACCCGAATAAAAGATACTCCCAAATTATGGATGGTAGGAAGTTTACTGATAGTACTTCAGACAAATAATCAGTACAAAAAAATAAATAAATCTGGAACTGTATGATATCTATTGCAGTAATTAAATCAAGTTTGAATTTATTATCTATGAAAGGCTACTCTTGAGCACTAACTTATGTATAAAATGATACATAAGCATTAAGAGTACATGGAAAAATCACATAACAGGGGCCTAGCAGTAATATTGTCATTTGAGGTGTGAATCTGTTTTATTAGCTAAGTGAGAGTAAACAATGATATTGTAGTGAAAATGTCCAAACATAGATTGAATTGTTGTAATTTTAGCTAGTAGACATTGCTAGCAAACATATTTATACTGGCTTATTAATTGATACTCTCATTAATGTTTGATGAAAACTTGGAAAATCAAAGTGCAAAGTCCTATAGTGGGTGTGGTTTTATGAAACGCTGGGTGAGGAAATCACTTGTCTACCTCACCATGTGCTAGGCCTTTGCATAAGAATTTAAGCACATCATCATCGCTAATAGGCCTTGCATGAATACAGAATATTAAATAGAGTTGTAGCATTCGTTTTAATGATCTATCATTTAAACAGTATAAATTAAAGCAAAGTTATGACTAAATGACAAATACAAGCAAATTGTTATATAGAGCTTCTAGTACAGTTAAAAAAAGTCCTCAATTCCAATTGCATTGTCCAGAAAAAGGTTATATAGTGCACACCGCACAAGTGAGCTCATCGCCACATCTGTATGGTGGGCACTTGATACCATTACACATAATGCCAGTCAAATGAAATGGGGCTCCATTGGAAGTACCACTGGTGTAGGGATGACTTCAAGGGTCTCAATTACGCAGACGAAAGATGAGCATTGGTGATTGAATCTTGCCGACATTATAACCTGATACTCCCTGGTCCAAGATGTAGGGCAGGAAGTCCTTCCAGGAATCATCAGTTGTGATCCTCGCTTGGAAGTGAAGCACACTGAACAAGGCACATTATACCCATGGCGGCCCGACAAATCACTTTCAAGGGTTGAATACTCCACTCCTGCTATTCGACTGCGAGACTGGAACCCGGGTCTCACCTGCAGAGTTTGTGGTTCATTGTGGAGGCTGAAATAGTTAGAGGCACCACCTTCATTGTATGGCGAACCAACAGCAGTACCCATTGCAGATGGCCTTGGTTCCAGTTGTGTTGGGACATGAGCTACTTCCCCAGTGAGTGCACTATACTCCACCTGGACAAAATACAGGTCATCATTAGAACAATATAGTCATCACTACTCGGTAAATTGCTGGTCTTTGAAACTGAGTAGTAGCCCAAGAGGGTAAATCTGAAGGAGCAGGCCTCTTTGAAGGGACCTCACTCAAGATTCTAGTTTTTGTTTGCTTCTTGGCTTGGGAGGACTTAGCTTGCTGGAATTCATCGTCAAGGTCCACAAAGAATGTCTGCACAAGTGAAGACCTCCACGGAAATGGCTTGACATATAGTTCATCATCTTCTCCACTTTATTCTCTTGAAGTAAATCTACATACAGCACTGAAACCCACTTCTTTCGGTCCTCTTCACCATAACTTCTTTTGAGAAAAACACTTTTTCTCTCTTGCAGTTTCTACAATAACAAAACGGTATTCCCTCATCATCAATTTTAAAAAAGAATATGATTACATGGAATATACATGTAATAGAAATTTAACCTTCTTATCCTTTCAGCTCTCCTTCTATTAACTTTGCGTGTCTCTGCCACGCCACATTCACTAGAGACCATTCCTGGTTCAGGTGCTTATAGTAAGTGTAAGCTGCATCTGAAAAAAATATTGAATAATCGCAACAGAAAAAAACAACATGAATAATTGCAACAGAAAAAAACAAAAATATTAAATTAACTTCTGATTTTATGACTCCGAAAATCAGGATTAAGGCTTTTCATTTCTGCAAGTAATCTTTTGGTGATTCTGCGATTTAAATCACTGCGCCAATCTTGCCTAAATAATTAATCATTAATGATGCTGAACATAAAAAAAAATTTCAGCTTACTTTTCTCCGAAGTAAATCCAGAGAAATCATCATCAGCATCCATTGACATCTTGTAAGTTTTTAGAGTTTCAGACTAAAAAAAACAAAAGATAATGACAACAACAAACAACAACAACAATATTATTTAATATAACAAATGGGCTCAAATACAAAATGACATAACTGGTAATCTATACATATCTGTATCCTATACATATTGTATAGGAAAAGGGACCAATTAAATAAATCAAAATTGTTAAGGAGAGGCCACTACATCCTGCTTTCTTATCGACTTCTATTTGGATGCTCAGATTGCACCCTATTTAGTGACCTATACAGTGCCTAGCGAAGTCATTGGTATCAAAATACTGCAGAGATTGAGCTCATGGTATAAATATTTCATATTTCATCTTTTATTGGTCTTTTTTCCCTTTTTTCATTTTTATTGGTCTCTTTTCCTAAGTACTATCACACATATATGGCCCATTTCTACCATAAATAAGCTGAAGTGATTTATTATTAATATAAGATATGCATCATAGAAAATTGACATAATATCTTTTACCATAAGAGCAATGATTACCCTATAATCATTCACAGTTCTAGATCAGGATTGGATTGACCACTACATCATGAGCATTAGACTAACATCTAGCGTTATGATGAATATAAAAATGAGCAACCCCTTGCTCCATGAGCATTAATGATTCTTAACCTAATCATTATTAATGACCCCTTACCCTATAGGTACTAGAGATTTCTACGCTCTTTGTTTTAAAGTGATCCTTGAGTCCTCACATAATAAGCCTTACTGTGATTCCTTATCCAATTTCATTAATGTGCTCCCTTATTCCCTATAAGAGCATTAGTCTAATTCCTTGTTCAACAAGGAAACTGTGAGGCAAAATTGCATCGTTACTCTTAACAACAACTCTTAACAAACTTGATGTTCATGTAGAGCTATAGCTATACACCAATTTAAGCCTTAAAAATGTAAATTTCTGTATTCAGACAAGTATTGTTCTCTTCAGAATATTTGCTGTAAGAGTCTCAACAACAGCATGTACACAAGAACAATGAATTTAACTCCATGCAACTTAATCCTTTACAACAAAAAAAGGAGTAATATTGACATGATCATTAGAGTGTGTTGCCAGACCCCAATTGCTAGAAATTTGCTTGTGATTGCACTAAAACCACTGCCGGCCTTAGCTTATTATTATTACCAAAAGATAGTCAACAACTTATCACATCTGTCTGGGACTCAGTCACAGACAAATCAAGTAGGACTTGAACACTAACCACTTATCATCAGCTTGTCTGAATTAGCTCATTTGTCATCCTTTATGTATGTATTCCTTACCAACCCTTAATTATATTCATAGTCACCTTAGCCACTGGCTTCCGCCTTTGGTTCCTGTGTATTTAGTTCCACTGTGGTCATTTATTAGTTGTTGTCTGATTAACCAAACTGGCTACTTTAGTTAGGGAGTAGGCGCTTTTAGTTTTGCTACAAGGCTGCAAGCTCATGCCAGTGGCTGTGTAGTATTTTAACTAAGCCTCAGAGGCATCAGACATCCTGGTCCTTCATTTGAGGTGGGACACTGTGTGGGTGCCACTAGCCCGTACGACATCCTTTTTCCATTCTTATGGATGAATCCAATGATAATGTGGACTATTAGCATAATTCTTGTCAGAGTTCTTGACCCTGAAGTTGGTGACATCCGAACCAGATTTCTTGATATGCTGGTGGTAAACATCGGAGATGCCCCAAACTTATTCCAAGCTTTGAAAGAGTCCTTGAACAAGCATATATGGCCTAGATATTTCAGCTGCAGTGGCCTTCATGTCTGACCCCACTAATGTTATTGAAGGAGGCCAGGTCTGGGGTACAAAAGATGATCAAGAATGAAATTCCCACATTGTATGATGTCGGGTGCACATGTCATCTAGCAAACCTCTGTATTAAAGCTGGTTTAGAGGAGCTTCCTATTGACATAGATCAGCTTTTTGTAGATATCTATTATCACTTCTACCACAGCAGTAAGAGGCATCAGGAGTTTGATGACCTGTTGCGATCATTGTTTCCTTCTGATCCTGGTGCTATCTTGAATCACTGTCCCACACGCTGGTTGAGTCTACTTCGATGTGTAGACAGGTACCTGAAGCAATTACAAGGTTTGATCTCTTATTTCTTGAGTTGCAATGAAGAAAGTAGTAAGATATTTAGTATCATAGAGAAACTTTAAACCAATCCTTCACTTTTTGCTCTATGTTCTTCCATGATGGATCAATTTAATATGCTTTTTCAGAAGTCCACAGAAAACACCACTTGTGAGCTCTATTGTGAGATGAGTTGTCTTGTTAGGTTGTATGCAGCTAATGTTTTGACCAATGACACTATTTTGAAAGCAGGAGATAACCTTAAGCAGCTTGACTTAGGTGAGAGCAGCCAGCTGTCTGATGAGAACTTAGGGATAGGTGACAGCACTTGGGCAGTCTTAGCTGAAGTCGTAGAAGAGCATGATACAAAACTGTTCTTTTCTTCAGTGAGGAAGTTTTATCTGGCCACCATAAAAAACTGCTGAAGAAGTTACCTTTTGGTGACACTCTCTTGAAAGATTTGGGCATCCTTCAACCAGAGAAGACGTCATCCTACTCAGTTAGCACTGTGGTGAAGTTAGCGAAGAAGTTCCCTCAGCTTCAACTGGCTGATTCCAAGAATCTTGATTGTCTCAAGCAGGAGTTTACAGACTTCTTTCTTTCTCCCCAAGATCTTACACCTCTTATCAGCACTTACAGAGCCTGTGAACCCAGCTTTAACCCCCATCATGCTGCTGAGAAGATAGAGAAGGCTTATGCCGGATCCTTCTGGTGGAAAGTTGGCCAAATGAAGACTCTTGATGACAAGGAACGCTTTCCTTTACTCTTCAAGCTCATGGCTGGACTGCTGTCAATTCCTTCCTCTAATGCAGACAGCGAAAGAGGATTTTCAGTCTTGAGGAAAATAAACACCGACCAAAGATCCAACCTGGATCACACAACCATAGTTAGCTTAATGCCATTTAAATTTAATTGTGATACCTGTTGTTATGACACCAAACTAACTGAAGAGCTCCTTGTTAAGTACAAGAGAGCTACCTACAAGTCACTTCATCAATAATTAATCATAATTTATTGAAAATTAATGATATTCATGGCGGATATAGTTGGGGTATTGTCTTTTCCCAAGCTATGAGCAAGACACTAACCAATGCATTAACATCAGAAACTTCCTACTTATGAGCATTACAGAACTCTAGCCCCATGAGTATTAGAGTTCCCTTTTAGTATGATTACTTAACCAAGAAGACTAGAGTAATCCTTCATTAAAAAGGCATTATAATTGAAAAGGAGTGGGACATAAATCTACACCTTTGGGTAATAGTCTCGAGCCAATAGCAGTTCGAAGGACCACGCTAACTAACTAACAATCAACAGAGTAGCTAAGCTAAAGCAATGCTAAGCTCTGGCATAAGCTCTCGCAGCAACTCAATTGGACTGATAGGAAGCGAGCAATTGTAAAGTGGGTGATTACAGATATGTAGGAAAGGGTGAGACAAAACTTAGAGTGTGTTGAAAGTGGGAGGAGGAAAAGGAAGTTTGGTAATCTTTACAAGAGGTGTAAAGCCTCCGGTAAGGCTAATGTGGGAATGGGTGATTGACAAGAGTCCAGCTCCACTCTAGGCATGGCCAAGACAATAACGAACCCTATTTCTTTCACCCATTGAGGATTTGATTTCATACTCTTACATATTTGATAATTAACCCTAAAGTATTAAAACTAATGATAAGTGACAACTTTACCAAATTGGCTTTGGGAATCCAGGCCTCATCGCAACTATACCACCTTTGTTAATAATAATGTGGACTACACACACACACGGGAGTTCGATTTTGACAATTATGAAGGTAGCCTTGTTTTCGTTTTTGTTTTTCATAGTATAAATATAATTCCTCAGTAAACATTGATTTAGAGCAGTGTTATAAGGAATTGAATGTAATGAATGTAATTGTCATCTGTACAAAGTTTATTGGCTTAAACAGGTATCACATCAGCAGCTAGCTTCACTTTTAGGACAAATTAGTATACTTGGGGACGGAGTAACCAGATTGGGTGATACCTATGATTCTATGAGCAACAAAACGCCAATTAACTGTATGAGCAATAGAGTGACCCTAAACCCAGTAGTAATTAAGTGACCCCTTATCCTACGAACAATAAGAGTTACCTCATACTCTACGAGAAAGAGTGACCCCTTACCCTATTAGCAATAGATCGACTACTTACTTCATGAGCAATAGAGTGACCCCATACCCTATGAACAATAGAGTGACCACATTGTATACCTTATGAGCAAGAGTGACCCCTTACCCTATGAGCAATAGATCAACTCCTTACTCCATGAGCAATAGAGTGACCCTATACCCAATGAATAATAGAGTGACCACATTATATACCTTATGAGCAAGAGTGACCCCTTACCTATGAGCAATAGATCAACTCCTTACTCCATGAGCAATAGAGTGACCCTATACCCAATGAATAATAGAGTGACCACATTATATACCTTATGAGCAAGAGTGACCCCTTACCTATGAGCAATACAGCGACTCCTTACTACCCTATGAGCAATACAGTGATCCCTTGCCCCATTTTGGTTAATAACAGGCATTACTATGACACCTTACCCCATGAACAAATTAAAGCAACAATTTATTTTTTATCTTAGCAAAATAGTCCAGTAATTATAAGGCAACAATTAGGGGTCAACCTCAATTGGAACTCAGTTATACACTTTTAATTATATTAAGTACAAGTCCTGATCTTGTGCCAAGCAACATAGTTCCTCAACCTTCTTTTTTTTTCTTCTTTAGATGCAGATATTCTCTCTCTTTCACAAACAATACAGAATAAAAAAATGCTTGGATGTAACTGAGGATTGAACCCAAGACCATTTGCTTAACATAGCTATATAGTAGTATTGCAGGCCTCCTGATACTGTGGAAAAAGACAACAACTTTTAACATTCAGTCAATACATGAGAGAAGTAGTAGGGCAACAATAAATCCTCATTGAGTAGCCATGCAATGAGAAGCATTTGACATGAACTTGATAGTGTTTTATGACATAATGACAAGGAGTGACTCATAATTTAGGCCATGCTATAGGCCTGCTATTATATTTTAGCTTTCTGATTGGAATTTTATGTACTGTACATTTAAATGCAAATTTTGCATGTTCTGTTATTTTTTGCCTTTGTTATCAATATCACTCAATAATAATGATAATAACATTCAGTCAATACATGAGAGAAGTAGTAGGGCAACAATAAATCCTCATTGAGTAGCCATGCAATGAGAAGCATTTGACATGAACTTGATAGTGTTTTATGACATAATGACAAGGAGTGACTCATAATTTAGGCCATGCTATAGGCCTGCTATTATATTTTAGCTTTCTGATTGGAATTTTATGTACTGTACATTTAAATGCAAATTTTGCATGTTCTGTTTTTTTTTGCCTTTGTTATCAATATCACTCAATAATAATGATAATAATAATATTATAATAGTAACAATAATGGAAATAGTTTTATTATTATTATTATTATTATTATTATTAAAACTACTATTGATGCTACTATTGATACTACTAATAGTAATATTAATACTTTAAGTGCATAATTTCACATCATAAAAAAGAGCAAGAGAAACCAAATCACCAAAAATCTAATTAGATGCTACAAATCATGGCTTGGCACTAACTGAATTACAATCTTATATTGAGATATTCGCCTAGTGTTGTTTGTCTTCAAACTTACTGACCTGCCAAACCTGTACATATTGGAATACTCTCCAGACATAAAGCCTCATAAACTAGGGCTGGTTTTCAATGCTGATTTTTAATCTGCTTTGCGAAAGGCACATAAGCATGATGCACACAAGGCTGATGATACTGCTCATCTAACGAATTCTGTACCAGTGTCTCTTTTGGAGCTAGTTATGCACAGTTGACGCTATCAGAAGCCTCCCAACCTGTCCTCATGATTGTACAGCTGCTCATGCACAATGGTTTGGTGAGATGTCTGGAGGGTCAGACTACCAGCACCATCAGACACAAAATAATAAAACACAGGTATGAACTAGCAGATGGTTAGTATGAGCTCCATCTCTCAGAGAATGGATCGGAATGAGAAGGTTTAAAGAGGCTGGGTAATATGCTGGACCACTTTCTTACCAAAAGTCACTCAAGCCTGTAGGGAACCCATATGTTGTGGCTACAGCTTCGCTACAGCTTCGCATTACACTGAGCTTTGTTTTTGTTGTGGATATGTACAGATTAACTATTGTAACAATAATGTTGTAACCACTATGTGAATTCTGACAACATTTAGCTTTGTTAAAAATATTGTGAGGTCAGATTAATCAATATTGCTAATCCTATGACTTGATTTAGCATAACCACAGCAGCATGTAAAAAATGGCGGCCATTTTGAAAACGAGGTGAAATTTTTATTACAGGATGAATCTGAAATATCCCTATAGCCAAAAACCTTAATTAGGATGTATTCAAACACTGTATCAATTTTCATGCTTTAGTAATCAAAGGCACAATTCTTTCACCTACAAGCTGGACTGTATCTCTTGGTCTTGTAATGGCTGGTACACCCAACAAATTATTTCAAGTTTTCTAAGGCCGATTACATCCTGGTTGCAAGACTTGCCATTGAATAAAAGTGGCATAATTGCTACTCCAATGACAGATAATAATAATTATTATATATATATTTTTTTTACAAACATTGAAATAATACTAAAGTATATATTAGTTAGTATAAAATACATCAGGAAAATGTTAACTTTTATATTGTCCGCAAATAGCTAACGTCAAAATGGTACAGAAATTTCTGTCCAAGCTACACTGTAGTGAATCATCTTATTATTTTATTTTATCCACCAGAAGATATGTTTTAGCATCAATTTTTTATGGCTACAAAAATATTTGTCAAGAATAAATAAAAACAAAAATAAAATACTAGTTGATGGAGTAAAATAATTGAAAATATTAAGTGGGATTCAATTGTTTGCAAGTAACAATAGTGCTAAGTTGCTAAAATTACACCTTGAAGATCTTTACTCTCGATGAACTGCAGCCTTAACCTCATAGTCCTACAGCCATCACTTAGTACACTTAAGCCCATTTGAATGCACATATTATGTGGTTCACATTATTTTTTAGCTACTGTTAGCCAACAGATCCTAAATAGCTTGTGGTGGTAGCCCTCGAGCCGCTTTAATTTTATATGATATATTCAACAGAGGGAAAGAAAAGAAGTCTGTAAAATATGCATTGCAAATGATGATTCATTTGCAGATTCTTTATAACTTGAATAATATTAATCTACTAGATTTCCTGAGTTTATCATTTATCAAGCTTGGTCTTACCCACTTGTAACTAAAAAAAACTGCTGTGGCAGTTTATAACTACAGTAGACCCTCCATATCTGGGCCTCACATGGCTCTCCGCTTTATCAGGCCCAAAATAAAATTCAATTAAAATTCAATTGAAGCACACGCAAGTTTACTTTAGCATTGTAGCTGCCAGCTGTTATCTCCAGATCTAACTCTACCTGGGCTGCTCTGTGGTAAGCAGTTAAGCAGCTAGCTATGGTATATTCCTGAGCTTGAATGTAATGTGTGTGTTGCTGTAGGCTAATAATGGCTACACCTACACCTTCAAAAAGGAAGCATGTAGTTAATTAACTCTGTCATTTACTTCAATCATTAAAAATCATTTAAACCAATTTTTTTAAGTGGCTTCACATATCCGGAAAATTCACTTATCCGAACTAGGGCTGGTCCCATATAGGTCAGATATGAGAGGGTCTACTGTATTTTACATTGAAAAAACAAGCCCTAGGCCATTATTGTGTATGTTGTTCAAAACTTATACATTTTCACTTTTAACTTATAATATGGCATTGATATGAAGATATCACCACTGTATGCTACATGTAATTTAAAGTAATTACTTCCAGCCTTGTCCTCTTGACAAAATATGAGTCCAGCTGAGGTCAAAATTAATAATAAGTATTCCAACGCTGTGTCAGATTTGAAATTTGTGGTCAAGAAATGACATTATATGACATTGAAAAACAATGACCTTCAATAAAAATGAAAGTTGAATGTGCTGTTGTATATTGGCATTTACAGTTTTTTTAATTATATCGGCGTTCATGAAAACCAAAAGATATCAATCCTCCACTACTGCTATCACACTTTCCTAACTCCATCGATGCATAGCTTTACAAAAAAAAAACAGATAGAATTATTCACCATGATGATACCGACCTGACTCTCTGGCTCATGGACTATAATAAGGTATTTCCTCCTTTACACACAAGGAATGTACACACTCATTGTTTTGTTACCTACAACAGAGTACTAGAGTTAACCATGGACAGTTATAATGTTGTGGAGGAAGTCTCCTTTGTACAATTTAACACCTTCCAATGTATGCAGTCTGCATAAACTGTGCTACAATGTATAGCTACTAAGCATGTTTCGCTACATTGTAATTAAACTACATTGACAGCTTTTATATTATATCCAATACAATCATCACATTATAATGACTTATAGTAAGTTCAGTACAGATATTCAACTTTCACTTCATAAAAAGCACATATAACTGTACCCGTTATCTTATTACAAGTGAGTAGATAATTGAATGTGCTGTTCTATATTGGCATTTACAGTTGTTGTTGTTTTATATCTGGCATTCTGCATCGGTCATCTGACCTCCAAATCATGTTAATAGTAACCAAGATACCAATCTACTACTGCTATCACACTTTTCCTAAACTCTATAGATGCATAGCTTTACAAAAAAAAAAAATACTGATAGAATTATTCACCTTCCTTGATGATACCGACCTGACTCTCAGTCTCATGGACTAATAAGCTATTTCCTCCTTCACCATTTTTCTAAAGTTAAAAGTAACTTGACTACCACAAACAATTGACATGCACTCATGAAAACAAAACTACGAACTATTTGTTTAGTTACCTACATAATATACTAGAGTTAACATACACTACCCATTGGACAATAAAACATTATGGAGAAAAGTTCTATTGTACAATTTAATACCATCCAAAGTATGCAGCTTGCATAACTAGTTTAACCAGCTTAGTATGCAACCCGTTATCAAACCTACAATGAATATTAAACATGTTTCACTAGCTTTATAATTGGACTATACTGACAGCATTACTATATGGTCATCATATTACAGCAACTTTCACCCTTGTGTGTCCTCCTCCACAGCATTCACTGGAGTATGCATGCTCATGTTCAGGAAAACACAAACACACAATTCAACAGATAGATATATATATCTATATGGTCATCATTATTACAACAACTTAGGATAAGTTCAATATATTCAACTTTCACATCATATCAAGCACATAACAAACTGTACCAGTTCTCTTACTACAAGTGAGTAGATAATATTCGTTTCTGGCTGACTTCGTGTAAACATGTATTATTATGACATCTTATGCCATATCTCACTACTTATTAGTTTCACCCTTGTGTGTCCTCCTCCACAGCATTCACTAGAGTATGCATGCTCATGTTCAGGAAAACACAAACACACAATTCAACAGATGGACATACACACAAATAGATGCATAGTAAATAACAACAATAAAGGAGGTTTGTATGTGAGTTTTCCTGATTTAATATTTGAAAAAGTAAGTTTTGTTGTTATTCTCAACCATCACATAGCTACCTGTATAAACAAAAATAAACTTACAAAGAGCACACCCACAAAGGAACAACAATCTATTGCTGAGAGTAGGTTTCTCATATAGACAAAGGAACAAAGGAACAACAATGAAAACAACAAGAAGGGACCTATGGGGAGGTTGGCTGTGTGGTGTGAGGGGGGGGGGAGGGGGTGGTTGGGGGGGGAGGTGGGAAGGGTTCAAGAATTCTTTAGTTAGAGTATACTTTGCTAGCTATAAATTTCTATGCCTCTAATATTTCACCACCAAGCAGGTCTAATAGTACATGTAGTTGATATGCCATCAGCCCTATCTCTTCAAATAATTGATTTTCAGTTAGTGGTGCTATGAAACTGCATCAATTAGAACTGAACAAATAAAGAGGATGAAGTTATATACATAATGTGCAAAATGGGTGTCAGTGTGACACAGTATAAATATATAAAGTACAATGATCAATTATGGCTGCATCTGCATTTTTATTACATTATTAGATTTTTATTACATTATTCTCCTGTAGGAGTTATAGTAATCTGGTAGTAGAGTGATACAGTATTTTCAGCCATGTGCTCTAATTCCTCTTCTGTGGCAAGGTAGGTCATTACATTGTAACATTTTTTGGAGCCTCTGATATTGAAAGAAACTTCTTTTTTCAAAGTTACACCCGGAGCAATGCCATTGCTGGAGCCCGTCATTAGTAAAGTTTTGTCCCCAGGAGACTGACTTGGTAACACCAGAGTTGCAATTTTCAGAGAATGTGGTGCCATAGTTTCTTTCCCTAGTGACTTCACTTCCAAATAGGTTCTAGCACAAGGTCCAGAATTTGTGTCTGAAGACACTCCAATTACAGATAGGCTCGCCTTGTAAGTAGTACCAATAATTGTAGAATCTTTCTCATCAGGAATGAGCAGTTTGCCAGGATCCAGCAGTTCATCTTTATCTATAGTCAACTTCAATTCATGGCTAAAAGTATTGCTCTTAATTTTCTCTGTTTGTGCACTAGTTGAGCTCAACTTGAACTGATGATGGTAGTCGTTATACACTAATTTAGTATTATGCAGTAGACCTTGTCGATCGTATTCTTTTGGTCTCCCTTTTTCTGAAGCTTCTTGCGCGACCTCGGCGCAATTCTCAGGTATTGTTCTCTCGTGCACGTACGCAACCCTGCTAGTGGCGCTTACCGCTTCCATGGTTATAAATACTAAGGGATTCATTCACCTTAATAAGTACGGGCACCAGCGCAACTAACAAACAAAAACCCACGCACAGGCGTAGCTACTTCCGCAATAGTTTCAAAACAAACAGAGATGCAAAGGGCGGTGTTTATCTTGGGACCGTTTTTGTGTACAGAAAAACATATCCAAATAAATAGTCATTTGTCATGAGTTTGAAACTCAAAGTTGAAAGTACTTTATTTAAAAATGGCAACAAGTTGTTGTTTGTGGTATTCTTATTCTACCATCTTCACATGCTTTTTTTAATTTGATGTTGGAACATAGAATACAGGCATGCATTTCCGAATAGGCCAGCTAGCCATCGTGTGGCTAATAGGATGGTCCTTCTAACAAAAAAAAATAAAAAACTAGTAGACAAAAAAAAACAAAAAAAAAACACAACAAAGCAGTGAAAAAAGAACGGTCTTAATTTTATTTTTGAAAGCTGGGGTGAGTTGTAGGGATACTATATCCTCAGGTACTGGGTTCCAGTGGTCAATAATAGCTAGCTTGAATTAGTTCGGGCTTCCGGTACATAAGCCAGGGGGTTCCGCTAATATAAGCAGGGACATCCTCGTAGCGAAGTTTAGTCAGCGAGGGTATGCTACAAGTTAGCTTAGTGCTTCTGTATTCGTGTATATTCTGACTGGAACCAATGGCAGGTGAGTTGTTTACCAATCCTAATTTCTAGTTACTTGAGAAAGATGTTTCTTTATTTAGAGTTTTTTAAGATGGAATCAGAATTAATGATGAACAAAGAAATTTTTATTACAAACTATGAAATCATTTCATTGCGAGATGAAGGATTAGCAGAAGTATCAGCCCGCATATACCCTACTATTCAAGAATCAGACGGCGACGAAAGTGTATTAACTGGAATCACGGTGCAGCTGGGCGATAGGGTCCTTAATATCTTTCCTGGAATGAGTAGAATTAGAATCAAAATGACTATGAAAACCAAAGTGAAGTATTTAAGGAGCGGTAAAGAAGATGAGTCTGAAGAAAGTGTGGAGAAAGAACTTACTAAACCAGCACTGAAATTTTCTCATCTTGCACCTTTATTGTCCCCCAGAAATGTGCCTGGGGAGGAAGAAAATGTAAAAATCAAGTATACAGTACATTTTACACAAATTTAGTTGTTTTTAATTCTTCACTTTATATACGTATTATTATTTTTAACGTTTGAATTCATTAATTTTCTTAGTTTCAGCTATAGTTTTTAGCTAGCTATATCCTTTTGTTGTGACCTGAATTTTGTTATTTTAATTATCAGTACAGATATTATAATAAAGTTAATAAGTTGTCATTGTAAACTAAGATATTTGATAGTATTATTGGGAGGCTCTTAGTGAGTGATTTATCAGTAAAACCATTGCTGGGGGAAGATGAGGAACCTACCCTGGAAAGGACTTTCTTCAAGTCTACAGCAGATATTGTTCCTGCAATCGTCTATGCAGGTAAGTGTGATTCATTATTGACTATAGTATGTCCAAGTTGAGTTGGCACGACCGCAAGCGCGATAATTCAGGAATGCATTTAGTACTTTACTAGAAGCAATTTAGTCATGTGAATCCAAGTCAATTAAGCGCGCAAACTTCAACGTTGCACGTGAAAAAGGGGCGGTTACGCAGGTGCCATTAATTCTGTAACTATTGAAAGAAATAAATTTAGTAAAGTTTATGGAGTTTTGCGGCGCTGTACAGCTCACCTCGTCTGTTTTCAATTACATTTACGTTTCTTATGGCAGATAATGTACAACAGATGGAAAACGCAAACTGGTGGGGCGTTCTAAAGAGACAGGATTAAAATCAGTCGATTTTACCTATCTGTGCCCCAAGAAATATTCTGACATTCACAGGATTCAGTACAGCACTGTTAACTTGTAGCTAAAGTTACTAGACTTTCTTTTTAAATAATATTATCATTTATTTATAATATGTATCGCAGAGGAGGGTATAAGACCACCTGATAGGATATTGGTAAGATTTAGTACATTGCTTCCTTCATTATCTGGACAATTTTGGTTTCATAATTTTATACAAGTATTGAGTACAATCCATAGGAAATTATGTAGTTACATAATTTTATCCAAACACTTTATTTTTATAGAATAATTCTTAGAACAATTTATTACTAAAACATAATAACAACATCTGATCCATTTGTTTGTTGTTGCTGTTATTGTTATTTCTTTTATTGCTGTTGCATTGTAGTGCAAGCAAGTATAGCTTAGTAAAAACTATCATCATGTGGGTTTTTTTTATTCGAGTCTGGTGCCTGATTTTAAGCCCGATTCTATTGTTCTGCATATTTGTTTGTTGTTGTTGTTTTGTTCTTGCTTTGCTTGTTTAATCACAAGAAACAGCCACAGGTAGATTTTAAATTGCAAGTCAAAATCCTTTTATATAGAATGATAATCATACAGTAGTTCTTAGTACTACTGGCCCTCTCATTCTTTAACTCCTATTTCCCTTGCATAAAAAAAATTGTTCTTTTGAAACTTCAGTAGTCATGACAGTATATGGTTCAAAATCTGCATTTAAATTATTTACTAATATGTTATATACAATCTTTCCCAAATACTCTGAATGTTCTTTCTCTACAAAAACAACAACAATACTGATTCCTTGTGTCATTTATCCAGAAAAAAGTGTCATCATAAGCACTAAAAATATATTACCCCTTAATAGCTCGTTTAAGGTTTGTGATTCTTGTCATTCAATTATGCAATATGGCTCTTTTCCCTCTATTGTGTCATGTCATATTAATCAATAATGTTGTGTCCTTGTGATTACAAAGCAGAATATGTTTCTTGCATGTACATCACAATTATTATAAAATCAATTGTAGCTAGGCTGTTATTTTAATCTATGATTAGCCAGCTGCCCCAATGCTTCCACACATCCAAATTGCAGCTGTGTGTTGGCTAGTTTTCATCTGTATTTATATAAGTTTCTGTGTTTGTCTACAGATTCTACCATTTCAGAACATAGTATGCCTGTATACCATTAATCTTAACCTAAATAGGCATTTTTATATGAACAGCTACATTGAGTCCAGAAAGAATCAATAGCCAACTAATTATTGTTAATTTTACTGTACATTTTTTTCCCACTCCCCCTCTCTCACCCCCTTCACAATATGAATTTAGGTACCCACATTCATACTCCAGGTACTGTGTATAATCATCACATGTTTGTCATCAGAGGGATACATCCACGCAAGAAAACAGTACTTGTAATACATTATGCCACACTTGGTGGAGAAATGAGTGGAAAATTGGGACAGGATAACAAAATCATAGAAAACTATCACAGACAAAATTGAAGTAGCAGTATACAAAGATGGTGTAGTAATCTATACACAAGAAGAAGCCATAGCAAGAGCAAGGTCTCGTAAGGGTGAGGCAGAATATAAACTTCTCTCCAATAATTGCAAGTCATTTGTAAATTGGGCACTAATTGGAGAGGACGTCACTGATCAAGGCGATGCAGCACCTAAGAAAATTGCACTAGGTATAGGTGCAGCTGTAGTAGGTACAGTGGCGGGTGTAGGTGTGGGTGCCGCAGCAGTGTATGGTATCTCGAGAATGTCTCGCAAAGATAGTGATCGTAAAAAAGATGATGTTTAACACATTATACTCACTGATTTTAGAAACATTTCTTTAGCACTGTCTCATGGTGCAAAGTACATATTTATTCTTTATGTAATTTATATCAATAATGCTTTCAATACTTAATGTAGAATGTATTAAATTACAGAGCAATTGTATAATTGACTCCAACTTGTGATCATAATAATATTAGCTGTATGATGTTGATACACAATTTTTTGGTTAAATAATTATTTTAATTAGTCTAATTTGATAGTCTAAAGTTTGTAGCTATTTAGAATTTACAATGATAATAATTTAGGAAGTTGTGAGTAATTATAAGACAGTCTTAAAACCAATTCAAAGTTAAATTATTGCAGTGAAAGAGGTATGTAGACAAAATATTTAGTATTAATGAGGAACTTTAGTTATGTATGTGGCATAACTGAGCAGGAGTATTTAAAGGGTGTATAACCAATCAGGATGCTTTCCATGAAAGGCTTCTCGTAAAATTTTATATTAGTTTTATGATGGATTATATCTGTATTTGTATAGTTGACATGTGTTGTATATTAAATTTACTTTTTACTACATCATTATTATAATTTTATTATTATACAATAATGATCAGTAGCCACTTATCAAATTAAAGAATTGTTTTCAAAATATTTCGAGTATTTATCAACTTCCAATTAGCTATAACCTTTGTTACAATTCCAATTTTATTAACTTTGTTTTAATAACTTCCGGCTCTATTAAGTTTTTTTTTAAAAGGCTACCTAATTGAGCATATTTAAATGAGCTGATTAAAGTCTTAGCTAGAATTATAATTACATATTACTAGATAATAATAATAATACTGATTTGGAGAGAAGACATAATACACTTATGGCTATCAGTATGGATGATAATCCAGCATACGAAGAAATCAGAATCCCTCAAAATAATATTACTCACCATGGACTCCTTCAAGGTAGATATTTTAACAAAAAAGTTTTTAAATGGTACTGCATTGTTTTAACTATGGCAGTGATGGGGGCTATCATCCTAACTTTACTAGTGTCCTTATCAGTAATGTTTACAAAGATTTCATTACAAACTGGAAATGAAGCAAGCACTTGCACTTTGAATACCATAGAAGATCTAGAAGTATGTGTGGAGAAAGCTAAAGGAGACCAATTCTACAATACTACACAATGGCTCATTAATTACTTGAAAAGAAAAAATCCCAGTAGTGACTTGACTTGCATATCAGTTCCAAACAAGCAGGTAAGCTCTACTTCATATGGTAACTGCGCTGATACTTCCACTGTGAATGTCTCTGATGGGGAATGGGTACCAATAGCAGAGATAAACATGGCTAACAGCATGAGTCGATGCCCACCAAACTTCACTCACAGCAATATGGGAGGATTAAATACTTGTAGAAGTACACGTCACACTGGTTGTTCTTCTACTTTCTTTAGCACCTTCAATATGTCATTTTCCAAAGTGTATGGGAAACTGATAGGCTATCAGTACCTCAAGACTAATTCATTTCTAAATTACAACAGAGGCAATAATACGATTGATGACCCTTACGTGGATGGTGTGAGTCTTACTTATGGGTATCCACGACGACACATATGGACGTTTGCATCAGATATGGATCAATCCAGGTCGTTCTGTCCATGTGGTACTTCAGAAGAAGTTGACATTCCAGATTTCATAGAGGAAGATTATTTTTGCGATAGTGGGATACTGCTGGAAAATCAGGATTCCACATGTGCATTTAGCAGTCCATTATGGGATGGTGAAGGATGCAGTTCGAACTATGGCTGTTGCAGGCATAACTGTCCTCCTTGGTTTTATAAAGAGTTGGGAGGTGGTTCATATTCAGGGCCCATTGAATTAAGGGTGTGTAAAGATCAAGCAAGTACTAATGAGGATATTTTATTACGATCTATTGAACTTTACATTCATATGTAAGAACAAGATGTCCTGGATCATCATATAGAAAAACTAATAGACTTGTGTCTATATTGTGTTGGTTTCATATGTATGTACAATGTAGAGCTGTTATTCCCTATCCTGTTTTCTAGATTTAGTGTTAGTATTATTCATTATTGTCGTATGATCCTGATTTTGTGTTCATCATTTTCTGCAGTAGCATAATTATGACATGATGTTGCTTGCCAAGGTTGACATTTAGCTAAATAGGAGATTGCAAGGCATGATTAGTAATACTTTACAAGAGTTTGCTGATGCTCTGATTCATTTTATTCCACTTACCAAAGCACTGGCACACATTGAAGGCACGCCGTAAAATGTATGTGCCTATTTTTCAATACTGGGGTACAGTATCTATTCCTAAAACACAAAATAAAAACCAAAAATAACACAAAAAAACAACAACAAAAAAAATATTGAGAAAAAGCTTTTCCTTTCAATAGGTAGCGAAGTGTTTTTGTGACTCTAATCACTTGTAGTAGTTTTGTTATGAAGTAATAAGCAATTGTATTTAACACAGAATAACTATTAGTTTAGCCTGCCTGAAAAGAGTCATTAACACTATAACAGAATCTTGTATAGCTACATGTAGACTGTGCTGGTTGTCAATAGACTCTGTTCAGGCAGTGAGCAATTTCATCCATATTGAAGCCTGGAAAATCTTTGAGAACTGTTCCTAACTATGTTAGATTTTATATACCACTGTTTGTCTATGTCACAGATTGAATGTAGCAGGAGTATTAATAGTTAACTAGCCTTGTTCCTAGGCTGTAGAGTGAGCTGGGAGAATAGACAGCTTGGTACAGTAATGTTAAGTACACAATAAAAAAAAGTGAAGCAAGGTAATGCAAAAAGAAAGCAAAAGAATTCTCTGAATGCAAAAAACAAAACAAAAAAACAACCACGACAAAGACTATGCTTATGGAGATAAGGAGAGCTGAGAATCTGTGTAACCCCGTCCAGACAGGTAGGGCTCTGAAATGGTTGAACAGACGTAACTGGACCTATCATTGATGGCAAGGCTGATCACCCTTTGACTGCAGCAGAGATGTTCTGACTGCGCACACGCTTATTATTATTTTTCTTGGTGTTTCGTAAATCTCCAGTAATCTGTTGTAATATTCAATAAAAGACGGTCAGTCAGTATAATCAATTATTCATGAATAGGTATAAAAAAGTATATAATATATACAGCAAGAAAGTTACGGTGCAAGCTGCATGCAGTACATACACTGACAGGCCTCCATTATCCAATAAATAATAAGGTTTTGATCGTGTTAGGGTCACCAATTCTGTCAATGAACTTCTTTTCTTAACCTCTTACTAAGTGGATTCTCACATGTGCATAGTTGCCAACTATCCCGGTTTTGCCGGGATTATCCCGGTTTTTTTTCCCGGTTTTTTTTTAGCCTTTCCCGTTTTTTTTAGCCTTTCCGGGATCCCGCGGGTTTACTTACTTGCAATAGGATAAATAGCCAGGCTGTTTTGGTAGACTGTTGGACGTCAGTGGTGTTCTCAAGCGAAAAATAGACCTGGAAAGTATCAAATAGAACAAAGAAATGACACAGAACTTCAATTATTACTCCTTTCTGATCAAGATTACTGGGAAACTGGTAAGCCAATCTAAATTAAAAAGTCTATCAATGGATCAATGACAGACTAGACTGATTAGTCCAAAATAATTTAGTGATAACCTAGCTACCTCAAAGGCACAGGTTTTGCAGTGCACAACATATCATGTGACAGGTAATAGAGAAGTTGTAATTAATCAACGGTAGCTAGCTACTTACACCCTCATCAGGGGTGTAGCCAGGATTTCAGAAAAGGGGGGGCAAAAAATTATAACATGATACAGGTACTAAGCAAATCTATGCTAAGTTGTAGTTGACAGGTATGAAATGTAGTATTCGTTCATTCAAACTATAGTTAAATTTTGAGAACAGAAAAGCAAAATGCCATTAATAGAATAATTGACTGAGAGTTTCATATTAATGTTATTCTTCTAGGATAACGCCTAGAAAACTCATTAATGACCTCTTCGATATCAATTGGTACATCAGGATGCATGTGCAGTAGAGTCAGGTTTGAAAGCCGTTCATTACTCATGCTAGATCTAAGGGCAGTTTTAATTCGCTTAAGCCCACTAAAGGATCTCTCAGTAGAGCATGAAGTCACTGGTATGTGCAGAGAATTCGGGGCAATGTTGATGAGAAAGTTGAAGGAAGTGAAGCTAAACCGTGACTTTCCTCTTCAGATTTCCACTTGCTGTACCAGTTGTGAATCTCACCACAAAGAGAAGAGATGTTTGGAAGATCTAAATCATAATACTCTCCCACTTTCATCAACACATCAGATACAGTTTCAAGATCTTTTTTCACCAATACTGATGGTACCAAGTAAAAACCTTGAAAAGCAGTTCTTTGGTGTAAACTAAACAGCCTGTCAAACTCAGCAAGAAGATGGTCCAATATGGGAACTGTGATATTTCTTCTAAAATATTCAGAAGGATCAGATGCAGGTGTGTTGGCTCTGTGATGCTGACGGCTACATATTCTGGGCATTGATGGTATAACTCCCACTTCTCTACACATTTCTGAGATTGTTTCAAGCCATCTACTGTGGTAGGAGTCAACATTCTCTCTGACTTGCTCGAGAGATGACGTCACAGTTTTGATCTCAGACACAGCTTGAACTATGTCTTTGGCCTCTTCCTGAAGACTTATTGTGAGTCCCCTGAGATATTGTAGACATCCATTTGTAATCACAAGAGCACTGAGGAATTCTGTGGTGATGATTGCCTGCAAGAGAGTACTAGCATCTGTCACAGAGTCTGGAGACCACATTCCAGAACCTTCAGATGAAATACTCTCAAAACAAGCTACTATGGAGGAGTGAAGGTTCTTGATACGATCAGGGGCATTGATGCGTTCAATCCATCGTGTTCTACAGAGATTTTTTGCTTTACCACTTTTGATTCCGGCTGTGTATTTTGTATAGCCTCTTCCAATTTGTTTTGCCTCTTGGGGTGTGCAAAGAAAAAAACTGACACTCGATTTACAACACCAATCATGTTGCGGACACTCACTTCTTCAAAGGAAGCTACAACTGCCAAGTTTAAACAGTGAGAAGTGCAATGGGTATATAAAGTGAGAGGATATTCTAGCTGCAGCTCCATTTGTCTTTCCAGACATGTTGCTAGCCCCATCATAGGCCTGACCACGCATCTTTAACGGATCCAGGTGATTTCTGACAAAAACAAGCATCTTGTCAAGCTAAGGCTTTGCCAGAAGTGCCACTATCACATTCTAGAAATGTAACAAGATCCTCTCTGATAAAAGAAGTGTCAGGCTCAACATATCTTAAGATGGTGCAGAGTTGTTCTTTGTTAGAGCAATCAGTTACCTCATCAGCAATCACAGTATAGCATAGACTGCTGTTAACTTTTCTTAAGATTGTATCACAAATCTGGTCACCAAGTATGCTTATCAACTGATTCTGAATATCAGGGGATGTGTATGTAGCATTTCTAGCTACACTCTGGAGGTGGTCTCTCAATACAGTATCTCCAGCCGAGATACGAAAGTGGAGGAGAGCCCAAAAGTTGCCATGGTTTGTACTTGCTGCTTGTGCATCTTCTATGTCTGTGCCACTATCACGGTGACCACCGAGAGCAATGTTCTGGCGGCCACACAAGACAATTGTTTCTATGATAGAGCGTAGCTTCTTTCTATTGCTCTGAATAGATTGTCTTGCTCCTTCTCTAAGTTGAATCGACACACTCTCTCGTTTACCACTCATTCGATCGATAAAAGCGTCACAAACATCCCTGCATGTATAGTATGTGGAAACTTTTTATTAATTTTTATTGAATACTATTATCTATCTAGCTATCAAGTTATTTACCTTGAGTGAGTATCGTTAAGAGCAGGTCTTGACACTTTCTTAAAAAATCTATGTAATGACTGTGACATCTTACACACTTACAGGCTTCTCAATAGCTCAGCTCTCCTTGGTTAGCAGTGGTTGGAATGACCGCGTACTCAATCCGCATATTCGACCCTTTACCCAACCGCTAGCGGTAAAGTAAAATGGTCAGCATTAAATTAGGAACGATATTGTCGGAACGCTAAGAAGATTATCATTCACCTTTGAGGTAAGAAGTTATTAATACTTATAGCTTACCTGAGAAAATAGGGGGGGCAATTGCCCCCGTTGCCCCCCCCTGGCTACGCTACTGCTCATGCTCCAAATATAGAAGGGAGAAACCCAGGTGAAACCCCAGGGGAATTCCCCACTTCTAAGGGGCGCCGTTAACCAATTATAAGCATTTCTTGAACTACCGCTAGAACTGTCAGTTAGAAGTCTGGTGGTGATGTCGTTGTATAGGGAATGGATTGAAGTTGACATACGGTCATTAAAGCCAGGTAAGAAGAGGCTGATCAATTTTGAGCTGTGTAGTTAGTGTAGCAAATGTAAAAGTATGCAAAAAGAAAAAAGTTTCCTCCAAGGTGGTATTGCTACAGCTAACTCTATTTTGTACTATGGGTATAACTAGCTAGCTGTGTATCTTTTGTGTTATTTTCAAGTGAGAATTTAATGCAGTTTGGCATAGAAATGATAGAATGTTACTCTCTATGCATTTTTCAGGTAGCCACATACGTACTACAGGATTACTGTATGATCATCACATGCTTGTTATCCAAGTGACGGATCCATACTATAAAAGAGTACTTGTTATACATTATGCCACACCTGGTGGAGAAATGAGGGGAAAATTAGGTAAAGATAACCAGATCATAGAAGAAGAAAGAACCATTGAAGAAACCATCGAAATGGCAGTGTACAAGGATTATGTTCAAATCTTTAATCCTGTCGAAGCGATTGAAAGAGCCAGGTCTCGCTTGAATGAAGCAAGCTACAAACTTTTCTCCAACAACTGTGAGTCATTTATAAACTGGGCACTAGCAGGTGAGGATGTTACTGACCAGGGCAAAGCAGCTCCTGTGAAGATTGCAGCAGGAGCAGCCATTGGGGTGGGCGTGGCTGGAGCTTTTGTTGCAGGACTGTTTGGATTATCAAAGCTGCTTAGTGAAGATAAAGAGAGCCAAAGTGACTCAGAAGATTCTTAAATTTTGCTATTTACAATAAACAATTAATTTTGATCAGTTCCATTAATTCATAACCTTAGGCATTATCTTAGACATCACAGTTTAATTTTTTTAAATTAATCATGTAATAAATAAAACTAGCAAGTAACCCCACCAGCACTCCGTATGGCACTTAACATGCTAACTTTTGCAACATAGGAATGCAGCAGCATCATGTAATAAATAAAATGGGTGATTAAGTTTGACAATTAATATAGCCACTATAGTAGTTCAATGCCTTTCATTTGCTTCTAGTAGTGTGAGTAATGAAACACGGCATAGATAAGAGTATTATTGGCGAGCGAGCGTAGCGAGCGAGACACTTACAGGGGTAACATAATTGAAAATCGGGGATGTTTGTTTATTTTTTGGACGTATGTATGTCCTTGTGTACTTTGACCCTCCGTATTTTTGTGTTCGCTCGGCGTTCGACCACGTCCCAAACTTCACTTGAAGTGGTATACCCGGTCCTACATATCATTAGACTACTCATCACATGCTTTTTGTGATATACAACATACATTCCATTGCATCGCTTTTTGCATCGCATTATTACATCACAATATTATCTATTCTCTATTGAAAAAATGTTCTAAACCTCTAGAGGAGGTACACAATAAAAGGCAGAGATGACTTGTAATGCAATGAAGGGCAGTATTTAGAGTCCTTGCTAGACTGCATGTGACACAGCTGATGATAATGGACATTCCCTATGTCTGCCATTTGGTCAGCATAGCTTTGAAGAAGTTAAAACTATTATTCTTAAAATTGATGATGTATTAGTTTATTATAATTACTATTTTCATGATAGTTTTAAAGTATTATGTCATCACTCACAGAGTATGCAGATTGCTTTGAAGTTGAATTCAAGACAATACTTAAGTACTGTGATACCATGTGACTTTATGTCACTAAAGCTTTTGAAATGAACCATCTAATGTGGTATTCTCTTTGTTCGTTCTTCATTAGGCATCCTCATATTGAGACCCCTGGCAAACTACACTCAATTGTAAATAAACAGGTATTAGACAAATTTTAATAACAATAAGCATAATCTGGACAAGCTTTATGAAAAAAGTGATGCATACACAATTTACAAGCTTCAGGTAAATAATCAGCATTTTCTTAAAACATATCTTAATGAAGTTAAAAGAAATTAGAGACCATGCCACTAATTTGACTGAGTTGGATTACTCACATGCTTTTTTCATTTTTCTGATGAAGAACATCTTTTTTATGGAGATGTCATTGCCTTGTTTGTATTCAGAAAAAATGAAAAAAGCATGTTAATAAATGTATAGAGATACTAAGACCTTTTACTAAGTGTTCATCTAAGAGATGTTTGCTTGCTTAAACTTTTGCAAAAGTATTCTCTTTAGTGCCTTCGAAAGAAAATTTTTTCTCATAGTTTCCTTTTTGGTAAGTCTGCTGTTAAACACTGATTTTAGACTGGGGTTTGAGTCTATGCACATAGACATAGTTACAATACATAAATCTAGCGTACTGAGAGAGTAAGACAACTTGCAAGTGACTCTATTTGTATTCCATTATATCCTATTGTGACATGTGTATCAGTCAGACTAGCTGATTCTTGAATACACACAAAAATAGAAGACCCTTCAAGAAAGAACTTACAATGCTCTGCAGACTTCAACCTCAAGCTATACGGCTTCTGTACTTTTTGTTGTACTAAATTGGACCCTTTTCCTGAGTATTGTCACAGTTACTTAATCATCAACATGAATAGTAGTACTATAGTGTTGATATGATATAACGATTATTTAGTAAGACATTACTTTACCAATAAAGAAAGTAGATGTCATTTATTGTTTTTATAATATCACATTTTTATCCTAATTAAAGCTACAGTTATTCACATGGAGTCATGAGTATAATAATTGGCCCCGGAATTGATGGACACAATTAAGTGTATTAGTTAAGGAAGTTTGAAATGGCTAAGTACTTCACATTTACATAGTATAACATATATAAAAGAAAAGCACTGCGATGTAATACAATTACATGAAACTAGACTTCAATAAAAGGCAGTCTTTGTAAAGAATTAATTCAATCTACATACTGTTTGTTAAATGCTATGATTAGGCTTTTCACGTGTTTAGGTAAAGATATTACTTTGTTAATGCCACTCTAATATCAGTAGTAAATGTTTTTCTTATAATTTACTTTCATGACCAAAAAAAAATGAACTAATTTTATTGTGAGCACAATAACAATAAAGACAACAAAAATAAACAGCAATTATCACACAATTATCTGGGCTTATGAGTTACAACAACTAGCTAAGTGGATGAATAATAATTGAGTATCAAGCCACTATTATGAATGAATATAAATGTCAATGGCTTCTATCAGAATATCTTCATTACTGTTAAGTTGGTCTCTACAAACTCTAAATTCAATAGGATCCGAAGTGCACTCATCCAACTGTTTGTAGAACCATGGAGGACAATTATGACTGCAACAGCCATAGTCAGGACAGCATCCTTGTCCATCCCATAATGAATTACTGAAAGCTGCAGTATAATTTTCATTTTTTTGTATTCCACTGTCACAGAAATAATCATCTCCTACAAAATCTGGAATGGTAATATTTCGTGAGGCTCCACATGGACAAAATGATGAGGATTGACTCAAATCTGAAGCAAATGTCCATATGTGTTGTCGTGGGTCCCCATAAGTAAGGCTAACTCCATCAACATAAGGTTCATCAATAGTACTATTGCCTCGCTGGCCACCTGCATATTCTTGAAATGAATTAGTCCTTTTGTACTGATATGCTCTGACTCTTCCATACACTTTTGTGTATGTCATACCAGATGTATTAAAGAAAGCAGAATAACAGCCTGCAGCAGGATCCGAACTTTTACAAGTATTAAATCCACTGACAGTGGTTAGTTCAAAATACTGCAATGGGCACGTCAAATTTGTGGTTGTATTAATATCAGCAATTTTCATCCATTCTCCATTTGAAATATTTACGTTAGACACAATAGCACACTCCTGAGGCATGTCAAAGGAACAAGTTAATGTGGATGTATTGCTACCTCGTATTTCTTCCAAATAATATTGAATAACATTTTCTAATTGTGCAACATTAACAGGTGTATTTATAGGTTGCGAAATGGAGCCAATCTTTTGAAGGCAAGTTTGGAGTGATGTCTCCAAGGATGAAGAATTGCTACGAATAGTGCAATTTTCTTTCCCTTTTTTCAATAATATTATTTCTGTATATATAAGTACAATTAGAATAAAAGTCACTATAAACATAGCAGCAATTACACCAACTGCAAATGCAATCATATTATACTTGCATTTCTCAATCTTATTATCTTGATTACTATTATTTGTAAGCAATGTAGATGTTCCAAAGTTGCCATTATTAGTTTCCTTGAGTTGAGTAGAGCTTGTCATTTTAGTGTCTCCCAGTACATCTTGGGGTGGAGTAGATGCACTGAGAGCTTGCTCAGTCTGAGCATTGACAAGTACAACATTGGTTTTCTTTGACTTGTTGACCACTGCATATTCAGGTATTTCACTGGTTACCTTATCTTGGATAAATTTGCTCTCACACTCATCTTCAGGAGATTTCACATGTTTCTCATTGCTGCTTAGGCTAATTTGGTCTTGATTTTCGCTTGATTCACTTTTGCCTTTAGTATTCACGATATTCTTCTCTTTTTTCACGATACTATAGACAGGTTCAGCAAAATCTTCCATGTCAATAGTTGCTGGGAGACTTTTACTCTCCAATATGATTTATAAGCATCATAAATGTATACTAAACTTGAAGCTGTGCCATATACAACCAGATGGAAATAGCAATGTTTAGGCGACGATGTTTTGATCACAAGCATGCTTATAAAACTGCTGGATTTCAGCTGCTGTTGAAACCATTTCTCTCACGAGAAATCATGCAGAATTTATAAACAGTTCTATACATAGTTTCTACATATAATATTGTAACAGCCATGTGGTGTTTTGAAAATGCTTAATTTACTTGAAAAATATAGCTCAGTAGCTGTAAACATGTGCATCTGTAGGCTATCAGTAACAGACACTGTCATAGACAGTAAATAATCTTGATTCTCAGAGGGCTTTAATTATATGAATAATTATCACTTTTCAAATTTATAAAATTATTATTCAACTCAAGTATTGTTTAGTGTGGTGTAATGAGCTTGGTTATGAGTCATGATTCTAAGCCACCACTAGCCCACCACTGTCAAGTACATTGCACTCTAATTAGATTATAGGAACTAGTTAAAGATAGCCTTCCCTATACAGGAGGTTGTCAATTAGTCTTGCATACCTTCAAAATGAGTTTTTCAATAATCGAGAAGATTATTGAAGGTTGAATGAAAACTACAAAAAGAATTTGTTAATATTAATTAAATTTCACTTTTATTGAACGCACGTGGCATTTAAGAAATATTCTCCAAATTCTAGCCATGATCTTTAGCGTCATATTTAACCATTATTTTTATATTATTTTTAATTTGCCTAAACTAAAATGCAGAAAAATGATTATTACTATACCAAGACAATACTTTTCCTATAGTTTCATTATTACACAATTACTGACTATTACAAAAATTAACTTGTTTATGCTATTAGTTGCGAAGAATTATTTAGAATTTTTGTGTTCATTATTTACTAGTTTTGAATATTTGAATTGTTCTTGATGCCTTATTGGCAAAGCTCACAGCTTGATGTGACATTTGATAGACCATATATTCATCTAGTAACAAAAAATAGAATAGTGTCAAATGATATTTTTGTCCCTGTTGACTTCAAAGAACACTTCAGTGCCTCTACAATTACTGCTGAAGTCTAATTCATAGTCACAGTGGTAATAAATGGCCCTATGATGGAGCTAGCACAATAAGCAATTGGAAATTAAATAAAAACAGAGACATTGGGAAGTCAATACTTGTTAAAGTATCACATAAATGTACAATAATGAGCATACACTTATTCACTAAGTCAAAGATTGATCATTTTGATCTGTAATTATTATTATAATTCTAACCTGAGTGGTGTAGAACAACTTGTGTAGTGAAAGAGTAACTTCTTTCTTAAGTGAAAGAAATTCATCATGTGACTTATATAGATTGGAATTAAAAAGCTGCCAAAAAAACTTTAAATTGCCACTGACTATATTGGATTCCCATTAACCATACATCATTAATTAGCATCATTACTAAGGGTAAAAACCACTTATCACTTGCCAAATATCATAACTTCATTATTACAAAAAAAGTCAATTCAAGGAATCTAATGATATTAATAGTTCAAGTTGCACATGAAACTACTATAGGAAGTTGTGAGCACTTTATTGCATCTCATAAATATTCATGACTCATTATGTTATTCCCAATGAATGTTCGTTGGTCAGATCTTCCCAAAGTCTTAGTAGCATATCATATGAAATATAGCACATAATATTTTCTGATGACAGCATCTTTATGTAGAATCTTATATAACCAATAATATTGTAGCTATTATTATGTCGATATTATATTTACGAGAAAATTCAAGTACTCCCCCCCCCCTCTCTAGTTCTAGTATAATAATGTAACTGTATTCTTTAAAGCATGCACTAAGGAAGGTCTCAAAATTGCTAAAATATAATTTCTAGATGTTGATACTAATTAGCTAGTACATTGTAATCATAGCTTAACAGTAAACACTTAAGGAAAACAATTGATTGAAGTAGCTACACAACATGTTCTTCAAAAATGATGGACAGATGTCTGTGTAACAATCATTGTAAATAAAGTAAAGTAGACGATGGTCTGCCCCCCCCCCCCCCCCCCCCCTCGGTCCCTCCTAAATATGGCCCTGCATACAACCTCTCTTTGTCTCTTGACAGAGGACGAGGACTTAAACGCCTACTGTTTGCCTCTTTATTATGCCAATAGGCTAAGCTACACTCCTATCATGTGTTTTTATTATTTTATATGCTGAGGCTATTTATAATTAACACTTCCCAACTATAGAATAATCAGTACAATGATCAACATGACAATAATATAAATAAAAACAAACAAACATTTAATCATAGCAGGTCTACCAAGTTCTACTTAAAACAAATGAAGTTTTTATTAATTCTAATTATTCATCTTCCCCAAGTTTTCTCATATAAAGTGCACACCCAGTCAATAACAAAACAGTAAGTGCTATTGCAAATCCTACCGTGACTCCTACACCAAAAAAGGAGGTAAAGGTTATTAATATGAAACCAATACAAATTAAACATTTACCTGCAACACTTCCTATGATTGTACTTTTGTTATTTTTGGAAGAAGTGGAACTGGCAGCACAGGTGAGGACTAGATGAAATTGATGGGCTGCAACTAGAATTTGGAGCCCCAATTTTATCATGAGAGCATTGTAACAGAGTATCTTCTGAAGATGTGCAGTTGATGCCACTCAGTAAAAAATGTACGTCTCCGCTATAAGAACAATTATTGTACATTAATTAACCCAGATGAGAGGTTTGTTAGCCACATTTATAATTCTTACCCAAGTCTTGCATTTTTGTAGCTCATGGCATTTGCAAATCCCATCTGTCTACAAGCTACTTGGGCATTATTTCTAGTGAAATAAGGATACTTGCAGATAGCTCTCCACGTCCATTCCAATGTATTTCCCACTGTCCACTAGCAGTAAGAGAAGAATTGGAGGATGACTAATCTTTTAGCAGAACAGATCCAGCTAAAAGTAAAAAATTTTTTTTAGCTAACCCAGCTATATACACAGATATGCCTATAAAAGTTATAAAGCTATACGTACATGAAAATTGTTTCTGTACAATATAATTAAATACATCTTAAAAACATTTAGCTATTAAAAATAATTATAAATGTCTCTCTACAATACCCATGGACAGAAAAATAATGACCAGAATGACAAAAGGAAAATCAAAAATAAAAGCAGAAAAAAAGCATCTGTAAAAAATATATCTAATATTTATAATCGTGTACATTTACCACTTGTGCAGGACAGAAAAACATATTCAGCATGATTGCACTCTGATTCAGTGCTTGTTTGAGAAAACAAGCTCAAATTGTTATTGTTTGATGGTTCAGTGATACATGAAGTAAGCCAGATTGGCTTGCTGATAGGGTCCTTATACCTAATAACAACATGGAAATTTAATTCATCTAATTGCTATGTAGTGAAGCACCAAAGCTACTGGACACTTATAGCGAGCTGTAACAAAATCGTTTTTTCGGTCCAGAAGAATTATGTATTGGCTATTCCTAATCAGGTATCAATAGGACTCATGGAATGAAACAATCTCCAATTCCAGCACTTGCTACCATGGGCAGAAAGAAATTATTTGCTCACATGATTGAGACGTGATGATACGAGCTTAACCCACAAAAGATTACCTACGTGGAGCTGACAGCCAGCTAGGTTTTTCTCAAAAATCAGCCTGAAATTTGAAAAAGTAGCACAATAAATGGTCTTAAATCATCGTTCTGAATAAATTCATACCTCAATCAGCAGGTGATTATCAGTAATAATCTCCAAAATCAGAGTGTGACAGACAGACAGACAAACAGACAGACTACTATAACACTCTCACACATGTATGCTAAGGGTTAATGAAGCACTACTAAAGACATGAATCCTTTAGCATTACTATACAGTAGTCATCCAGCTTTTAAAGACCCAGAGAATAATTTAATTGGTATATATGAAATATGTTGATATGTAGCTAGCTCATGCAAGTCAATATATAGCTCGAGCTAGGCGATATGTAGCTCGTGCTAGGCGATATGTAGCTAGTCTTGCATAAGCTGACCCTTTACCTACTGCTATGTGGGAAAAGAGTCTGGCAGACTGATATTGAGCAGTTTGTTCTTGTTTTTAGTCAGAACGAGGTAAACTGTGGTTCAATTAGTGTAGGCATCAATCGCTAAGATATTTCAAGGTACGTAAGTTGTTCAGATCAGTAGGCTGAGCTGGTTCTGTATTGTGATGGAGAATGAATGTCGCTTATGACAAACTACAGTGGGGATAGGTTGCTGGTTTTGAATTTGATGACATTGATGTTGTGATGGTTAACAATGTGGAGATGTACTCAGATTTATTAATAAAGTTATAGCTAATGAAAACTTTCATACAAGCATACAATATTTGGTACAGTCAAAGCTTTTCAATTAAAATAGTTTTAGACTAGTGACACATATTATAATATGAGTCTTTTCAATATTTGAAACTTACCCTACCCTACAGATAAAGTTTTTGGCACTATCATGGCCTATCTGATGACATGCTATATCAGCATCTAGTCTCGCATGGCCGACCCTTTTCCCTTTTATTATCCCCGCGTGAGCGGATAATAAAAGGGAAAAGGGTCGGCCATGCGAGACTAATCAGCATCTACTTTAGAAAAGGAAGTAGAACATACTGTGCCCATATGTTTTGTTTATGTAAACCTTCTTGCAGAGAACATGAAAAACTAAAACTAAATATTTTAGAAGACTGTAAATTTGATGAAAAATGAAACTACCAGTAAAGTGTATGATAAAAACTAAGAAATTTTTATTGTAACGAATTCGCCCCATAATTGTCATCAAAGAATATTATACTTTATTTATATACTTAAGATTTCATAGAAATATGCTGTTTGTGAGTTCTTTGGGGAAAAAACACATGAACCACTTTCTTTAAGAAGTCTCATTATTGAAAAGTTTGAGAGACAAGACAAATTAATCAAAACTACGTCAATTGATTATTTAACTAACTAAAATCTTCTATGTACGTGGTATTGAAGAAATACTAAGAACTAACTAAATTTTCAGGGAGAATTGGAGGAATAAACTAAAACTGAGCCTACAAAACTAAGAAATTCTGGAGTATCTAAGCCAAAACAACACTGAATTCTACTTTTACTGTAAGTGCACCAAAAATGCTTTGAATTATTTCAAATGAAAAATACTGACAATAGGCGGTGCTGATCAAAGAAGTATTGGATGACAACTTATTCTGATATGACATTTGTGCTAGTTTTTGTATTATTAAGATGATGATCAAAGATAAAATATATTTAAGAAAGAAATAAAGATGATGGAATGTAAATATTTGGAAGGCTCTCAACACACTAGAGAATGAACTAGCTTTCCAGCAACTCTAATAATGACATCTTTTGCTTTGTGTTTGTTATGCTTTTTATATGTATTTGTTTGCTTAAGAAAATAGTGAGAAGACACACATAATACTAAACCAATTTAGTAGCTATACAACTGGGATATAATGCTATGGGTTTTGTCTAAATGGCTAAAATAATGATGTAAGATATATCTGTTGGTTAGGCTCTTCTGTTGTTTGATGTAGTAAATATATTTATATGGGAATATGACCGTAATGTGCACAGATATGGTAGATACAAACATAGTTGTTGGAGGATAATTAAAGATGCAGCTCAAACTGAGCTAACTAAAAGGGCTTGCTAATGAAAGCTATTCAATAAAAATCATTCTCCATCAATACTATTTTCAGACACTCATCATCTTTAAAAGTACCTTCAGTAAAACCTCTCTACAGAGGCCACGCTTGGGGCAACCTTTGACCCTTGTAAAGTGTTTGGCTGCTTTCAAAGGATATATTATTTGTGCCTAATTATTTTGTTCCATTCATGTTAGTTGTTCTTGAGTCGTGACACTTTTTTAATCTCTTTGTGGAGAGATTAGACGTGTTCAAATAGTAAATTGCAAGTATGCATGTCATGCTCTGATAAGTCACTGCTAACATGATTATATTGATATTGCATATCATAGTTGGAAACTGAAAGTAAGCTTAATTTATGTTTTAATAAACCTGCCATGTGTCTTTACTTATAGGGAAAACATGTTTACAAGTTCGCTCATCAATGTCTAGCCTGTTTGGAATCTGTGATGGCTCTCTACATGTAGAACCTTTGATCTCCAAAATTAATTTCTACTCAGCACACAACCAAATAGAATACAGTATATATTTGCTAACCATAAAAGACAAGGCTTTGTGTATTTTCAAAATTGCCAATTTAGTGTAACTTAATTAAAAATTACTGGCATTTAATATTGAGCATTGAGTGAAGAAAACTGTGAAGAGTGGGTAAGGGATTGAGCAGGGCACCCTCATGAGTCAGTGGTTAGGTAGTAAGAGGTAAAAATATAAACTTGGCAGTTATGAGGCAGGCATTGGAAATATTGGCAACAAAGCTAGGTAGCTGAAAGACTAGAAATAACTTGAAAATTGAGTATAATTGACAAAATATCTTACTGTTCAGTGAGATAAATAATTAATTTGATTTGTTATAGCTATTTGTAAATTTTCCTTTTGATGTAGTCTTTTCATGTATGAATCATGCCAGGAAAAGAGCATATCCATATTATTACTTTCAATCTTGTATATTAATTATTGAGCGGTGAATTTGTCTTTAACCCCTCTAGCAGTGGCATTCTCTGCTGATTTGAACTGCAAACGTGGCTTTGATATGCATACATTTCTACTGAGGTGGTACTAAAGTGTGTGGGTGGTTAGAGTAGAGACCTAGATGAGTGATGTGTACACTACTACCTGTAGTATAACTTCTAGTACAGTGCAGAAACTGAAGATATTTCCTCTGTGACCAAAATGAAAACTAACTATCATGGTGCAGTAATAAATGTGTACTTTTCGTTTAAATGATTACATTCTTGTAAGTAACGAAATGAAATGAACTTGTTTATAATAATTCGTCGGGCAGCGATTCAATATCAGATACTGCTCAAGCCAAACATGAAATATTGCGCAGATAGTGTGCCATATCAGCAATCACAGACTATAAATAGAGTATATTATCAATAATGTATAGAGTTCCATTTCAAACACATTGATCTTCAGCTCTACATGGATTTGTTTGGATAACAGTTGATATTGATGGTATTCAAAAAATAACTTTTGGAATGACTAGAAAATGTCATTTAATGAGAGCCACCAAGTCATATTGATCATTTTGAACGTTCACTAAAGTAATAGCAATGGATAAAGAAATTGATCCTGTGTATTACACTCTTGAGAATGAAAAAGACTCAGTGACCCAAAAAGGAGGACATAAGAAACTGACTAATAATAATGTTAAACTTGAAATACAGAACCAGGAAGGTTTACATTCGCTTAAAGTTGTGTGTGAGTCACACCTTGCAGAAGAGACCTTCGCCAATGAGGCACCGGAGTATGCTGTAGTGAACAAGTCAAATACAACAGAAGTTTTATCTGTCAATTTTCAAAATGAAGGAAAAGTCAGAGCATCGACGCCTCCGTATGATGTACTAAATGAGACAAAGGGTTCCCATAAAAGAATTCATAAATTGCCCAGTGACAACAAAAATTCAAATTTCGCTGTGGCTTCAAAAGGTGATGTTCAAGGAAAAAATGCAATTAATAAATGCAAATATTATGGGAAACTATTAGCATATGGGGCAGTAGCTGTTATCTTTATGATCACTTTTATATTTATATTGTTAGTGTATAAGGAAATATTAGCACTAAAAGAGAAGCAAGAAACTGCAATTGGTAGCAATACATTCAACTCAAATAATGATATGGATTCAACATTGTATTTACATTTGGTAAAGATACTAAACATTAGCTCAACTACACGTCCTATCAGTGTAGATGTCAATGTTTCAAGTATTGAGAGTGTCATAAAGACATATCTGGACAATATTATTCAGAATAATTCGTGCACACTGAAATGTTCTAATGGCATAGCAACCCAATGTAGTTCAGTGCATTCGAATATTTCTAATGGGAAATGGATGAAGATTGCCGATATTGACACAAGAGTGAACATAACGTGTCCATCTCCTAATTTTAAACTAACCACGGTCAGTGGATTTAATACTTGTAAAAGTTTGGATCCTGCTGCAGGCTGTTATTCTGCTTTCTTTAATACATCTGGTATGGCATACACAAAAGTGTATGGAAGAGTCAGAGCATATCAATACAGAAGGACTAATTCATTTCAAGAATATGCAGGTGGCCAGCGAGGCAATAGTACTATTGATGAACCTTATGTTGATGGAGTTAGCCTTACTTATGGGAACCCACGACAACACATATGGACATTTGCTTCAGATTTGAATCAATCCTCATCATTTTGTCCATGTGGAACCTCACGAAATATTACCATTCCAGATTTTGTAGGAGATGATTATTTCTGTGACAGTGGAATACAAAGAAATGAAAATTATACTGCAGCTTTCAGTAATCCATTATGGGATGGACTAGGATGCTGTCCTGACTATGGCTGTTGCAGTCATAATTGTCCTCCATGGTTCTACAAAGAGTTGGATGAGTGCACTTCAGATCCTATTGAATTTAGAGTTTGTAGAGACCAAATTAACAGTAATGAAGATATTCTGATAGAAGCCATTGATATTTTCATCAACTAATTACAGTTTTTGATAATTTGAAGTAATTTTTATGGACATAACTCATTGAGCATTGTATTATTTTATGTTTTTATCCATTCCTTCAGGAAATATAATTAGTTAGCTACCCCTAACCTACATTTACTTAGCTGTGCCAGCACTTTAGCATGGCAAAGTGACATTTTATCAGTAACTGGAATATTTGCTGAAAACAATCAAAGCTTGGTTGAAATGTCTGACTAGATCTTATGGCAGAACACATGGATCAAAGTCGGATGTATCGTTTCATGCAATTTGAGATAAAGATTGGCAATAAAAGATGGGCCAAAGCCAAAATGTTTGGGCTCCAGCTCTCCACAAGACGAGTTCTTCAGAGCATAACTCATTTAACTAGCTACACGCTCTTCATAGAACTTCTAGACAGTCCTGCAAGCAAACTATAGACACATTGGTAGCACCTAGAACCTTTAGCTAATGTGTACAGCTCATGTGTGACTCGTTTAGATTATAAATAGTACCAGTAAAATGAACATACCAAAATATGAGTAACAAAAGCATAAAATAATAGATGGTTGTCAGGATATCAAACTTGGCTTTTATGGTCAGCTTGAGATAAATCCAATTAAGAGATAGAGTAGTAATTGCATAACAAAAAAGTTCAATATAATAATGATATGTACGATGCTCTTTAAACAACAGCAGTAGTTGTGAGGCAATATTGTTTTTGTTTTTTTGCACTATTTGCCATTTTGATGAGACAATTACTTAAGACAGACTCATTGCAAAGGTCTTTCCTATGGTCCAACTTGCCGCAATGATTCTAAAAGGGTCCCAACTTACACACTCAAGTATTTACTGCCGTAGCAGATCCTTGTTAAGAGAAGCTACAAGAATTATGAAAATCATTTCTAATGAGAAGAAATTGAATTTTTAAAGTGTCAATGAGCCGTATAAAAAACAACTTATTTATACAATAATCCCATAGCTTACACATTGTAGCTTCATTAGAGCATATCAAGTGCATCTGATATCAAGCCAACTGCCAGCACAAACCCTTGAAAAAGCATTCCATAAGCAAATGGCAAATGGAGAAACAATAATAAAAAGAATTAAGGCCCTATCAAAATAATTTCTTGTTTATCATCCCCTCCCTCTCCAATTTTTGACTCAAGAGAAGAAATGTACTTAATTTACTGCGCATGTGTAAGGTGTGCTCTAATAAGAATATTGGTGTGCACCAATTAGAAAAGAATGCTGTTTGTCATAGTTCAGATCAGAAATGGTGCCCAGATTCTGAAACCCAGGTATGGATGCAGTGTAACAGAGGGAAGCAGCACAGCTGATCTTTATACTAGCTATAGCTCAGGACAGCTGGATCAACTTTCTACCATGGGAGGGTTTTTGCTGGTCTTAAGGGAAGTGCTTTACAGAGTTCATCGCCATTCGCCATGCTACTGAACTGTGCAAGATTTTGGAAACCGAAAACCACCATCTGTGGAAGAATCCCATCCTATTGCTCTACACAGATGGTGGTCCAGACCATCGCAGTAACTCTTCTGTTCAAACTGCATTGATCTGCTTGTTCCTTCATTAGGATTTGGATTTTCTTTGTGCTATCAGAACTCCACCTTACAATAGCTGGAAAAATTAAGCCGAGCGAATTATGTCTCTTCTTAATCTGGCACTACAGGGAGCTGGCGTGGCTAGAAGAGCAACAACATGTGGCAAACGCCCCCCAGCCAAACGAACACGACAGTTTAAACCAAAGGACTAAAAAACAACTGTCATATATACCATTTTTTCTTTTCCCAGACACATCTGGTTGTGATTTCACTTGTTCCAAATCCAGCCAGTTGCTAATTTCTCAATCAAATGGTCAGCATCAGCAAGAATTTACAAATAGCAGTCAGATGTAGAAAGGATCAATACAATGGACATATGAATTGAAACCATTGACATTTATGTCAGGTGTGAATAATTTAAAAATGCGCCTATAACAGTTATTTTTAATATTATATACATTGCGCTGTATGTTTCATCTCATTTCCATTATAAGTTACTCTTAGCTTACACTTTGTTGATTGTACCAGTTGTCTATTATTTATGATATTTACAGTCACAGCAGAGTTTAATGATATTCATAGTCATTACTGGATGTTAACTTGGAATAGCATATATCTGGACAGGGCATATAGCTAATTATGTATTTTTTTTTTTTTTGCTCCAACCATGTGAAGTATAAAATTTTTATGTCATGATGTGAATGTATTTTTCCCCACATGCTTGGCTGCTTATTTCGATTTTTGACAGTTTTACTAAAACACAGATTATAAATGTGTTATTGAACATTAACTGAACAAGATTCACTTAGTGTTCCAACGATGCTGTCAGCAATGGATTTATAAGATTTTTACATGACTCTTTTTCTATTATTAATTAGTTCTAACTCATGCCTATTGAATTTATAATAATATAGAGTATTCGACACACAGACATAATTAGCAATTATTTGTCTATACTATAGACAATATTGAAATAATTAATGTAGTTGGGAGTTAAGTTTATTATTCCAAGTTTGCTCAAAACATTCAGAGTTTATCTAAACAGCTCATGAATGGACAACATGCTGCTATTATAAAATCAGAAAATTCATTTTCTTTAGCTTCACTTTAACAGCCCAGTAAGAATTTTACAAGCATGAGTGATATTTCTACGTATGAGATTTGTAAAGATGAATCATTGACTAATCACAACTATGAAGATTTGAAGCATGGTGAAGACTTTTCCCAAGTTAACGTGATCATCAACAAGATCAAAAAGAATTATCGTTTATTTCCACTTGTGTTTATTACCGCAATTCTAGTCTGTAATGCAATAGTCATGCTTTCTAACATTGTAGTGCTGTCCCAAACAAATACGGCTACTGCGCAGACTAATAGTGATGATGCTTGTGCATGCTGCAACTCTACAAGTAAGCCTCATCCTTCTACAATGTTGGAACCACTAGTAGAGATAGACATGAAGGACCATGCTAGCAAATGCCCCCCTAGTATGAGTCTAAACTTAACAGCCGGGCTACGGACTTGCATATTTCATGGTTATAGTGGATGTTCATTCGTTTTATTCCCAGTAAATCATGAATACACAAAAATCACAGGAAAAATAATAGCTTACCAATATGGCGTCACCAATTCTTTTCAAATGTTCAGACGAGGGAATCATACTATAGATGAACCATATGTTGATGGTATTAGTCTTACTTATGGCCGACCGAGGCAGCACATTTGGACATTTGCAGCTGATTTGAACGAGAACAGATCCTTTTGTCCATGTTATAGCAGAAATGGAGTTAAAATGGAAACTCCCGAATATGTGGGAAAAGATTATTTCTGTGATACAGGAGAAGCTCAAGCAGAAACCTTGTCTACTAGTCCATTGTGGGATGGTAGAGGATGTGATGAAAGCTATAGTTGCTGTGGTTACAACAGTCCACCCTGGTTCTACAAGCAGCTGCCTCATCCCACCTTTGAACCCATTGAACTTAGAGTTTGTACAGATCAGAATAAACTCAATGAAAACATTGCGATTGAAGTCATCGCTATTTATGTCTTTAATTAAATAGAAGAATACAAAGACTTCTTTAAATAGAAGAATACTAGACTTCATTCATTTTGTATATTTTTTCATCAGTTTTATGTGATGCAGTTATCAAAAGTTCATGCCATAGCTATACTAGAGTCTTACATAAGATTTACTTCCATAATTATAATAATATGCTGAAATTAAACTAGCTATGTCTACAAATCCATGTCTCATTTGTTAGGTTCAAGATTTCAGTATAGAATGTAGACAAATTGAGATATCTGCCCACCATGCATTAAAAGTGTAATCACCATTAAGCATTTACTAATTTTGAAAAAATAATAACTATGTCAGATATTGACATTATTTTAATTAATTCCAATCATTTCATTTAAACTACAGTTAACAAAGTTTCAATGTTAATCACTTTCAAGACAGTAGAAGACATCACTCCTAGTTCAATATAATTAATGTGGTAAAGAGCAAGGTCTTCTACAAAATACAGCTCAGTAACAAAGAGGTCACAGATTACTCTGTTCAAAATGATCGAGAATTATTGACGTGACAACACATTCAGACATAAATTAAAAGTGTAAATTCAAATGTTACTGTTAGCAATAATAGAAAAAAATGATTAAGTTTAGTGATGTTTCTAGCAAACAATTAATTGGAATAAAAGTAAATCACCAAAACAGTTTGTATAATTTTATACCACTAATGACAATTCTTTCTGGATGCAGTGTATTTCATTAAAATCAATTTATATTAAAGATTATTACTATAAACAACTAATTTTAGTTGTGGTGGTATAACGTCTTCAGGTTGGCGGAGGAAATGAGGGAGAGAAAGACAAGCAATCTATTTTCCCAACATCAATGTTATTTTCAATATTCCTATTATTGTTTGTGTATTATTAATAAACAACATTTTGCTGTACACATGTTTTTAGACTAGAAATATTGGGAAAATTACAGACTATAAATATTGTTGCTATAGTTTACAAATTGTCAGCTAAAGCTTGTAATTTTGCATTGATTATAGTCCAGTCTTTTTTTTTGTCCAAATGGAATCAATCTTGAACTAATTGCAACTAAAGATTTCTCAAGTGTATCTCATCTATACAAACTTATGTCCTCCATAACATACTTAAAGTCCTGAGAATTTTTAATGAGGGGAGGGTGTGAATATTACACAACGGTCTATTAAAAAAGCAAAAAAAATATTGAAATATTTTTACTTTATGAAACACAATGTTGTTCAGATGTTTCCTACCTAGATAGTGTGCTCTAAGCAACATACATGAATTTCAGTTGAAGGCCAGAGAAGGATCAGAAAAATGTCTTACTGGGTCTAATTTGTTCTCAAAATTTGGTTTCATCAGTGCTAGTGTAAACAAGACTCTTAAGCTATTAGAATCCCACTTCATGCCATGACGTGACATCCTCACCATGCATACGAAATCAGCATAGTTGTATCTTCAAGAAATGGCAGGAGAGGATCAGGATCCTGACAGCTATCTATCAAATTTCATGAAGTGATGTTCACAAAAGTTTGTCTGCTGTTCAGATCTTATTATTGAACAAGTTCTCACAAGAAGTCTAGTAAAAGTAAGTGAGATCTGACCAGAGAGTGACGTATGATTGAGCAGCAGCCTTGTCTATGCCACTTTGAGCTGAAGTCAACAAGACAATGAGGGAATTAATTAAAGGCAACCTGACACAAGATTTGACCCAAGTGAGACAGGCTCTGGATCAGTAAGAGAACACGCAGCATGTTTCTAAACTACCTTCAGGATTACAATAATTTTTTCACTTTTGGTATATGCCTAAGGAATATATCAACTGGTGCATACATGCACAATAGATGTGTGGAGCAGAGAAAAAATTGAAATTTACTGGTGCAAATTAATCACAAACTTGTCGAATACTACGTAAAGTTGAATAGAGCTACGTTGTAAATTTATTAAATCTTTTTTAAAGCAAAAACAAGACATTAACAGAGACCATTCACTGTTTCATAAAGTCTCTATGTTATTCTGTGGTAGAATTAAAGCTTATGACACATAACTATAGCAAAATTTTGTTTGGTAAAGTATCCATCATTGTATTTTTAGATCTGTTCACTAAAATAAATATAGCTAATGCTAACATGTTTCGCCTAAATACCAGTATTTAAAATTTTTGTTTGGCATTATTTAATTTGCACATGATTGCTTCAATAATATAATTTATGAATGCACAGTATTGTACAATATCTATCATTTAGCTCTTACCACAAACTTATTGTTTACCGATTCTTTCAATTGGATAAGTTACACAAAATGTTTATACAAAAATAATCTACATGTACAAAAATGTAAAAAAAAATTTTAACAGAAAGTAAGGTAGTAATTGAGCGATATGCATTATGTGAAAGTATCACACTTGTATGAAAATGTCAATGGCTTCTATCAGAATATCTTCATTATCATTCACCTGATCTCTACAAACTCTAAGTTCAATAGGATCTGAAGTACACTCATCCAATTCTTTGTAGAACCATGGAGGACATTTATGACTGCAGCAGCCATAATCAGGACTGCATCCTTCTCCATCCCATAATGGATTGCTGAAAGCTGCAGTATAATTTTCATCACTTAGTATCCCACTGTCACAGAAATAATCATCTCCTACAAAATCTGGAATGGCAGTGTCTCGTGAGGTTCCACAGGGACAAAATGACGAGGATTGACTCCTATCTGAAGCAAATGTCCATATGTGCCGTCGTGGGTTCCCATAAGTAAGGCTAACTCCATCAACATAAGGTTCGTTAATAGTACTGTTGCCTCGTGAATATTGTTGAAATGAATTAGTGTTATTGTATTGATAAGCTTTCACTCTTCCCTGCACTTTTGTATATGTCATATTAAGTGAAAGAAAGAATATTGAATAGCAACCCTTATTTCGATCGATACTTCTGCAAGTACTAAATCCACTTATATTGCTCATTGTATAATTTGGTGATGGGCAGTGGCTTGTATTTATAGTCATATCTATTCCCGCAACTCTTATCCATTTCCTGTCAAAAATATTTATGTTGTTGGCATCAGGGAAATTGCCTTTTGAAATAGTATAGTTTGAACAGGAGCAGTGTTGGAATAAATTTTTCTCTTTCAAATACTGAATTAAAACAGCTGAAACATTAATGCCTTCTGTTTCCATCTCTTTAAGAAGTAGTTCTAGTTTTTCTGAGGAATTCATAATCGTATTGTTAATATTTTTCGATTCCACACTTGTATGGCGTGAGCGAGCTTGATAAAGGATTACTGAAAGAGCAATAATTGCAGCAATAGTCATTGCAATGGTCACTAAATAAACGAAGCACATGGGCATGTTTAGGAATCCTTTTGTAATCACACGATTTTTTGCAGAAGGTTTTGTATCCATTGGTAGTTCAAGAGTCTCTTTTGAAGGACTAGCAGTCATCAAGTCTGCCATTGGCACATTATTATCTTTGTTCTGGCTATTGGACTCATACTGGTCTATGAAATCACCAACATTCAGACTGTTAATCTGTGGTAAAGCGTCAGGCTTTTTCTTTAGGAGGCTTTCAAAAGGATTAGGGTTTTGATAGTGCTTATCTACTTCCGAATCCTCTCCAGATAACTGTATTTTCTGACCTACTATACTGTAGCCATCACCTTTGTTATCATCTCCGCTTTCTTCATGCTTACCAGGTGAAGGCTCATCTCCCTCCACAGTCCAGTACTTTGGATCAGTTGTTTTATCTTGATTCATGGTGTCCTGGTTAGTCAGACTAAACTCCAACTTTCACCAATCTAACCTTTTATAACTCATGATTTATTTGGTGTTAAGTAAAGAATGTGTTTACAAGGATTTAAATTAAATAACAGGTAGGAAACAGCACACAACAAAATCGTGTGTGTTGTTCAAGGCGTACACCTTGTATTCCAAATACACTTTTTGTTAAAGTTGTAAGCTCAAAAGGACAACATTAGAAGTTATTATCATGAGAAAATATATGCAAAAGTGTGATTTTTTAAATGTATATTTTAAGTTTTCTAAATTGTGGGACTATTGAACTTGAACCCAAAAACACAAGTCATGATAATAACCAAGGTTGGAAATTTATACAAATGTTCATTTTAATGTATAATATAAAATACATGTATTGTAGGGCTGCCTTATGCGAGGGAACAAGAAAGTATACTGGCATCTCCACAACACACTTGCTAGCAATTTGTCTTGGAAAGAAGAGAAAAATATATTAGTTCTTGTGTACCACTCCAGATATAATCTTCCCTCACCTCCTGCCAATACAGCCAAGGATGGGTTGATTCTGAAGATGAGAAGAAACCCAATTGATACAAATAAATAGAACATTCAAGGCTAAATGAACAGATTGCATGGGTTGATAGTGAAAATATTACAGATAGATCATGTCTCACTATAGTTTATTGTAAGAAATTCAAATTAGTTTATTGTCTTCTGAAGAATATTTGTCCAACTTTTTTCTGAAATGGCTAATTATAGTGATCTTTCTAATACGCCACTTAGCTATCTGGTGAGCTACTCATCTACATTTATTGCATGAAATATATATCATGATATATATATATATATATGATAGACAATAAAATTTGAACATACAGACAAATAGAACTTGTATGATAATGACACAGCAGACACTCATATCGTACATGAAAAAAATTTATAACCATTTCATTCAATATGTTGTTTTTTTGTCAACAAGTAATGATGAGGACCTTTAAATTTTAAGTTTTATTTTCAGGATTACCAAAAGCTATACTATTTTGATTGTGTTGCTAAAGATATCAGATTATATTAGTTGGAAAGGGAAATTGCTTGAATGCAGGCAATGGACAGAACGCATAATACTAGTACTGTATGACTAGAAGAGTAGTGAAGCTACTCATAACTTGTAAAAATCTACTTTATAACTATAAAGTCACACGGTTGCTGTTGTTGTTGTTTTTTGTTTTGATAGCTAGTTATCAGGTTTTGCAGTAAAAGTATCCGCTATATTATTATTAAAAAAAATTGTTGGTTCAATTAAAAAACTCATTATTCACTATTCGAAAACTGTTATCTAAATCCATATCCGGCCATCAGCACCTATTGACAAAGTATCTGTAAGGATGGTGATTGCTGGTAGAAAACATCATCCATTTACTACAAGTTTGGAAAAAGTTGTGAAAGGAAAATTTTGAGCAAAAAAATTTGAATGAGTACAGAAAGTATAGCAACCTATCTGGGTGCAAAAACACCATCTAGACAGAAATAGTATATAACAACAACTAACACACTTCAGTTATTGAGACTCATGCATGATTATAAATTTTTAACCCTCATCGCGCATGCGCAAGAGGGTTATAGTAGTCGTCCTGTCTGTCTGTTGTCTGTCTGTCTGCTGTCTATCTGTCATGCTCTGGTTTAAAACCAATTACTGTTGATTTAGGTATGAAGTTACTCAGAGCGATTATTGTGTTACTTTTTCGAATTTCGGGCTAATTTTTGAGAAAATGCAAGCTGTCAGCTCCCCGTGGATTCAAACTTATGTAGGTAACGCCCCCTACCACGCATTCGCGTGAGAAAATAATTTCTTTTTCTGCCTGTGAGAGTCTCCTGTATGTTTAGCTACTTCTTTTTAGACAGCAATTACATGCATCTATCGTTCTCATAACTTGAGCCTGATACCTGATTAGGAATAGACATTATTTTTCGGTTGGAGAATTGATTTTATTATAGCTAACTAGTGTATAGTAGTGCTGAGGGTTAGCACCTTTTCTTTTTCAGTAATCAACACTAAAACTATTATTTCACCAACACAATGGACAACATGTATAATATGAAGCTATAATCTGCACTAAAATAATTTATACAGTTATTCATATTTTGATTTCACCCAATGTAACCATTCTCTGTGATGCTGACTACAGATAACACATAATCCATTCTAGTTACAAGAGTCTTCCCACGTACAGACTTAATATTATTAATTGACATGTATCCACATTTGAGTTATTAATGATTCATTAGCTATAACTAGTTTATAACCCCAAAAAATAACTACTTTGGTTTTTGATTTAATCTAATTTCTAAGATTAACAGTATTAGCTAGCACCTAGTCACATATAAACTATAAACTTTGAAAATAATAAAGACACCAACTGTAACTTTTCTTAGAGAAACATCCACACAGAATTGAGATTTTTAGAATATTTTTTCCAATAATTATTGGCATATACAATAATTTTATTTAACCAATAAAGTGGGTGTGTCTTGGGGGTGCGGTAAAAAAAAGAACCCCCCCCTTTTTGTACACCCAGATTGGAACTTAAATTCGTTATAAGAAGAAAGTGGACCAACTTTCCTGTCTGACCACAATATTTTTAACTTCATTTTATTTTTTGTTTATGATGTAGGAATTTCAAGACCTCCATAGGGATACTCAAAAAGAAGATTTTCTTCATTCATACACTGAAACATCTGTTTTTGTAACACTCTTCCCACAATTAATGCATTTTAACGGCTGGTATAACGATAGGTAACCCAGAACGGGTTCGCTCTTTTATCAAGTCACAACATTTTGTTTCAATTTTTTCTCAACCTTCTATTATTCATTAATTGATATATTCTTTCTCTTACAGTGGCGAGTGCTTGGGCATTAGATAAGCATGTGGTCCTGGGTTCGAACCCTGGAGACAGCCAAACATTTTAAAATTCAATATTATAAATTATAAAAAAAACCTTTGAAAGAGAGAGAGAATACATCTATCTTTTTTGTTGTTGAAGCTATAACAAAGTTTTTCTTTTCAATGAATATATTCTAGAATTAGCAGCATTGTGAGCTGAGCCAATTTCAAATTAGCTACTAAAATTGAGAGGTTAGAGCAAGTCACCTGGAGGGAAGACGCTGTTCCGAACTGAAGCGACCACATACTCAGTGCTCCCAGAACTTCTAACACGAAAGTGAGGGAAGCCCCCAGACTACTGCTCACATTCGCTATTCTTTTATACACGTAGCGAATTAAAAGTAAGAAAACAAGAAAAAAACTGCTATTTTTTTTCCTCTACATCAGCCTAAAAAACTTAATTGTGTGCGTGTCGTATTTTTACGTTTTGCAAAGGGCCCATCTCAGAGTTGCGCATGTGCAACAAGGATTATAAGAACCAAATTTAATTACACACAGTACCAAGAGTTGTCACTTTGACTGTGTCAATTCTGTGTGTGTCTAGTATAAGAAAGATACCTCTGCGTTTAGATACTATTACACTGTCCAAGTGCAACTCTCAACTTGAACAAACAGATACTGTGCTGTATGAACTACTAAATGTATATCAGTTAGAGAAAGATAAAATTTCTCCTTGTCCATGTCTCAACTCTACACTGGATGAATGCAGCCTACCTTAATATGACACACCCCTCCCAGCAATGTCCATCCAATTGGTCAGTTAACACGGAACAAGTTAGAGGCTATTCTAAAATGACACCAGGAGCGGGTTGTGATTCAGTTCATTACAGTACTGAAGGATTGTCATAATACAACAAGGTTTGCGGTAGAATTATTGGATACCAGAAGGGATCCACAGATGCTTTTAACTTTTTACATTATAGTCAGGCCAGAAGTATAGAGGAAGCATATGTAGATGGAGCATCTTTGACTCACGGTGCAGCAGGCTCTCGCCAACATATTTGGACTTTTGCTGCTGGACTTTCATAGCTGGAAAGTCAAGTAGGTGTTACGTGTGACTGCAGCAAAATCAATTTGGAATGGCCTTACCAATTACCGGCATATGTGGGGAATAATTATTTCTGTGAGACTGGAAATACTGGTCTTTCTCACAATTTCGGCAACGTAAATTCAAATGATCCTCTTTGGGATGGAGAAGGCTGTGGATCTACTAGCACATGTTGCCAGAAAAACAACCCTCCATTGGTTCTGTGCAACATTGCCTCAGATGACAGCTGATGATTTGGAAATAAGGCTGTGCAGGGATTCAGATAGTACTGATGAAGACATAATTATTTCTTTGATAGAAATCTATGTAGCCATTTGAAAGTGCCAAAAAAAGTTGATAACTGAACATTGGCTTACTGTTGTTTTTTTAAATGCTTGCACTATTTCAGTATTATTTTTGTTAAATTTTAGTTTGCGCTAAATGTGACACTGAGTATGTAGTATCTTTTAACAATTAATTTGTAATGCAACTTATCAATGTCATGATAGCAATAAAGGGTCAAATATTATGTGTATAATTATAGCTAATTACATTATAATTATGACAAATTGTAAAATTATTGAAACTTCAAATGATAAAATTTAAGCAGCACAAAACCAAAAAGAAACCAAAGCGTTCCTATTTGTTATACATCAAGGTTATGCTAAGTATTATTCTTTAAATGAGAAGTTTATAAAAAGTGTGAGGGTGGGGTGGGGGGGGTGTGGGGGTGGGGAACATAGTTGTTGGGATTGCGTTCACCTCAGAACACAACACTAAAATACTTACTGAAAAAGAGCATCATAAATATGACTAGTTAAATAATAGAGATCACACTAGATATTGTTACAATAACAAATGCAAGCATAAAGGTGCCAACAATCAGCTTTACTATCCCCTAGCTATCATTACAAAATCATTCCTCAGATAGCAAATGGAATTACTTTGGCATTCCTATTCAGGAAAAGTAGGATAATAGCTGGTGCAATGAAAATGGTAGAAGTAAAATAAGAAAAGATAGAAATATTCAAAAGTGCAGTGAACACTCGTATGTAATTCTAACTCCAATTCCAACACTCCATGAAGACCATAACATAAAGTAAAACTACAGCTTCTATAGCAAAAAACAAAACAAAAACAAAAAAAAACAAATTTGCTCTTGTGATTATAGCGTGAAATAGGTACCATCCTATGCCCTAGGAAGCAAACATATAGACCACACTTTTGGTTTTAACGAGAAAATTGTGATGTAACCTAAAGATCTCATGTATATTGCTAAAATACTCATCCAGACTTGACTATGTTATCCAAGTCGTCAAATGCATGGAAGAGAATACACACCTTTCTTTAGTCACAGAGTTTAGTTTCCTATAGCTAACCGCACTTACATCCATCTGTCTTTGGTACAAACACTCGTAGTGCTAGCCTCTGCAGTTTTCCATTTTGCAAAATGATATACATAGATGGATAAATATTTGCTGGTGAATTACTAGAATTCAGATACTTCCCCTCCCAATCATAAGATTAAGAAACTGTCAGAATGCAAATGCCAGGCTCCAACTTCTTAAACTGTTAGTTAAATGCACTCTAGGGATATAGTGTGACTTATTTTGTTTAGTCATAGTTACTACTCATTTCTACTTTCATTACTCTACTCATCTTGAAACTGTACATGATTTCCTGGTTCAAAGTCATTTACTACTCTCTTTTGTAGTAATCATCATTCTTTAATTAACCATTAGCATAGAACAACTTTGAGTGAATAAGACAGGATCCAGCTATGGCTGTGAAATCAAAATGTTGCCAAACGAGTGTTTGCCAATTCCTAGGTTCTATGTGTACAACTTAACTTCATTTCAAAATTGTATTGCTTTATTCATACAATGATACAATGATATAGATATATCTTTAATGTCACATGTTACTACCAATAATAATATTATGATATACAGTACATGTGTTATAGAGGAAGTGTCGAGTGATGGTTATTGTGATCCACTGATTATGATTCACTGGTTGGTTAAACTGAAAATAATCATGTGCTGAACACAAATTGAGCACATTTGAAAAATTATTTCTTTAATGCTACTCTGAATCGCTTGTAATACTTAAAAAATGCATATATAGCACCACAAATAAGAAAAAAATACGGTAATACCACCAAGAAGTCCTTGAGTCGATAGTCCTAAAACAGCAAGAAAATATTTAATTAAAATGATAATTAAATGAGAGTAAGCTACGTTACTGCATTAAAATATGTAATACTTTATAACAAGCTACAGAGATAGTAACAATGTGGGTAAATCATATTAGTTCAGTAATACGCATTCACACTTTACACAACTGCATATGAAATCCTTATATTTCAAGATACAATTTAAATAAATGTTGCATTTTTTTCAGTGATACTTCAAATGTTAAACATACTATTACAAAAAAAACAACTTATAAACATTAGACACTGTTAGCAAACTGTTGTTGTTGTTTTTTATTGTTAATGCATCTACCTGGAGTGTGACCACCTGATTGGGATAAAGTCAAGGTTGTGTTGATTGCTTCACAGGTGAGAAATACTGAGGTAGCGGACTTCCCACACTCAGAATGAGGGGAACCGATGATGCCATGGGAACAATTTAGCAAAAATAATTCATTGGGTGACAAGCAGTTGATATCACTCAATAGAAATTTCTTCACTTTATTTCTGTAAATTTTTTTTTATTTACCATTAACTTATAGCAATAGTCTGCATAACAAATAGCTACATCTTCACCTTTCCATTCTGAATTCTACTACACGATCAAATCCTAACTGTCTGCATGCAACAAGTGCATTGTTTCCTGAGAAATACGGATAGCTACAGATTGCTGACCATTGCCCATTCCAATACATTTGCAATTGGCCACTTGGAGTAAGGGCTGCATTCTTTGATGGCATAAGGCGAATAAATCCAGCTGTAGGTAATTTATTAATACAGTATGTAATCTAGGAAAAATAATATAAGCAGTGTTTTTGGTGTAATAGTAATACTAACATTCATTTTAGTTCAAATCAATATCCAAATCACAATAAATTGTCAGATTTATATTTCTTAAAATCAAATCATATTTATTAATACAGCATAGATTAGCTTAACAATAGGAAAAAAATTATAATTTTTCTTAATGCGCTGATAACTTTTACCTCCTTACTTTTATTTCTAGTTTGTTTTTATTTTATTTTACTTTTATTTTTAGTTTTTTTAATTTCATGTCAATTGCCAGTCAAGTTTCAAAAAACTATTACATCTCCAGATCAATTAGCTACCACCAATATTCATCCAATTACCACCAACCATTCATCCTTGGCACTATCATCCTTTATATATCCAGATCATTGTGCAACTTCTCATATTATAGCTGAGATGTTCTCCAACAATAAAAGCTGTGCTAATCATACTCATTCAAGTTTAAATTTTCATAGCAATGAAGCTCGACAATTATATATATTAATACTACCGTACACGGATGTAGATGAGGGGAATGCTTGGAGTGCTATTAGCACCCGTATATATTCCGAATTCAAGAGTAAAGTTGTCTTTTGTTGTCATTTTTTTGTCCATTTTTGTCTTGTCTTGCAATGCACAGGACATGCTGGTAGATGCAATTTTTGCATAGAAAATGAGACAATAGAAATGTCTGATGACTACCAACCATACTTTCATTGGTACTTCATAGTAGCCTCACAGGCCAGACTCTCTCCCAGGTTTGGCCTGCAAGACTAGATTATTCTTTTTTCAGAATCCCACCTTGACAACAGGTTTAAGCTACTGCTACCTTTAATACTATTTTGTTTCATCAGTGGACGCTCTAGGAGGGGAGGGGGGGGTGGGGGCAATTGCCTTCCCCCCTCCCCCATTACCATTGGAATGTTTGAGGGCATTGCTCCCACAATCAAAGCTCATGCTTTGGTCAATGCTTATGCAAATTATATATATCCATATAACCTTCGCCCTGCCCCCTTCCAATTGACTGCTGGAACTGTACCTGAGCATGGTCTAAAGATAAGGGCCTTCAGTAAAACTTTTACTGTGCTTAGTAGAATTGACTAAAACAGTTTATATATCGAACAGAGCTTACGTACGTGACATGATTTTTGCAGCATTACTCTGAATCTATATTAATTGTGTTTGGCGCCTTTGATTAATTTAAATCTATCAATCTATTAACTGCGAGCATGACTTGCATGACACTCACTTTAGCACCATCAAAACAGTTATTATTATTTGTCTATAGCCTTACATGTAACAAGTACCATGTGACTATAGCATTATACATTTGTTTCATATCTTACGTGAAGCACAAGAAAGAAAGATGTCAACTTCATGTGCACACTTCGTCATTCCTGTATTAATGTGTGAACACAATCTCAGATCATTTACATTGGAATACTCCACAGAACAGTCAACATGATCAAGCCAGATATGGTTATGTGCAATTTGTTATCTAGATAATGGTTCATTTGGGAAATATATAAAATACGGGCCAGACAATACTCTGAATGCCTAGTTGTTTAGATGGAACACTTACCCTATCACTGAGGTTAGTGTAAATCCATTAGCCTTTTCATGTCCCATCTGGATGCATGCCACATTAGCTTCGACATGGGTAAAATGAGTTGAACAAACTGTTCCCCACTCATTGTTAATAAATATTTCAAGGCGTCCCGATGATAAAACTTTCTGTTCTTCCAGAATCTGATGCTAGCCGTAACTCACTGGCTGCATTAGTTATTGGTTTAAATTCAATGGATGACAATTATGGCATCCTTATACATTGACTTACACTTATTGGTACACTCCAAGGTCACATGTGGAGTGCCATTAAGGCAACCATGAGATGAGAATGAGCAATCTATCAATTTACTATCATTTGATGAACAATTTAGTTTATTAAGAACTTGGACTTCATTTAATGCACTAGAGTTACTACAGAAAAAAATAGTCAGCATAGATATTATAATTTAATAATTACTCAAGAGCAGTAGTCACATAACGTAGCTAGCTACGTACTTTAGCATTTGTGTTGCTCCAACTGCACTAGAGTATAAAAATTTAAGTTGTCTGCAAGCAATATCACCTTCATAAACATCAAACCCATTGTAGCAGAAGCTTATCCAGTTTCCTTTGAAATAAATTTCTAATCGGCCTCTAGAAATTGATCCTGATATCAGACGAAGATCTCCCTCTTCTATAAATTTAGGAAAAAAATTTAATTTAAGCACAGTCTCTACAGTTGAGAATTGGAACCACTAATTAGGGGCATTACTGAGTAATAAAACATCATGACCTTTTTTATATGAATTAGTCAATATTTAATAATTGATTAATAAACAAAAGCAAGCAAACTAAAAAGAAAACAAAAAAAAATTGACCAATACATTTCATACCTATAATTTATGCATTGACTACTACTATTATTGTTACAATTACAACTCATGTTCAAATTAGATACCAAACATTTGGCATGGGTTACATAATATATTAGCCATTAGCTTTTGTCCACTAAGTAATGCTTAGGATTGCAAAGTGGAATACAGGCATGGGATAAATGGGAGCTGTGATTTGGGGAACTCAACCATGCCTGAAAATGACACTTTCTTTAACTTACTTTGAGATGATATTTCCTTCAACGAAATCACCAGAATAATTAATAAATTGATGGCAGGACATCCAGACATACAGTAAAACGAACTAAGTTCGTAACATTTAACATAAAAGTAGCCCTACAATTTCCATGGAAACGGATCCCTTGTGTAAAACATTTATAATAGTCTCGCAACGACGACCCTTTTCCTCACAATAATTGAAACTCGTCATCTGCCGTCTTATCGTTTACGCCTCAGCCAGTAAAGATTATTACCATTTCACTTTCAGCTACAGGTTTCTCGTTATTGTCAGCTATTTATGTCTTAGTTTTGTTAGATAATAACAACTACTTTATACGGAGTGGATAAATTCGGTAGCTATAAATTGAATGAACCGACCGATAAGACAGCTCCGGTGTCACGGAAATATGGGGACCCCCCCAAAAACGGGGACCCCCGTCCCCATATTTATGGGAAATATGGGGATCCCTTTGTAAATATAGGGACCCCTCGTGCCGCGCGGGTCCTTCCTTCTTTTCTCTGTGGCTAAATTTTGAAATGGCTCAAGAAGGAAGATTTTTGTTTAAAGACATATACAACTACATTGAGGAAGGTATATATCCAGAGAATTATCAAAAACAAGACAAGCTTGCTCTACGAAAGAGAGCAAAGTATTTCCAAATTGTTGAAGGGTCTTTGCATTATGTTGGTGGTAAAGGTTAGAATGATGTACTTTATGCTAAGCTATAAATCATTAAAATTTGATTTTTAAGGTGGCTCTCTTAGACTAGTTGTTGATGATGTGGATAAGCCCAAGAGAATTCTAGCTTCAGTTCATGACAGCAGTCATCTGGGGGTTCATAGAACTAATCATATGGTGTCGGCTAAATATTATTGGCCAGGTTTGTTTCAAGATGTTGCTGAATATGTAAGTTTAAGAGCAAGTTATTTTCTTATTCACACCTAACTTTCATTAACAGGTTCAATCATGTATAAAATGCCAACAACACAACAAGAAGTTGGTGAAACAAACAGGTTGCCTGCACCCAATTCCAGTGAAGTCAAAATTGTGGTGTCAAGTAGGAATGGATTTAATAGGGCCATTGCCCATAACTTCTCGAGGCAACAAATATATAGCAACATTAACTGATTATTTTTCAAAGTGGCCAGAAGCAGCTGCTCTACCTAATAAATCTGCAGAACAGGTTGCTTACTTTGTATACAGTGTGAGTCACAATATTAATTTTTTCACTATATAATTTATGAAGTATAATGAAGCGAGTGGGGAATCGGAGGCCGAAAATGACCCACTCGCTGGGCACCTTGCCTAAGACTTGCTCTTTAAGTTACTCTTTAAGTTAGATTGTTATGTGATTATAAGTTATCCCTCTTCAATATACCTGGTTCATATCCCTATTTCAGGTTCTTCCTCCCTGATATTAATTATTGTACTTGTTTTTTATTTACCTCTTTGTTCCTTACCTTTTTAATAGAATCATAACGGGGCAATTCCTTCAACTATACACAGTCTATCAACACCTTATTCTGCTCATAGAACAGGTGGTTCCCTCAACTATACACAGTCTATCAACACCTATCAATTATAATTTTCACACTTTGGACTCTTTCATCTATATTTCCTGTACCGTAATGTGTGTATATATTTACTACCTCCTCTACTGTCATTCACATCACTTGCACTGGAAGGCCCACAAGGCCAGAATTTATGCTATTGAAATTGATATATCTCTGATAAAGTCTATACACATGCAGGTCTTCTGCCTTGCATAGCTTGGCAATATTTAAACAAGAAAATTTCAAATATTATATGGCCATTACTGAAACAGACTTTGATAAGTTGTTTTTGTGTTTTATATCGGACTATTTTTATTTGAAAGGAAATGAATCAAGGAAAGTCAGAAGTGCTACATTAATGCAGCTTGCATGAGAAACACCGCCCGAGATAACATGCTATATATCTAATTGCATCAAGAGTGAATGTGAAACGTTTATTAAGCATTGTGTAGTCAAGGCAAATTGTAAATTCTATTATTTATGATCTTAACTAATTATTTTGGTACATAATAGTGCATTTGTAGATTTGGCTGTCCTGAAGTCGTAATCATCTGCTCTCTATAATATGACAAATACTAATCATCGTGTTACAAGTGCATACCACCCACAAGTAAGCTATAATAGTTTATGAAAATTACATTAGTGTGCTTGAATGTTGTAGACCAATGGACTCACTGAAAGATTCAACCAAACACTTACAAGATCTTTGGCTAAACTCATTAATGAAGACCAAAATGATTGGGATCTGAAAATAAACACAGTTCTTATGGGATATCGAGCATCTTTTCAAAGTTCTACTGGATATTCACCGTATTATTTATTATTTCAAAAAGAAATGAGGCTTCCAATTGATTCTGAGATTTCCCCTCCCATTCATACATCAGGAAAAAATTGTGATGAATTGGTCAATGAGTTACTATTATATCGTGAATCTGTTTTTAAAAAAGCAACAGAAAAAATCAAAGATTTCCAAATTCAACAGAAGGAGACATATGACTGGAAGCATGTTACTGAAGAGCTTTCAGTAGGTACTAGTGTTTTACTTGAAAATTCAGCCCAAAAGGGAAGAAAAGGTGGAAAATTACAAGAAATATTTCGTGGCAACTATACTATATCAGAAAATTTAGGAAAAGGATTATACAGATTAAAAAATGATGATGGAAAATTCTTAAAAATAAGATCAATATTAAGAGACTGAAAGTCTGCCGAAAGCGTGGGGAAATCGATTGTTCTAGAAATGAAACAGACACAAAGAAAGCTAAGGTAATTGTACAACTATACCTCGAAAATTGTTTTTACAACCTTGTTTACTGCATTTGCGCTGATATGTAGTGCTAATACATTTTTTAATTTACATACTATAGTTCGATAATATCCAACAACTCTCTCAGCATGAACAGGATGATGTAGAAAATGATGCTTGTCAGGATGGAAGTTCAATAAATTCTATACAGGACACAGAGCTAACTAAGCAGAGTCAGTTAGAAAAAGCTGTTACTGAAATAAAGAATTATGACTCAGATCACTTTATCTCCATAATATCCTCCTTGAATCTTTCATTGGATGAATTTGTGAATGGAAAGGTTAGCAAAGAAAAATGTCATGGCAAATTCAGTTTTCCTCATAGTATTTAAAATGTAATAGGTGAATGGCTGCATAAGCTTGATGGAGTTTTCTAAACTTGGATGTGGTAAAAGAAGTGAGTGAGAACCATTTAATTTAAAAGTAATTAATTGAACTTTCTGATATAATAATAATAGAGAAGATGCAGAATCTGACGAATAATATCAGTTGTATATCTTGTGCACAATTTAGTGACATCTTAGAGTTTTTGTACTCTAAATACATTCATAAGGATCATACACTTGAGGTATGCATAATATTATTATGATGAAAATTTTACAATAGTTTACATATTGAATAATTTAATTTCAGCTTGTCTCCTATGTTCTGGATGTTATGCTACCTAACGTTTTGCTTCTTGTTATCTGTAGCTCATTTGATCTCACTCAAGAACAGGTAACTACAAGATAACATACGACATGAACTAAAGAAAATAGAGTGAGACCTGTAGCCAGACCATTTGAAATGAGGTGCATGGCCATGTGTCCAACTTAGCTTTGTAAATTATAAATCTTTTTTTTTTTATGTCCTTGGATATTGATTATGAGTAATAATGCAGCCATTCATCTCAGATTGGGGTGAGATGTTGGATGGTCATAAAAATTGGTAAAAATAGATGAGTATTGTTTTAAAGCATGTGACCTTAGTCAATACATAGTAAACTTATTCAGCAAATAAACCTAGTTGACAAAATAGCTTGAACAATTCAAGCTTTATAATCCACTTGTTTGTTGTAACAAATATTTTTAAGTGCAATGTTAGGCTTTAGTTATATTATTCCACCTAATCATCATTTATATTTGTATTTCATGTTTATTGTTTGTATGCTATTCTTTGTATTGACAGGCCCAGACTGTCATGTTTATGCCACCAATATAAGAAACTGAACAAAATGATACTTCTACTAGAAAAGGTAATGCATATATTATTTCTATACACATTACATATACATATATCTATATGAATATACTATGCAAATATTTACGTATGTATGTATATATATGTGTATATGTAAATACATATGCTTGCATACATGCAAATGTTTATGTATGTATGTATGTATGTATGTATGTATGTATGTATTTATGTATGTATGTATGTATGTATGTATGTATGTTTATATATATGTATATGTAAATACATATGCATGCATACATGCATGTATATACCTATTATTGGGAATAAAAAAAAAAGTCACATCATCTGATTTAAACATTAAAACTCATGCCCGCAGCACTGATGCCAATATTTCTGACTGAATTTTGATAATTTATAATATTTTAAAGTGTACTATATATATGGATGATGTGTGTATAGACGTATACATGAATGAATCATAACTATATGATAAATAGATTCTTTGAATTGGATTGAAAATCTCAAGAAAAAGCATCAAACTGGTACGGTAATTTCATAATAAAAAATGTAAAATAACATTCCCTTATTTGCTGCAGCCCTAACCATTAACTTAACATCTACTTCTCCAGAAAAGTATGGCGAACAACAACTATATTGGAGAAAAGAATATGGCTTATTCACATCTGATCTCTAAGCTCTACTGAGAGGTGATTGGTTGTCGGATGCTTTAATCAATTGTGCTCAAGTGTTGCTCCAGCAATCCTACCCAACAGTTTGTGGATTACAAATGACAACTCTTGGACTCACAGATTCTTTTAAGTCGGAAAGGGGGAAATTTGTGCAAATCTTGCACACTAGGCAAAGCCATTGGATTACTATCTCAAATATTGGATGCCAAGAGAACCATGTCAATGTTTTTGACAGTATGCCTTACTCTGCAACGGACACAAAAACTGTAAATGAAATATGTGCAATTCTGTGTTCACCTGCAAGACAGATTATTCTCAACTTTCCCAATATTCAGAAGCAGAAAGGTAGCAATGACTGTGGCTTATTTTCGATTGCTTATGCAACTACTTTGTGCAAAGGTTTATCTCCATCAAAAGTGAACTATGACCAGTCAAAGCTACGCAAGCACCTTTACGACTGCATCCAGAACAATAACCTATCACAACGAAAAGCAAAGCAGACTTCACCAGAAATTATTCCTATATACTGTACGTGCAGAAAACCAGAAAGTGGGAAGATGGCTCAGTGCGACAATTGCCTGGAATGGTATCACGACAGTTGTATCAAAATTCCCGATCGCGTTGAAGAAATTAACTGGATCTGTTCTTTCTGTTCATAAACATACAAATACTACGACAACAACAACGAATAATGCATTATATCACTGCCGTTTTCTATAATTACGTTGATTTGTCAGTTTGTGCTGAATAAAGTAAAACACATTACTATCTATTAATACCTTTTTCACATTATGCAGATACAATATAACTTTGTTCTTAATCTATACATAGGTCGCTGAATGTGGAGTCTCAGAGAGCCCTAGTCCCCCTTACCAAACAGGCTGTGTGGGCACAGCACCAAAATTTTGGACTTATATAGCTAATCCTTTGAGTGTTGAAATCAAATAACATTTTGTCATCTAATAGTTTGTTACAAATGATAGACCCCCTTCTAACTTTACTACTGTCTATCTATATACAGTATGCACAGGGTAAATTGCGCTGATAGGTTTAGCAAAGAGTGACAATGAAAAGCAAAGCAAACTTTATTAGAGATTGTTTCAACCAACTAAATCCATACATTAAAATGTTTTACAGATTAGTTAGATATGAAAAAACAACATCAAGAAATCTAAATTTTTTTCATTGTTTGTATCAACAATGCAGCTGTCCTTATTAAACTATAGGGCTAATCAGATTGAGTTAACCATTGCCAGCCAGCAAAAAAAATAGTAGGGGTTAGTTAGTAAAGTTATTCCACTCTCGCATATAGGGGTCCCTATATTTACAAAGGGGTCCCCATATTTCCAGGAACTAAATTTTTTTCATTGTTTGTATCAACAATGCAGCAAACATCTACATTATATTTCTAGCTCTAATTATGTTTTATTTACTAAAGTGAATTAGATTTATGTTAGTACAATAACTGACAAAATACACACTTTCTATTAAAGATCAGCAGCCTATTAATGAATGAAATATTGACACAGGATTTCATTAAAAGTTATATTTATTTTTAGCTGTCCTTAGTAAACTATAGGGCTAATCAGATTGAGTTAACCGTTGCCAGCCAGCAAAAAAAATAGTAGGGGTTAGTTAGTAAAGTTATTTCACTCTCGCATATAGGGGTCCCTATATTTACAAAGGGGTCCCCATATTTCCAGGAACTATGGGGACGGGGGTCCCCATATTTCCGCCAACTATGGGGACGGGGGTCCCCGATTTGTGGGGTCCCCATATTTCCGTGACACCGGGATCGATTCAGTGAAAATCAAAAAAAAAATTTTTTTTTCAAACGCGTTATTGCAGAGTAGTATTATGGAGAAGAGACTCGCTACAATATTCAAGTGGCTCCCAGTCTCCATTATTTTTATCTTGTCAGCTTCATGTAATGATAAATTCAAACAATCCATCTGGACTATCTACCGGCCCGATGTGGGCTATTACGTATGCGGCAGTACTTTAGGTGGCGTCGTGGAATGTATCGACTACCCTCACCAAGTGTCTGTGGAACACTGTTACTGCATGACCTTCAATGACGACATTGAAGACTTCTCGGTAGATCAGTGCCCCTACAACTGCTACTTCACTCCAACAGCTAATGTTGCCTGTTCAGATAAAAATATAATAGTTTATACCAACTTTTCCATTTCAAAGAATGTAATAACTTGCAGTAGAATGAACAGAGACGGCCATTTATGTGGGAAGTGTTTGCCCAGTTATGGCTACCCAGTGTACTCCTACACTCTGGATTGCGTACTGTGCAACAAAAAAGAATTCAACCGTAACCTTTTAAAATATATCACATTTGGATTTCTTCCACTTACTTTGTTTTATGCTGTAGTGATAACACTCAAGTTATCTGTGCATACACAACAGATGGTGACGTATGTATTTGCTTGTCAGGCTATATGCATTCCGTCTGTCGTGGAAATATGGTTGACAGAACATCGCCATTCAAAAATTACGTATAAAGCTGCAATATCTCTGATTTCAATATGGAACCTGGACTTCTTTCGCTCTGTGTATGATCCATTTTGCCTGCACCCTGAACTAACAGCCTTGCATGTGATAGCCCTGGACTATATCATAGCATTGTATCCTATGATACTCATTGCTATAACCTACGTCACTGTGACACTCCACAGCAGGTATACTATTGTCGTGTATCTGTGGAGCCCAGTGCAGCGGATTTTAAGATGTGTTAGAAAAGAATGGGATATTCATGGATCATTAGTGCATGCTTTCACTACATTCCTGACCATGTCTTACGTCAAAATACTCAACGTCTCTTTTGACTTGTTAATGCCGATTCATCCTTTTAACGCTTATGGAGAGCACCTGAATCAGAGCTATATGTACAAGGCTGGAACGGTGGAATACTTAGGGCGTGAACATATTCCATTCGCTGCGCTCGCCTTGTTCATGATGACTTTATTCAACATTCTCCCAATATTCTTGCTTTTGCTCTATCCTTATTCTTGGTTCAGAAAGTGTATTCACTGTGGTGCTTACAGTCCCACTCTACATACATTTGTTGAATCCTTCACAGGCTACTACAAGAGCAAGCCTCGATTTTGTATGTCCTTCTCAGCCGTGTACTTCCTATCGCTCTTCATCCAATTAATTCTCTTCTCCTTTTACAGAGGTACCTCCTACTACTTCTACTCAACAATTCACTTCTTACTACTGAGCATGCTCACCATCTTGCTTCAGCCACACAAGAACAAATGCTGGAACAAGATAAATTCCATAATTATTTTATATCTCAGCCTTTTACATTCTCTGTTTAGTTATCACATTTATAGCCACACCTACCAACCGGCAATCAACAAGCGCTTCTTCTACTACATACTCAATAGTTCTGCTGTGGTGCTCCTACTGTACAGTACTTCAGTTACCATAGCAATTGTCCTTCCTATGTCGCACATTTTTAAACACATCAAGAATTTTTATTATAAACGCTTTAAAAGAGAGGAAACCATGACGCTGATTCCACATCATTGACTGGGATACTATTTTACCCAGAAAATTTAACTTTTGCATAGCTAGGTGTGTGTCTCCTCGTTATTATCATGTACGTCAATATGTAATTAGCTAAACATGAATTGTAGAGAGACTAGTTTTTAAACATTAATTTAAAAAAATTATTTTTTCACTACAATTTACTTATCAAATAGGAGAAAACAGCTAAATGTACAGTAGAAAGTCAGTTATTCTATGATGGGACTTAAAATGTGTATTTGGATATTACAATAGACCCAAAGTTCTACATGCTGCTTTGGAAATTTAAATTTGCTGTGATAACTTAAATGTAAGCTAAACTTCATAAAAAAAAGTTTTAAAAATAAAGAATATAGCTACAGTCTACATAGCTACCTTATACGAAAAAAGGAAAAAAAAAGAAAAATGTAAAAATAGTCATAATATGGTTCTCTCACCTATTTTACACCAAGAAATTGACACATATTAACTAAAACATGCATGGACATTGACTGACAAAAATACTATCAACATAAACCTTGGTTCTTAACCCACATACGTAGATAACTGAATAAGGTTCCCCACCCCCGCCCTACTGCTGGAACTGTTGTTTGCAATCTAGGTTCATCACATTGTTCAACATTCTCTGCAGAAGGTCTCGATGCTGGCGCAACTCTGTGTAACTTCGGTTCAAAGCCTCAGCTGACTCCAGTAGTCGTCTTACCTATTTAAAAAAAAAATTAAACCATGAGACCAATGAACATTAAAAATAGTATTAGCAGTAGGTTCTCTACTAAAGGTAGAAAATTCAGGTATTCTAAATTTTCTTCGTTATTTTCTGCTCAAAACGAAATTGTTTTGCATTGATTGCTTACAGTATGTAAAAAGTCACTAATAAATTACCATTTAGCAGGGAAAAAAAAAAAAGAATTTAGAAGTAACACATAATATCACAATAAGAATGAAAATGTTTTTAATAAACTATACAATCTAAAAATATCTTCTGGGAATTGAACTTTTAGCCAAACTAGTTCACTGTTATTCATTGTATACGAAATACCTGTAAGGACCGTTTCTGATTGCCCAAGAAATAGCTATTGCCCAAAATGTAAACATAATCAATAAGAAAATAGGTGCAAAAGCAACAACTGGGTAAGCCATAAAATGTGTACTGCATTTTACAATGTATGTATACAGTATTGAAAATGAAATATAACCAATCACTCATTTCAGTTATGAGACAAAAATTGTCTTTTATACATTACATGTGTCCATTTTACTGACGGCAATGATTTTTCATGCAAAGCAGAAAAGGAACCAGAGGAGTGACCATAATAAGGTAACAGAGTTAATACACAGTTATTATAACAACTTTGCTCTCTCAGAGCCAGAGATGGTTTATATGTGGATTTTTCCAGTTTATGCTTGGTCAAAGCAATACCAATTGTGCATTAAGACAGTGATAGACTTAACATCTAGAAAACACCAATAGAATACAATAATTATAACTAAAAAATTGACAGCTTAAATTTTTTTCTCTCAATAGCTACCAAGTATACAACGAACGGTAGAGATAAAAATGTTAATTAATGTAGTCAACCAGAACAACCATTATATTTTACAAAATACCGTTTTACCTCAGTTTGTTTATACTTACACTGTGTAGTACGCATGTTCACAGGGGGTTTATTTATGGGAGGGCCAGGGTGAAGGTGCTCGCCCCCCTTGAAGTCATTTGGACCCCCTCCCTTGAAATATTCTTAAAACTTCGTAAGCAAAAAGCAAAGTTAATAAGTGAATAATAAAATTGATTGTAAATGCTTAAATAACAAGTTTATTGCTGCTCTAATTATTCTCTTGGTAATTGAAGCCAACTCCTCCTTCATCTTATCTATATATAAAAGTTGTGACCATCTTGAGATAGTGCAAGCTCAACCCCGCCCCGGCCCCCTTAGATTAATTCCTTAATGAATCTCTGTGTTCTCATTACAAGAATAAGCTGCCATATTATGTACCTTCTGTGTGAGCGTGTCTACTGTGATCTGGTTGAAGTCTGCCAATTCTTCCAATGGCTCCAACACCGACAGCACTTCAGAGAGACGACCAGGAATCAATAGAGTAGTTCTGTTCAACTCGTCCGTCAGGTTCATCAGGACCATCTATGGTACAAGTAAAAGATACTAAGAGTGTATTTCTTACTCCATATCCACCCAAACATATTTTTCATGACTTATGGTTTCAGCATAATTAGCAACTATTCACATCCTCATACATAAATCTTCATACATATATTTATATATATATTATATTATATATCCACCCTAGGTATCTTCAATGATATGTTAGGTATATGACCCGTGCAATAACTTATAATTCAAGGTTGTTATTTTATTCTGCACTGCGCAAACTCGTGAAATATTTCTCCATATCACACTCTGACTCATGTAATAATATATATATATATTTATTGCAGCTTTGATATTTTTACTTGAATATTTCCGCATCACGCGAGCGTTCTGTATTCTCCCATATTGTACGGTTTATATTGTACGCTACTTGTAGCACGCGCGTAGCGAGTAAAATCAATGAAAATTGTATTGTAACCGGTTGAGAAAAATTTCAAAGAAGCAATAAATCACTTATCACACTCGTCGTACAATATGGGAATGATATTTTACTCTCACGCCACATTTTCACTCGCCTTTGGCTCGTGAAAATATTTTGCGTGCTCGTAAAATATTTTCCCATATTGTACTCTGACTCGTGCTATAAGTATTATATATATATATATATATAAGCTACTAATCAATAACATTACAAGCACATATTAATCAACCTCATCACATAACAACATAATACATTCATTAGTTTTAAAAGTCCCTCCCTAGACCAGATCCTCCATGCACAGCGAGACCACACCCCTTCCCCCTACCAACACTCACATTTGCCATCCTGATCCTCTCTTGCAGACGTGTTCCCAGGTCAATAGACTCATTGGCTACCATCGCTGCTCTGAAGATGACATTCTCATCCTCACTGGCCCTTCGCTGCAATTCTGTTAGGTCATTCAATAGTGCAGTCAGCTGGCCTGACAGATCATCCGTACTGTTACTGAGGATTTCTGAATTCCTCGACAGATAGGTAGCAGTCATGTTGAGTGTGGTTGTGAGCTATTATTACACCAGATAATACTTTGAATAGCACATGTTAAAGCCACTCACTTATACACTACACTTCGATCGTATGCTACCACAAACCTGTACCACTGTACCATTATACTTATAGCATATCACACAACACCTTACATGCCACACAGTGCCATTATACATGCCCTACACCCCCATATCACATCCACCCAGTACCCATCCATATTTTACCATACCATATCACATCCACCCTGTACCCATCCTTCCTTTACCATACCATATCACATCCACCCTGTACCATACCATACCATATCACCTCCACCCTGTACCATACCACATCACATCCACCCTGTACCATACCATATCACATCTACCCTGTACCATACCATATCACCTCCACCCTGTACCATACCATATCACCTCCACCCTGTACCATACCATATCACTTCCACCCTGTACCATACCATATCAACCTCATACCATACCACATCATGATATACCCCATCACCTCGTACAATCTACCCTGTACCATGCCATATCATCATAATTTTAGCGCCAAAAAAAAAAACCTGGCTAGTGGTACAAAAGGAAAAACAAATACAAAAATGAAGCTGGACATACTAAAAATAATATTCCCACTAAAAAGCCATACATACAATAATTGAACACACAGTAAAAGCCAAAGTGCCTTACACACTATATACATATACAACCATTGGCTTACATTAAGAGCCTCCTGCAGGTTGCTAGCTGCTCTCTCCAGAGTGCCAACTGCAGTTCCAATATCTCTTTCCAGAATTCTCAGATTGCTCTGTTCACTGCCAACATCCCTGGCCACTCTACTAACCTCCATCTCAGCCAGCTCCACGTTCCTAATGACGCTGCCCAATCCTTGCACCAGCCTGTCCTGATCTGAGGTACTGTTTCTCAAGGCATCCAGCAAAGACTGGACTTCCTTTATGATGGCATTGCTCTCATCCCTGCTGGTCTGGCCCAGGTTTAGGTATCGCCGAGCTCTCTCCAGTAGGAACTCTGCATCTTTGTCCAACCGTTTGCTCTCCTCCAGCAACGACGATAATGATAGATTTAACTGAGTGTACTCCTCGCCGTATCTCGTCAGAGTGGATGACACCATTCCATTAGATGTGTCAGCCTCCTGCACATCTCTTTGGAGCATTTCTAGGCTACCTCGTGTAGAATTAAGGTCTAGCTGTAAAGGCGATAACTTCGAAACTTCTTCGAGTGAGCGAGTTGCTCTTTCCACTGAGGCGGGCACTTCCAAGGAAATGCTCATGAGCCTGTTTCGCACTTCCGCTGACAAATCTTCCAAGTTAGGGAGTAGGGCTTCAGTGCTGCTCTGAATGATCAAGGAGCTGTTTTGAATAGAAGCTATCTCCACCAATACCTCCGTAGAGGACTGTGCGTCTGACAGAGCCATTGATATTCGGCTGTAAAGGGACATTGCTTCTTGTTCTCGGTTAAAGGAAGTTGAGCTTGCTCCAGATGCTATCTCCTCAAGCCTTTGAAGCTAATATAAAAAATACAAACAAACAAAAATCAAGTGAACACAATAATAATAGATTGAAACTTTCTCACCTAAAGGGGTCTGGAAAAAAGCAAAGGAAAAAATGTGAAGTGAGAAATTTTCAATCTAGTTTTTATGAAGGGTCAGAACTTAATAATTCATAATAATAATAATAACAACTACATGTATGATAATAATAATATGAATTTAGTAATAATTAGTGATAATAGTAATAATAAAGTGATAATAGATTATAGTTATAACAATAATAAATAATATAATAATTATTATCATTGTTAATTATTATCACTCTCATCATCATAGTCATCATCATCATCATCATAGTTATCATCATCATCATCATCATCATCATCATCATCATCATCATCATCATCATCATCATTATCATCATCATCATCATCATCATCATCATCATCATTATTATCATCATCCTTAATATAAAACATTGTGTCTGCCGCACACCATTTAAGTCACAGGTAAATGAATTCCAAACTATTCTAATATAATTTACCAAAGAGAACAGCTGATCGTTCAGTGACCGCGCCTCCGTCAATGAGGTTCGCAGCATCTGTAGTCCATTGAGTCTCAGAGTGTCGACCATTACCAACAGATCGTCGTACACACGATGGCTAGTGTTGGCACTCATGCTGGCTGCAGCTATGCCACCCTCCACCGCCACCACAGAGTTGCCAAACTCTTCAACTCTTCTTCTCAAGGGTATTGTTAAATTGGAAAGCCTTTCTTCCTCCTCTGCAAGAACTTGCTCCCTAAAATAAAATTACAACCTCTATTTTCTAATAATAAAACACAAAAAAAAAAGGTTAAAAAAATAGATCTTTCTATCTTTGCGAACATCTCTTTGGCACTCACCGTTACGTAATCATGCCATCAAGTGGTGCACATTAATAAAATGTTCAGAATAAAATGTTTAATTAATAAAACAAGTACAATAAAAAGATATTAATCAAATGTAAAGATGATCTTACAGGCGCGAATCTACGACTTCTAAAGGAGGGCTCCTATAAAATTATAACTCTTACTTACATATAATGTGAATCAGGAAAGAAAAACATTCTACACTACACATAAAACTAATGTACAAAAATAGTTTTTTTTGTCCAGAATAAACTTAATGAGCGAATACGTCAGAGAATGAAACTGACAAAAAGATTTTTGAATGAATTTAGTATTTATGAATTTAGTACCTATGAATGTAGTTCATTGTCGACTTCAACTAATGAAAAAAAAAGACATACATAATCAATTTATCAATGAATGGACAGAAAAAAGCAAAAAAAAAAAAAAAAAAAAAAACCCAACCAATTATAATACTATTACATCAAGAAAAGGAATTTAAAAACTGCTAAACAGAAGGAGGCTTGAAAAAAGCACCAATTTATTTCTGCTTTACATACTATGAGCTGGTCTACCATTACTAAAAGGATGAGATGACATACATACACACATCAACACATTATGTATCTACACTAACAAATCAACATATTTATTGTGTTCCCCTGTCTCGCACACTCGCTCACCATATAGTCCATGGGCCAGACAAGATACTGGTACCATCTGGGGGGGCAAACTTTCATAAGTTTTTTGAATAGGCCAATAATATCAGTAGTACATTTTGACATATGATAACCTAAGATACAAGGTAGCTAAATACTAGTTATCAGCCTAATCAAAAATGCTTCTTCGGGAAAAAAAATCTCCATGGTTTTCACACTTCTCTTTGAGTTTGGTTGTGAATTTCACACTTTTCCTGAAATATGCACAGTCATGTTCTCACTTCTGGCTAGAATGTTCTACAGCTGATATCTGGAAAAGTATTGGCTGTCCTACAAAGCTGTTCCACAGCTGATATCTGGCATGAACACAGGAGAAGAAAATATTGGCTGTCCTACAAAGCGGCCACGGTTAGAGTGCATCATTCATTGCTGTGATGATGAAGAAGGCTCAAGATTGGTGTCCCCACAAAATTTAGATTCGTGGAATTCTCTAGTTAATGCTGCCAGAATAAGAAAACATGCTCCAATTCTAGACCTGATGAAAGAATTAGCTGAAGAAGAAATCCCATCCATCTACTACCATAGAAAATGTCGCAGCATTTTTACTATGAAGAAGCTCCTTGAAACCATCACAAAAAAGGAAGACAAAGCTGGTGAATCTGAGGACTCTGAAGTTGCTACTAGCTTAAGACTGTCCTCCCTCCAGGCAAGTGCCACACTCATGTTCTACAGTTTATGATGTGAAGTGTATCTTCTGCCAGAAAAATACAAAATTTATCAGAGGACAGAAAACTCGGGAATCGTTGATACAGTGCAGAGAGTTGCGAGCGGACAGCAGCATCAGAAATGCAGCTATAAAGAAAATGGATGGCAGAATGCTTGCTATTGTGAGCAGGGATCTTGTGGCAGCCGAAGGTCACTATCACAGGTCTTGTTACAGATCATATACAAGACAGGATAAAGTCACTGGCAGTGGAAGACATGCAGAAGACAGTGCAGATGAATATGAGAAAGCACTGAGTTACTCATATGATGAATTGTTCATGTTCATCAGAAATGAACTATTTGCAAATCCTAAGATTGTAGCAATGTCTGACCTTACATCCCATTTTGGTACAGCTATGAGAACTTGTGGCATTGATCAAGTGAAAGAGTCTTCAAAAAAGCACCTCCGCTGAAAGCTAGAAAGTGTATTTGGTCAGGCTCTACACATCTTCTCTGATGAGAAGGGAAAACTCTTCTTGTATCCTGACAACCTAGCTATCAATCACTGCACTTGCCCAGTCCAACATAGCACTGACAACAGAGCTGCAATCACTGAAGTCCCTTACGCACAACAATGCCATAACCACTGCAGCTTTGAAGATTAGAGCAGACTTAGAGCAGCATAGTAGTATGGGAGATAGCTTATTGTCAATGAATGGAAACTTTCTAAGTACAGAGCAAAGCTTCATGACAAGACTCTTTATGTGACTTGTGAGGAGGCTTGCTTCAGAATGACAGCAGAAAATTGGTTTGAAGTTGAAGAGATCAGATCCAACCAAGAAGAAGCTGACACAAGGCTTATTTTGCATGCACTTCATGCATCAAAGACAGGATCTCAAGCTGTAATTGTAACAGCAGAAGATACAGATGTTATGATTATTTGCCTTGCCTTTAGCAGGAATATCCAATGCGGTTTGTATCAGAAATGTGGAACCAAGAATCGAACAAGATTCATTGACATCACCAAATTAAGCAATTTCCTGGGTTCCCATATCAGTGAGGCCCTCATTGGGTTGCACGCCTTCACTGGCTGTGATACAGTCAGTGCCTTTGCTGGCCATGGTAAGTTGAAGGCTCTAAAACTGTTGAAGAAGAACAAAGATTATATGGAGATTTTCAGTAAGCTTGGAGAATCATGGGAGCTAAGTGTAGAGCTTTCAAAAAAAGTAGAAAAATTTACCTGTCACCTGTATTCGACCACAACCAGCACTCCTGAGGTGAATACTCGATACCAGCTTTTTTGTGCCAAACGAGGAGAGGTAGAGTCAAGTCAGCTACCACCATGCAGGGATTACATATGCATGTCCTTCGTGCTAACTATCAAGCATCAATCTGGAGGCGTAGTCTGCAAACCTACCCAGACATACCAAACCCTGTAGGTTTTGGATGGACAACTGACGTTGACACCGGTAACCTCATCATTAAATGGATGAGTTCACCACCAGCTCCAGATACGGTTTTGGAACTGTTATCCTGCAAGTGCCAACGTTCTTGTGTACTCCCTAGCTGCCCCTGTCTCAATAATGGACTAGAATGTACCAACATGTGCAAGCTACAGACATGCAGCAACCAGAAGAAAGAAGATGAGCTTCAGTTAGACCTTCATGACTCTGATGATGATGATGCAGATGATTGAAACTATTGATATTTGTTTGTTTTCCTTTTGTAATAACAGTATTCTCATACACAATTATTTCTAATTAATTGTGGGCATGGTCTTGCACATAATTAATATATTGTGATTATGCAGTCAATATGAATTTAAATTTGAAAAAAAAATTAAGCAAATAGTCTTAAAAATGCTAGCACATAGTTGTAATGAAAAGAAAAATATGTGTTAATTTCACATGGTGATAACAAGTACTTAGCTACCACCTAGCAAGGGTTATCATATAAAAATTTAAACTTCAGAAACTGAAAAATTTAAATATCACAGTGAAAGTTTGCCCCCCCAAGTGGTACCAACGTGTAAAATTATGGGCTCTGGCTCATGGACTAATATACATATATATACACATATGCATACATGTATAAACATATATAAACGATTAACTCAATTACCTCATAAGTGATGCATTCACTCTCCTGTGAAGTTCCTGAAGCTGTTGTCCGTATTCCATGAGCACGCTCAGTAGCCTGGGGCTCACCCCTACGGTACCTCCCTCCAGAGTAAAGTTCAACTGAGCTTCCAACAGACGATAGAGGTCCAGTGCTGTGAAGTATTGATGAGGTATGCCACTGAAGCAAGGGGGGCATGCTGCAAGTAAAGGAAGAATTACGCAGATTGACTAGCTGGAATATTAATCTACTAATTGTAGTATATTCCATAGCACAACATTTTTCTTTAATATTAAAAGGTAACAAGTCTTCAAATTTAATAACTTTTTTTTCTAATGTAGCACAACTAAGTACTGTGCACGAACAGACATTCAACTGCAAAAATACAATTTATTTTGTAGTCTTATGTTCGTCTGTTTATCAATAATGCTAATGTACGTTGTCAGTACTCATAAGTACTGCAGTCTATCAGGTAAACACCCATGGATGCTTACTCATTCATTTACAAAAAATTCTTAGTGGGCACTTACCCAGTATATAAATCGGCCGGGTAATGTTTTTTATACGCAATCTCCACGGCTAAATTTACTTTACACGGCAGTATAGAAAATCTGCCGGGTAGCACAACTCATTATTACATGAGAAAATACTACAGCCTTTACTCCGTCATAAACCAAAACACAACGGAAGAAGACATGACAGCTCAGCAGTCTTGAGGAATATCCAAACTTCAGCCATCACAACCCTCTTCATAACTCGGGGTTATACAGTCAATTTTGAACCTGGGCACTTAACCGGTCAGTGGGGAGTTAATAGTTGTCCTTATACAATGCTTCACCAAGTGACAGTGGAAGGTAGAGTATCCAAACATCAATTATCCGAAATGTCAATCAACCAAACAAGAAGAAAGAACATGTGCACGTTTAATGACAGTTATTCCACGCAAAAGCAGCTGCCTTCTGATTTCGAGCGGAGGCAATTGCTGAAAGGCTAAAATGATTGTAAAAGGAAGAGTTAATGTCTCTACTGAGAAGAAGTTTGAAATTTATGAGCTGTTGAAGAAGGGATGAGCTACTAATACTGTCCTTTCAAAATAATTTTGATTTCATTCGCTTTCTTTAATTTTATTTGTCTCTCTCCATTATTGATGTAACTTGATCTTAGCGACTGATGAAAACGACCCTTTACCAACTTGTGTTAGCAGGGGGGAAAATTAAAATTGAAATGAAGTGCAGTACAGGAGTACAGTGAAAAAAACTGAAAGGAGGAAAGACAGGTAGACAGATGTGATTGACGTAATGAAGAAGTGTAAGATGATATAAGACAGAATTGGGTAAAATACCTAATGTTACTATATTTAACCCTCAGCACACATTCACAAGAGGAGATATAGTAGTTGTCCTGTCTGTTTGTCCGTCATATGCTCTGATTTTTTAGATTACTGACAATTAACTGCTGATTTAGGTATGAACTTATTAAAACCTTACTTTTTCGAATTTCGGGATGAATTTTTAGAAGAAATGCAGCTGTCAGCTCCACATAGGTACTAACTGTTTAGACAACACCCCCTAATGTCACATCGCAATCATGTATTTGTTTTGTTGAAGATAATTTTAAACATTTACAAGTACCCAACCACACTATGGTGCTTGTTTTACTAATCAGAATGAAGCACAAAAAGTGCAAACCCTCAGCACTAATAAACACTAGCTAGCTATTACAAAATCATTTCTCAGACTGAAAGAATAATTAACTAGGGCTTTCCTAATCAGGTATCAATATAGCTCAAGCAATGAAAATGGTAGATATAAATGATGTCTTCATAAAAGAAGAAGCTAAACATCCAAGAGACACTCACCAGTGCATAGTTTCAATGCAAAACTCCAATTCCAGTACTCAGTTAACTCATCAGCATGTAAATCAAAGCTACTACGGGCAACAACGAATTATTTTCTCACTGGTAATTATTAGTAATAGGTGCTTTATGCATTCTTCAGTGACAGTGGATGAAACAAATATGGACATACCATTTCTTGATATACGACTATAGATATAAAGCTACATAGTGTAACAGTCACACCCCCATTCCATCTTGCTAATCATGGTCTCGCTCAACCATGTGTGTGTGTGTGCGTTGCTTACCGACACATCCTCTGGTAAACAAGTGATACCCTACAGCGCACATGTCACACTTGTCTCCCGACACCCTCGACCGACACTGACACGTCCCATTATTGCACGTTGGACTAGTCGACCCCACAGCACTGCAACCACAGTTAGACCTGCAATACATGTATGTATGTATGTATGTACGTATGTACGTATGTGATATACGAGTTACAAGATAAAGTAGCACTGCAGAATGTGTATAGCATACATAATAATAGTAGTAGTAATAATAATAATAGTAATAATAATAGTAATAATAATAGTAATAATAATAACAATAATAATAGCAACAACAACAACATAAAGGGTACTCCTTCTCTGTATTAGCCTACTTATCTGGCCAATTAAAAAAAGGGGGGGGGGCGGAAAAGAGATAAAAATAATAATATTCCTACATAACCCGCCCTGGTTATCCTCTTTCAACTTCATCTAGTACAAATACTCTATAGCTACTCTGATAATTCACTTCACCAACCACAACACAAACATTAATTGACACCTTCACATATGATCGATTTAGCCTGCCATGAATTGGTATGATTAGCCACAAGACAAGGATTGGATGTGCACGCCTAGGTCTTCCAGACTATAAACATGAGACACTGTGTATCTGCACTGGGTGGCTTGCTGCCTCCCACATCTGCCTGTGGCCTGGAGAGCAGCTCCTGTGGCTAGCCAGACATCTGCCAAGTCTTGGAGAGCTGCATTCTTGTTGGCACACTTCACATACATTTGCACCACAAGACAGAGTTAGCTTATTCCTGGTAGCACCCTTTACCAGATCATGATTGCCTGCATGGCTGGTATCAAGTGTGCAAGATGAATGCCAGAGTCATGAAAGCTGAGTGGAAGATGGAAGTAATAGGGGGATGGGGTTAATTAATCAGGTAAATAATCATCTACTCTCAAGTCAATTGCTCAAACCAAAAAACAACTACAACAACAACAAAAAACAGGATCAATTTATAATTGTTGAAATTGGTCTGGTAAAATGCACATCGAATAAACTGTACACTCAAATGCATTAAAGCCAGTCCTCACCTGCATCTTTGAGCTGTGAAGTTAAAGAATCCGGGTGCACACTGGTCACACAGGGGTCCAGTCACTCCAGGGAGACAGACGCACTGGGAGTCGCTGCACGACACCGTACCTGAGCTACTGCAGTCCACGCAGCCTCCTACAGAAACAAGGCAGGAGGAGGAGTAAGCAAGTTGCAATTCTATATCTTGTATGAACAGCTGGTGGCTGCACGTACGTAGCTAACTACTACATTCCTCTTAACCCCAGTCTTGTGGGTGGCAATTGAACAGTTACGCTATTACTACTACGTCTTACCCTGTGAATGGGACGCTAGGGCCACAGAGCTCAGCAGAAACAGGATCACTGTCTCGCTCCCCAACCGAATATTAGCCATCACTCAGCAAACTACGAACTGCTGACTCAGGAGTTTGCTGAGTGCGGCGGCGGCACAAATTTTCCCACAAGTTCCATTCTATTGCGGTCAGTTTCCGTTCAAGAAATAAAACAAAGTAAAAACCCTTGCTACATAAAAATTATTTTTCAAGTAGAATGTGCTTATAGGCATCTTTTAAAATATTTCCAATTACTATACCTCACCAAACCTCTTCATCAGTATTACTAGCACACAAAATGATTACTCTTTAGTATCCATAACGAGAAGAAATAAAAGTTATGACATAAAGATTTGATTATTGCAGATATTTTTATTAAACCCTAATCGTTCATATCTCCCGCCTCATCGCCTGAAGCATCATCGTCCCCAGCAACCTCCTCATTCGCTAACTGTAGCTCCTCCATCTTCTTCCTCAGCTCTTCATCCTCCACATCCGTTACCACTGTGGGCTGCACGCAAACACATGTATGTACATCAATTAATTGATTAGCAATTACCATATCAATAAACAAAAACAACAAAAATCACACTTGACCCAAACTACAGTCCCTGGATAATATTTAGTCTCATGCCTACGGGAAAAGCTTAATTATTCAGTCATTCTCGGCTGAAATAATTATAACAATAGCAAATTTTCTTGTTCTAACAGCCAATATTGTTAATTAAAACTTAACCCGACATTTCGAATTCTTGACTAAGTTTTAATTAACAATATTGGCTGTTAGAACGAGAAAATTTGCTATTTAGCTTAATTATTTTTCTATCTTTCTCCCACAGCTCACCTCCATCTTAATGTTGAAGTTTCCCTCGCTCTCCTCGATGCTCTCGCGTATCACCTGTATGGCAGTATTGAGCTTGGCCACACCCTCTGTGCGGTCCAGCGTGGTCGTCGTCATGACGTACTGGGGAGGGGCAATAAGGTTGATTTTGATGGGCATGTCTTCGGTAGATTGCTTCATGCCGGCCTTCAGAGCTGCCTTCACTGCGTCTATGCCCTCATAGCCATAACACGCGACTTCAATATCTGTGAAGAGATTGTAATAAATCAATAGTTCATATATGACCAGTTTTTGGGGAAAAATCTGCATAAACTAGGCACATAATGTTTTCATTTTTTTTTTTTTGTACCAGTAGGTTGTACGGGGCCTCAGTATCTGAAAGCTGTAGTCCAAGCCATCTTCGCCTTATACACTACAACCATTCATTATTTGTGTTGAATTTATTATTGCTGATTTCTAGAAAATGTCGCATAATGGAGTTGCTAAGACTATTATGTGTCTACTCGATACTATTATCAAATCTGGTTGCTGGCAGATTGAAAGAAGTGAACTGAGCTTCATTTATGCCTCTCCAAGAAACTGTGCTACAGTTATATGATGAGAATCGCATGAGTACGCGGACTATCAAAACAAGTAAGTGATCCCGTTAGATACAGCTATTCTTCCCGTGGTAAATGAATAGCCCACCTCGAGTCAAGTGTTCCTAGCCTCCTAGTGCATGTTCAGGGGTCCTCTGAGCTTACTACAGCACTATAAGCTAGAACTAACAGTTATTAGCCATTTCTACCATAATTTTTTTTTTTTTTTGAAAAAAAAAAAAAAAAAAAATCGAACTGAATTTTTTTTTTATTCTTCGTGTTTAGGGTGCCCAGTAATTGCAAGCAGCTGAACCATTAACAGAATAATAAGAATTGTATCCTATACATCAACCATTTCAGTTCTCAGCAATACCTCATCAGTTCTTGGCAATACCTTACAGTTCTTGGCAACCACCCTCAGTTCGTGGAATGTTAAAGAAATGTAACTATTTCTTCTTAAATTCACACATTTAACCAGACATCGCCTGGTTTTACTGCAAAAGTCATTTTACCTCTAATGTAGCAAAATTAGTGACAAAATTTACAGCTACCACCACACCCACCTACCCACTGACACACCTGCTCTGATTTTGACTGGGTGTGGTGTGAGCCTGTGCTTGATGTTGGTAATCAACACTTGCTTCTCCTCCTCAGAAGTGAACTGACAGTCAGACAGTATGTTATCATCTCTACAGAACACACAATACATACATGCACCAGGAGAAAAACAACTACAAATAAATCAGGTTCATGCATATTGTAAATAGTACAACTGGTGATGTGCTTGAGCACAAATGGTGAGCGAGCCTAAAACTACACTATTGTTAAATGATTGATTTCAACTTCTAACACTAGGTACTAAAAAAGTCCAGTTCTTAAATACGTGCAACGGTAAAGGGGATCCAATGCCATAGTAATCACTCCCCGCGAGTGTTTGAATTATAAAAAAATAAAAAATAAAAAAAGCAACAAAAAAAACGAGTCACTTTATTTAAATGTTTTCTTTGTGATATTCATTAGCTAAGTAGTAGTTGTAACACACAATACTTTCACACTTAACTGAACACGCTTACACAAGGCTTACCTTCATGGTTAGTCTAGTGGACAATGAATTTTCAAGTAAATACAGTTGCGTAGGGCTTATAATTATGAACTTACCACCACCACTAACTCAAATAGAAAAAGAACTCTGGTAAGTTTTTTAATTTTACCTGCACCCGTAAAAGAATTCAAAGCAGTAAGCAATTCAATTTCTAGAATGATACGGGTAACGATCGATAACCAGAGAATTCTGTTTAGTGAAGTTTGGGATGGGGTCGAACACCAAGCTAACACAATAATACGATAGGGTCAAAGTACAAATGACATATATACATCCAAACATTATTATTATATAAACATCCCATATTTTCAAATTGTGTTACCCCTGTAAGTGTCTCCCTCGCTTCACTTGCTTGCCAATCAATATCATACGTGAACCCGCTAGGCTTGTTTAATTGAAAGACACTTTCTTAAATTAGAGCATACATAAATAGAGTTTAAAAAACAAACATCTTAATTAGAGTAATAAATACAAGCATGTACAAATAATATCAAGCAGCTGAAAAGCATTAATTATTGTTCTTCTCCTCCAAGACTTCGAAATGTACGGAATGAGCCTCTAGCATAACTACTGAATAAGTTCAAACACTTAAAAAAATGTATTAAACAACATTTTGACCAACTACGTATTTACTGCAATACACTCAAATGGGATAAAAAGAGAAGTAACAACGTCCGGGCATCTCAGCCGTCTAAATTTGAACTTCCAATGTTACTCCTGCACTGAAAAGATCAGTGAACACAAACAAAACAACTGCCATTTTTCACCTGCACTTCAGAACATATTTCCAGTTCATACAGTAGTCTCAGAAAATCTGGCAATGAATGAGATACAGTCAGAGATAACCTTACTAGAAACACGAGATATTACTAGACAAACAAAAAAATAGTGCTATGTAGCCGCAAATATCTTAAATGTGATAATAGCACAGTTTTCTCGTTCCAACAACCAATATTGTCAATTTAAAACTTACCCCGAGGTTTCAGCTTTTTGCCGAAGTCCTCTTCAGGCAAGAAGTCGAAAATCAGGTTAAGTTTTAATTAGCAATATTGGCTGTTGGAACGAGATTATTATAATTATTTCAGCCGAGAATGACTGAATCTTAAACGTGGTAATATTCTAAATCTAGGGCCACTTACGTCACAGCTTTTTTGAAGAGGTCATACGAGCTACCAGTGATGCCCGTGGCTTCCTCCAACTTCCACGCTGTCCTCTCGTACAAGTCTTCCAGCTGCTCGTCCTCATACTCGAGTTTGGAAGCAACGTTACGCAGGATACTGTTTACCTAATGGGCATAAAACAAATACGGCAAAAAGAAACAACAAATAATAAATGCTCATTATATACCTACTACATGTTGCAATCTACTTTCTATGGAAACTTTCGAGATATCACACAAATGAGGTCACTAAAGCTACTACACAACACATCCTCTGGGCTCAGGCAGACGTCACATGAAGATGTACCACCTTCAAACGATTCTCTAATGCAATGCTGAAGTGCTTTAGATTAGTGCAGGGCTAAGCTATTTAATACCGACTATTTCAGAAAAATTAAATATATGTATGATTTTCTGTTAAATTAATACTTTTTTTCTCCTTATTTGTCTGTTTTTGCATGCAGTTTACTAGTTACAATACATCCTTACTGTTTTGGCCTTGGAGTATTTTTCTTCACATCGCTGTATTTCCTCCGGAGAAACACGCCTCTTTGACAAATCAATATAACCTGGGTTACAGAAACGAAAGAAAATCACAAAATGAATGACATGAAAAATAAACATTATTAAAAGTTTATATCAATTGTGCTTCACCGAGGGAAAAAATTAAGGAGGAAAATAATTAAGGAACACACGAGGTACAGCCTCCACTGCTTCTCCATTATTATTTATCCTTTTCATACAATTACTAAGGTCTCAACAGATTCAGATAAAAGAGGTCAACATACAGGCTGTCAGTAATCACGTTTGATGAAAGGCCTACATAGGGTTTTCACAACACAAACAGGTCACAAAGCCACAAGCAACACGTAAGAGTTCCCCCATTGCACCGTGATACAACCGACATGTAATTATTAGTATACAATTTTATGTATGGAACCTTGTCATTACCCCATTTCATTTATTATGTAAATTAATTTCCAATATGCTATATAGCCTGAAGTTGTTTATAAACCTGCTCTATTCCTTACCTTAGCATATTATCTACAAACAAGGGAATGGTTAGAATTCATCAACACAACAAAGTGAAAATTAAATTGGTTGTTTGAGATGACAATGCTATCTATGTCACTCAATTGGCTGCATATCAACATGCACAGGTCAGCGAAAGCCAGGTGGGTGGTGTGCAACAAATAGAATCAAATATACGCTCTGACTTTCAAATTCGACGCTTACCTTTAGTTTCGTCCACTCTAATAACAACTACGCATTCGTTTCTACCAATCCTGACCAGTTTGTTAATAGAACGGATACGCCGTCTAGACAGTTCGCTCAACATTATCATGCCTTCGATATTGTTGTATTCTAAAAGAGTGACGTAGGCGCCCATTTCTGCTATGGAGCGGACATTCACCATCACTACATCTTCCTGCTTGGGGTAGCGATGCTTATAAAATCTACAGGAAACAGACATCTCGTTCAGGAGAAGATATACTTAGAGGGAACAGCTGACGTGTTCAACGACCATTACCTAATATTGCAGCACATTCACACAGAATTAGGTAAGCATCAATACGATGAAAAACACCGAGCTGACTGTATAAACTATAGTTTCGCGTATGAAACTTCTTTACCACTCGTTGAAATGAGTAGGCACCTGAAATGTGTACATAAGAATTTCATGTGGGGTGGAGTCAACACTGAAATACTTTGATATTACGTCATTTCTTTATTATTATTTTATTATTTATTTATTTTATTATTATTATTATTATTATTATTATTATTATTATTATTATTATTATTATGTGATCTATAAAAACTGTTTGGGGCTTAATAGAAGATAGTGAGCAAGTTGCCAGGTAAACGCATAAATATTTTCGGAAAGATATTTCATTAGCTAGCTAAATTGACTTCACAAGTTCTGCAACTAGAAGCAATTTAGTGATCAGCTTATCAATGAGCTATCTACCAGTTTAAATTTACTTGTGAACTTGGATGAACTGCATTTGACAGTTGTGTGTATGATTATACTAATCGTATAAATCTGATTTAGTAGGAGATATCACAGTGTGTGTGTTTTACTTAACAATATTAATTCAAGCTATGAGGTATTGTTAACAAAAATACCAGTCCTTAAGTTAACAGGAAAAGTAACAAACACTATTCGTATAATTTTGGCATACTGTATGTGGGCTGGCATTGTATGGAGAGACACAAGAGATCAAAGTGACATTACTTCATACAATGCTACATATTAGTCCAGAAAAGTTGAGATGTCGATGTGAAAGTGAAAGGTCTAGAGAATAAATTGACAAGCATAATAACTATGAGTATGCTGACACTTGTGGTTCATTGTATGGGTGTTGTGACTAGAGAGGTGAGGCTAGCAATGCAAATGAAGAAAAAGAAGTAGTATGGGTAGTCAGAAAAATTGGTGTGTAATGTTGCTGATTTATTTTTTGGATTAGAGTAAAAAGTTACTTCTTCAAAAAATATTTCCACTGAAGCTATTCTGGTATCCATGTTTATAAAAGGTCCTGGAACTAAAGAAACAGCTAGAAAAAGTTTTATTTAACTTAAGAAAAGTTGTTATATCTCTCAAACTAGCTCATGCAGCATACAAAAACCATTGTATATGAATGTACAATGTTCAACTTGAAAATGTTTGATTTATTTGCTGAATGTGAGAAGACTCGTTCATGACAGATCCTGAAAAGACAAGCTGCTGCAATTTGAGCTAGATAGATCCATTAGTGATGATCTGACATTACTATGATAGTTCCAGCCAGGTGTGATAACAACAACATTCACAATAGGTCCATTAAAGACAAGATGACATAGTTCTGGGACAGGTGGTGCTGATGATGTATATGACAAGTCATTGAAATGAGCATAAGGTGTTTAGAATATGTTCCAGAATTGCTAATCACACAATATTTAGGAAAAGTTCAGTATTTGTAATTAAGTTGACAGTGTTCAGGAGAAGTTCAGTATTAATTAGGCTAAAAATTTTAAATTGTTTTCTGCCTAAATTCCTTTCTCTAATGCACTGTTTTACCAAATTAGGTGCAATTTGTACTGTAGGTTTTTTTGTTTTTTTCCATACAGTAGAATCTATTTCTGAACTGATAAAGAAATTATTATGAGTATAGGAAACATTACTGATATGGCATACTAACAGGAACAAAACTGAAGGATATATATAATACCCTTGCTTAAATTAATCTTTCAGCATTGATTAATGAATTAAATATGATTTATTAATAGCAAATTTTCATTGTTTTAACAGCCAATATTATGTTAGTTAAAACTTAACCCGACAATTCGACTTCTTGCCGCAGTCCTCTTCAGTGATTAAAACGTTGAGTTAAATTTAATTAATATAATATTGGCTGTTAAAACGATGAAAATTTGCTATTTTTATAAACAGTGTGCATGTCAAGTGATGCCATCAGGTCTTGGAGTGAGCTGGGGAGGCATGACTGGGTGATGACAGTGTAGCTAGAAGATGAAATGTAGTCCGTGCTGTTCTGACATCAGCAGCAGAAGTGCTAGGAATGACTCAGCACCAACCAGATTGGTTCCAGGAGTCCCTTAGACCAATTAAAAAACCTATTCAATAGTAGGAATGAAGTTGACACCTAGTGGTTAGGTTCAGGGCAGCAGGCTGACCTAACCAAGTTCAAAATGGTTCGGGGAGAGGCTAGAAAATCAGTGAGGAGTGCTCAGAATACATGGTTCCTGCAGAAGGCTGAGCAAGTGAAGAGAGAATGGTTTGGAGGAAAAAAGTTTGGATGTGTATCTGAGACATGCAGCAAGGCAGGAGAGGCCTGCTTCCTTCTAGCGTGGTCACCATTCATGACAGCAATGGCATACCATGTGTGAGCACCAGTGCCCAATATACATACACACTGGAGGTAACACTTCACAAAGGTACTCACTCAATGTGATGACTGTATGATGAAATGTGTTATAGCTGGTAAGGCAGTGCGAGGAAGATAATAATCTGGCAGGCGCACCCAGTGTGATTGAGGTGATAAAGGCATGCCGAGAAACTACTGCAGCTGGGAGTTGTGGGATCCTTCCTGAGATGATAAAAGTGGGTCAGAAACACAGATGATTCCTGAAAATACTGAAAGAGCTTCTGAGCATGGTTTAGCAAGTGAGGCGAGTACCTCAGGACTAGGTAAATGCCATCCTTGTTACAATCCCAAAGAAAGGTAACCTGCATTATGTGTGACAATTGGAGGGGAATAGCACTATTGGATGTGGTGGGCATAGAGTTGCCAGGGTTGTGCAGAGTAGGCTGCAGGTGGTGGCTGAGAAAGTGTGTTGCCAGAGTTACAGTGTAGTTTCAGGCTCACAGTTGCACTGATATGATTTTTGTAGTCAAATAGCTAGCTAAGAAAGCTATAGAACATCACTCGACACAATACATCGTATTTGTAGACCTCAGTAAGGCTCACGGTTCAGTCCCACAAGAGGCAATGTGGACGGTGAGAGGACTAAGGATGTTGATGCTATTATTTTTAATGTACAAGGGTCAGAGAATCTATAAAGTGAATACAAGAAATGTAATTTTATTAATTTTAGCTTGTGTGAAATTAGTAATGTTTCAAATTTACAGCTAAATACAACAGTTCATCACAAACATACTAATGAGGTATAAGCATCAGATAATTATATTATACTCTTTGTGCAATCATTAAAAATGAAATTTCAGAATAGGATTCATAAACCTCATATTGAATAACTTGAAGTCCTGCGAAAGCAAATGCTTCTTTGTATTCTTCCACACTAAGTGCTAACGGCGTAAAAAATTCTATTTCACCAACAAAATAAGAATCGTAATCATCTGTGGAAAGAATGAAATGACCTCCTTGTTTCAGTAAAGCGGCTATCTTCTTCAAGCCTTCACTGAATTGCTCTTTGGTTGAGCATATACTGTCGAGTACTCCATTGCAATTTATAATATCATAGGGCCCGGAATATTCCTTGCCCACGATATTCTCTGAAGCCAAGTCACAGTGAATCACAGCCTGAATTTTTTCTCGAAGTGTTGACTCCCGTTCCTTGACCTCTGTCTCGCTCCCAGATTTTCCTTCCCTTAGTAAATGGTGTTTTATTACTGGTCCCCAGTCATAAGCTTCACGATCTTCCCGAAGCCATTTTTTCATTTCGTCTCTGTTCTGTTCGTTAAAATCGGAGAAAATGATTTTAGAGGCTTTCTTTGCAGCTGGAATCATGTCTAGTAGAGAAGCACCGCCAGAAAACTCAAGTATTAGAAGAGAGTCATCTTGAAATGAGTTGTAGAATTGAATTAAATATTTTATTTCATCTTCAAGCAAGGAGACGTCACACATTTCAGATTTGAGGTAGGCAATGGCATCGAAATTGTTTTTGTATTTCTGCTGGTCTCTATACTCCATTGTACTCATTTTCACAGCAACCAAGTTTAAAATAAATTTGTGGCAGATAAATTTTAAACTTGAGCAGACACCGCAAACGTGTAGTCCGCTCTGTGTCTTTATATACACATAGGCGGCGCGGCGTGCCCGACTAAGCGCGCGATAAAGCGTGTTGTACGCAGACTACGCCTGACTTTGCCGACCCGATCCTCATTGATTGGGTTAAAAAGAGGCCTGACTCTTATTAACTTTCCTTAGCAAGGTATCAATAGAGTTCAAGTGATAACTGTAATAAAAGGAGAGAGGGGAATGAGAACTGATTTTTGGCACAAAGAAGAGTGGGAGAGGGGAACTGATTTTTGGCACAAAGTTTATGGTCCCCATCAATATTGGCACTTATGTGTAACCCCCTTTACACCTCCCACCCAAGAAGTCTCAAATCGTCATTTTGAGATAAGTTGATACCTGAATCAATGTTAATTGTCAGTAATCTCCAAAATCAGGGCATGACAGACAGACAGACAGACTGACAGAGGAGAGACAGACTGAAGTAGCTATTTTGCATTATTGATCAATCAGGTCACTAACTCTCAGCTTGCATGCTGGAAAGGTTATGGAGTTATCCTGTCTGTCTGTCTGTTTTTCTATCTGTCACAGATTGTACTCGACAAGCTCTTACTGATTAGTAATGATGATGTCTAAAAATAATAATAACAATAATATATTAGCTAATAATAAAAATAATTATATAATAATAATAATAATAGTAATAATTATAATAGTAATAGTAGTAGTATTAGTAATAATAACACCAACAAAATTAGTAACAATGGTTATCATATAGCTAGGACTTTTTTTTAATAACACATTAACTACTATACAGGTCACAGGTACAGTTGTATGACAGCTAGAAATCTAAAATTTCATAAATTTTATTGACTATGTTTTAATACATTATTATCAATGTATATGTGGTTTTGAGTTTACGGAACCACAACCATAAAAAGTGGAGTTTTTTCTTTTCAGCCAAAAAAGAATAAATTCAAATCAGTTCCTGAAATTATCAAGAATCCAGGAATACCAAGGAGGGTAAGTCACCTTCATAGCCACTATATTGTTATTAATTATACAGCTAGTGTATCTATCTACAGGTATGGAAAAATTCGTGACACATACAAAGATGACTGGGACAATGAAGATGAAGACCTTTTGGCTGAAATGTTGTCCAATCTCAACTTCTTCTCTACAGAGAAAAGACCTTCAGCATCCTCCAAGGGAGAGGTTTGTTTTATTATGTGTAGCTATACATACATTTATGCTTCAGTTTAGCATAATTATTATTTCATGCATTGTGTTTATTCTCAGTTTTCAGGTGGTTGCAACTTAGAGGACATGGAAAGTGTCAAGGTATATATCATTTATGCTTACAATTTAACCATAAAATAAACATGGTATTTTGTGAGTGTAGCCTGGAGGAGCTAAGATAGCCCTGGTTCAAGAAGATAAAATGGTGAGATAAAACAAGCAAATAAAGAATATTCAATATGTTGTATTAATTTTAGGTGTCCCCCTCAATGGTGCATTCTGCCTCAGAATATTTATTCTTGCCCCCTCAGGATAGTTATCCCGAGGAAGCATTCCAGGAATGTTATGCAATGAAGCATGAGGAGGAGCTACGTGTTCAGGATGAAATGCCAGTCATAAGGTCAGAGAAAACTGGCAGACTTGATATGAGTGAAGCTATTCCATTATTTCTCGGAGACAACGTTGATCAGTGTACTGAGTACACACTTGGACAGTATACGAGGGAAATGGAAGTCACAAGAGAAGAGAAGAAATTAAGAGAAGTAAAGGATGGAGTAGAGTTGACGGACATTAAGGCAGAAAATAGTACAATGTATTTGAGGGATGTAAGGGAAGACAAAAATGAGAGGGAAGAGAAGGAAGAGAGGAAAGAGAAGGATGATAGGGAAGACAAGGATGATAGGGAAGAGAAGAAGGAAGAGAAAGATGAGAGGGAAGAGAAGGATGAGAGGGAAGAGAAGACATGCAGGTAATGAAAGCTGTGAGGAAAGAGGATTTCAATACAGCGAAAAACGTTATGGGAAAAGAGGACATAAGGAAAGAGAGGAACGCAAAGAAATTTGAACAAAGAAGAGAAAATATTGAAAACAGAAGTTTGGTGGGAGATGCCATGTGGACAAGAACCAATTCAAGCGAAGGACAAAAACTTGCTCATGCCAAGGAAGCGAATTTGAAAGAACCAAAGACAGAGAAAACGAGCGAGATGGAGGAATCACCCAAGATCGAAGCCGTTATTGTTAAAGGATTGATTATAACTTCTAACACTCAAGCTACTAAAATGAAGTCGAGTTTTTAAATTACGTATATACGGTAAAGGGATTCAATGCCATAGTAACCGGTTTGAATTGAAAAAGAAGCAACAAAATCAAGTCACGTAATTTAAACTTTTTCTTTGTGATATTCTTAGTAGTAGTTGTAACGCACAATACTTTCACACAACTGAACATACCTAAGCAAGACTTACCTTCTGGTTAGTCTAGTGGACAATGGATTTTCAAGTAAATATCGTTGCGTAGGGCTTATGCGAGGAGCGAATACTTCTCAGTTAAAATTTCGCCCACTACAATTATCTAAGAATACAACACAATATAGGCATATGATAAAATCATGGGTCAGGAAGCCAGTTACCTTTACTACCTCAATGACTGTCATATATGATTGTTACCCTTTTTTGTTTTGTTTGTTTGTGTGTTTTGGGTGTTGTAGGCTAGTTTGAAAACTGCATTGAGTCGATCGCTTGCTGATATTAATTTGAAATATTAGTACATATTATTCCAGGTAAGAGTCTGATATCTTATGCTTCCATTTTTTGACTAAAGCTATGAATTGTCACTACAGCATTTAGTAAGGCATTAGGGTACAATATACTTGTAATTAGATTGGGGGCATATATCCCTTATTTCCTTCCTTATACCAGTGACTGAGTCTTAGGAATTTAGGGTCTTGTGGCTATATGCTTTTTGGTGGGTCTACCACATTTCCAAGCTTTTGGTGAGTCTACCGACATTTCCAAGCTTTTTGGTGGTCTACAACATTTCCAAGCTTTTTGGTGGGTCTACAACATTTCCAAGCTTTTTGGTGGGTCTACAACATTTTGAAGCTTTTTGGTGGGTCTACAACATTACCAAGCTTTTTGGTGGGTCTATAACATTTCCAAACTTTTTGTTGGTGGGTCCACAACATTTCCAAGCTTTTTGGTGGGTCTATAACATTTTTAAGCTGTTTCGGGGACCCACATTCTACCTTTGCTGCATCAAACAACAACAACAGCAGTGCATGCTGGGAATGAGTGGCTGCCAGTCAACAACACAGAATAAGATAATAGAAACAGAAAGTACTCAACTGAGAACTTCTACACTCAGTATGTTTTCCAGCAAACTGTGAATGGTCTTCTGACAATCTTGTTTCTAAACTAAGTATTCAAAGTACCTATCCCAACTGCATATGTATAGAAAAACAATAATCTCAATCTATTAATATTTTGTTATACAATTCTATTTCTGCAAATGTTTTCATAGGGTCAATTATGTACAAAAGAAACCTGAAAGTGCTTTTAGTTTAATCTTAAAGATGTTCAAAAGCAAAGGAGCTGTTTTGGTGCTCGTATGGAGCTTCTGTGGATTCTCGGTCTTACATTTTCTCTTCGACACTCACTTCAGCCACAACAACATTCAATGGCATATTGGAAAAGTAACAATAACTCGTCTTCAAATAGTTCCGCCATGTTTTATGGTATACTCTCTATTTGGATGGATTGCAGACATGAAGTTTGGAAGATACAAGGTCATCAAATGGAGCTTCATAATGCTGATGGTGTTTTCTGTCATATTCTGCATTATTTCAGTCTTTCAAAAAAATTTTAGTTCAAATGTGATAAACAAAATCCTGCTCGTTTGGCATGTACCTATGACCCTAGCCTTGGGTGGTATTCTTGCCAACGCAGTCCAGTTGGGCACAGACCAACTGCATGATGCTTCTTCCGAAGAAATTGTGTCATTCATAGGATGGTGGGCATGGGTGTGGATGCTAAGCGGCGTCACAAGCTCCTTTGGCCAATCTTGCTTCTGCAAATATCCAGCACTGACCAACTTATTCTTGCCATCTGCTGCTGCTTTAGCTGTGTGTTTAGATTTTGTGTTTCATTCATGGCTCAAAGAAGAATCTCCACCAACTCGTAATGTACTCTCTCTGATTTACCAAGTCCTTAGTTATGCCATGAAACACAAATATCCCACAAGAATCTCCTCATATGATTGGGACAAGAGACTCTCTGCCAGACTAGATGTCGGACAGACCAAATATGGTGGACCATTCACTACTGAAGAAGTAGAAGATGTTAAAACATTTTTCCGCATTACTATAATAATCCTTGCAGGCGTGGGCTTTTTTGGATTATATTTTCCCCTACTTAATTTTTTCCCAAATTATATAGACAAACTCAGTCTTAGCAGGAATGCTACTTCAGTAGACTGTAACCAGAGCATTGAATGCTTTAGAAAGACTACCGTTGCATTTAGTGGTGATATTGCTATTGTCATTCTGTATCCTTTGCTTGAATTTACAATCTTTCCAATTTTTCGAAGATATTTTGTCATGTCTATGTTAAGAAGAAGCTTTATTGGAATGTTTCTTGCCCTTGTGAGTGTAATTGCTACAGTATTGATAGTGTTTGTTGCTGAACAGAAGAGTTCCATCATACGCCAGGGTGCGTGCTCCTGGGACGCTGACCACAAACTCACTATCAGTTATTACTGGATGGCTATCCCTAACTTCTTAGTCAGTGCTGTACAAATGTTCGTATTAACTTCAAGTACAGAATTTATATCGGCACAGTCTCCTTATTCATTGAAAGGTTTCATATTTGGCATGCTTTATGGCTTTATTGGTGTATCTGCCACAGTGGGATATTGCATTTCTTTGGTCTTGAAACTGATCACTGAAAAATGGCCATACAAACCCTATGGTTGCACATTTTGGTACTTGGTTCTGACTTTACTGGTCTTTCTTGTTTTGTTTGTAGTTGCTGGTATATCTTTCAGGTGCTACAAGAGGAGACAGCGAGAGGACCAGCACATGAGCAATTATTCATAAAATTCTCAAAACAATATCAGATGATTTTTTTTGTTTGTTTGTTTATTTTTTGTTGTTGTTGTTCCATTAAATTAATTAAATAGCCATAAGGTGAATTAATAATTAATTAAATAGCCATATGGTGAATTACTGCATGATCCTTCATGTTTATTATGAAAATCACTGTATACAATACATTGATAATATAGTGAGTGTTTAAAATACAATAAATAAAATAGTACATAAAGAATACAATTATAGAGTAAGGGAATTAACATTTCTGGTGAACATAAATCCATCTGATGGTAATAAAAACAATGTATGAAACAAATGCAGAAAGTGTTAATATGTAAAGTAAAGAAAACTCAAATGAGAATGGTATAAGTAGAAATATCAAGGAATAATCACTCCCAATTACTGTCGTCATAAATGAAATGGCTAAAAATAACATAATAAAACAAAAACTACTGCTTAGTTCGCTGAAATTTTCCTTATAAGGATCTGCTATTATTACTAAAATTATAATTAAGATTAGAACTTGTACTAAGTAAGGAAATAAAGACTTGTTCATACCAATTGAATAAAGTGTTGAAATAAAAATGTGTAGAGCTAATGGAATAGCAGAAAACCATCGACAGTCTATTGTGTTAAGCTCAGTGCCATCTTTGTATCGACCTTGAAGAGAGTCTACAGTTATTCGAATGAAGATCTGCCAGTTACTTGGTAGTATGTTAATACACTTCTGAAAGAATGCAAATGGATAGAGAAACAACATTATTACATGAAGTATTAAAATCACTAGAATTAATACAGCTGGGATAGCATACCATAAATGGGCATTGCTAAAATATTGGAGTGAGGAATCCATGTATAAGACATATTTCTGATTACCACTCTCTAAACTATGAAGTTTCACAGGAACAAGAAGATCAAAGCTGACATTCAACAGTTTGACATGTGAAAGTAATATAAATGTAACAAAAGCATCGATGGTAGACATTTTTATATCCCAGTTTCTGGTAAAAAACTTAGTAGCCAGGAACACAGGTACTTTGCATATAATTTTAATTAGCTTAAAATTGCGACCATAAAGTGACATCATCGTGTGCGTTAATAAGATGAGAACGAAAGGATACAAAGCAATCAAAACATCTAAAGAGATTACAGTCAAAAGTGATAGAGGGAAACAAATGTCCAATTTTAGTAAGCGAAAGAAATCAAGATTCCAAATTCCAAGTATGGTTCCAAATAATTTTATCATTACATTGATTGGGGATTTATTAAAGTGTATGTTAGAGACTGACATTCGAAGAAGTAGCGGGAAATTCAAAAGTTGACTCAATAGCACAAAGCTTTGTAGCCTAGAAGATGGAATATTGATACGAAATAAGAGAATGAAAATGTAAAATACAGTCAGGGGTACAAATGCTACTAGTGTATATTTTGCTACATTTAGCCAGATCCCAGAGCATGGAGTACAGGACAGGTCGTACGAATATGCTCGTGGATACGTTCCATCCACACATTGGCTACACAATGTTCCTGTTCTATTGAATTTGCTGCACATTCGTCTGTTCAAATCCATTAACTTATTAGGCAAAGATGTATATGCTTTATTTAAATTTGAGTAGTGTCTTTGAGTATAGCAGTTGTAAATGCAGTCACCTTCTTCAGTTTCATTGGTGTAACTGTTATAAGTCAAGCAGTGGCATTGGAGGATTCCTCCTTTGTCTCCATTTTCACTGCATAAAACTATGTAGTCCAAATCATAGCAGTGGCAAGTATTATTATTGTCAGAATATGACCATGGTGGGCATTGAGGCCATTTGCTGCCAGGAAATTGACTTGCATTACCAGAAAGTCCACTAACTTCAACTAGCAGAGAAAAAACAATTAGTATAGCCAACATGGGTAAAGTAATTTGTAACAACAACTAAAGAAATCTGAAATTTTCGTGCATTCATTTGCAAAGTAAATTGTTTCCCTAAATACATCTGCTTGAGCCTTGATAATTACCTTTATATCTGTCACACTTTTGTTTAGTTCATGATTTTTGTTGCCAACAAGATTAACCAGAATAGTTACACATTGAAACTTACTTGGAGATAAAACACTAGGGTGAGATAATCATAGCATCAGTAGCTATAGGTAGAGGGATCGTAAACAAGAAAAGTAAAGCATGTAACTCTAGAGATGTTGATCCCTTGATTTTGAATCTCCCCTTTTGTAAGAGCAATTCAACTTCAGGCTAATCAAATTATTGTAGCAGCTAGATTGCTGCTACAAAAGTTACCATAGCTATCCAGTTGCTACAGATTTGAATTCTGTCATTAGCTGAAGCTTCAATGCATGCTTATAGTGTACCAGAGGGCTTTGTCTACGTTTTTTTTTTCAGCCAAAAAGGTAAAGCAGAAACTGAGAAGTTACGTACAAGATTGATTCTTCTTTAATTTTGAAACTATTAATGTAGTTTAGAAAAATATGGAGACAGCCTTATAACTAAAAAAAAAACAGGACACAGTTCAAATGAAAAATCAAAATAAATTGTTACTTCTCAGCATTTCAGTGAAGTGTGTGAGTCTGTGTACTTGCCGAAAAGCTCATATGCTAAATTGTGTTAAAGTTATAAGTATGCTTAATGAAGTGTCTGATATGGGAACATTTTGCATGTCATAACAGAAAGAAGTGAAAAATGAGCAAACATTTGAACTTTATGACAACCTGAATTATCTTATAAACCACCTAAATTTGAGCAATTTGATATTAATGTATTCACATAAAAATTTCATATAGAATAAATTTGGTTTACTATCAATAATACTGGACATAGATATAGAATGTAAAAAAATTCTTTGAAGCCAGCCAAATTCATGGCTGCCATTTAGATTTCGCTGTTCCCACACAGTCTCCAAAGTACTACTTGGGCAAATCGAGCAGTATTTGGATGGTCTGGGACTACTTGGGAATGCAAATTTGCAAAAATACCTTTCATGCTATCAAAATTACTAAGTTCATATCATTTTGAAGACTAAAAGCAGCAAATCAAATAATATTTGTGATATAAATTTTTTTTTTTATATTTAAAACAAAATGCTCAATGTTTCATCACTGGCACTCTCCAGATCTGAATACAACACAATAATTTGGTCAAGAAAAGTAAATCAAGCATACTTTATATCCTATGACAAGGCCATGAGTGATCTAATCCCTACTAAATGAGTTAACCAGCTAAGAATTACTAACAAGCATCAACTAAGCAATGCTACTGTCAAAAACATTTTCTTACATCAAAACTGTTTTTTTTTTATACCCTTGATCATGTAAAGGAGAAATTTAGCGCACCTATATAAAGTGATTTTTCTGAGTCTTCAAGACTTGTTTGGTGGGTGGACAAATGCATTTATCCATGCCTACTCATTTGGTCAAAGGTAGAGATACTATACAACAAGTGCATTTAATTATGTGCAACTGTTTCTTTAGAATAAAAGCACCTCCCTATTTACTATTCCTCTCTCAATTTCAATTCTAAACAATGTATGATGCCAGGCTGACACCTGAAATATGGAGTACCCATTTGTGTCTAGACTGACCAGCTAATTAATATGTTTTGTTCGTTTTAAGTATGTTTTTAAAAAGTATCATAAAAAGCAAACTTTAACTGTGCATTGTGTACAAAGTAAAATGGTTTCTATTAACCGGAATTCTTGAACATCGAACTAATGTCTTGAACACTTACAATTGCAAACACTTTCATCTTGCTGACCAGTATGTTACTCTATAGCAAGAGCAAGATAAACTGGAATTCTTGAATATCGAAACTTGTAGTAGATAAATCAATAGGGTGAGATAATCACACTATAGTTACATTGTATACATATACATATCTACAGGCATACATCTTGTTATGTACTGAACAGGACCTAATACCTGTTATAAGAAATGCTTTAAAGTAAACAGGATGTGGCTCAAAGGCCATATTTTCCCATATTACCTGTATTCGTAGTTATCACGTTGTGTTTTATGTTCCCCCAGGCAATACAATTGTTCATTGCACAAGAAACTCACAGTATTCGTGCATGAACAGTTCATGATAAATTCATTGGATATCAACAGAACATCACTTGTCGGATTGGCCTCATTTACCCGAGTACCACAGTCATGAGTCTAAGTTTCAAGCCAACAGACTCGTGATAATCTCCTTTATCAAATGAATAATGTATATTTTATATAATTTAGTTTCAGAAAATACAGTGCATAAGAACTACCTAAAAGTATTGTTTTACCTAATGAAGTATTAAGTATTTGGTCAAATCCATTTGTGTGCTTTGCCGTTTATGTTTTCAGTGCTTCTTACCTTACACATATGTACATATGTATATATATGTATATATATATACATATTTACAAGAAATCACTAGGATTTGAGGAATTAATATAACTAACAAATTACTCATGATGGCATTTTTTCCCCTTCAAATTATATACACATACTCTACTACTCTATACCTCTTTATATGTCATAACACATGCACACCCATGATTAGTTATGAATTCTGAGTGGACACTATACTCTTTGAGATGTCATGTCAAAGTTCGAGTAATAATTGACCTAAGAGGCTTGCTAATCTACAGTTGATCTGTTACTACAGCTAATGTGGGGGAGTTCTGTGCAGAAAGTCTCTGGCACAACTCACAAATTTGGCAGAGTATATGCCAACTGTCCTGAAGCTCCCAATTTATCACTTAGCTATCGAATTCCACCCTTTCTATTCATTGTCCCACAAAATTGATGAACTTCATATCTTTATGCATGATCTGCATAAAGACATTATTGAGCTAACCCAATAGTTGTTCGTACCGTATAACTCGAGGAATGTCTCCACTTTTCTGACAACTTGTTTGTACTGTATAACTCGAGGAATGTCTCCACTTTTCTGACAATTTGGTTCAAAGTTCACAAATTAGAGTGTTCACTTTCTCTCTCTACCTTTTTCATGAAATACAATTTAGAGTGAAGTAAAGTTACCTACAGCTTTCAATCAGTTGCCAGTGACCACTTTATTGTCGCCAGGTTTGTAAAATTAGCTAAGTTATTATGATCCCCTCCCCCCCCCCCCCCCCCCTTCCCCCATTATTGTCAGAAGTTCAGAACTATTGCAAAGTGCTACCAACACTTTGGGTAAATAGATAATTTTAAACTATCGTGGTGGTATCATTGCTTCTGTGTAATTGACGTAGCTTTGGTGTAATCTCAGGGTGTGGCTTAGAGCCCCTGAACTACAATTTGAATAGCTGGTAACTCTGGCAGAGTAGGCAAATGGCAGTGCAGTGTTGCACTTAATCAATAAAGATAAGGTAGGTATTGCAGAAATTAAACCTGCTGATTTACTCCTAGATAGATCACCATTCATCACATTTTAAAATCTATGATTCTTGTTCATTAAATAGAAGGTACATATCAGAGTATGAATGGCTGAAGTTACTTTTGTTGGCTGAAAGCTTGAATAACAACATAAACCAGGCAGAGATAAGTTAGTCCTGTGCATGAATGATTAAACATTTGTCACGATTTAGCTATATATTAAATGTATTATGAAATAGCTAGTTGGTTGGGAAATTTTTATTTTATAATGACAATAACAATGCAACGTGTGAGATTTTTAGCTCTTTACAAACTGCTTACTATTTGTTATAGCTGCTACAATTTCAATTCTCTCTCTAATTTGGCTTGGAAGAAATTGCCAGTTTTGTTTAAATTGAACAATAATTATTTTGCTTAGTGTATAAATATGCATACTGTTGATATGCTCTAAATTTTTGTAACAAAATGTAGGTAAAGCAAATACATTAAATAGTTATAAGAATTGCTTCCAATGGTAGAATAAAGGAATTAACATTTCTTGTGAATCAAAATACACGTAATAGTTATAATAATCACAATATGCAATATAAATGTAAAATTTATTAAATTATTAATTATATAAAATGCAAAAGATGGAAATAGCACAAACAATCCATTACTATAATACTCGTGCATGAAAATGCTAAAAATAACATAAGTTAAGGATAGTCTACTGAAAGTTTCTTTATAAGATCTAGTTACTAGCTACTACTGTTAAAACTATAATTAAGATGAGAGTTTGCACTAAGAGAGTTTTCATATTATTTGAAGAAAGAGCTAAAATGAGAAAATGTAAAGCAAAAGGAATAGCAGAGAACCTTCTGTAGTCTTTGGTGGCAAGCTCAGAGCCATCTTTATATCTACTTTGTAGAGAGTCTACAGTTTCAAACGACGATTTGCCAAGGGCAAAAACTTGAATTTCCTGTAGTCACGTATTTAGGACATTTCATGCTTTCACCACCTTTCCTGTACAGGATAGGGATAAATGTCCTATAGTGCAGGGCATTTAGCCCTATCCTCTACAGGAAAGGTGGTGAAAGCATGAAATGTCACAAATACGTGACTACAGGAAATTCAAGGTTTTGCCCCCACTTCTGACAGAAAGCAAAAGGATACATATCCAAAATTATTAGTTACAGGGAATATTAATATTTCTTCCCTTGAACAAAATAATATATAAGCCAATAAAAAAAGCAGAATTATAAGAGAGGTGCCATGTCTGCAATGAACCACACCATCTGCCAACAGCTCACAAGTACATATTTTGAGTAAAAAGAAGGGAACATTTTTTATTATGAATTATTTGAAAAAGATATCTCAGTTCTGATGGGCGTACTTGGTGCACAGTGTGGTCATAAGTGGAATGAGAAATTGGCACAATGCCTTGAATTACCAAAAGCCTTTCTGTGTACCCACTGTGTACAGTTCCGCGGTTGCAGATATGTAACGGGAGGCCGTCGCGGAGTGATGCAGGAATGCCAACTTGCTAGTTCTTTTCCAGGAGAGAATGACTGCCGACTTAGATACGACTAGTTTTCTGAGAAAGTTTACTGTAGTGTCATTGGAGACACTTACTGGAAGAGAAAATGCTGCAGTAGCTTACCGAGGTAAAGTACGTATATGATATTTCAGCATTCATAGATAAACATCCTGGAGGAGCAAGGCAGTTATTACTAACAGCAGGCAGGGATATCACCACCATATTTGAAGTTTATCATGACAAAAATACGAGGTAGCTTAATTTCCAGCAAGTGCAAGCTAATAGGTACATTGGAAGACTCCCCTGTAGAAATAAACACTGTTGAAGACGATAAATTATTTTTTGACATTAGAAAAAAGAGCCAGAGATTATTTCAAGGCAAACAACATTGACCCAAAAATTCACATACCATACTTCTGTGCCAGCTATTTTGTCATTAGGGGAATAATTTACTTTACAAATGAATGCACGAAAATTTCAGATTTCTTTAGTTGTTGTTACAAAATTACTTTAGAAATACCCATGTTGGCTATACTAATTGTTTTTTCTCTGCTAGTTGAAGTTAGTGGACATTCCGGTAATGCAAGTCAATTTCCTGGCAGCAAATGGCCTCAATGCCCACCATGGTCATATTCTGGAAATAATAATACTTGCCACTGCTATGATTTGGACTACATAGTTTTATGCAGTGAAAATGGAGACAAAGGAGGAATCCTCCAATGCCACTGCTTGACTTATAACAGTTACACCAACGAAACTGAAGAAGGTGACTGCATTTACAACTGCTATACTCAAAGACACTACTCAAATTATAAAGCATATACATCTTTGCCTAATAAGTTAATGGATTTGAACAGACGAATGTGCAGCAAATTCAATAGAACAGGGACATGGTGCAGCCAGTGTGTGGATGGAACGTATCCACGAGCATATTCGTACGACCTGTCTTGTACTCCATGCTCTGGGATCTGGCTAAATGTAGCAAAATATATACTAGTACCCCTGACTCTATTTTACATTATCATTCTCCTATTTCGTATCAATATTCCATCTTCTAGGCTACAAAGTTTTGTGCTATTGAGTCAACTTTTGAATTTCCCGCTACTTCTTCGAATATCAGTCTCTAACATACACTTTAATAAATCCCCAATCAATGTAATAATAAAATTATTTGGAACCATACTTGGAATTTGGAATCTTGATTTCTTTCGCTTACTAAAATTGGACATTTGTTTCCCTCTATCACTTTTGACTGTAATCTCTTTAGATGTTTTGATTGCTCTGTATCCTTTCGTTCTCATCTTATTAACGCACACGATGATGTCACTTTATGGTCGCAATTTTAAGCTAATTAAAATTATATGCAAAGTACCTGTGTTCCTGGCTACTAAGTTTTTTACCAGAAACTGGGATATAAAAATGTCTACCGTCGATGCCTTTGTTACATTTATATTACTTTCACATGTCAAACTGTTGAATGTCAGCTTTGATCTTCTTGTTCCTGTGAAACTTCATAGTTTAGAGAGTGGTAATCAGAAATATGTTTTATACATGGATTCTTCACTCCAATATTTTAGCAATGCCCATTTATGGTATGCTATCCCAGCTGTATTAATTCTAGTGATTTTAATACTTCATGTAATAATGTTGTTTCTCTATCCATTTGCATTCTTTCAGAAGTGTATTAACATACTACCAAGTAACTGACAGATCTTCATTCGAATAACTGTAGACTCTCTTCAAGGTCGATACAAAGATGGCACTGAGCTTAACACAATAGACTGTCGATGGTTTTCTGCTATTCCATTAGCTCTACACATTTTTATTTCAACACTTTATTCAATTGGTATGAACACGTCTTTATTTCCTTACTTAGTACAAGTTCTAATCTTAATTATAATTTTGGTAATAATAGCAGATCCTTATAAGGAAAATTTCAGCGAACTAAGCAGTAGTTTTTGTTTTAATATGTTATTTTTAGCCATTTCATTTATGACAGTAATTGGGAGTGATTATTCCTTGATATTTCTACTTATACCATTCTCATTTGAGTTTTCTTTACTTTACATATTAACACTTTCTGCATTTGTTTCATACATTGTTTTTATTACCATCAGATGGATTTATGTTCACCAGAAATGTTAATTCCCTTACTCTATAATTGTACTCTTTAGGTACTATTTTAATCATTGTATTTTAAACTCTCACTATTATCAATGTATTGTATACAGTGATCCTCATAATAAACATGAAGGCTCAGTAATTCACCTTATGGCTATTTAATTAAGTTTTATTTTAATTAAAAACCGGCTTGTGAACTACAGAACTAAAGACTGACTGATGGGGTGAGCCAACTGGCCAGAGAAAACCAGTCGACACACCCACATCCTGGATTAGCACGATACGGGAGAAATATCTCTGAAAGCCTGGCTGATTTTGATTGGTTCAATTATTATGTAGGGTAACCATAATGGTGGAGTGCATGAAGTTTGAAAAAGTGTAAATGAAATAATTAGGTAAAACACGAGATTAACAATCAATCAAATAAACATATCAGTCTTACTGCAAAAACGGGTATGGTTCATTCTGGCCTGGCTTGTGTGGCTGGAGATGAAATATCAGTGGTCTCCACTACAAGTTGTATAGCCTTCGTGCCAATTTCCGTGACACCCAGTGCATATGTGAGCTCCACACTGACTGCACACAAATCTTGTACCATCTTCAGAAATGGCATATACCATTCCACAGTCTGGTGTCAAGCAGTTGTGATACTTATTTGGGTGAGTAGACACAAACTCTTTAAGTGCAGCTGACTTCAAATCACGCAGCTTGATAACCTTGCTTTTGAATAGATTTTCAAAGTCCTTCCAGACAAAGCATTCCTCACATTGATCGGCTGCACACTTAATAGGAAAAGTTATAGAATTGGGAGCCAGCTGCATCTCAACACACTCCCTGCAATAAACATGACCACAAACTTCAAGCCGGTAAAATGTCTTGTTGGAGTCATGTGTCTCAAAGCACACACAACACTCATTATCTTCATGAGACCCTGATGTAGAAACTGAAGACTGATTTTGAGCAGAAAATTTGCTGCCTTCATATTTACTCAACAATTGCTTAAAGTTTAGATGTTCACTTTCAGTGCTGAAGATCGTTAGAACGTGCAACTTGGAATCAAGTTTTACAGCCTGAATTCCTTTCACTTCATTTGTGAGCTTTTCAAAGTTAGCACCGTAAGTCTGAACAAGATGTTTCATCAAGCCAGGCTTGTATTCTTTTAAATGAATCTCAAAGCAGTGAATATCCCCTGCAAGATTCGCTGTGAAGTGGTCCTGAATTTTTTGTTCAGCCAATGCTTTGTTTTCAACTGATCCGTATATTTCAATGAAGTCATCATGCATATTGAAGACATTAAGTTTCATAAAAGTTGATGTTTCATTTTGTACTTCTTGTATGATTCGATCAAAAGCAATTGTTGAAATATACTTGCAAATTTTTTCATCATGGAATGTAACAACAGTGGGCTCTGTAATTTTATTCACCATTTCTTTGGCCTGTGTAAATTCATCGATACTCTTAGCTGAAACTTTAATGAAACAATTTCCCCACTTATCCTTCTGGTCAAAGTTTATCACCCCGCCTTTGAATGTACTAGCAACCGTTTTCAAGGATGACTCAATTGCCAAAAAAAATTTGGACCGATATCTTACTGAGGAAGTTAACGACATATCAGTTCGATACAGTGGATAGTGCTGGTTGAGCATCTTTTTGACTTGAAGACATTCTCTTGAGGTGTCAAAATTAAGCTTGGCTCGGTATGTGGTATTTTTTGATGCGGGTGCTATAAAGCTACACTCAAAACTTGTGCGAGGAACATATTCAGCCACAGCATCTTCCAAGGCTTGCTTCTGCTTCAAACTGGTAGCAGGATCTTCTTGGAATGGTGCTTGATATTGGAAATGTATATCAACATGACCTAGCATTGGCCAGTATGACAAAAACTTGGACTTCAAAAAATCTTCACTTAATTCTGGAGTAATTCTCATAACTTTGATGGACTTCTTCTGCCTGTCATGCTGAAACTTAATAGAAGAAGAGGACTCCTCCAAAAAATATCGAGTACCAAACTGGGGGCTTACATAAGAATAATACTCATCTTCGGATACATTAATATAAGCGAAATTTTTTCTTTCTCTTCGTGGCCATGTTACAGTTAAGCATGCTGGTTGCTTGCCTTTGGCATATTGAGGACGTACAAGTGCATTTGGGTCTTCAAACTTGTGAGTCAGAGCTGCAGTGGCATGGGCAGAATCCTTGAATGTCACAAAGAGCTTCACTTTACCATTTGGAGAAGTGGCTTCTCTGATTTCGCAATCTCCAATCTTTTTCTTCAATTCATCCATCACCCTAAATTTTAAAAGGTTGTTTAAATTTAGTACTGCTACTGATCGAAACTCATTGGACATGAGAAGGGATTGAATTCTTCCACCTGTACCAAGCACAACTTTTACATCGTCATTGGAGTCAACAATTCCATCTTCTTTCAATTGTGATCTCAACTCAGCTCTTATTGTGCTGACGAAGCTCTCGACTGATTTTCGTATTTTCTCATGGTAACTCTCTTGAGCGTAAACTTTAAAATCACCCCTCTCTCGACCTCTTGGATATTCAAACAGAGGATGGACCTCAAATTCTCTGAATTCTTGAATAACTACCCTTGTATTTGGACTATATTTTCCCTTCAAACGAAACATAATTGTAGGCCCAATTGTATTAAAAGATAAGTGTGAAACTTGATAGAATTGAAACAATGACAACTCCGAAGGGTGGCATGGGAGCAGGCCGCTGGACACAGCCTCTTCTATCCACTCATTCGGTACCGGCAGCACTTGCAGAAGAAAGTGTTGGCTAGTCTTCTGCGTTTTCTCGAACACTACATATTTGGGGAGATTGAGACTCAGATTTCGAAGGGATGATCCGTAATGCAAAATGAGCTGCTCTTCCGGCAAATGAGAACACCAATAACCAACTCGGTCATGACCCATGTGTACGCTCAGATTGGGTAAGTAAGAGTCAAAGAAAAGGCGAGGCAAAATTTTTACTGCATTATCAAGGGAAGAGATCTGCCTTGGAAGATCCACACCACATTGTTGTTTCAAAATCAAAATAATTTCTTGTACCATATGCTCCACCATTTTCATGCTTTTTCCGTTGACAAAGTTTTCAGCGCACCACTTACTTCTGTCATTTTTCTCCTGAATCAACCATTGATAATATGTGTTCAAGTGAGTCATTTGATCACCTGCTTCCATGCAAAGCTGCAAGCGGAAGAGCAACAGAAAGTGTTTGAAGTCATCCCAGGAAAAAGGAAAGTTGTGTTTTCTACCAATGTTGCTGAGACATCTGTCACCATTCCAGGCATAAAATACGTGATTGACTCCGGTCTAGCCAAAGAAATGTGCTATGATCCTCAGAGAAACATGAATACTCTAGAAATAAGACCAATCAGCAAAAGTTCGGCAAATCAACGCAAGGGTAGAGCTGGGAGAACCAGCTATGGCGAATGTTATCGCCTGTATTCAGAAGAGGTTTACGGTAGCATGAGGGATGATTCAGTCCCAGAAATTCTTAGAATAACTCTTGCATTTGCCGTTATAAAACTTTACGAATTTGGCATTGAAGATATTCACTCCTTTGAGTTCGTGGATGCTCCGGATAAAAAGGCTCTCAATGATGCTGTTGAAAATCTTAAATTTCTTGGTGCAATAAAAGAGGGAAAGCTTACTGAGTTGGGAAGAAAAATGGCTCTTTTACCTTTGGAGCCAAATCTATCCAAAGTTCTAATTGATTCTATAGATAAAGGAGTGGGAACAGAAGGTGCAGCTGCTGTAGCTATCTCCACTCTCAGTGGTCGCGTGTTTTTTCGGCCTAGTAAAGAAGAACTCATGTCTCAGAGTGACCATAAAAAGTTGCCTTTTTGCATGGAAGCAGGTGATCAAATGACTCACTTGAACACATATTATCAATGGTTGATTCAGGAGAAAAATGACAGAAGTAAGTGGTGCGCTGAAAACTTTGTCAACGGAAAAAGCATGAAAATGGTGGAGCATATGGTACAAGAAATTATTTTGATTTTGAAACAACAATGTGGTGTGGATCTTCCAAGGCAGATCTCTTCCCTTGATAATGCAGTAAAAATTTGACATGAAGTTTGGAAGATACAAGGTCATCAAATGGAGCTTCATAATGCTGATGGTGTTTTCTGTCATATTCTGCATTATTTCAGTCTTTCAAAAAAAATTTTAGTTCAAATGTGATAAACAAAATCCTGCTCGTTTGGCATGTACCTATGACCCTAGCCTTGGGTGGTATTCTTGCCAATGCAGTCCAGTTGGGCACAGACCAACTGCATGATGCTTCTTCTGAAGAAATTGTGTCATTCATAGGATGGTGGGCATGGGTGTGGATGCTAAGCGGCGTCACAAGCTCCTTTGGCCAATCTTGCTTCTGCAAATATCCAGCACTGACCAACTTATTCTTGCCATCTGCTGCTGCTTTAGCTGTGTGTTTAGATTTTGTGTTTCATTCATGGCTCAAAGAAGAATCTCCACCAACTCGTAATGTACTCTCTCTGATTTACCAAGTCCTTAGTTATGCCATGAAACACAAATATCCCACAAGAATCTCCTCATATGATTGGGACAAGAGACTCTCTGCCAGACTAGATGTCGGACAGACCAAATATGGCGGACCATTCACTACTGAAGAAGTAGAAGATGTTAAAACATTTTTCCGCATTACTATAATAATCCTTGCAGGCGTGGGCTTTTTTGGATTATATTTTCCCCTACTTAATTTTTTCCCAAATTATATAGACAAACTCAGTCTTAGCAGGAATGCTACTTCAGTAGACTGTAACCAGAGCATTGAATGCTTTAGAAAGACTACCGTTGCATTTAGTGGTGATATTGCTATTGTCATTCTGTATCCTTTGCTTGAATTTACAATCTTTCCAATTTTTCGAAGATATTTTGTCATGTCTATGTTAAGAAGAAGCTTTATTGGAATGTTTCTTGCCCTTGTGAGTGTAATTGCTACAGTATTGATAGTGTTTGTTGCTGAACAGAAGAGTTCCATCATACGCCAGGGTGCGTGCTCCTGGGACACTGACCACAAACTCACTATCAGTTATTACTGGATGGCTATCCCTAACTTCTTAGTCAGTGCTGTACAAATGTTCGTATTAACTTCAAGTACAGAATTTATATCGGCACAGTCTCCTTATTCATTGAAAGGTTTCATATTTGGCATGCTTTATGGCTTTATGGGTGTATCTGCCACAGTGGGATATTGCATTTCTTTGGTCTTGAAACTGATCACTGAAAAATGGCCATACAAACCCTATGGTTGCACATTTTGGTACTTGGTTCTGACTTTACTGGTCTTTCTTGTTTTGTTTGTAGTTGCTGGTATATCTTTCAGGTGCTACAAGAGGAGACAGCGAGAGGACCAGCACATGAGCAATTATTCATAAAATTCTCAAAACAATATCAGATGATTTTTTTGTTTGTTTGTTTATTTTTTGTTGTTGTTGTTCCATTAAATTAATTAAATAGCCATAAGGTGAATTAATAGTTAATTAAATAGCCATAAGGTGAATTACTGCATGATCCTTCATGTTTATTATGAGGATCACTGTATACAATACATTGATAATATAGTGAGTGTTTAAAATACAATAAATAAAATAGTACATAAAGAATACAATTATAGAGTAAGGGAATTAACATTTCTGGTGAACATAAATCCATCTGATGGTAATAAAAACAATGTATGAAACAAATGCAGAAAGTGTTAATATGTAAAGTAAAGAAAACTCAAATGAGAATGGTATAAGTAGAAATATCAAGGAATAATCACTCCCAATTACTGTCGTCATAAATGAAATGGCTAAAAATAACATAATAAAACAAAAACTACTGCTTAGTTCGCTGAAATTTTCCTTATAAGGATCTGCTATTATTACTAAAATTATAATTAAGATTAGAACTTGTACTAAGTAAGGAAATAAAGACTTGTTCATACCAATTGAATACAGTGTTGAAATCAAAATGTGTAGAGCTAATGGAATAGCAGAAAACCATCGACAGTCTATTGTGTTAAGCTCAGTGCCATCTTTGTATCGACCTTGAAGAGAGTCTACAGTTATTCGAATGAAGATCTGCCAGTTACTTGGTAGTATGTTAATACACTTCTGAAAGAATGCAAATGGATAGAGAAACAACATTATTACATGAAGTATTAAAATCACTAGAATTAATACAGCTGGGATAGCATACCATAAATGGGCATTGCTAAAATATTGGAGTGAGGAATCCATGTATAAAACATATTTCTGATTACCACTCTCTAAACTATGAAGTTTCACAGGAACAAGAAGATCAAAGCTGACATTCAACAGTTTGACATGTGAAAGTAATATAAATGTAACAAAGGCATCGACGGTAGACATTTTTATATCCCAGTTTCTGGTAAATAACTTAGTAGCCAGGAACACAGGTACTTTGCATATAATTTTAATTAGCTTAAAATTGCGACCATAAAGTAACATCATCGTGTACGTTAATAAGATGAGAACGAAAGGATACAAAGCAATCAAAACATCTAAAGAGATTACAGTCAAAAGTGATAGAGGGAAACAAATGTCCAATTTTAGTAAGCGAAAGAAATCAAGATTCCAAATTCCAAGTATGGTTCCAAATAATTTTATCATTACATTGATTGGGGATTTATTAAAGTGTATGTTAAAGACTGATATTCGAAGAAGTAGCGGGAAATTCAAAAGTTGACTCAATAGCACAAAGCTTTGTAGCCTAGAAGATGGAATATTGATACGAAATAGGAGAATGATAATGTAAAATACAGTCAGGGGTACAAATGCTACTAGTATATATTTTGCTACATTTAGCCAGATCCCAGAGCATGGAGTACAAGACAGGTCGTACGAATATGCTCGTGGATACGTTCCATCCACACACTGGCTGCACAATGTCCCTGTTCTATTGAATTTGCTGCACATTCGTCTGTTCAAATCCATTAACTTATTAGGCAAAGATGTATATGCTTTATTTAAATTTGAGTAGTGTCTTTGAGTATAGCAGTTGTAAATGCAGTCACCTTCTTCAGTTTCATTGGTGTAACTGTTATAAGTCAAGCAGTGGCATTGGAGGATTCCTCCTTTGTCTCCATTTTCACTGCATAAAACTATGTAGTCCAAATCATAGCAGTGGCAAGTATTATTATTGTCAGAATATGACCATGGTGGGCATTGAGGCCATTTGCTGCCAGGAAATTGACTTGCATTACCAGAAAGTCCACTAACTTCAACTAGCAGAGAAAAAACAATTAGTATAGCCAACATGGGTAAAGTAATTGTAACAACAACTAAAGAAATCTGAAATTTTCGTGCATTCATTTGCAAAGTAAATTGTTTCCCTAAATACATCAGCTTGAGCCTTGATAATTACTTTTATATCTGTCACACTTTTGTTTAGTTCATGATTTTTGTTGCCAACAAGATTAACCAGAATAGTTACACATTGAAACTTACTTGGAGATAAAACACTAGGGTGAGATAATCATAGCATCAGTAGCTATAGGTAGAGGGATCGTAAACAAGAAAATAAAGCATGTAACTCCAGAAATGTTGATCCCTTGATTTTGAATCTCCCCTTTTGTAAGAGCAATTCAACTTCAGGCTAATCAAATTATTGTAGCAGCTAGATTGCTGCTACAAAAGTTACCATAGCTATCCAGTTGCTACAGATTTGAATTCTGTCATTAGCTGAAGCTTCAATGCATGCTTATAGTGTACCAGAGGGCTTTGTCTACGTTTTTTTTTTCAGCCAAAAAGGTAAAGCAGAAACTGAGAAGTTACGTACAAGATTGATTCTTGTTTAATTTTGAAACTATTAATGTAGTTTAGAAAAATATGGAGACAGCCTTATAAATAAAAAAAAAACAAGACACAGTTCAAATAAATCAAAATAAATTGTTACTTCTCAGCATTTCAGTGAAGTGTGTGAGTCTGTGTACTTGCCGAATAGCTCATATGCTAAAAATTGTGTTAAAGTTATAAGTATGCTTAATGAAGTGTCCGACATGGGAACATTTTGCATGTCATAACAGAACAGAAAGAAGTGAAAAATGAGCAAACATTTGAACTTTATGACAACCCGAATTATCTTCTAAATTTGAGCAATTTGATATTAATGTATTCACATAAAAATTTCATATAGAATAAATTTGGTTTACTATCAATAATGCTGGACATAGCTATAGCATGTAAAAAATTCTTTGAAGCCAGCCAAATTCATGGCTGCCATTTAGATTTCGCTGTTCCCCCACAGTCTCCAAAGTACTACTTGGGCAAATCGAGCAGTATTTGGATGGTCTAGGACTACTTGGGAATGCAAATTTGCAAAAATACCTTTCATGCTATCAAAATTACTAAGTTCATATCATTTTGAAGACTAAAAGCAGCAAATCAAATAATATTTGTGATAAAAAAAATTTTTTTTATATTTAAAACAAAATGCTCAATGTTTCATCACTGGCACTCTCCAGATCTGAATACAACACAATAATTTGGTCAAGAAAAGTAAATCAAGCATACTTTATATCCTATGACAAGGCCATGAGTGATCTAATCCCTACTAAATGAGTTAACCAGCTAAGAATTACTAACAAGCATCAGCTAAGCAATGCTACTGTCAAAAACATTTTCTTACATCAAAACTGTTTTTTTTTATACCCTTGATCATGTAAAGGAGAAATTTAGCGCACCTATATAAAGTGATTTTTCTGAGTCCTCAAGACTTGTTTGGTGGGTGGACAAATACATTTATCCATGCCTACTCATTTGGTCAAAGTTAGAGATACTATAAAACAAGTGCATTTAATTATGTGCAACTATTTCTTTAGAATAAAAGCACCTCCCTATTTACTATTCCCCTCTCAATTTCAATTCTAAGCAATGTATGATGCCAGGCTGACACCTGAAATATGGAGTACCCATTTGTGTCTAGACTGACCAGCTAATTAATATGTTTTGTTCGTTTTAAGTATGTTTTTAAAAAGTATCATAAAAAGCAAACTTTAACTGTGCATTGTGTACAAAGTAAAATTGTTTCTATTAACCGGAATTCTTGAACATCGAATTAATGTCTTGAACACTTGCAATTGCAAACACTTTCATCTTGCTGACCAATATGTTATTCTATAGCAAGAGCAAGATAAACTGGAATTCTTGAATATCGAAACTTGTAGTAGATAAATCAATAGGGTGAGATAATCACAATATAGTTACTATGTATACATATACATATCTACAGGCATACATCTTTGTTATGTACTGAACAGGACCTAATACCTGTTATAAGAAATGCTTTAAAGTAAACAGGATGTGGCTCAAAGGCCATATTTTCCCATATTACCAGTATTCGTAGTTATCACGTTGTGTTTTATGATCCCCCAGGCAATACAATTGTTCATTGCACAAGAAACTCACAGTATTCGTGCATGAACAGTTCATAATAAATTCATTGGACATCAACAGAACATCACTTGTCAGATTGGCCTCATTTACCCGAGTACCACAGTCATGAGTCTAAGTTTCAAGCCAACAGACTCGTGATAATCTCCTTTATCAAATGAATAATGTATATTTTATATAATTTAGTTTCAGAAATTACAGTGCATAAGAACTACCTAAAAATATTGTTATACCTAATGAAGTATTAAGTATTTGGTCAAATCCATTTGTGTGCTTTGCCGTTTATGTTTTCAGTGCTTCTTACCTTACACATATATGTACATATGTATATATATGTATATATATACATATTTACAAGAAATCACTAGGATTTGAGGAATTAATATAACTAACAAATTACTCATGATGGCATTTTTTTCCCCTTCAAATTATATACACATACTCTACTACTCTATACCTCTTTATATGTCATAACACATGCACACACATGATCAGTTATGAATTCTGAGTGGACACTATACTCTTTGAGATGTCATGTCAAAGTTCGAGTAATAATTGACCTAAGAGGCTTGCTAATCCCTCTACAGTTGATCTGTTACTACAGCTAATGTGGGGGAGTTCTGTGCAGAAAGTCTCTGGCACAACTCACAAATTTGGCAGAGTATATGCCAACTGTCCTGAAGCTCCCAATTTATCACTTAGCTATCAAGTTCCACCCTTTCTATTCATTGTCCCACGAAATTGATGAACTTCATAATATCTTTATGCATGATCTGCATAAAGACATTATTGAGCTAACCCAATAGATGTTCGTACCGTATAACTCGAGGAATGTCTCCACTTTTCTGACAACTTGGTTCATACAATTTAGAGTGAAGTAAAGTTACCTACAGCTTTCAATCAGTTGCCAGTGACCACTTTATTGTCGCCAGGTTTGTAAAATTAGCTAAGTTATTATGATTTCCCCCCCCCCCCCCCTTCCCCCATTATTATCAGAAGTTCAGAACTATTGCAAAGTGCTACCAACACTCACTTTGGTAAATAGATAATTTTAAACTATCATGGTATCATTGCTTCTGTGTAATTGACGTAGCTTTGGTGTAATCTCAGGGTGTGGCTTAGAGCCCCTGAACTACAATTTGAATAGCTGGTAACTCTGGCAGAGTAGGCAAATGGCAGTGCAGTGTTGCACTTAATCAATAAAGATAAGGTAGGTATTGCAGAAATTAAACCTGCTGATTTACTCCTAGATAGATCACCATTCATCACATTTTAAAATCTATGATTCTTGTTCATTAAATAGAAGGTACATATCAGAGTATGAATGGCTAAAGTTACTTTTGTTGGCTGAAAGCTTGAATAACAAAATACGCCAGGCAGAGATAAGTTAGTCCTGTGCATGAATGATTAAACATTTGTCACGATTTAGCTATATATATTAAATGTATTATGAAATAGCTAGTTGGTTGGGACATTTTTATTTTATAATGACGACAATAACAATGCAACGTGTGAGATTTTTAGCTCTTTACAAACTGCTTACTATTTGTTATAGCTGCTACAATTTCAATTCTCTCTCTAATTTGGCTTGGAAGAAATTGCCAGTTTTGTTTAAATTGAACAATAATTATGAACTGCCCGTTCAAAATGTATTTGGAAAAATCGAGTGAAATAGCACTGGACAAAGTGAAATGTCACGGTAGCTTAAGTAAGAGTAAGTGCACTATACATAGTAGTCACACTGTAAATGATCTTTAGCTTACTGTAGTCTCGTGCAGTTTTATAAAGCTGGCCTACTATTAGCGTGTGATAGCATGGGTAACCGTGCTATTCTAGATTAATAGCACGAACAACGCGAGCGCTACTGATTCTTAATAGAACAGATTACCCGTGCTATCACTCGCAGTAGGCCAGTGTGTTTTTTTTTTTATCATTTGCAGTGTAGCTACACTAGATAGTGCACTTACTATCTGTATATTTGAGGTTTAACTTTCTCAGACACTTCCGACGGCTCCCTTTCTAATCTGTTGAAAAAAATCCGTTGCTTGTGCTATTAATATCGAATCGCACGCACTTTATAAATAGATGTAACGTAGCAAGCTTTCATGCCGATATGAGAGCGAAATTTGTATCCAAGGAGCTGAATGTTTATTAGGTTACTTGGACTCAGACTAGGCCAGAAAACAGCAGATAATTCAAGCTCAGGTTCAGCACGATTGAACAGATGACTATATTCCAGAAGTTATATGTGGGGTGTGGCTAAAATATTTACTTCCGGTCACTCTAGAGGGGGGTTCGACCGAACCCCTCGAACCCCCCCTGGCTACGGGGTATGAACTGGGAGTCACGATTTGAGCCATTTCAGCTGGACCCACTCGCCTCTGGTGTGGATATACATTTGCTGTATCTTTTGAGAACTGCCAATGTCCCCATTAATCCTCCTTCACTGGAAGAAGTTTCCATTTTCGTCTGCATCGAAGTCATGCACGTTTCTATCGATGGGTTTTGCCCGGGTTCTACATCTCATTGCTGCAGCTTCCTGCTCAACCTTCTGTCGGAGTTAATCATGGGTTCATGGATAGTGCACATTACTCTGGTCAATCACGTCAACTTACAGCTGTCACCTTTTCTATGAAATATAAAAGTGGTTTTCATGAGAGTAAATTGGCTTGTGATACATAGCGCCCCCCCTGCCCCACCCCCACATTAAAGCACCTTCCATCACTCCTGTATAGGGCATGTAAGTATCATGAAGATTATACTATTATCCTGGATTTGTCTCATCCATATAATCAAATGAATATGATAAATAAAAAAGAATAGCAGCTTGAAACATTTGAACAAAAACACATTTAATAATTAGATATCTGTAGTCATTTTTAACTTTATCACTAATCCTTGGTTCACTGGCTAACTTTCCGCCGATTTTCATCTCCTCCATTTGCCTCAGATATTCTACATGGGCTTTCCAAATCTCCCTAAAAGTATCATAGTAATAGTACTTTACTCCAAATTCATCCAAAGTCTCCTTCAATATGGGGACTAGTAGTCTGAGGTTGAAAGACAGGACCCAGGGAAACATGTGGTGAAGAACTTGAAGGTTCAAACCCTCCAGTGACAAAATTCCAAAGTACTGAATTGATGGCGTAGTTCGCTGTTGTTTGTATTATCATTTTTGACCGAGACAGGGTTGAGTAGGAAGGCGAGTCCTTGGTATACCAGGACAGCTGTAAGTTGACGTGATTGACCAGAGTAATGTGCACTATCCATGAACCCATAATTAACTCCGACAGAAGGTTGAGCAGGAAGCTGCAGCAATGAGATGTAGAACCGGGCAAAACCCATCGATAGTGCATGACTTTGATGCAGACGAAAATAAAAACTTCTTCCAGTGAAGGAGGATTAATGGGGACATTGGCAGTTCTCAAAAGATACAGCAAATGGATATCCACACCAGAGGCGAGTGGGTCCAGCTGAAATGGCTCAAATCGTGACTCCCAGTTCATACCCCGTAGCCAGGGGGGGTTATCTTGGAGCTTCAGCTTGACTGACATGATACAGTATAGAATAGGCATGTAAATGTGCTGGTAAGAGTAGTGAGATAAATAAGACTGGAACAGTGTAATTCGCCACACATCCTTGTCCTTTGTGGCTACATCAGGGTCTAAGAAGTCATGGTTTGGACTAGAGTGATGCCCGACCACGTGCTGGTAGTGCCACATGTAGTGCCGATTCCATGGACACAACTGTACAGAGTTCCCACCATCTTCCACACCAGAGGCGAGTGGGTCCAGCTGAAATGGCTCAAATCGTGACTCCCAGTATGGCACTTATGGCTGCACTAAAGCCTGAGAGAAGGGCCAATGCACAGCACAGTACCATAGACCAGAACTATTGCCGAGAACCACAGCAGCATGGTGCACAGCAGGACAAAAATAGCTGGCACAGAAGTATAGTATGTGAATTTTTGGGTCAATGTTGTTTGCCTTGAAATAATCTCTGGCTCTTTTTTCTAATGTCAATTATTTAATTTAATGAACATGAATCATAGATTTTAAAATGTGATGAATGGTGATCTATCTAGGAGTAAATCAGCAGGTTTAATTTCTGCAATACCTACCTTATCTTTATTGATTAAGTGCAACACTGCACTACCATTTGCCTACTCTGCCAGAGTTACCAGCGATTCAAATTGTAGTTCAGGGGCTCTAAGCCACACCCTGAGATTACACCAAAGCTACGTCAATTACACAGAAGCAATGATACCATGATAGTTTAAAATTATCTATTTACCCAAAGTGCTGGTAGCACTTTGCAATATAGTTCTGAACTTAATGACAATAATGGGGGGAGGGGAGGGGGGGGGAATCACAATAACTTAGCTAATTTTACAAACCTGGCGACAATAAAGTGGTCACTGGCAACTGATTGAAAGCTGTAGGTAACTTTACTTCACTCTAAATTGTATTTCATGAAAAAGGTAGAGAGAGAAAGTGAACATTCTAATTTGTGAACTTTGAACCAAGTTGTCAGAAAAGTGGAGACATTCTTGAGTTATACGGTACGAACAACTATTGGGTTAGCTCAATTATGTCTTTATGCAGATCATGCATAAAGATATTATGAAGTTCATCAATTTCGTGGGACAATGAATAGAAAGGGTGGAACTTGATAGCTAAGTGATAAATTGGGAGCTTCAGGACAGTTGGCATATACTCTGCCAAATTTGTGAGGTGTGCCAGAGACTTTCTACACAGAACTCCCCCACATTAGCTGTAGTAACAGATCAATTGTAGAGGAATTAGCAAGCCTCTTAGGTCAATTATTACTCGAACTTTGACATGACATCTCAAAGAGTATAGTGTCCACTCAGAATTCATAACTGAACATGTGTGTGTGTGTTATGACATAAAAAGAGGTATAGAGTAGCAGTGTATGTGTATATGATTTGAAAAAAAAACAACAACAACAACAATACCATCATGAGTAATTTTTTAGTTATATTAATTCCTCAAATCCTAGTGATTTCTTGTAAATATGTATATATATATATACATATATAATTATACATATGTACATATGTGTAAGGTAAGAAGCACTGAAAACATAAACGGCAAAGCACACAAATGGATTTGACCAAATACTTAAGACTTCATTAGGTAAAACAATATTTTTAGGTAGTTCTTATGCACCGTATTTTCTGAAACTAAATTGTATAAAATATACATTATTCATTTGATAAAGGAGATTATCACGAGTCTGTTGGCTTGGTACTTAGACTCATGACTGTGGTACTCGGGTAAATGAGGCCAATCTGACAAGTGATGTTCTGTTGATATCCAATGAATTTATTATGAACTGTTCATGCACGAATACTGTGAGTTTCTTGTGCAATGAACAATTGTATTACCTGGGGTAAGATCATAAAACACAACGTGATAACTACGAATACTGGTGATATGGGAAAATATGGCCTTTAAGCCACATCCTGTTTACTTTAAAGCATTTCTTATAACAGGTATTAGGTCCTGTTCAGTACATAACAAAGATGTATGCCTGTAGATATGTATATGTATACATAGTAACTATAGTGTGATTATCTCACCCTATTGATTTATCTACTACAAGTTTCGATATTCGAGAATTCCAGTTTATCTTGCTCTGTATATAGAGTAACATATTGGTCAGCAAGATGAAAGTGTTTGCAATTGTAAGTGTTCAAGACATTAATTCGATGTTCAAGAGTTCCGGTTAATAGAAACAATTTTACTTTGTACACAATGCACAGTTAAAGTTTGCTTTTTATGATACTTTTAAAAACATACTTAAACGTAACGTAGTAATTCTTAGCTGGTTAACTCATTTAGTAAGGATTAGATCACCCATGGCTATGTCATAGGATATAAAGTTGCTTGATTTACTTTTCTTGAACAATTTATTGTGTTGTATTAAGATCTGGTGAGTGCCAGTGATGAAACATTGAGCATTTTGTTTTAATGGGAGGTTAGAACGGAGTTTTAACC
>WLWD01001485.1_pt1 | contig 116704 bp, 85 predicted proteins | sample 6712731 | NCBI WGS metagenome assembly WLWD01 (sample SAMN12718690, study PRJNA576275) | sponge metagenome | isolation source: marine sponge | host: Mycale hentscheli | place: New Zealand: South Island, Marlborough, Capsize Point | collected 2014-11-01
ACTCAATTTTTTTGGTTTGAGTGAAGTGCCCCCTTTTCCCATAGACTGTCACATTTATTGCTGCGACTGCTAAAGGAGGGTGGAGAAAACTAGGGTAAATATAACTGCAACACCCTCAGATAATTGTTGCCAAAATTAACTAGCTTAGAAGAGTGGTTTAATCCAGCCTTATTTTTCTCTTTCCTTTCTGACTAAAGCAGTAAGTTCTGTAAGCATGCGCGCTGCTTAATAAAGGGAGTGGGTACGAGTTATGTAATAAAATTGGGTGACCACTAAAGCGTTGGGAGAACAAGAGTGTGCAGAATTGAGGACAGAAACTATTTGAGGGTGGAAAGATGGAATATAGCAATATTGCTACAGCACTAACATAATATAAAACACCATAGTGTTACTATACACAAGCCAGCTAATACAAAATCATCTCAGACCAAAAGAATAATTAATTGGCTATTCTTATCTGGTACCAATATATCTCGAGCAATGAAAACGGTGAATGTAAAAAAAGAAAAGAAAAAAAAAAGGAAAAAAAAAGAAAAGAAAAAAAAGCCAGAGACACTCACCGGCATACATTTTCAACACACAACTCCACTTGCAGCATCTGTTAACTTCACAAAATACTGCAGGCAGCAAGAAATTAATTGCTCATGTGATTACGTGATGATAGGGGGTGCTACCCACAAAGGCTAGTTCCTATGCGGAGCTCATAGCTTCACGTTAAAAACAACAACAAAAAAACAAAAAAAAAAAAACCAGCCCGAAATTCACAGAAGTAGCACAATTATAGGTCTTAAATTCTGAGTAAGTTCATATCTAAATCAACGATTAATTGTCAGTAATCTCCAAAATCAGCTCACAGATAGACAAACACACAGGACGACTATTATAACCCTCTTGCACATGCACACTGAGGGTTAATGAAGTAGCATTGGTAGTGCAGGAAATGAAGTAATTGAAGAAAACAAACAAACCAAAAACCCAATAAAATAGCCACACGTATTCAATCAATTCGGGTTGTTGTTGTTTTTTTTAATAATAGAAATAATAAAAAAAAATCCCTCTGCATAAATGCCATAAATTCTGTTACTGACAACTCACACTAATTCATTCGCATGTGATCCACCACACTGTAAGCGATAATCATATGCGGTGGGGGCAACTGGCCATGACAAGAAGGGGAAAAAACAAACAAACCTCCTTTCTCTCTGCACCTCTATCCACCCAAGCAAAACCAGCAACAGTCACAACAATGGGAAGAGAAATGGAAACATGATCAGACAACATGTGCTCGGTGGCTACTGCTGTGATAGGCCACAATTAGAGGAGATTTAAGTCATGCCAGCACAACAGTGCACAATCAGCACCACACAGAAGCCACATCTGGAGATAGCCATAGCTGATGAGTCTTTCCGCACACCGCTAATATGCAAGACATAATTTATAAAACAGCACTTTTCATCGCTTAAAATATTTCATTATTTGTTTCACAACAGACGGGGGATTTTTTTTGTTGTTGCTTGATGCTTCAAGCTGCCACAAACAAATAAGGCAATTCATAAAATCCTTCAAAGCACTTTTTTAAAGAGAGATTAATATATGAGCGTATTCAATGGTGGAAAAATTGACACTTCTGGAAAAATTGCGAGTACTTACTTTCATACAAATGCATAACAATAAACAACAACACCACAACACCATGTACGTATAATTACTTCTGACTAACACACTGAGGTACAACAATTATGACGATACTAAGACATAAGGAGTGCAAACGATCAGTCAAGACAAGCATCAGGCCATGGCCCCCCTATCCTCCACCATTTACATTCACACACTCACTGCAACATATGTTCCTGGCAGGGTTGAGTAAGTTCCTTCATCATGTTGCCCGTGCAATGCACGCAACTCATGCGTATCAAGTTCTGTGAAAACAAGTGCACCAGCTGATCCAACTACTGATGCTGGAGCATAAACAACATCAAAAGTGCATGTCCCAAAATATATTGTCCTTTAAGTTTACTGAAAATGTTTTGTAGACCGAGCGTATGGTGATCAATAATTGCACACCTATGATTGTATCGGTACAGTTAATATGCTCTTATATTCTGCACTTCCACAAGATGGGGAAAAAAAACGTAATCACTTAGGGCATTAATTAGCTTTTTTGATCAGGACATTGCAGTTTAAATTTAAGACTGTCACCATAGTTCGCAAAAACCTAAATTTAACTAGTTTATCCAGGAAAATAGTCATAACAAATCAGCACTTATAATAATTCTTTTTAAAAGGGATATAATGTAAAATTTTGCTGCATCTTGTTGTTAATAAACTTCTGATGTTCTGAAATTTGAATATGATCATGTAATATTCTAACTTGAAATTAATATATGTAAGAAGACAATAAAATTTAGTCAGTTGCTTTTAATGTGCACTGAATTTCTACTATGAAATTATCAAAATATATGATGATGTTTCAGTTTGAATTACTAATGCCTCAAGAGCTAAAAAGGTTTCCAATGGTATCAAATGAAGACTGTCTAATCAATATCTTATACCTTCAATAGTATAAATCAAACTTGCAATATAAATTAACTGCTTGTTCAACCTCAGTAATTGCACCATTGGTCCTTGTAAGCTCACAAGACAATACTGATGATACCCTAGATAAAACTTTTGATGTAATTTAACTGCTATACTTACATAAATACACAACTTGACCAGAAATACAATGGATAAAGCTAAAATAAGAAGTAAAAAATATTGAAATAAATCTCTAATACCACATACTATTTATATAAATTTTAAGTGTAGATTTCTTAAGCTTAATGACACTAAGAATCACATAAAAATAACAATAACAACATTAATAATCATAATCATCACAATAATCATTATCCTCATAATCATAATAATCATCATCATAAAAATTGCAATAGCACCAGCAAACAAAAACGATTATTATGATTCCTCCACTCCATTCATCACAAACAGCAATCATTCAATGGATGGTTTATAAAAATCAACAGATCCTGGCCAGTATTAACACATGGCTCCAGCCACTCCCTTCGCTGTGTACCTTGCCCGCACATTAACGACAAACATGCAACTCCAGCTTACCCAAGCAGTAAAACCAACACTGCAAGTTCACAACACAACGACAAACCCGTGTTGTTTCTGCTAGGACATGCTCAGTGGTGCCTAAAAAAGTACAAATGACAGGCTACAAAGAGTGTGAAAGGTCAACTTGCTTGTTACAACATTAACTTTTACTGTACAGCTCACTCTGTGCAGATCTTATACAGTGGAAAGTGTTTACTCCAAACATTTAGAAATAAATAAGTTATTAATATCATCATCATCACATTATTATTTACTATTTCTTAATTAAATGCCTATACTTAACCCCTGTCGTGTAAACTAAGTACCAATATAATTGGGGAGCTGTTTTATGAAGTACTCCTTGTAAATGCCACGTAAAAAAAAGGAAGCTGATAAAAGTAAAACACACACTTGCAGAAGCACTAATTAGGATAATTTAGCTCAATGTAACCCAAGCCTCATCGTATGTCAAACAAGAAAAGAAAACCTGGTTAAAAATAAGTTGCACAATCAATTTGTTCATCCAATGACAGATTATATGTTCACTGGTTTTAGCAGATATCATAAATATACACACTGGCTGGTGGCAAGAGAGTGGAACAAAGTTACAATTTGGTTACGAGTGTTTCAAGTCCTATTATGTAAAATAAAAAAAAAAAAATAAAAAAAAAAATAAAATAAAAAAAATAAAAAAAAAGGAACTGGTCTTGCCATACTCCTTCCACTAACAATATATTATACCAATTACATAATATGTAGATATACATGTGCATATATATATTATATATATTGTGTAATGCCTTGTAAACGAACTACCTTCATTACAATAAGTAGCAGCAACAAAGCACACTCATAATCCCAGCAAAGCCTACTTAGTCCACATCACACAAGAGGCTCTCATATTAGGCCCTGGGGCTAATAGCTACTCGGTGAGATAATTCCCTGTAGCAGCCACCACAACCAAATGGCTGTCCAATTTAACTGGAACTGGGACAGTGTAAGTGGGAAGAAGCCACTGAGTGTAGACAGACAGTTAAATTCTTGGGAAGGGATGGGCATAATGGAGTGAAAAAAATAAAATGGATGAAATAATCAATTCAAAGGTAGACGTATATACAGAGTCTAGTCGGCAAAAAGTTCAAGGTACAACGATTATGCACCACACACTGCCACTGATAGTTATTCTTAAGAGATTTGTGTAGAATGAAATTAGTGATTCAGTCATTCTCGGCTGAAATAATTATAATAATGGCTAATTTTTCTCGTTCTAACAGCCAATATTGTTAATTAAAACTCAACCCGGCGTTTCGACTTCTTGTCGACCCCTGAAGAAGACTTCGGCAAGAAGTGGAAACGTCGGGTGAAGTTTTAATTAACAATATTGGCTGTTAGAATGAGAAAAATTTGCTATTATTATAATGTGAGCTTATATCTTCACCAGTAATATACCTAATATAACTCGTTTTGGCTTCTTGGCACCTAACTGCAGATTTATTATCATCCACACAACTCAAATGACCAACAGTTACTATAGCACAGCAGGGATTTTTAGGCAGGCATTTTGCCCCTCTGAAAATGGTTCCCCCCCCCCCCCCCCCCCCCCCCCCCCCCCCTTCCCCAACCCTCCCTGAAAATTATTACGACTTCATGGTGACATTTGCCATTAAGTTTCATGGAAATTATAAGCCCCCGGTGAAACTTCAAAAATGTTGATTTGACCGCCTCTTCTAAAATATACCCTGTACAGCATTGAGCAATAAAACACTTCTGTTAGTTAATACCAACCCAATATGTGCTGAAAGAGGCCCTTCAGTGGTATGCATAACTCCCTAGCTCTGTAGGTAGCCTTATTAGAATTTTGAGATGTGAACAAAGATTGGGTAATAATATTATTAGTACAGAATTTAGGATTTTCACTTCAGCAGAGACAATATGCTGGAGACTTTCTTTATGCTTCCACATATTTATCAGATTTCAACAAAATTGATTTCTAACATGCAGACAGATCCTTGGGAAAAGTTGCACTGTTGCCCAAATTTCAAAAACACTATTGACTTTCACTGAGACTCTTTGATCTGAGTATTACAACAATCAATTGCGCAAGGCTGACACTAATGGAACCACGATGAATGCTTCAATGCCACATGAAAAGATAGCAAAATCAAGGAAATCTTGCCATTTCCTTCATGGCAAGAAATGTGGAGTATGCCACTCCCCCTTCACACATGGCAAACCATGCAACTTCTATTTTTTTGCAGTACCAATATAAAATAGTGGATACCATGTACTAAAATTGAAATTGAACATTATAATGCAACAACAGCCACAAAAAGCAAACTAAACTGCATGAAATGAATGCTTATTCCCGAACTCCTCTCACACATACACATGAAAGTCTAGTTGATCAATTATATTATGTGACACACACAAAACACTGTACTTAAGAAAACTGAAATCTGCCAAGTCAAAATAAGGTCTGCAACTAACGCAAGCCGAGCATAAAACAATTAATGAAGGATTTATCTATTAATGAGGTGTCAGAATCTATTTACAAGGTGTTAGAAGCTGTGGCTATTTTACACCACAAAGTTTGCTGACCGCTAGTATGTCACTGAATAAATGAAAATAAGTAAATAAGCGGTGAGAAAAGGCTGGTCGCTGTTACTACGTCAATGAAGAAGTTAAAGAAAATACACAGAAAGGACAGACAAAAGAGGAGAAGGAAATCTATGAGTTGAAGAGAGGAATAAGAAAAACTGAGATGGCTCGGGAAGAAAGAAAGCAGTAGAGGGAAACCATGGGTAAAATACCTTATGCTACTGCATTCCTAATTTGCAACAGTTAGTCCACACTGTGTGGCAGGGTACTTGCTAGCTAACAAGTAAATACACAATAGTCCACTACTATCGTAGCATAACTAATTGATTCTATTTATTAGCTTACTTTCACTGTGCCATTGGATAGCACCATTGACTTGTCGCTTACTAATAAATTTATTAATTATATTATTATTATTATTACTGTGTTATTATTATTATAAAATAATGCCCTTATTAAAAAAATGACAAACAATTTGATGACATGTGGTAATTACACCTCCACTTTTCAAACATCCCTCCCAACAACTCCACCAGGAACAGCATGAGGTATTGGAGCCTATGCAATCACCTATCATTGTGAGCAGTCACTATGGGAATGGTGTTGTATTGGACAGTTTGCATGCAGCTTAACTTTCATGTCATCAATGCTTACTGGTCAGTTTAGACACACCTCGCTGTGCTCTTATAGAAAACAACTGACAGTAGATGTCCAAGTCAAACAAGGCAGTCATATATATATATATATATAATACTTATAGCACGAGTCAGAGTACAATATGGGAAAATATTTTACGAGCACGCAAAATATTTTCACGAGCCAAAGGCGAGTGAAAATGTGGCGTGAGAGTAAAATATCATTCCCATATTGTACGACGAGTGTGATAAGGGATTTATTGCTTCTTTGAAATTTTTCTCAACCGGTTACAATACAATTTTCATTGATTTTACTCGCTACGCGCGCGCTACAAGGAGCGTACAATATAAACCGTACAATATGGGAGAATACAGAACGCTCGCGTGATGTGGAAATATTCAAGTAAAAATATCAAAGCTGCAATAAATATATATATATATATATATATATAACTCCATAGAATGACATTGAAGAGTTGAAATTAGGGCAAGCCATTGCAATTAAATTGTACACAAGTCTCCCCAAACAATAATGATTCTGTTTAAAATTTTGGCTGTCATTATAAATGACGTCTTTCGAATAAAATCATGCTATGCTCTCAAGCTAGAGGTCCTCTTTATTTACCATGATTTCTATCTAGTCCCAAATATCTAGAGATTGAAAACCAACCAGCTCACTAGATTTGGTAACTGTGTATGTGTTAGTGTGGTTCAGATGATCGAGAACTGCTTACTAGATAATCACAACATTAATACTTTGTAGCCAAAACACACGACACACACAACCTTTTCAAATCTAAACCCACCACAGTTTCAGTGAAGCACCAGAGGGTGTGAAGCCTTGCCTGGTGACAGCAAAGCTAACTTTTTCTTGACTGTTTCCAAACAGCAGTGAATTTCAATTCACTACAAGAATTAGTAATAACAGTGAACTTTCTGCTCGGGAACAACTTGCATGTTTTTGGAAACTTATATATTATGTTTGCATTAACAGCCAATATATTTTAATATATTTAGAAATTGAGTAAATCAAATGCTCAGATCTATGCTGTAGGCATCATTGCCATGAATATGTGTTTGCTTGTTTAGATTTTAACTGTTGCTACATCTAAAACAGTTAGATTCAGATATCGTAAATCGGCAACATTTACAAATCCTTGACTTCAACTATCTTCCTTGTGTCAAACACCTCAGATTCCTAAATAATACAGCAGATTCACAATATCCTTATTTAACTGTAACACTGCAGAGCATGAATACATTCACATAACGGACCAATCAGATGGCTCGTAGTGACTAGCTAAATTATATAAAACCCAAGTGGACTGAAACTAAGGGTTACTTTTTTTTAATTAATCATTATTTTTGCCGACAGCTGTGAATATTATTCATTCAGTTAAGTATGATTAAATGGGCATAATAGTTAGCTGCACTGTAAACTAAACTTTCTTCAAACGTCTACAGGGTTTCATGTAGACTATGGGAGTCCTGGAATTCCCCCTGCCCCCTCACTTACATTCAGATTCCCTCCTCTGTAAAATTAGTTTCCCCCTAAATTCCCTCCCTCCCCTGGCTTAACAGTATGGGATGCAAAAAAAGTTATGGCCTTACCATACGGTTAGTTTGTTCTAATTTGTCCAATACTCCTTCAAAATCAACATTTACTAGTTCTAGCCTTTCACTTTATGTGCTTTTAAGACACTAATTATGAAGCTTTGATGCTCTCCTTGACGACTCTGCAAAATCCCCCCCCCCCTTTCCCTTAGCGAAAAATCCTGTATGAATCCTTGTTGGATATAGCAGTAAACAGTAAAAGGTAATATTCTATCATGTGACAATGGCACTATATATAATAGCACCCGATGTTGCTAATCCTGAAAAGTATACTGAATATTAATTGCCAAGCAAGCAGCTGAAGATCTCCGGTAGCTCTGATTTTTTTGAAGTGATAGAACTTAAAATGTCTTCAGTTAGTGAAGGAAATAGTAAGTCAAATAACAAAAACAAGAACTAAATAAACAAACACACACCCAGTGGTCCAAGGACGATATTCTACTCTCACATTACAAACTAACAATAACTGGAACACAACTAAAAGTTTCTTTGTGAATTTCCTTAGCTTCATACAACAAGAAGTTTCATCAAGTGCCGCACAAGTCTATAGCAATGGCAGTGAAAGTGTGGCTAAACACAAAGATGTCAGTTTATTGTCAATTGTAGCATCAGATTAGGAGAGGCTTCCACCATACACAGGATAATAAATGATTAACTGGAGACATGTGTGTAACATGAATGCAAGGAGAACACCTACTAACACCAATGTTACCAGACAAAGACACTACAACCAGCTTAACATCCAGGGCTAACTGAGGCAGTCATAGCAATTTGTGGAACTGATTCAAAGACATTTCCTTCAAAAAAAGTTACCACTCATTAATCCAAACTTAACAAACTATCTCAGGACTCACAACTTTCCTTTTACCTGCTACAATTACATAGGGAGAGTGAGTGAGGGCAATACCGATAAAATAATGGGAATCATTTGGTATGATATAAAGTAGTCCTTGTAAGTGTTCCAGAAGCAGCCACCAAATAGTGACTTACTACAGGAAAAACACCAGCCCCTTCCCAAAAATCGCTCACAAGCCACTAACAAGAAAAACCAGCACTGAGTCACTGCATGTGATGGATAAGACTTCAAAAGTAACAATAAATTTGGGAGCCAATATCGCTAACCAAAAAGACTTGTTGCAACAATTCTTCTTGTGACAAATGGAATACATACTAGCATTTAAAATATTTCTCACTAAAACCTGACATGGAAGCCCTAAAGCCAGATAAAAGCATCTCTATTATCTGAACCAAGTCCCATAAGAAAAAAACAACAACACACAAACATCAACCCCAACAATTACAATTAAAAACAACACAACAACTTCTACTGTGAACTAACTTAAAACAAAATTGCAGACTAATTCTGTCTGCAGGAACCCTTTGTATCACACACCCATACAAGAAAAATTCTACACACTACAAAAACTAATTCTTAATTATGGAAAATTACTAAATTACTTCTTGATCATCTGGAGTGGTGGGGTGTTTTTTTTTTTGTGTATGTGTATGTGCAAGCATTTGCATCATGAAGAGGTACCTGTAAACTTTATTTCAAAAATTACTTCCCCTCCACAACTTCCCCTTGACACTTACTGAAATAAGATTGCCGTAGAAAATAATTCTGAAGTTAGTCAAGTAGACGGCACCCACTGCTGGCTCACTGAAGCTGTCTGTACACACAACCCGGTGTTGCTGGAGTTTTATTACTTCTCCAGGATACAAGGGAGGAATAGGCAGGTTTACTGGGGAGTTCGTAGCAAACTGAAGGTTGGGCTGGAAAAGATAAGTGTTGATATGTGTAGTAAACAGTTCAAATAAGGCCAGCCAACACTTGCCTCAACATAAGGAATATGTCATAATATTACCTCTTTGGAGTCCTTTAGTCCAAAGAATAATACATGCCACCTCAAGGAATTATAACATACATGTATATAGCTCTGTATGTGTCCAACAATTTCATTCTAAATGGCATGGTACAATTCCCTTTCAACTGTAGAGTTAGGAACTCATGGTCCCCATTCTTAAGCTGAACTTTATTCTGAATACTTACGTAAGTACATTTTGAATTCTATGACAACTTCTTTAGTCTTTCACATACAAGTGTTAATTATTCCAACTTGACCTTATAGGGTATGTAAATGGCTTCAAAGGTCAGTTCTTGAAAATGTCATGGGGACAAGGAAGTAAATGGCAGGAACACTTTTACTTGTGTGTAAACTCCAGCTGATAGGAACTGGACGTCATTGATTTATTATGGTTTGTTCTATTCTCTCCTGCATGCACTTGACAATAACATTAGAAGAAAGGAGGGTTATGTGAGAATTACCGTTACTACTAACATTTGAGAACAACAGTGGGCACACATTTTAACTACAGCACCATTCAGGCACCTGCGAACAATTGTTAAAACCTCTATAATAAATTTAAATGTGGAAACAATTTATGGTCAATAACTTGTTACCTGTAACCATGACAATGAAACCTTTCAAATATATTACCTGAGGTGCTGTTGGAATCTTGGGCTGAAATATTGGCAGCTGTGCAGCCAAGTAGTCCAGAGTCAGTGGCTGTGCCACCACACCATACAGACCTCCTCCATGGGTGTCCACCATAGCTTGCTAAAGTGAGGGCCAATACTGTAAACGTAGAGGCTAGAGCTCTGGCTGAAACGAAAAGTTGGTACCGTTAAAAAAGCTACTATTCCAGCGTCCAAATCATGTGACTAAAGCCACGCTGTAATGTCTTCCAAAGTCAACCTTTTTATTGTGGAAGTAGGCGACCATTCAAGTATCCCGCAGTGAAAACTGAAGTTAGAAGGCACAACAAGCAGCCCGCATTCCACCTAAGAGAACTCCATTAATTGTAGTACTTCTCGGTGAGAAACCCTTTTCCTTTCTGCAGTAAATGAGCACACACCTTCTTGCAACTAAATTAAGAAAATATTTCTTTTCTTAGTAACATGAGCGGCACGTGGGGCGGCTAGTAGCAGTAGTAGTTTCATTTAAATAGATATTACAACTACCACCAGTAGTTCTTCTTGTGTATTTAATTATTTACAGGAAGTTGGTTTGGTGAATTTTGAGCATGCGCATTAAATTTTCTTCCGGAACTAACATTAAAAAGTATTTTTCCTATTTTTCTATTAAATAAGTTGAGTGTAGTAGTGCAATGAGTCAAAGTTCTCCTCCTGAAGCACAAATTATTCATAATTGGAGCTCCTATATCAGTACGCAAGTCAGCGCTTAGTGCAGTTTAGGAGTTGCCGCTGACTCCCGGGTGCAGTTAGCGAGTGAAACTGTTCTGTAAAACGCCCGGTGAAGTGAAGAAGTTTCTCGGGTTACGTCGCGGCTTATTGTATACTGTGTGTGCAAGGTTGTCTGAAAGGGAAGAGTGCCTCTACAAAGTACCTATCTTTAGCAGGGCTACAATGGAACCATTAACTTCGAGTGAAAGCTATCCGAAGCAATATCGCAGAGTAAGTTCCTAATCTCTGTTACCGCCCTACTCTTTGTAAGTACTTGTAGTGCTGTGGGTAGGAAATAGAAGCAACAGCCCACCGTGCTTATTTGGTGCATTAAAAGGAGTTGAGAAATCAATTTTGATGTTTTTAGTGAAAGTAAATCTATCTGTGTAAATTGGCATAGTCTAGAACAAATGATGGTTCTCCATTACTAATATAAAACACTATGTACCAGCCTTGTAGACTGAGCATAGAGATATAACAAGACTATTGGAGGGAAACAGAAATTTTACACTGCAGTAGTCACTTTGCAGCTGTCTTAAATATGTTTTTAACAAGTAAAGCAGCTGAAGCCTATTAGTAAGGATATGTTTGAATCCCTCTCCCACATGATCTCTTTTTAAATCTGCTCTACCACCAGAATTATTTTAACGCTGGTTGGTCCATATTAAATTCTTTTTATGTGGAGTTAGGAGCTATTAGCAATGTAAAGAGTTTGGTTGCCAGATACTTAGAAAAACATAATTTGATGTCTGGCAGAGTGTTAAATGTATAATTGAATGAAAAATGCTTCTTGTACTTGACAAGTCTTAGTATGTATACAAAACAGTACAGTCAAGAACACACTATATGTAGCCTGAGGTTGTGTATTCTCAGCATGTTACACCATGTAATCTAATGTTTATTGAAACCACATGGAACTGTAGAACAGTTGAAGACAACCTTAGCTTGTGTTAGTTTTAAGTGTCTTAGAGTCATATGATATTATAAGTGTATCCATGTTGCCAGAGGGCTTGCATTGGTGCAATTGATGATAAGATTACAACTTTCTTTTTTGTCTTTGTAGGGAACAGTGAGTAATGCCAATGGCATAAACAAGACCCAAGTCTACTATCCTAGGCCAAGGTCCTTCTCTGCTGGCAGCCCAAGCATTACCACTTCCAACAGCAAGCGACTGTCTGCTCCCGTGACTTCTTCATCCTCGGGGACTCCTTCCGTTAAGGTCATTCGAATCAACACAGCCATGAAAGCGTACGGAAAGGCAAAGTCTCTTGAAGAAGGGAAGAAGTCATTGGCTTCTCCCACCAGCACGAGCACTTTGCGCTACAAGACAGAGCTCTGTAGACCATTCCAAGACAGTGGGTTTTGCAAGTATGGCGACAAGTGCCAGTTTGCACACGGTGAGCAAGATCTACGCAGCCTTCCTCGGCACCCTAAATACAAGACGGAGCTCTGTCGCACTTACCACACTCGTGGCCTTTGTCCATACGGCTCAAGGTGTCACTTCATCCACTGTGTAGATGAGGCCAGAAAAGCTCAGATGGAGGCGGCCTCAGGAGGATGTGGAAATGGCAGTGGAGGTGCTCTTCCCATGAAGAGTCCCACAAAGAGAACTCTTTCTTTCACAATGCCCCTCAGTCCGTCTCTAGACTCTGGGATATCATCCCCTGATGACTACCAGCGAGGAAAGTACTTCGATTTTCCCAACAACGACCAAAGCAGCTCTGGTTCGTCAGAGGGCGACTGCGTTGACTTGGAGCAGTCTCTAGAGCAAGACACCTTCTTTCAACCATATCACCCGTCTTCTGGCCAGGAGCTGGTAACAAGCCCAGACATGTACATGGACTTGGACATTTTCAACATGGGGAGGCCGGAGTCTCCTACAAAGCCTCTTCCCACACCGCTGGCTTTGAACAACACGGTGGCACCGCCCGCAGAGGACTATCCGACAGAAGTCTGCAACATTCAGAATTTGCTGGCCAAAATGAGCATGGAGGATCCCGTGTCGTCTCCGCGATCCCTGACAAGCTCTCACCGACTACCGGTGTTTGACAACATTATGAACACAAGGAGCGAAACGGCCCTTCTCGACATGAAGGCCGACACTGAAGCACAGTCTCCAAGCAAGCTTGTCAAGTTCTTCAACCAACCTGCATAGCCAATGCAGAAGTCTCCGTCTTATCCCCTCCCACCCTCCCATCTCCACATTCCCCTCTCCTTGCATATTCCTTTCACTCCCGGGAGTAGCGCAAGAGGATTATCAAGTGCCCCACAACGGATTAATTGTTGGAAAACCTACATTCAAGTGTTTGTTCAAGGTAATGTGCTTCGCTTCATCCTTCCCATTATTCACATGAATTTTTAAGTATTCTTTTTGCTGATTTCATATCCCATCTTTAAAACCACCCCATAAAAAACAGAAAAAATTCCTGTCCACCCTGTACTATTATTATTTTCTCTGCCACCTCTATATTTGAACTATTTATACAGTGTGTTACTCACTTTATTTAATGCATAGAGGTTTGCTAAGTTCTTATTAACATATCATTGACTTGTTGTCATTTAATTGCTTCACTTTTATTTAAATCCTCACTAACTTATTCATATTCTATTTAATCATTTTTTGGTTATTGTTGCCCTTTTTTTTTTTTTTCAGTATGTGTGCATACTCATTTTTGCCCCCCATTTTCACTGTTGTTGGCATTTTTTGTGGCCAAGAAATACGACTGGATACCCTGGTACATTTTCTCCATCTCATGAAGTTGGGCCAAGTCAACATCATATTAAACCCAGCTTACAGGATTAACTGGAACAAAACTGTTGTATAAGAAAGTCATTTGTGACTCTAATAGACACCTTTAGCATCATGTTTTGTTAAAATTTGGTTAATTTTTGTTCATTAATTTATTATTGTATCCCTTATTTATATAATATAATAAAACATTTAAATTCAATAATTCATGTAATGATGACTTAAAAAAAGTTGGTTGGAAACTTGGAACTGCTTGATGTCATTTTCCGAATCTGTCTGCCATTTTGTGATAGAAATTCTGATCCTACATTTCAAACAAATGACGTACATGAAACACACAAACTTCACGACACCCCAATCTCCCATAGGAATCAGAAGCCTAACAATTACTAGGGGTTGATGAATACTTGTCTGAGGGAGACCAAACAAAGATGCTAATTAAAATCATTATCATAAGGACCAATGGAATTCATACTACTAAAAACAGGGCAAAAAAAAATCCATTTTCCCTATATGCGCACCTTGCAGCAGATATGACTATATGAAATATCAGCACATTCTAACCGTAATAAATTTAAAAAAAGGGCTAGTAAAGGTAATGCCCACCATGCTGTATATCTGGATTGTTTACCTGTCAGAGTAAAGTGCTAGTGTGTGTATATGGCACTAATTAGAGTATACAAGCGTAGTAAAACCCAGTCACTGGCCATTGTGCCCAGATGTGCCCTGGCAGTTGCAACTGATTAGGCGCTGATGTTATCAGCCAGATTCTCTTCCTGTCCAAACCAGTAAACAGCCACTTCAACTCTGAACCAAGGCTCTAACCTGGCCACAAATGACGTCACACTAAACAAAATTGACCTGCCTGCAAAAACCAAGGATCTTATCTTTGCCCTACAGTGGTCCTGTGGGAGTTACAATGTACACAAAGGCTTGAACCACCTGTGGGCTAAAGTTGTTCAGTAGATAACTCATTCCCAGTAGAACCTACTCAAGTACATGATAATGTACTACTCATCAGACACCTACTGTCAATACAAGAATTGGTACTTAGGTTATTAGCCCTCCAGCAATATCAGCCCACCAGTTATTTACATGAATGAACATATTTGCCCTCCAATTTCCAAAGCTGAATATACTTTAAAACTCGGGGATAAGAGCCATAAAAGTATACTAAGGGATTCAGGACACAAGCTATGTGAGTGAGCTTGGAGACACACACCTTAATTGGACCATCAATGTTGGTGTAGTAATTCTACATGCAAAAGAGATGCAAGGTAACATTAAGCTACTTGGCTGACTACAACTCATGCATGGCAAAAATCCAGGGAAAAAAAAAAGCTTTTAAAAAAGTGCTACAGGTACAATTAAGACTGCTTAATAATTAAAATGTCATGTTAAGATCTAGTAGACATAATTGCCCCACACTAAAATAGCAGACTAATAGACTAAATATATCGTTTTACCTTTAGAGATACGGAGGGTTTCAGTTTGGCAAGGGCTTTTACAAAGTGCTTCATCTCTATCTCACAGACATCCACGATCGGCTGTGGCTCCAATACAGTCTCATCTTTATGTGCAGCAGTCACCAAATGTTGAAGCTTCATGCGCTCTTTCAGATAGGTTATGGCCGCTTCTCTAACAAGTGCACTCAAATCAGCACCTCTAAAAAAACAAGTGACAATGATAACCGAGATGACAATAATAATAATAATAAGAATAATAATTAGTATGATACCATGTCATGTTTCATGAACATTTCTTATAATTGCATTAATGATAGCAGTGGCAGACCAAACTGAGCGTGCCCACTTGGCAGGGCTCATATGTTGGGGAACCAAGACTGGAATGTGACCACACCCATACAGGAATTCATCCAGTGCCATTTTAGTAACGTACGTGTATCTGCTGGTGTACTGGTCGCTGGCCAAGGCAAGAATGTCAACATCTTGACTTAGTTTAGGCTTAGTCCCTGACTACAAAGTAAACACAATAGAGAGAACATACATTCACCACACACTTGACATTACGTAATATGGAGGTGTGAATATGTGTAACCTTTTGTATCTAGTCTCTAATTAAAACCCATAAGAAGGCTGAATCATGAATGTATTGTTATGTATTCGTAACAATTCCCCCCCCCCCCCCCCCCCACAAAATAATAATAATCATGTATACCCACCTAGACCGCTCGCCCTCCAATCACCTGCAACCCTTGCTAGTACCCCATAATTGTCAACCCTCATTGGCACCCAATAATTAAACCTAGGGAGATCTCTCTCTCTCTCTCTATCTATCTATCTACTTGAGCTCGTTAAAAGTGATTAGCAGGTATGCTGTTGACAAATCACACATACCATCTGCTAATGGAGCTTCAACACACATTAAGTATGCCCTTCTGGCCAATTCTACTACCTTCTGGGAGGAAAGTTAGCCTGTAGTAATCACAGGCCATTGATTACAAGCATTATCTCGCCTTTGTGTTTACACTATGGTTGTCTTTGTCTTAAAAATGCTGAATTAGGGCTCTGAACCTGTTGAAACCAGAGTTCACATACCATTGGCCAGGCTAAACGGCAAGTTTATATTTATCAGCACAACCAAACCACTAGGGCTTATCCTGTGCACCTGCCCATGGCTCTGAGGATTGTGTGGGTCCAGTCTATCCCAGTTACCACAGCAGGGAGAGTAGGAGCAGAGTAGGAGCACAACACCAACTTAGTCTCAACAAAAGCCTTGGTTTTTGCCATTATTTGCTTCCTCTGCACAATCACTCTTAAATGGTTCTCTGCACCCAATTCTCTCAAGTCTCTCACAAAGTCATTCTACCAAATCCAAGGAGGAGACATTTAAGAGTTTATGTTCACTGCTTCTTCTAACCACCCAGCCACCCTGATTCTTTAGACAAAAAAAAAAAAAATCAGCTCACAAGACCTGCAGCATATGTTTACTATACCAGCCATAGTCCCAGAAGCCCTCCAATCCCCAGACAAATTTATTTCACATTGTAATAGGCCGAGTTTACCAACACATAATTGAAATAATGCAATCCAACCCATGATAATTGAAGTCCTACAGTTGCATTTCTTGAATTACGCAAATCGTTCAAGATAATCCCAGAGAAGGAGTCGACAAGACGGGCTAAACAGATAATTCACACCCACACACATCACACACAACCACCTCAAAGATATAATAAGCAGGCAATTAACTATGTAATAGATTGAAACTGCAGGATTAAATGTTACACAACAACTGGACAGTGCAAGTTATCACAATTATTACGCTTCACAAGATAAGCTCAGGAATGTTAACAATTGTTCTGGCAGGCATCCATAAACAGGGAGGATCTATCGGAATCTAATACTTGTTCTAAACTGGGACCATGGGCATCCGTCTTTCTAGTGCCCAATGCCCTTATAAGTCTTCAATACAGGCCTACAAGAATATCTACCAGCAGCAATTTGTTGGGGTTAGACCTACAATCTTTATTGTCTTCAATGGTGATGACAATCTCCCCCCCTCCACACACACACACACACACACACACACACACACACACACAAAAGAGCGAGAGAGAGAGCAATTACTATATGAACAACAACATCAACAACAACAAAATTAAAAAAAAAATTCAGTCAGGACAAGCAGACACTACAATATGCACTCACAAACCCCTTTTTATGGCTCCACTAGCCCCAGTAGTATGAAAAGAGCCCAATAGAATGAGGCATTCCAGGGGCTTCTATGGCAACTCATGCCAATACAGTGAGGCCACATTACAGGCTTCTAACACCTGCTTTAGGCTGGACCCTCTCATTGTGTAGAGTTCACTTGGAAACTCCTAGTCTTTGAGTTTAACCTAAAACAAGATGGTTATTTCCTGACGTGGACTTAGCCAGGACAATAAAACTATATGTCCTTCCAAACAGTGTTCTAGATATAGGATTTTCAATCCATTGCAAACCAAGTGGAGTGGCACTATTCAAAATAACCCTAGAGAGAAAGCTGTTACCAAAGGGTTGACTTACTGCCAAATTAATTCTTTTTATTTGTCCTTCCTTAGTGTCATAAAAATGTAATCTGATATTTTATCCAATCAATGCACACAGCTTTGAGAAACAACAAAATTACTAAAATACAAGTCCCTGTGCTGGAAGATTTTTAGTACTCACAATGTTACAGTCTAAATTTATTACTGCAAAATTGAATTAAACCTTAGCCCTAGGTTCAAATACATACATACATACATACATACAAAAGAGAAATATTGTTTTAAGTGTGCTACATATACTCAACTCATAATTGTAGATATCAGATCTGATTTTTATAAGCAAAAACAATAAACATAAGCATTTTAGAAAAGCTAGAACAGAGTCGAATTACAGTATTAAAAATCTATTATTAGTCGCTGCTATCAACAAGCAAGTGCAGGAATAACAATTAGAGCACTAACCAATGAGCAAGACATACAACCGCCACTCACTGCGGATGACATAATGAGGACATGACATATATTTAAGAGTACCTGAATTGTCTATCATTGTCAATACGAGAGACAGGCCCAGAAAGTGGGAGGGGTAGTGGAGAATGTTTCAGTTTAAGCGAGTCAAGCCAAGATGAACACGGGAAGAACCATTGTGTACAAAGCAGCCAGTGGCATCCCCAGCAGGCAACAGATGCTTGCCAAGAACTACAACCAAACATAAAGGGAAAAAATGGAGTGGGGGATGCCGAGGGGAGAGTAATGATCATCAGCATCAATCCAGACTGAATGGAGCACTGGAATCCCTTAAGTAGTAGTCCTTAGTCCTATTGATGTGTACTATATGCTTTATAGCCCACTAAGGGCCATACAAACAATCCACTGGCATGCGTTCATTCATACCCACATAACTGTAGTACTGACTATTCAATGAAGCTATCGCAGTCATCACATTGGCAACCTTACAAAGCCATACCTACAAGCAAACAGAGTTGGTTCAATTGCCTGGGCAAGGCTAAAGGGCTTCTGAGGAGCCCATAAACTAAACAAGCTGTGATGGAACATTGTATGGGTCTATACTGCTATGCACTCCAGAACACACACACACAACTTTATCCCCAACTTATAGAGACATGTGCTATCAAAAAGACTGGAAACCATTATGCCAAACGTGAGAAATAAAACCTCAATCACTGGGATTCCTTTCTCCTTCTCTATATTTACTCTCTGTTTAATTCCTCATTTTTAAACATTGTGTGGGCGTGAGATAGTCTGTTATAAGAAAATTGTAATGATTTCAGCTGAAATTTTACTCAATACTATAAAATATAATGACTTCACTATAACAGCCACAAAATATTTTAAAGTGCCACATGGCATGCAATCCAGGCACACTTAACCCCTATAGTCTGAATCTTAAACTTAACATACTCCACTCACACTACGTTCAGTTCCATTTATGATCAAGTGCGTACATTCAATCAGTCACTTTTTCTTTTTCTTTTTTTTTTTGTTGTTGTAATTTTGATTGTGTGTTGTTTTCCCAGTCTGTCCAGAAGCTGAGGTGTTGGGTTGTTTAATTTTTTTTTGCCACCAGAGGCATCTGAGTGTGCCTGGCAACTTGACACTAAGCTAGGCTTACTGAGCTACAGACGAACAATAAACACGCACCTAAGTGCCCTGGTAATAGTTGCCAGGGCACCTGGAGGCAGACCACCAAAGTGGTTCTTCGCTTCATTTACATCAACCCTACCAGGCATAAAAAATATAAAAAAATATAAAAAAATAAAAAATAAAAAAAGAAGAAGAAAAAAGGTACCAACAACACCAGAAATAAAACACAACACAGAATTTCTTAATGTGATTGTGCAATATATACATATATATAAACAAAACAAAAAAGACAACGACACATCAAGATGCTAATCTATGTGACGACACTGCTGTGTGTGTTCCGGCAAGCTACTACTACTACTGCTACTACTACTAATACTACTACTACTATTACTGGCACTCCTGAACCACCACACAAGTTAGCCACTTCCAAATAAGTGCATGTGGAAAGGTTGCAATACCCTAAGGCCCCAAAAGCCAACAGCTGTTCCAGCACCACCAATAACACTGGAGCCCTCATAGAGGCAGCAATACAAGCCACCAATGCCTTACAACTGCCACACACTGTTGTTCAAGTATTGTAGACTGACAAATTGAACTGCAAAGACTGACAACTAGGCAGTAACTCCCATTTTTAACCAAAACAGCTTCTGTCACCCCATAACAGTTAGTGTTATGGTCTCTAAGAATGTATAGGAGCCAAGACAGGAGGGCTCTTTATTTATAAGGAAATACTGAATGGGTCAGAGTGTAATTGGAAGCTGCGAGATAATATGCCCAGGTTATTAATACACCAATCTACATGATTTGTGTTACCTTGGTGATGGCGCGCAATATGGCTGCTCGGTCCTTTGCATTGGGAAGCCCTACGAAGAGCACTTTGTCCAGTCTGCCTGGTCGCAATACTGCTGGGTCTATAATATCTGTAAATAGAATAATAACAATGATTATGTACGATGAGAATGATTACAAATAACACATTCCGAAATGCTCTGTATCATTTGTAATCCCTAGGCCAGAAATAAATTTAGCAGCAGTAGCAGTAAAACAAGTAGTAGTAGTAGTAGTAGTAGTAGTAGTAGTAGTAGTAGTAGTAAGTACAGTAGAATGTCAGTTATCCAAACTTCAATTACCCGAACATTTGAGTCACCTGAACACCCTAATCTAATAGTAGCACGCACAAACACGAAGAATTTCTTGACCACACCCCTTCATTAGAGTCTTTATTACACCTATGGTGTGTTCCGAATAACTTTTGGTCCCAAAGTGTTCAGATAACTGACATTCCACATTCCACTGTAGTAGTAGTAGTAGTAATAGTAGTAGTTGTTGTTGTAGTAGTAGTAGTGACTGACCTGGTCTGTTAGTAGCACCCATTACAAACACTTGCTTTCTGGCTACCACACCATCCATCTCAGCCAGCAGCTGATTGACAACTCGAGAAGTAACACTGTTCTGCCAACACACACACACACACACACACACACACACATACACACACACATACACACACACACACATACACACACACACATAATGAATTGAGCCATGACACAGAGGAAATTCATGATCATAAGTTTGCACACTAAGCATACATACACAGTTTGTGACCACTTCATTCATGAGTCAAGCAATTCTGGCTGAGTAATCATCTTGTTATTTTACAGCAAATTATAGTAATTATAATGTAGACCTCTAGTGCTATTCCAAGCAAATCATCCATTCCAATGAAATTGTACCACTTAAAAAAAATTAGACTCCAAAGGGGAACAATTGTATATATTGTCTCTACTTCTTAATCATATTAAAAGAAAACTTTACAATAGCTACTCTTGTGAAATTAGGTAAAATTGCATCCCAGCGAGGGAATTGCAGTCACCTGCTTTTTGTTGTGTAACAGTGTTTAAAAGTGTTCTCGGTAGCATATCATTATCCATACAAACGATAAGCAGGACAACAAAACGCACAAATTGATCACCAGTATCATACAGTGCCAATCTCCATACACCAGACACACACTGGTAGATAATGCTATTATCTCTATCAGGAGGAAGGCTGGGGCACTATCCAGAGACTAATCCAACAGTTCCTCTTCAGCTACAAACTACACCCGGCACCACGTTGTTATAGATTCAAGCCAACCAACCACAGGGCAACACTCACTGCCTCCCCCTTGAGAGGAGGCTTTTCCATCATGTGGTCAACTGTAACTAAAAGCAATCACACGCTTGACCAATTGACCACTTCAAGTAAACCAGTCAGAACTGATAAGGAACTAACTTGTAGACAAGCTAACAGCTCAAGCCATTTCCTTAAATATTGATTTATCCAACTAATTCTCTTACCTCCGATACTTCAGATCGTCGAGGACAGAGTGCATCAAGCTCGTCAAAGAAAATAACGCACGGAGAAGAGTTCCTAGCTTTTTGGAAGACTTGCCTCACCGCTCTCTCGCTCTCACCGACATACTAAACAAACAACAAAAATAGCGAGAGATAACAGCTCAAATGCCCCATCACAACAAAAACCAGCTTAGTATGTGTATACATATGTATTAATTAGCCCATATCTCCATCTCAAGTATTAATGAATTTTTATTTTTGTATTTTACGAACCTGAATGGGTGGTCCTAACAAAATAACAACAACAACAAAAAACCAAAAAAAACAACAACCCAAGTACACATGGTTTGTGGCATACTTGCGCACAGAATACTGGTAATTAGCCGACACACATGCTGACAAAAAGAAAACCGCCCAGCTATTAAACTCTGGCCAGCGCTGGATCAATTTAAGCACCTGTAACCTGAGAAACGAGGTGTGACGAAGGCAATGGATACTTAAGAATAACACTAAGTAGGATATTTAAAAAATACTACAAGTATGTTCACAGATGAATGGAGAGGCCCTGGTAAGGAGTCACAACAGTTGGTGAAGTGAAACAGGCCAGCCGGTACAGCTGCTACTTGGCTAGTATTAAATTGCCCCAAAATTAAATTAAGAAAGATTAATTGTATTCATACAAGTCACTAAATACTTCCATTGCTGCCTGCTCGTGGACACACACATAACTCATCAACCAGTCAATGTGCCACGCCACCCGCCGACAGGCAAGCATGAAATATTACGATATTTAAAAACAAAACCCTCCTACAGTCAGCTAATTTACTATTACTGTTTCAGAGACTATATGATAGGATCTTTGGTTTTGGGTAACATGATTTCATACAGAGGGGGAAAACTGGGATTCCCCTCCGCCCACAAATTTTTGATATAATATCAGACATTATAGTTTCTTATGCATGTTATGTTTCCTCACTTCAAAGTCAAGTTCACCCCCCACCCCCCTCCCCCGCCCACCACCAAGAATTGTTTTTGATACATGTTTGTACGTTTCCTCCCCACAAACGAAAAATCCTATATGAATCCCTGAGAATTATTACTTAATTATCATTTCAAATACTCTTCAGAATGTGTGATTAGGGCTGTGCAGAAGGAGTGGACACCACTTCAGGTCTTACTGCAGTTAATGGAATTGTTTTGGATAACAAATCTGGAGCTTATGACGCTACCATCCCCGGTGCTAGTGGTGTGAAATGTTCAGTCAATAGTGAAGAGCTCAACACATACAGCGATTTTTTCTCACTTCTAAAACTCTACCTCCTCAGCACCACAGTGCCAGTGCAGTAATTTAAATATACTGATAGTAATAATGTAGTAATTTAAATATACTGATAGTAGTAATAATATGGTATTTAAAATCCTGTCACATCCATATCAATATCAGTGTGTATTAGTGCACACCTATATCAGCGTGCCTTAGAGATGGTATAATTAGTCACCTATACATGTACATACCATATTTAATACATACAATTATATCATAGTGTGAAATCATAACTGTGTAACTCGCTAGTAAAAACAATTTCCAGTTTGCTTTCGTCACGAGGCCAGCTTGTAGCAACCTCAATAATAGGTGGCAGTGACCTCTAGCTATCTTGATAGGTGATAATAAATCTTTTTGACGTTCGTAGCCATTAGGTAGGTTCACAAAGTAGCCTCGTTCACAGTGCTTAGGCAGATATATTATGTCACTACTGGACTCTTTCAAGTTACTAACAAACAAATAAGACTGGCCCAGCCACATGTCAAAATAACTGACCAAGGTGAACTTGCTATTACTTGTATGTATGTATATACATGTATATATATATATACTTGCATATATATACACTTGCATCCATTATACAATTGTCACCAAATCACACTACCCTGCAATAATTCATATATACACACACACACACACACATAAATTTGGAAGTTGAGTGGAAAAAAAGGTTACTAAGTTATATACAAGAAAGCTATAAATTCATTAATATTTTGAATCCGTTATACAAGATAAAGCTTTTAAGCTAATGTTAACAGTAATTTGTAGTACAATCCAGAAAATTGGCAGCACACAGCGACATCTGCCTATGACCGACCCACTTTGAAGACTTCCCCTGGACGTCATACCATGGAGCCAAGAAACACTGACAGACAGATTGGAACTAATGGAACTAATGCATTGAGCATGAGCATACACCTAACGTGTAGACACCATTTAATTCTATAAGACTGGGCATAAAAATAAAAATTCAGCACCACACAGTCAAGCCACTGGAATTTAATAGAGGGAGGGGAAGTAAGGGGTCCCTCATCTCAAGTTGAATTCGTTGACCCATATTCACTAGACAATGATTTGAAAGTTGAAATTGTTGTTCCTTGGCTTGCAATCTCAGGTCAATATTTTCCAACAAGTTCTTCACACTAAAATCCATCAACATTTTCAATAGCCCCACCTTCCTCAATAAAATAAAATAAAACCCACGAAAGATAGCTGAATTTGCCTTGGACAGCCACTCATGAATTGTAACCCAACCAGCTGGTGTTTACACCAGTTGATCTCACCGGTATCCCCACTGCCAAGAAGTACAACAAATGTGGCCAACCCAGCCCCATTTCTCATCATGAGGTACATGAACTTCCAAAAAGCAAACATAAAATATAAACCCAGGTACATATGCATCCATACATACACACAAAGAATCATGCATACAGACATACAGTAATTATATTCCTTATTACTGGAAGCTGGTGTGTTGCTCCGAGAAACTCTCCTCATGTTGCCAGATATTAATTCCAGCAATTGTAGAGCAATTAAATGTGTTAACTACTGGTAGAGTGAACTACAAGAGGAAGGGAAGGACAAACAGACACTAATGCTACAAACCTTGTTGGTAATTCACTAAATGAGAATAATTGAATTCTAGCATGTTACAGTTGAGTTATGGAGTACCAGGATTGTGGCTTAACCCAGCCTTACTCTACATAGACTGTGCCCCTAGTTCGTTATACACACTTCACCAACAGTAATATGTAAGGTGTGTAGGTGTGTGTGTGTGTGTGTGTGTGTGTGTGCCTGTATGATGTAAATATAGGCCTATTGTGTATTTCAATAAAGTTCTCTGACAAGATTGGATATTTTGCCTTCTTTAGTAAAATTATAATACCAACACAATAGATGGGCTGTACCACACAGTGAACTGTACAACCATTGCCACGACGACACCTCTCTCTGCAGCAACCTACCCATGGACAGTTTCACTTCATTGGGAGGGAGGAGAAAAGGAAACGCTGACTGACAAGGAAAACAGCTGCCAAATACTCCTAGTGAAAGGCTTTGATGAGACTAACATAAAATATACATGGAACACAGACCCAGACATACACATACACACTAAACATAATCATCCTTGAACACACACACACACACACACACACACACACAGAACGTAATCAGAAACACACACACACATCTAGTGACAAAGGGAAGAACACTTATCAAAAAAGTAAGCAAGGCAGCATATCAACAGAGATATAGCGTCCTAACCCCCCCCCCCCCACCCCAATAGCATGCATGCATCCTTGAACCCACCCAATCACACACACACACACACACACAACCTACCATGTTCAGTAGCTCTGGACCTTTGACGGAGATAAAATTAACTCCAGACTCATTGGCAATAGCCTGCATGAAACAATGACAGACAAGCTATCAACCAATTGAAGCATGGCACAGTAGATACTTGCCATAATAATAATAATATATAAACAAGGAACCAGCAATCACACATAACTATATACTGTTTCTCCATGTGTCAATCCTACCGGTCCTAGGGCAGTCCACCAACTTGTTCAGATAACAGAGGAAGTTAACCCTGTGTGTTTATGAATGCACCGCAGCCTGGATGTCTGTGTTGATACAAGCCACAATAGCCAGCCAATCCACTCACCAGTTGACCTAGTTAAATGGACCAGTTGGGACCCACACAACAGTTTTCAGAACAGCCAGACTGGTTCAGTTGGAAGGGGAAAGAGAGAAAGCAAGAGAGAGTGAGAGGGACCAGGCCATAAGGGTTTCACTTGCCTTAGATCACAGTGGTACACCACAGTGTATACAGTGATATGGCATATAGCTGATATTTTGTATAATTGGCGAGCGAGACACTCTCAGGGGTAACACAATTGAAAATCGTGGATATTTGTTTGTTTATATATATGTGTGGACGTACGTATGTCATTTTGTACTTTGACCCTCGCGTATTTTTGTGTTCGCTCCGTGTTCGCTCCGTGTTCGACCCCGTCCCAAACTTCACTATACAAAACCCTCCTGTTTAGCGATCATTACCCGTATCACCCTTGAAATTGAATTGTTTACTGCTTTGAATTCTTTTGCGGGTGCAGTTAAAACTCAAAAGCTAATGGGAGCTCTATTTCTATTTGAGTTAGTGGCGGTGGTAAGTTAATACGCTATTTGTCACAGTTATAAGCCCTACGCAACAGTATTTACTTGAAAATTCATTGTCCACTAGACTAACCACGAAGGTAAGTCTTGTGTAGGTATGTTCAGTTGTGTGAAAGAATTGTGCATTACAACTACTACTAAGAATATCACAAAGAAAATTTAAATAACGTGACTTGATTTTGTTGCTTCTTTTTCAATTCAAACAGTTGCGGGGAGCGGTTACTATGGCACTGAATCCCTTCACCGTATATACGTAATTTAAAAACTAGACTTTATTTTAGTAGCTTGAGTGTTAGTAGTTAAAATCAATCGTTTAACAATAATGTAGTTTAAGGCTCGCTCGCCATTTGTGCTCAAGCACACCACTAGTGTATGTATGTATGTATGTATGTGTGTGGCTGTGTGGTGTAGTGGTTGTCCTGGGCTCAGGGCATTTGCTGGGGTGCAAATTCAAGGCCTTTTCTCATGAAACAACAATGGTCCAGGTGCCCACACCACTTGCTGTGAGGAAAGGCCTGTTCTCCTGCAGTTCCTAGCCCGGCTCCAGGAGCTTTGCTTGCACAGCTCACAGTGCCTGCTTAGTGCACAGGCATCCTGGCTCTGTCAGGTGCACATGACCAATTTGCATTTGCATTTTGTATGTATGTATATGTGTGCATATACATACATACATACATACAAACATACATACAAACAAACAGAACTGACTGGGCCAACCAACACAACAGTAACTGGGCTTGAAACATCCTGGGGCCTCCTAAAGCCCCTCGCCCCTCCCCTTTAACTCCCAAATACCTAAGGCTAAGACCTTTACACTACTACTAGCTTAAAAAGCAAACAACAACAACAACAAAAAGCTGTCGGTTTGTGTCGGCAAATGTAAATGTGTATGGCACATGTGAAGGCACCTTAGTGAGCAGTTGTTAAATCAGTGCTACACTCAAAAAAGAACAAAGACACGTTATCAATGACACATGTTATCAATGACACATGTTATCAATGACACACATGTGTGAGCATCAAAACAACCACCAACCACACTGACCAAACAACAACAACTTCACACACAACTATACAAAACAGAATTGACATTTTACACCTGTCTTTTCAGGCTGTACCTTAGCCAGCAGAGTCTTGCCACAGCCTGGTGGTCCAGCCAGCAGAATCCCTGGAGGTGTGGTCAAACCCAGCCGTGAAAACTCCTTGGGATACCTAACAGGAGCCTTAAAAAAAATAATTAATAAATAAATAAAAAAGAACAGAAAACAATGAAGACATAACATAGCTATCCAATGAAGTCAAGCTGTCACTTGCTGGCCTAGTTCTGTCAGGGCTCTGATTCACAGCACACCTGGTGATAACTGATAAAAGGCCGGTCCACAGTCAGGGACAAAATATTGGATGTTAAAAAATGAACAACAGCAACAAGTAAAATGACAATAATTGATTGGGGTGTGAAACTTAGGGTAAAAAAAAAAGGCAGGAAAAAAAGCCTCATCATGACCAACGCTCTCAATACATTGCCTTCTCTATACCTTTGTACAGCTTGACCAAATCAACAACAGATATAATGTATGAAGCTTTAAGTATCTTGGGCACTATTGTATCACATACATCAAAAGAAGCATCATGTTAGTTGCCTTCTCAATACCATTGTAAAACTTCACCAAATCAAAAAATATCTTCTGTGTATAAAACTTCCGAGTGCCTTGGGCTCTATTGTGTCACAGATATATCAAAAGAAGCTTTATATCAGCACATGTTTCCTGACACAACATTTTATGTGTACATGCTTACTCGTTGCTAAAAAACAAGTCACTACAAAATCATAAAGAAATGCTTACTAAGTTATATATGTATATGGTAAATTCACATACATGAAGACACATGTGTATACATAAATTACCAACATGGCCAAGTTAAACTCCTCCCCGACCAAATATTGTATAAATTACCAATATAGCCAGGCTAAGTTCTTCCCTGACGTCCTCAAGAGCCCCTACATCGTCCCAAGTCACATCAGGGATAGTGGCGAATCCTTCTCTCTTGGCAGTGGGCTGCACGAGTTTCAATGACTCCTGTAAGATAGGGGGGATAAATGAATAATTATTATAATAGCACAAATATAATATATAAAGCTCGGCCAGCAAAAGCAGCTGCTACAGCAAAATTCGTCCCTCGCCAATCCTCATGAATGTTGGTAGTCTAAACATATGAATAATGTTTAGATCAGAAGGTTACATATTAACGCCGTAACACAGAAAAGTTCACTGAAAATCATGACCGGATCATTGTTCACGTTGGAAGATATTCAGAGCACCTATCTGTATGAACTCATGAATTTCTGGTAAATAAACACGTCAGAGATTTGTTTATGGGTGTAGTGCCTATGTTAAAATAGATGACATTTATGACTCAAGACTCAGTCACAGGAAGTGACAAAAATGGTAAACTATCCTGACAAGCTGGGTTCAAGATTAAAAAAAACCTTCACCTCAAAGTCAGGACTTGCCAGAGTTGCTATATCCCAGTCATTGGGATAGAAGCCAGCAATATTCCTGACACTTGAAAGCATCTGGCCTAAGTCAAAAGGCAAAGGCTTTAACCACCAAATAATACTTCCTAAAAAAAAAAGCCCCTATTTCCCTTGACCACCACAAATTGGTTTCCTTAACGAGTTTCAGGACTTCAAACAAACTAAGACCCACTGGAATTGAGCACACACTTGTCTACATAATTCATGACAGCAGGTGTCTGGGTGACCAGCCATATAGCTCCCATAGCCACACACAATGATACCCACCATGTTCATTTAATACTACTTATAAAACTTAATACAATTAGTAAGTCCAAATTGGATGGTGAAAACACTAAGTTTGTTGGTTATCCTGTTTACATGGCTGACGTAATTACACCAAGATACAGACTTGCATTCAGCTGGAGGGAGGAGGGGCATTTAATGAAGTGTTAGGGATATAACTATTTACTTACCATAAAATCATTGGTGGAGATAAAAACACTTTTCAACATTTCTTCACTCAGATGAGAAAATCTACCAGCAACAGACTCACTTCCTTTAGAATCAGCAGCCATGCCATTGTGATTCTCACTAGGCTTGGGTAACGGTTCACTTTCTGGTCTCGTCACTTTGTCTAGATTAAGAAGAGCCCTATAAGATTAATACAAACCCTTCAATTACAACAACAACAACAACAGCAGCAAAACATCACCACCAAATAATAGCTAATAGAAAAGTAACTGGAATACTAAGAAATCGAAAGCTGGAAATTAGTAAATGCATGCATAAGATTCCGGCAAAGCTTCCTCCGATAGAATAGACCTCTTACCTGTTTACAGCACAGAGAGACGCTTCCCGCACCAGATCCATTAAATCAGCACCAACAAACCCGGGAGTCAGGCGGGAAATAGAGAAGAAGGAAAACTCTGGTTCTAACCTAAGCCCACGCACAAGAACCCTCAAGATGCTACAAGACAATCAATTGAGGAAGCACTTTAATTACAACAACAACAATTTATAAACACAAGTGCATTGCTACCTGTCATCGAAACAATAATTCACCATCTATATTACTTTAGAACATAGCTACTGTAGGTTTTGTATTGTGACAGAGGAACTTTAAACTGCTCAGGTCTTTTAAAGAGGGGCACTATTAACTTATTGCCCCACCTTGAGGGCAGGGACACTTAGTGTCCTTCCGATTGCGCTTAATGTTCCGTTGTTAGGAGCAGTCGCTACGTTAGGCGCTGTGCTGCCGTCGTGAACTACCATTATTAGGGTCCTTCAGGCCCTAAGTAGCACCCTCGCTGCGCTCGGGGATGCTACAACCTTAGATCCTTAAGGACCCTAAAAATGGTAGTTCCCTCTGAGGCAGCGCCTAACTATTATATATGAATTCCACACACGCCTCCCCCCCCCCCCCCCCTCCACACACACACACACACACACAAAGATGGTATAAATTGAAAAAGAAAAAGAAAAACCCTCACAAAACAACGTTAATTTCCAGAGCTATGCACATTTTAACGACTTAATTATGCAACTCTTGTAACCCCACAGTCAACCATCTGTCTATTCCCCTTTGCACTCATAAAAAACAACTGTCGAAAACCCTGTAACTATAATAGCGCAAGCTATTAGTTAATGAATAAGCATAACATCTCATTAGCTCAATTTGATCCCATCTTGTACTTGGCTAGACTTTTCAAATGCTACAACACACCCGAATTCTTACTGGATCTCTCGGTCCACTAATGGCCACACAAGCGTAACTTCTAATTTTCCGCTAACTCAACAACATACAGATGTCTCTGAGACACCTAAATCAATGGTTCTTGTAAGGCTAACAGTGAAGTGCTCCAAGCACAAATGAATGATGAGATGAGTGAAATGTATTTGTTTGTTTGTTTGTTTGTTTTTTGTTTTGTTTTTAATTCAAGCCGCTGGGAAACAAGATGTGCAATGAAGGATATAAATACCAAGATCTCCTCATTTTCAGGTAACTCAACCGTATATCACACTTGATAAATAAGGTTAACAACAAGCTTGGTCCAACTTATACTTCTTTGCTGCACACATGGTGGAATAGGTCGGGCTAGGAGAACCTCACACTAAAGTACACGCAGAGTAGCCTTTTAGTGGCACTCTCAGACACTCACTTGTGCTTGTGGGAAGCTGTAATTGTTTTCGCTAGCCATGTGTTGCTAGGATAAAGATTTCGTGTGTTTACGCCTGCCAACAAGCCAGCACAGTAACAAGGTATTAGGATTTCATTCAGTTTCATTTCTCTATCACACGTGCTACTAAAGTACCACAGACATGTTCCATATATTCATCTACAAAAACAGGATTAAATTTGAACACACTTGACAAATTTCTCAATCACTTTGCACTCGAAAAATAATAGAATATTACTAATATCAACAATTATCAAGTAGAAAGTTACATAATTTAATTTCCTAATCCCCCTTCTCCTCCCCTACAAAAAAAAAAAAAAAAAAAAAAAACCTTCAAAAACCCTTTTCCACTATGGAAACCATGATTTCATTTTATGGTCATAAACCTCCCTGTCCAAACTGAAAAAAAAAAAAAAAAAAAAAGACAAGAGAAGATCATAATCCACCCAGTTGAGGAGGGGGAAGCTCAACCACACAACAACACCCTAGGAGCCAGTGATAGGAAGTTAGCCACCATAAAACCCAAGACAACACCACACTTGTTCCCTTATAGTATCAACACTGGAATGGCTTCCACCCCATAGAAACTTGCCCAGTCAGTGAGTAAGTTCGGCTAGCGAGTGGTTTTAATTGAATTAATAGATACATATTGAATATGGGGGCTTCCTCCACAACCTACACCATATCAGGCTCCAGATGGTCCACTTTCCAGCAATTTATAGTTGCCTTTGATACACAGGTCTATATAAAAAGAAAACAATGCAACCCACAAATAATCCTATTTTAAAGCAAGTCTTAGCCAATAATACTCAACAATTAAAGCACCTTATTTATTATTATTAGTTCGTTTATTTCCTTCTTTTTCCAGAAAAGGGAATTCAAATTAGATCATACTGACTAGGAAAGCTCTAAAATCAATTAAACCATAATCATGTGGTTATATTTTAACTGTCTTCCTTTTTTGCAATGAGGTAAGGTGTAAGCTTGATGATCAATCCTCGGTATAAAAACAATAAAAGTTTCACAATAATTGATGAGTGGACCAGCTGAAACTCTTTGTAATGATAATCAGCAAAATTATAATATGGGCTTCACTTCTCCGATTGCATTCAAATTAATCTTGTCCACGAAACCAATTGACAGGAGTAAGCAATCAATACCCATGTTTGTGCCGCAATATTCCTGGTAAAAGTGCTGAAGTTACTACAAACATGACCACGTTCTCTGCGACTTTAGGAAAGAGAAAATCCAATGAGTCTGCCATAGCAGTGCATTGGCTTCATTCACTAACACTGTGGGGTAAAAAAAAAAAAATCACTTTCAAAACGAGGTAGGTACAAGAGAACTCCTCAATCTGGTAACTAACGAGACACTGACCCCTACCTATCTCTGGGCCTAATAAGGCAATGTTTCCCACCAGATTTACCAGTAGCCAGGGGGGAAAAGAGAGAAAATTTATAAAATATATGGGAAAAAGCTGGCAAGAAACCAAAACCAACTCAAGCCTAGCCACCACAATGGGGGTATTCATAATGGACACACTGAACCATAACTAAATGACTCCTAACCAATACCTGTCCTCACAGGGGGACCACAGATACCACTAACTCACAAAGAACAGGCAACCACCACCTGGGCAAAGGCCAGTCAATAACTGCACTGGAAGACATAACAACTACCCCCCTCAGGCCAGGGAAGCTTACTACAGAGGTTAAGGCAGTAGTGACTGGACAGAAACTCAGTCAAACTCTCACAACACAAGCCTGAGTGATGTGGAATGGGACACGCTGAAGTTGCAATAACTGGAAAAATTAACCCAGTCTCAACAGTGTTATAGCTTGGATCCCAGAAAAACAATTTAGTTTACAGGGAAGGCTTGCTAACGCACACACACACACACACATCCACCCACACATGCATGCATACATACATGCATACATACATACTTAGTTTTAGGTGCAAAAGGGAGGAAATCTGTCACCTTCTACGGATTTCGATGATACAAGCAGTGTGGATAGCCCATCAATCCAATTGCACTGCTCAAGGAACACAACCAAAACATCCAATACTCCCAGACTTATTTCACAGATATTGGCTCTAAAAAATTCGGAGTTAACGACAAAATCACTGCAATGGATCAATTCATGAACTAATATATTGAGTAAGCTTATTGATGGAGCAAGTGAAGTGAGCCAGACACTGTCAGGTGTAACTCCTTCAAGTGAAGTGAGCCAGACACTGCCAGGTGTAACTCCTTCAAGTGAAGTGAGACAGACATTATCAGGTGTAACTCCTTCAAGTGAAGTGAGACAGACATTATCAGCTGTAACTCCTTCAAGTGAAGTGAGCCAGACACTGTCAGGCGTAACTCCTTCAAGTGAAGTGAGACAGACATTATCAGGTGTAACTCCTTCAAGTGAAGTGAGCCAGACACTGTCAGGTGTAACTCCTTCAAGTGAAGTGAGACAGACATTATCAGGTGTAACTCCTTCAAGGTTACTATATATTATATGTACATATGTATGACTACGCAGAACCTCTTTTTTGTTTTGTTTTTGTTTTTGTTTTTTTGCACGTGTTCTTAATTACACAAGTTGGTAAAGCAGTAAATGAATGAGTCGACCATTACGACTGTTAGGCTTTGAACACCACACACTTGGCCTATACCAGGCCTATACACTCAAAGGGAATACATTTCAACTTCAGTGTGCTGCTGGAACACTATGTTTGGGTTCAAGAAAACTAGAGAAAACCAGAAAGATCTGTAGCTCAATGAGATCTTTTTTCATTAGCTCGATAATCTAAGGATAAAAATTGAATTATTCCATATTATTCCTTAATATAAAATACAGCTAGCTAGCTCGCTTGTAATTTGTGCTGAAGCACATCACCAGTTGTAAACTAAACAAACTACCATAGAGATACAAGCCATAGAAAGGTGAACAGAATTAGTAGCACCAACTGAGAAACCCCCCCCCCCCCCCCCCCTTGCCACAAAGTTATATTATTATGTACAGTACTTAATCTTTGAATCAGGTCCTCTATAGCTTCCACTAAATGCCTTATGGCTAGCCCACACGACACCCCCGTACACTAACTCACTCACTCACACACACGCAATTTGCATGCAGACATGGGTTTTTTAAAAGGTTACCATAGATACAAGAGTTTCGTACAAGGGTATAGTACGCCAAGAGTTCATGTATTACTTATACACTTAGTTTTAATACAAACGTTTTAGAAGTGATATAGTGCTATTTCAAACAGCATGGCTAGAAAGAGAAGAGATAAAACATCCTGTAAGTGTGGATAGAAACTTCCTAGCTTTTATCAACACTACACACAAAACATTGAAATAATGATCTAATTAGATAGTAGTTTTACTACTTTCTCATAGCAGTGCTCCAATTAGAAAGTATTTGTACGTCTTCAGCAGTTATAAAACATATGATGTATATACTCGTATACTAATTATAAAGAATGAAAACATAGACTGCCGTGCAGTGTTATCCAATAGGCTTAAAGAACTAATAAAAGTTGAAAGAAGCCCTCCAGTTAAAAGAGAGGGGAAACACATTTTCTGCCACATCTTGATGAACCACAGGCCATATGGGGGGAAACTACCACACACACACACAAACATCATGGAAAAGGGTCCACTCTTGCACTAAATCACTTTCCAGCTGCATTTATACTACTACTACTATTGATTCTTATCCCCGCTAATATAAACGTGAAGCATGTACTGGTTGATGAATTGTGAGTAAAACAACAACAACAACAACAAAAACAACAACAAACAATGGTCATACTACTACTACATATTACAGCTATTGTTTTCCTGGGGGAAAAAAATCGACATTAGTGATCCCTGGACCCAACACACATCCTGTACTGAGTACACATCAGGCATGCAAAGAATCTATCCTCACCCGACACAGTGATGTCACAAAGTGGTCGTCAAGGAAATAGGGTGCAGAGGTTACCACCAGTACAGTTGTGAGCCACACTAGCACACAATGAGCCAGAACCAAGAGTGCTCTCAAACATTCCCACAGGAAATTGTTTTATAGGCAGCCGATAACTTTGTTGTAGTCAATTACCCAATGAATACAATTAATAACAGAAAGGGCTATTACTGGGAAAGGTAGCTCTAGACCTATACAGTTGTGTATTAATTTGTAGTATTAAAACAACAACAACAACAACAACAACAACTCTATAGCTGAACTGACAAACTGAACAACTGGTACTGCCAAAGCTGCTTTTGTAAGAGCCCAAAACCTTGTATTTATTTTCGTATTTCATTTTCTATATTCACTACTATAAGGATCGGTTGGCATAGTGATACCACACAACATTAATTTATATACAGACAAGAGCAAATGCTAATATAGTTTCAGCTCAAGCAATTAAAAAAAAAATTGCATAAAATAATTTGTACCAATTGATCCGCTGTTCCGCCATTTCACTCCCTCTCCTGTCCCAGCAAATCAAGTCAGAGGTTTTCACACAACAGAGTTAGTGTGACCAGAGGGCAATGTGACATTTACTGAAGGTAGTCTTGGTCTGCCCACAGTCTTGGCCACACAATTATTGTTAGTTTTGTGGCTTTGAGTGTGGGCAGGGTGGACTAGTGTTACACAAACACTCAATTATACTCAACCCTTAACTAAGGTGAAGTAATTAAAACATCCTGCCAGCACTAACAACTGGCCTGCCCACACGGAAACCACGTTTAAAGGTATGTACATGAAGGGGAAAAAAAAAAATTAGTTCCACAGACCATATGCTCCAGGAATGACTCGAAGCTCTGCAGAGAAACTAGAGAGGAAGTTGGATAGCCAAAAAAATTACATAGAATTTTTTTTATTAGAAGTGAAGGAGTATTCATGAATACAAACAACTGTTTATAAAAACTAAGCCAGTGTTGCTAGTGGCTTCATTTGCTTTGTTTACTTTTCTATAAGGTCGGGCAACTACGCCTGCTGTCAGTCCTGCTCATACCTTATAGATCTAGGTGACAATGAACAGCTATTTTCACTCAATAAATGTGCCAAAACCCCATAATAAGGTGAATTATGAAGACTAGTTCACGAGTATTGTGCGTCTGCGCGGTCTAGCACATTAGCTCATGAATTATTCATGAATAAGTACACCGTTGTTGTCTGTCACGGGTATTATTATATAGATGGGGGAAGGACAGACTAGTTCAGCACATGTGGAGGATCACAACAATGGCAAATGCTTGCGAAAGCTTGGTTGAACTAACTGAACCAGTGAGTCAACAAGTACAGTGACCAATTCCTCTTCACCACCGTACATTGCAGTGCTCAGCCCGGTGGGAGGAGTTTAGAGATTAAAAAATATAATAAACGGACCACAGATGTTTATCTAATTAATACGAATTACAAGAGGGAAACGGGAGCAAGTATAATTCCGAGCAAACGAAAAGTATGTAGCTGTTTTCAAACTAGCAAATTAACTGCAAGGTATTCTGGAGTAAATACAGGAGTACGCTGGGCGCAGTGCCTTGTTTTGGTGGGAGTAGTTGCTAGGGAAAATGAAACTTGAGTTTAGCTTGTTTTTCAGTCTTGCGTTTGATGTATCCAGCTGGCATGCCCAGGATAGTAGGACATGTGATACTGTGTGGCCTGAGCCCCAGGCTTATTTCCCTGGGGAGGTAGGCGGTGTGTTCACTATTAGGCCGACTTGCTGTAGCCAGAGATACCAGGTATTCAGACAGGAATGCAAAGTCAAGTTACAAGACCTCTCTACCTCGTACCTCTCTGAACCTTGTGTTTTCTACACAACATAGAGTTGTTGCAAGTTAGGAGTAAAAACATTTTAAATCCATCCTCATCTCTTCCTTCATCCTCCCCTTCTCCCCTCCCCTCCCCACGACACTATCGATATTTTCTTCAGTTCTGCACGAACCTTTCTCTAGCAGGTTGGTCCGGGATTCCTAATCCAATCTCACGATCAAACCGGCCAGGCCTACGCAGAGCTGGATCTAGGGAGTCTGGACTACTGGTGGCTCCTATCACCAACACTTTAGCACCTGCTTTAGAGCTACCGAGTTCTACACAACAACAACAACAACATAAACAATCATAACAAAACAACAGTACAACAAATAAGAATGAAAAAAAATCAAACCATGGTATCTACTAATTGATAAATGATAAGAATTTCAGAGATTGGGCCTGAATATAGTTAGCTACTCCCAATAATAACTTTCTTTCCTTTGAAAAATAGCCTTGTATCCCCCCTACCATCTTCCAAAAAAAAAAAAAAAAAAAAAAAAAAAAAAAAAAAAAAAAAAATTGATAACACTTTAGAGACAATTTGAGCATGCTTGACATAAAATTGAGAAGTATAAAACAAACCATCTGATGTAATATCTCCTAATTAAAAACCCTTCAATGACTCTGTGATGTGTTGGGTTACGCTCAGTCAAACAGCTCAGTGACCTGTGCAACGCTGCACTCCTCACGACTTACTTCTAAGAACAATTAACCTCACTGTCCTCTTATATTGGATAAATAATAGCACACCCACTCCCGCATAGCACACCCACGCTGATAACTAAGCATTCATACAAATTAATACGGTGCAAGTTTGAATAGAAATAAATTGAATTCCTGCTCACAAAACTGACTGCCTGATGGAAGAGAAGGTGGGGGAGGAGGACGAGGAGAAAGGCAGTGTTTTTGGTCATAAGAGCAACAGCAAATAAACCACTTCTTTACCATTGTAAACAGAGCTAGGTTGAATGCTGATGAGTCACAAAAATATTGTTCACACTTTTAATGGATGACTGCCTAACAGCATCAGGAAGAAGAAATATTGCAAGATCACATGACCCAATTTAAAACCACACCAATCAACCTATAATAATTAGGCTCCTCCCACAAGCTCTGTTCCCATACCGTCCATGCTTGTGAGAAGCTGCATCACGATCCTCCGTTCCATCTCGCGCCTCGCAGTCTCCCTTTTCTGGCAGATGGCGTCAATTTCGTCCACAAAGAGAATGCAAGGGGCGTGGCTAGCAGCAAGAGAAAACAAGTCCCTGAGGGCCGACTCGGATTCTCCAGACACGCCACTCACCACTTCAGTGGCTGCCAGCTTGATGAAGGGAAGTTGGAGCTCCTGGGAGGACATAATAAGAAGGTGTGGGCATTGAACTCTTCACCATGTATAAGCTGTTAACTGTTAAATCAATAAACGCATTATAAGTACTAATTTAGTTAGTGTTCCTTCATTTAATAATTTTGTATGCTTGGTCTCAATCAGTAATCTTCTTAGTATTCCAAACTAGTCACTTAAAATGCCTAATTAAGGCAAAATACGTGTGAGAGAAAAAAGAAAGGTGGTTAGAATTACACTATGACACAAACTCCTTTTCTCTTATTTTCCACCTTCACAAATATGGTGGCCAATTTCACACAACTCAGGCATGTTTCCCTTCCTGCTGGCTAGAACCCAAAAGTCTGTAGGAGAAAGAGCCAGGCTGAGGTCATTAGGACACCAAAAATAACTGCTCATAAATGGCTGACATCATGTCCAGGCTCAGCTGTAATGATCTCAAAATAGAGAGATAATGATCTTTTGGTACCAAAGGAATTCAATGAGCCAGCACTGGCCAGTCTTCCCAACCACACATATAACATCATTACTCTATCATCTAGGCCAGGGCACCATCAGCTCCCAAGGTACCTCAACTACCAACCACCACCTAGACAACTCCCACTCACACCTCCCAGCTATTTAACAAAGATATAACAAAGTGTGTGTTTGCGTATACATAAAATATATATTTGTTTGTTTGTTGTTTACAAGAAGATAGAGGAAACAAAACACATACAAGACAATAAATTAATGAGCAGTGACCAACTTAGCCTTATCACTGAAAGCCTAGAGCCATTTGAATGATCAGTCCTCATCAGAACTTAATAATAATAGTAGCACTCATGCCTCTGGAATTCAACACAATATCTACCTCATCAGAAACTAGAGAAAAACATTTAAACAACAATCCCCCCTCTCTTCCCCAATGAAGCTGTGATGGTGATGACCTCATCACCTTGCACCTGCTCCTAAGGAAGTCAAGCCTTACTAAGACCTACTCCAGACAGGACTTGAGCTACACACACCTCAGCAGCTATTGCCTCACGCCACATAATTGAGTTATCAAATACCTCATCTTTGCCAGCTACACATACTTGAGCATAAGTGACCAAATAAGGAAAATTTTTATAATAATAATAGTAATAATAATAATAACAATAATAGACAGTAATAATAACAGTAGTAGTAATATTAATAATAATAGTAATAATAATAGAAATGACAATAATAATAGAAATGATAATATCAATAATAATAATAATAATAATAATAATAATAACAATAATAATAATAATAACAATAATAATAATAATAATAGTGATAAATTAAGACACACATTTACGTCATAGACTATTACCCCAGCTATCGCATGAGCAAGCAGAGTCTTTCCACAACCTGGGGGGCCATACAGCAAAAACCCTTGAGGGGGCTTCACACCCAGCCAAGTGAAGATCTCAGGGTGGCGGAGGTGCAGCAGCATTCTGTCAACTTCTTGTAGCACTTCTTTGCAACCGCCGACATCAGAGAAGCGAACGGACGACGTCCTCACTTGGAAATCTAGGACCACAGCAGAAAATTGGTAATAGTTTTCGGTGGAAACAGCGACAAATTGGGCGAATGACTCAGTATGACAGAAAGATATAAAGCAAAACATGTATTACAATACAGGAGAGAGACACACAAACAGGCTATTATGGTACCTTTCAAATACAAACATTGGCAAGAAACACAAAAGGATTTTTAGTAGCCCTGCCTAAAGTTGTGCACATACACTGCCAGTATACAGTTGCTGTGAATATGAAAATTGTAATGGTAACTTTTGAACTTTCAATTTGTCCCTGCAGCTTTAGGAGAATGTTTTTAAAACATCATCAGGCAGTGCTCAAAACTTTCCCACTAGTACTGCGAATATAGCATCGTTGCAAGGCTTCAAAAACATTCCGAGTTATCCTAAATGAACAATTACAAAAATAACGAGGAGAAAAACTTTTAGAGCTTCCTTACCGTCAGTACTTAAATACTGCTGAGTATCATAACATTGACACAATCGTTAAACGCAAGTCAAAACTCAGAACTCTGTCCCATGTAACACATTGCTAATGCCATTCAAAAATGTACTTGTACACAATATCATGCATTTTTTTTTTTGCACAGCTAAACATCTCTATGTTACCATTTGGGAACATGCAATTCACGAAACTTTCATTAAAATCTGCAATGGAATTGTAATAGAATGTGCAGGGATGGCTCAATTGTTTAATTTCCTTAACATTTGCAGCAGTAACAATAGTCCAACCAAACCTGCTTGATCACAGTACGTACATAACCACGCCCCATTACCAACTATATATACATTAAACTGTAAGTCTCTTAGCACACCAAAAAGCATTTTAAAATAACAAAAGTGGTGGATTGTTAAAAAAAAAAAAAAAATCAAGGTCATAGGTAAAGAAAGCATAACCTTGGGTTAATTGGTACAATACAAGGTTTCTAGAAGAATGTTTGCATACATTAAATTTCAAACTTAGTGGAACTACCAAAAAAATTAAAAAAAATAAGATAAAAAAAAAGCCTTTGACAGTACTACGAGTGAGTCAGTAGACAATACTGAATCCGACAAGCTCAGTAGAGCCAGTTGACTTGATTCAATCAATCAATCACTTGTGCAGCTGTTGCAGCCAAAGTAAGACCCTCCAGATCCAATTACCACCAACCAGCACACCCACCCCAAAGTGTACACATACACACACACATACTTACACACACATCACACTATGCTTGAGGCAATTACACTCTGACAAGACTTTAATTTACTTATTGGATTTAAAAAAACTTGTGCATCAACCGCCTGGTTTTATGTTGACACAGCAATTACACCTAGGGGACCTGCTGCTATGACAACAACACCTGCAGTCTTGGTTACACACAGACAAATCAAAACCTTTAATTTGTAATAACAGTTTAATATTACAGGAGGCACGATAAAAATAAATAAGTAAAGCAAAGAGTAAGGCGGAAGATATTGGGAAGTTAATAAGAAACTTTGAAAAAGTGATCAGCATAAAAAAATTAAAAATTGTTGAAAATAGAATGGCATAAATTCAAAAATAAAAATAAAATTCTGAAAATACGACAGCATGATTATTGTACCTAGCTTTGAAACACAGCTTATCAAAAAAAAAAAAAAAAAAAAAAGCTAAATAAATAAATATACATGTAAAGAAAAAAAGTCCTAGAATAACCAGCACTGTCAAGATTATTATGAAGGAGATAGGGACATTTAACAGAACCCGACTAAACGGACACATTCTCAACACTACATACTCAAGCAACAGACACACACTCTATCACCAGTAAGAACTGATCACCTAGTAGAGCATATACTAACTAAAGTTCACCCACAGGGATGCTCAACAACATCCTAAATTACCAAACATGGAGACAAAACCTTAGGCGAAGAGCTAAAGAGGATAAAAAAAAAAAAGCAGCTGTAAGGAGAAGTGTTGGCCAATAAATAAAATAAGAACATCTGTTATGTCATTTGTTCCTGAACCTTCCAGACATTCTAAGTGTCTGGCATCCATGGAATCCACCACGTCAGAACTTTCTAGTTCTATAACTACATGTTCATGACATTAGCCACTAGTATTCTAGCCTGTGGGTGCCCAAGGAAACATTTAAGAGAGGGATACTAGAGTGGAAAAGTTAGCGCTTCTACTACAGCATTTTGGCGTCTCTTTCCTCCTCCTCAGTGTTAAGAAACCCAGAAGACCACAGCTTAAATTAATATGATCATGTGTTATAAATCCAGACCATTGAGATTTTAGTGGTATTATTACTATTATTATTAGTAGTACCAATATTATTATTATTATTATTACTATCATTTATTACATGCTAAGGTTTACAGTACATGTGAAAGAGAACAGACTAACAGATTAAAGAGTGATTATTATCTATTACGAGAAAGCTGGTCATTTGCAATTTTAGTTCAACATGATGCTTATAGCAAAGCTACTAGAACATGATAAAGCTGCACAACTAGTACACACATGCACAACCATTGAGGTACTTTAGAAATGAAGTCTTTGCCTAAAAATGAACTGGTACACATAGCACTTTATTGGTAAAGGGTCTTCGTAATTATTTAGTACAATACAACATACCCTGAATGAGCTAGTTATATCATTCCTCAGTTGTATAATACAATAGTTGAAGTAAAATCAATCTCACCTCACCTTACAGTCATATCTCTGTTCTACCTCCCTAAACTTAATTCCTCCCATACATTTTTACTTATTCCTGGTTTTTCGTTGGGTTTTTTTTTGTTTTGTTTTTTGCTAATTTTATATTTCTTTCCAAAATTATATTTTGTTGTTTTGTTTATGGTATATGCAAGAACATACACACCTATACCCCTTTATCATTAATTATATATATAATATATACATTATATATATATAAACTGAAAATTCAAGTACCATAACCAGCTGCAATTCCAAATGCAGACTAGATTCTATTTGCTGATAAGATTATCACTTACAAAATTAGTAAGTTGTGAAACTGTAAATCCTTGGGACAAAGAACTCTCTAGTACAATGTGATGCTGTGATGCGATGTTTTCATATACAGCCAGAGTGAAAGATGTATGTACACGTGTGTGTGTGTGTGTGTGCAAGTGTGTTCGAGATCCACATGCTTGTTTTCACCAGTTTACTTTCATTGTGGTTGCTAAGCAAGAGTTGGACAAAAATAACAATACTGGGTAACACAAGGCTCAACATGTGGAACACACACACACACATACACACATGCTAAAAACAAAAATTATTCAAAGAATCGAATGATGGGAAGGAGTGAGAAATTTTTGCAGTCATGGTGCCAGCCAAACCTCCTCTATTATTCCTCACAACTCCACGTTCAACGAACACATGTAATACACTTAGTATGGCATAGGCTGCTGTCATTTCCTAGCGAACTATGTCAACTGCTTTTGTTTGTTCAACTGAGCCACTATTGAACCTGACAGATTTCTCTCTCTCCTCTCCAGTCTGCCCTCAAGGCTGGTTCCCAGGGAAGCACTGGTATGTGTTATACAACACACAATCAATAGCGCTACAGTGTCAATGTATGTAATAAAGTATATAGGGTAGTGCACATACAGGTGTATGTATATATGTATTACATACAAATGCAACATGTATATGTGCACATATAACATACTTAAAGTGCATGTGTGTAAAGAAAACAAATGTAAAGTATAATAATAATAATAATAATAATAATGGCAATGACAAATAAATAAATAACAGTCCCTTTTAGACATGAAAGTTTGTGAACGAGGAGGGGCATATTATAAACTTTCAAAGATCAGGGGGCCTAACTTTGTGTAGCAACACTGCATATGATACATGAATTGGGTGTGGCAAATGTTCTTGCACTTTTTTTTTTTTTTGCGGACCTAGCATATCAAGAGTGCAGGAGGGACTCGTGCTCCCTTGCCCCTCCTTAAATGAAGCCCTGAATAATCCAACTCCCACTTACCCTTGGTTTTACTCCCCTGTAGTTCAGCAGAGGTTCCTCCACCAGACTCAGTGACACGAAGTTTGCGTCTCTTAACCTTTTTCTTCACATCCGAATCAGGTTTCACTTCATCTTCCAGAGTGGACTGACTCTGGCTGTGCCTCTTCTTCGCTCTCTTCTGGGCAGACTTCTCAGAAGTGGGCGTGGCTTCAGGTGTGCATTCCATTGCAGCATCCTCACCTGGTTTGCTCGCGGGCACAGCTTCACCAATAGCCTTCCAGGTTAGCTTTACGCCACTATTTGAATGTTCTTTCGTAGTGGAAGCATCGCCCGTAGAAGAGGGCGTGACTCTGGGAGGAGTTTCAGAAGTAGACACAGCGTGACGCACCACAGCAGCTGCACCAACATCTCTCGTGCCAGAACTATTTCTGTAGACTTGAGCCATGGAATCATTCATGGTGTTCAAACTCTGACATAAAACATAGGATGGTAAAATGCCCTCCCTTAAATACACACTTAAACTATACAGACAGGAAAGCTAAGAAGTAGTTGGGACTTGTATCATCGTGCTAATAAAATTAAAAACATTTATATGTGTGGAGATACTGTCACCAGGGTATCTTTTAGGACCAAACTTGAGAGGGTCCAATCAACATATTGGAATTTCAGGGGGGTTCTCATTTCCATGAAATTGATGAAAATCTTGTGGCAAATGTCTCCATGAAGGTCATACAATATTTAGGGGGAGCTAAGTGTCCCCCTAAAAAGGCAGAAAAAAAAATCTCTGCTTTTATAATGAAGCACCAAAGGTGCAAACCATCCATAGCTAGCTATTACAAAGACCAAAAGAATCATTTATTATGTGCAGGGCTTCATACAGGATTTTTTTCTGGGGTGGGAAAACTTTTTGTTTATTCCTACCCAGGATAGTGTGTGGCTAAATAGGCCACAGAGAGGGGAGGGTGCGGGTCTTCAAGTTTGGGAGGGGGGGGGGGGGGGGGGGGGGGAGTAATGTTGGTATGAGCTGCTTTGTTCACTGTTACACTTCAGAGGTATACGGGGATTTTCCAGAAACATTTAAACTTTTGAACATAATCCTCGTCCTTCCAGTAGGAACAACTTCAGTTGAAAGATCTTCCAGCTACATGAAGCTCATTAACACCCGTATACACAACATTATCACTGACCAAAGCCTTGGTCGGCTCATCAGAATTGCCACTGACGGTCCTGAGCTTTCGGCTATGAACTTTGATGAAGTTATAGAGATTTTTTTCAAACAAAAAAAATATATAGAAGAATTGAGCTTTGATTTACATTTTTAATAATAAAAGAATCTTGCTCTGAGTTACCATTTATAATTATAATTAAAATTCAGACTTCTTGGGGGGGGGGGGGGGGGGGGGGGGGGAACTTTCTCTGGGGGGAGATTCCAGGCCCCCCTCTGTATGAAGCCCTGATGTACCTCTTGCCAGTTGATATGTAGTTCGTGCAATGAACCGGTAGACATAATTGCTGTCTTCATAAGAGAAGCTAAACAAAGGAACATCACCTTACCAGTAGTTTCAATGGGAAACTCCAATTCCAGCACTCCAGTAAAACCCCTCTAAGAGAAAAAGCAAAACTACCACGCATAGCAGCAAGAAATTATTTGCTCGTGATTACAATGTGACAATAGGGGGCATTACCAACAATGGCTTACGATTGTACAGCCAAAAAATAACCAGCTTTTTCTGAAGGAAAAAAAAAAAAAAAAAAAAAGTCGAAAAAAAATTCTGGCACACTACAGGGACTTAAATTGTCCAGTGCAACATCTTAATGCCTCCGAGAGGAAGCTGTCTCTAAGGTCTGCTAGTTGTTGCGTGACAGAATGGCTGACTGACAAACTGAGTACTATAACCCTCTCGCGCATGCATGCTGAGGGTTTCTTAATCCCCCCCCCCCCCCAACCCTAAAATACTAATAAAAATATCAGCCTGCAAAAGGACCGTTTCAGGAAGGAAAAAACAAACAAGCTAATGTGGTAATGTGCACTACATGAAAACTTTCATGGAGATGCTAGAGCAGGACTTTAACTCCACAAAACCCAAAGGTTCAGTTGTTGTTTTTTTATCACCATCTGGTTGCTGGGTACATACCTGCTCAACTCACATGTACGCATATAATAGATACCTGCTAATTGGCGAGCGAGCGAGCGAGACACTCTCAGGGGTAACACAATTGAAAATTGGGGGTATTTGTATATGTGTGGACGTACATACGTCATTTTGTACTTTGACCCTTGCATTTTTGTGTTTGCTTCGCGGTCTATTTTCCCATACTTCCACTAAACTGAATCTTTCCGTTTAGCGATCCCGTATCATTCAAGGAAATTGTTTACCCCTTTGTATTAGGTTGTTTCTGAATACCACAAGACATACTAGGTCTTAAAAACTTACTGTTAGACTCAACACTGTACAGTAATTCTTTAGAACTCCTTGTTTTTTGTTGTTGTTTTTTCAAGTCACAAAATGTTATGGCGAATGGTTACTATGGTATTGAAACCCTTTACCAGACTAATTTTAAAAAATCTCAGCCTTTTTTTATTAGCTGCGAGTGTTGTCAAAAGCTACTGGTACAGTAATTCAGATTGTCGGAAACTACAGAAAATACCAGTACTATGGGAATTAAGGTAAGAAATGAGTTTCGTATTTGTTAGCTAAAGTACAATATAATGGTTACAATGGCTACTTTTAGAAATGGACTAATAGATGCTTTTTTAAGTGTTTTGCATGTGCACAGGTTCGCTCATCCTTTGTGCTCAAGCACACCACTAGTTATATATTTAACTCCATTCGTTTTCTATTACACACACACATGCTAAAATTAATCACAACACTTGCAGTATTTTCACTAAGAAAATAACCCCTTACCTAATTTCAAACCCAGTGAACTCGAAAATATATTATACCATCTCGAAAAGGAAGTTATTTTCACTAACCTACCTTCATGACCTGCGCTGTTATAAACACCCAGGTTAGCAACGAGGGCTGGTCGCCTCCTGCGTTAGCAGCAGCCACGCTCCCAGCAGACCCAAAATAGAAAAGAGTGTGCGAGTTCACTGCCTCCACGCGACGCACAGATTATTTTTATTTGCACGCGCTAAATGACCTCAACTTGGACTCTACTTTGAACTTTAACCTCATCAGTTGCAACTATTGTATCTCTAAAAATTGTCATAACAATCATGGTAAAAGCTAAACAAAAACAGCAGCGGCAACATCTGGAGGGCCAGAGACTGCAAGCGGCGCCTCCTGCTGAAGGAAGGCTGGAGAAGACTGGCTTTGTCAATTGGATTTATTTATGGGGAATTTTAGCAGCCGTTGTATCGGTCATCGTTGCAGCTATTTGGGGTATCACTTTCTACAGTTTTCCTTCGAATTCTCAGGGGCATTTAAAAACCCGAGGACAATTTGGCGTACCACCTGTATATAAGCGTGGCACTGTCAAGCAGGGTACCCTTCCATCCCCTCACTCATCCTTTGCACGGGAATGTGCAAAAAATGGGGTCCCTGTGGTTCTGCGAAACAGCATCACAAAGACCTGGAAGGCTTCCAAAAAATGGTCTCCTTCTTACCTTAAATCGAAGCTGAAAAAGGTGGCTGGTGTTTATGAGAATGAAAATCGGTGGTTTGGGCCTTACTTTGACCGCTCCAAACCTCTTATTGAAACGGCCATTCGCCAGAACCCTTACAAAACTGGTATTAACATGACTTCAGATGAATTCTTCGATGTTCTACTTCATCCTAGAGAAAACAAGCATCAATACTATACTGGTTCAATTGATGATCTTGGAGACTGGGCGTACAAGGAAGTACAGCCACTCGACGAGCTCCTCCTCCTTAATCCAAAATTGTCATCTATAAACGTATGGATTGGGCAACCCCATCTCATCGCACACTGTCACTACGATGGCTACCACAACTTCTATGCCCAGCTCTACGGCACTAAGAAGTTCACACTATTTGCTCCGTCTAACTGGCCCGGTCTCTATCCTTATCCTTTCCTTCATCCGAGCCACGCCCAAGCCCAGGTGAATGCCAGTGATGAGGCCAGTGTGGACCAGTTCCCACTCGTGAAACGAGTAGAAGCTGTGCAGGCGGTATTAGAACCGGGAGACCTCCTGTACATGCCTCCTCTTTGGTTTCATGAAGTCGAGAGCCAAAGCATGAGCATTTCCGTCAATGTTTGGACGGACTCCCACCAAACGGAACTCATGACAAAAATATTTTTGCTGCCTCTCCCGTTTGATAGTATAGAGAAGCCTCACCGGCACAAGCATGCTCAATGGACCTCAGACCAAGAGCGTCTTATTGGTACTGCCATTTTAATTCACAGGATTTTGGTAAAAGTGTGCAGCTTCAGGAAGTGCATGGACAATACTAAATTTTTGACACCACATACAGTGCCAGTATTGAACAACTACAGGCAGAGTGCCTTGTTTGTGTATCAGCTCTGGAGCACTAGGTATAGAACTCTAATGGTAAAAGGGGAGCTTCCTCTAGAAGTTCCGAATGGAGCCAGTATATTGTGTGAAAACAACACTGCGGAAGTGAGAGAAGTGGCAATCAGAGTTGACTTGGATATCACTGAAGATATTCATTATGGGGCCTATGTAGAACAGATTGGGTATTTGGTAAGAGGTCTCCCAGAACAGACCTGGCAGTTGTGGATGGGGAATTTTATTGAAAGTGTGGCATATCAAGTGGTGCGAGATCCGCAATATGTTGGGTTGTACCTAAGGCACCTGAACAGTTGTGTCACATTTTTATAGTATTTTTTATGTTATTTATTTCGACTTGAAGAAAAATTATATTTGGGTACGGGGTCGACAAAGGGCACTCTTTTATTGCAGAGCTTGGTGATTCTCTCTAAATAAAATGAAGGAGTGGCTGAGAGAACGTAAAGATGAAGATTTATTGGAGATTTTGTCATGGTCCTTGCTGGCTATAGGAGCCGTACTGGTAATCATGAATACTTTAAATCTGCAAATACCTTACGGCAGATATGGCGACAAACGAAACTGGTTGTCGATATTGTTGTTGACTGGTGTAAAAGTACCAGCCAGAATGGCGTGGTTTATCATGGAAATGCCGTCGTTTGCTATTCCTTTGTACCTCTACTTCAATGTGGGAGGACAATACGTGGGTCAGGTGAATGCTAATGTCATTCTGCTTGGCATGTTCTTGCTCCATTATTTTAATAGGTAAGTTGCACCCTTATAAGTGTCTAATTGGTCATTGGCTTGTACTCAGACTTTTTATGCTATGATAGCATGGGGAACTAGTCTAGAACACAAAGTTTGCAAGGATCCGAACAAAGTGGGTAAAGGGTTTAACACTAGGATTGTGTGTGTGAAGGACAAGCAATGTATAAACGAGCACAGACACTCTAGTGTGCTTATAGGAGACCCTTTGCCAAACCACTACTTTGAAAATGATTTGGAGACACTGACTCTTAGAATCAGTTCTAATGGGTTGCAATTAGTGACTGAGCATATACAACTGCATCACCACTACCACACTGCAATGCCTCTGCTTTAGTAGTCTAAACACACAGAGACGACTGTTGGTTCTGTGTGAGTTGGATCTGTCTGATTGCACCAAGACCAGAAATAAGTTCAAAGGCCACAGACTAGATAAAAAGGAGAAAAGCAGTCACCTGTTTCTAATTTAACTTCAATATTTTTGTAAAATTTAACTCTTGAGCTTTAAATATTGCCCTTCTCTTCTTTCCTTTCTCCCCAGGGTATTCATATTCTCGTTGACTATAAAAGGGAAACCGGTTCCTATTTTTTCACCTCTCACAGCATGTACGTTTACATCCATCAATGGCTTCATCCAGGGTCGCTATTTGATCGAGTACGGGGTTTACGATGAGTGGTGGTTCATAGATCCACGGTTCCTGCTGGGTCACTTCCTGTTCCTGCTGGGCATGGCAGGTAACATTCATTCAGACTCCATCTTGCGTGGACTGAGAAAACCAGGAGAGACAGGATATAAAATTCCTCAAGGTGATCAATGTTACATACTGTACTGTTGGTGTTGGCTGCTACTTTGAGTGAGTGGCACGCATTCTCTTTTCACAGGTGGCTTATTTGAGTACGTGTCTGGTGCCAACTACTTCTCCGAGTGCTTGGAGTGGACAGGCTATGCTATTGCCTGCTGGTCATGGCCTGGGGCTGTCTTTGCCATCTTCACGTGCATGTTCCTTGGGTCCAGGTCACTACAGCACCACAGGCAAGTGAGAGGGTTTTCTCACCCACTGTTTTAGATGGTGCAATGTCCACAGTACAGTAAAAGGAATCAATGGTTGTGTGCTCTTTTTGTTGCTAGTACTGATAAAATTGAGGTATTCTTGTTTGGTGTATTGTATAATTACAATACACTGGACTCATACTAGGTAGATTTTGGAAGCATGATAGTTAATACATTCATTCTCTACCTATACACACTCTATCAAATTCCCCCATCCCGTTTTCTACTAAAACACCCGATTGAAGATAACATCAACTTTTTGTAATGCAGGTTTTACCAGAAGAAATTTGAGGATTATCCAAAGAACCGCAAGGCATTCATACCTTTTATATTATAAACTGTTTATTTATTTTTTTGCTCATTGAGTCAGTAGGTCTGATAAAAAAAATATGGATTTGATGACTTTTTTTTTTGTATTTATGCACAATAAACTTTTGAGAATGACATGTATATTTATATCAAAGCAAGAAATAATAACAGCTGTGAAGAAGTTTTGCAATGGGGAAGTGAATAATGCTCCATCATAACATCCAAGAATTAGTTAAAGAATGCATTATTAATTAATATGTCTTTTCAGAGTAATTCTTTGCAATACCCAGATGCTTGGCTTCCGTCTCGTAGATCAGCAGTCTCCACAACTTCACAATGAACACTTCAGCGTCATCATCCAGTACCTGGTAAGGGATGAATTGATACAATAATAATAAAGGTGGTGACCCATTACCAACTCAATTTAGTTTATAAGTAAGGACTGTCAATAAGTATTATTAAATAAGTTTCATCACTTTTATTAACTTGCCCCCCTAAGCATTCATTTCAATATAACATCTGCATAACCACTTACCATGGCGATATCATTCAATATGTCTCCTGGAGATATGTGACAGGAGAGCTTGTTACAGATGAAATCAGTAAGTATGGGTTCCTGTTCCCCAATGTAGTCCATGATCTTCTTGTTGATCCAAGGCTTCACTCGTTTTTCTATCAGAACCTATCAAAACAATGAGAAAAATATACATTGATAGACTTTGTAGTGTAAAAGAGTAATCGGAACAAATGAGAGTACTGTTTTCATTGGTCAATCAAATAATTTACTGCATAGCTAGAGGTTGGGTGAGCTCTGGACAAGTGTTAGGATTTCAAGCAAGTAATTAAACCGCCAATAACGCAGCAAGTAATTAAACCGCCAATAACGCATAACAAGTGGGTCCAGCGCTACTGAAAAAAAAAAAAAGCCCTCCCACCCACATTTCATCATTAGAGGGTTGAAAAGATACAGTAAGAATCATCAATAATTAAAACATGAAATTAAAGAGCATGGCGGCAGGTGCAGCTCGTTACAATAAAGATGCAACATTCTCCTAAAAATTAATAATGTTCAGAGAATGGCAAGTAAATTCATGCTTATAAGGAATTAGCAGTGGACGTTTCAATAGTACTAAAACTAGTTCATTATTTTTGAACACATGATTTGACTACAGAAAACAGCCAGACAAAGTTACCTTGTCAATTTGGTTCCAACGAAGGCTGTATTTGAACACTTCCTCCTTAGCAGTAGGTATGTTATTGACCAATTGCTGGACGACCCTCTTGCGCTCGTCAGGCGTCAACTTCCTGTCCCTTATGCTTTCGTCTGCCAAGATTCCATCCCCAGCACCTCCCTGGCCCATTTGCACCAGCCCAAGATCATTGGACTTGTCTCTGTCATCTTTTCCTCTAGAGCGACCGCTGCTAGAATGACGAGATCGTCGGCTTAATTTGGGCGAGGGGCTGTCATCACTACCACGAGCGTTGTCCCTGTCCCGCCTCCTCCCATCATGACTCCTCCCATCATGACTCCTCCCATCATGACTCCTCCCAGATCGGCTGTTGGTAGAAATATCTTCCTCATCACTATACTCTATAGGAACCAATTTCTTTTTGGGCTTTTCCTCGATGTCGTTGTCTTCAGAAGTGAAGATGCCAAGCTTAGACGGCTGGCTGGAGCTGGAAGAGGTCACAGTAGTCGGCTGTTTCTTGAGGCCAAAGACCAGCTTAGGCTGTGATGGGGAGTTGGTGGCACTAGCGTTGCTGCTGTTCACCTCCTCAGACTGCTCCCTCCTGAGCTCTTCTTCCCGCGGAGTGCGATGGCTTGTGTTTGCACTATTGTCTGATATCACTTCCGTCATAGGCATAGGCTGGAAACCTGTCACTGGCTTCTCCACTGCCCCATCAACAGAAGGTGCGGGCTGGACCTTGAATAAACACATATGTAGCTGTAATGATGAATATATAGTGCAGTGTTGTTGTTGTTGTTGTTTTTTGTATTCTTTTCTTTTCTTTCTTTTTTTTTTTTCCTGCATGCTTAAATCAAATAATCAATTACTTTGATAACTTTCACAGTACACTAAAATTAACTACCTTTAAAGAAGATAAGACTAAACCTTTAATACAAAGCACTTTTGAGTGTTACAAATGCAAATTCAGTGGCAGTAATTCAGGAAAACATTTAGAGTGTTATAACCAACACATTATTGTAACTTCTCATGGTAATGATTTTTAAACAATTCATAATTTCGGCTCAGAGCCATAACTACATCACTGCATTCTTTGCTTTTAAAATTCATCAATCACTGAGGAAAGCTCTAAGGAGCTGAAACATATAAACTGTTTTTAACCCTTTCCTTCTGGTAGCCGCTTTAAAGCGTTTCAAAACCGGGTTGGCTTCTTCGATTTTCTAAGGAGCTGAAACATATAAACCGTTTTTAAACCATCACTATGAGAAGTTACAAAACATATTTAAAAATTATTTTAAAATCCATATTTTACACAGAGTAAACAATGATGGATCGTTATAAAATTGTATAACCCATACATATAAGACAACCACACCACTTCTACACAGCATGTGACACAGACATACTTGAATGGGCGGATATGCAGGAGGCACGGAAGGGTAACTAGTCTTCGTGAGGGGAATATCATCTTCCATCTCTGCCATGGGCACGTCCTTATCATCTTCATCTTCCTGAGCTGATTCTTCCCCACTGCTGCTCTTGCCTTCGGTCAAGAGCTTGTGGGCTTCCTCTTCAATCAACTGTAATGTATAATAATACATTACTGCAATGTAAGACTGGATTATCAAAGACAACATACCCGCAAGTGGAGTTCTTCCTGCTCGTCCTTCTCCCTTATTCTGTCTCGCTCGTCACTTTCTATTTCTAATTCTCTGTCACGGAAACGCCTAGCATACGCAGTACCTCTGGAGAGGGGAAAAAATTAATTAATTTAAGTAATCACAACTAGGGTCTTGCACAAATCTGAATCCTTTTTTTATTCAGTCCATCACAATGCTAAGGCATTCTTTACCCATGTGAACAGAACAGTGTTCTCCAAAAGACAAACAAAGGGGGTAAAGCTAAAACTGCCCCTACTATCAACCTATTCCATCATAATAAGCTGGGAACCTAACCAGCTGAGAGGTTTAATTTATAACTTACTTGTAGTACTTTTGGTCATCTTTCTCATCATCATATTCTGCCAGGAAATCCCTGAGATGCTTACGCTCTCTAGCCTGTTGCAAACAACCAGCAATTATCGTATATGTAATGCATAGCACACACCCACACATATGATTAGCCTGTAACAACTCACCATGTCATCGCGCCGTTCCTTCTCATGCTTTCTCTCCTTGTCATGTTCTTTTTCCTTTCTTCTCTCTCGCTCCTGCCACTTCATGAGGTGCTGCACACACACACACACAACAATAAAACTTAAGTATACTTTTGAAGATGTAGCACGGGTTTCACATTTTACAATATCTTATTCAATAGGTCAAATCGTGCCACACAGTAGTTTGTGATAAGTTCCAAGGAGCACTTCTATCAGCCCAAAAATGGCTTTAACTCGTCTCTTGTTATGATTATCCTACACTAGGTAGTTGTAATGTTAAAAAAAAAAAAAAAAAAATCAACTAGTCAGTCTGACCTTCTTGTATACATTTTCCCTCTCCTTCATCTTCCTCTGCCTGTTTCTTTCCTCGTACTCTTCATCATCTTTCATCATTCTTTCTTTTTCTTTCTGCTTCATGAGTTCCTTGCGTTTCTCTCTGTCCATCTTGTCATGAGAGCTGGAGCCAATGGGGCTTCGAGAACGAGAACGGCGAGAGCGACGCTTTGGACTCTGAGAGGTTTTCCTGGGACTGCAAATAGTAATGGTACCATCAATGGGAATATATCATACATACATACATACATACGTATGTGCATGCACATAAGTATACAATTGACTGCAGCTAAATTTGAGTATTGGCTTATTTAACTCAAAGAGTTATTAGGTAATCCTCCCCTAGGTAAAGCTAAGGGATAACTGGAAATATTGATTTATAGTGCATGACTTGCCCTATGCTATTGTCTAAGCTAATTTGTACCATACTCGCATCAAAGCTGTTGAAGCCCTGCAGTTAATAAAGAGTGGGTTATGAGAGAGTACAAGGTATATTGCTAATGAACACACATAAACACTTTTATCACATCAATTGCGGGTGATATAATGGCATATACATACTAGGGTTGGGCGATATTGGGTTATTCCCATCACGGTACGATATTATAAAATTAATTGCGGTATGAGTAACTAACAACTATTTTTTAAAATTTAAATTAAAGTGTATAAATGAGAGAATTGTCATTGTCAAAATAATGATAGAAAAAGTTTTTTTCCAGCAAGTATTTTAGTTATAAGTTGATATTCAAGAATCCGTCAGCTCCAGCCATCGTCTCCCGCCTCTTTCATACGGCTGGACTGCGTATAGCACAGAAGAAAGTGTTGGCTGGTTGGTGTCAGTCGTTCCAGACCGTTTCTCACCTTCTCTCTTCATCAGGAGCCTGACTTTACTGTGAACCTTGGGGTGTTTGTTCTTTAGGTGCGATAGCAAGTTCGAAGTGTTCCCAGTAGCCGCCCTAACTTGCACGCCGCAAATTCGACAAAAAGATTGTCCTGTTGGCTGCCTCCGCCACTATCATCCGCGATTAAACCGAAATACTTCCATACAGCAGATTTTGTACCGCATTTCTCGGTAAGTTTCTGTCCCAGACGCCATCACTAAAAAACGGTAAAATACAGCTGGAACTCTATGCGTTGCGCATGCGCAATTTATCGCGGTATTTCCCGCGTTACTCGATATGATTTCTTTTATCGTAACCGTGACTAAATACCGCGATACCGCCCAACCTAATACATACATATATATTTATTGCACATTGGATATTTTTCCCTGAGTATTGCACATCACATGAGCACTTAATATTCTCCGATATTGGACGTTGCATATTGAACGTCCCAACACGCCCACATAGTCTTAAACAACTGTATTCTTAAATGTATGGTGGAGTTAACTCTGAACTACGAAACATTGGAGCACTATTAATCCTATGAAATCCAACGTACAATAAACAACTTACGACACTTGTCGTACAATACAATATGGAGATGACATTTCACTCTCATACTTGTATTTTCACTCGCATTCTTTTCATAAAAATACTCACACATGCTCTTGAAATATCTCCCCATATTGTTACACTGAGCCTTGTAATAAGTATTACACACATACACACACACACACATAAATCATGGATGTATGTACCTGACACTTCGACTAGTCGATCTTTTTCGGCCCCTTTCTTTGTCTTTATCTCTCTCTCGCTCAAGTCTCGGTGGGACATCAATATCCTTGAGGGTAGAAACAATGCTGTTGGTCTTTGATCTTTTTTGCTTCTTCTCTTTCGCAGCATCTTCTTGACGCTAGAGAAAATGAAAGAATAAAGAGAGGAGAGGTGAAAGAAAGTAAATGTACTTTAAGTCACAACGCATATAATTATAGTAACAAATTAATGTTGATTACCAGACTGCAAACAACCATACAATTGTATACGATCAGAAGACAAAGTATTTAGGCCTGTCCTAAGATGAAAAATGCTACAGTAATTAGCAACTCATATCCAATCTTAAAAGTTTTTTGATTAATAATGGGCCACTTGCTAAAACCATTTCCCTCAGTTCAAGTAGTTCAATTATATATCACAATAAACACCTATTTCACAATCAATAGACAAAATTCCTACAATAATAATTATAGGGCTTTACACGATGAGTAAAAGCAATTCATTGAAATCATTTATTGATATCACTGCTGACCATCACATAATAATAATGGTGGTTACCAAATTCGAGTTAGGCAATTGCCTGGAATAGGAATTATTTTACATCTCTTAGACATAAATAAAAAATAAAGTTCTGTATTAATTAAACAGTTGACACATTGCAGACTAATTGTAAGCCAAACTTTCAATTTCTAAATGACAGATGAACATGTTATTTTTTAATTATCTCAATTCCGCTGTGTAGTTTACAAAAGTATAAATATATACACACTAAATTTTCTTCATTGATCCACATGCCACTGAAATAATTTAAAATAAAACATCAATTATAGCAACAACTACAAAAAAAAAAAAAAAAAAAAAAAAAAAAAAAAAAAAAAGGCGTATGAGTATGTACATTTCCGCTGACTACCTTGAAGGAATGTTTAAAAATTGTTCCATCGAATTAGATACCTTTGGAGCCAAGCCATGCTTTCAAACTTCACGAGAAGAAAAAAGGAATATTACTTGAATTAGCCATTTCTTGGATATTTCTGTTAACACAATGAAGACCTTGTCAGTTTCATTAATTGAAGTGAATATGTTTCAGATGAAAACAAAATTGCATCCTCAAATGATTTTTATTTCCCCTCTAAACAAATTCCTTGCTGAAGAAATCCTTTGGGTACAAGCACTGTGCTTCATTCTTGTCCTAAAACCCCATTCTCCGTAATGTTTATTATTATAATGAATATTTTTAATATTTCTATTATAACGTATATAAATTTTCATTGTGGGTAATTGTCATAGCTTGATTAATAATTATCTGACTGAAGAATGACACCGGAGGAACAGGAAAGAAGAAAAAAGTTGTTGCATACTATTGGTACATCTATAACAAATATTTTACTAAAATTTGATTTGAGAGTACTAGCTACTGAGCCACATCGCCGCCAACCTCCATGTGTGCACAGGCATTGCTAGAGGGTAGATGGCCAGTAAAATGAGTTTCTAACATACAATAATGCCTTACAATATGCCTTAAGTAACTTTATATCAAGTTACTTAGTTGAATATTTTTGGTGACTAGTGATGTGCTTCGCACAAATGGCAAGCACGCTGGCCGAGCTGAAGCAAGCAGAATTTACATTTGAATGCTAACAGCTTATATATAAAATATATTTGTTAGTTAACTGTTAGCTTTCAGATTATTTGTGCTATTCTTAACACACAACACCTTTTCACACATTCGCTCACTGGATAATACCAGCAACATTGTATTCTCTTCGTGACTTGACTATTGAATAAATGGATTTTCAAATAAGAACATTTCTGTTGGGAGGGTGTATAGCTACGACAAACTGCACCATAACCAAGATAACTCACCATCGCCATGAATTAAAATAAATAGAACATGAACTCCACTAAGTTCATAGGACTAAATGTGAACGTCTTTCATCTCCTTTCACCGTAGCTCTTTGCCGCTTTTTTTAAGGCCTTTCTACTGGTTTGTAAACTATTAGCACCCGCTCTAATGTTTACATTTTAAAGTAGACTGCGGGGACGGATACGCATTGACCTCTGTGAACTTTGCCATATAGCATACCAAAATCTCAATTTAGACTTCTCTCGTACAATAAGTTCACCACACTCATATATGTACAGGTTACATACAAGGTGATACCAATACTGGATTTACATGACTGAGGGCAGAAGACCCCTGGATAGTGTATATCCCATACTGACTCAACAGAGTAGTCAACCGACTTGTACCGGGGCTCTAGGTTGCAACGTATAGCTAACAACATAAGGCATAAGTTTGATTGATACCTAGACCTTGGGTTATGAAAAAATATTCGCCATTTACCCAATAATCCACATACCTACATTAATACTCTGCTACACCTACTTCCATATAAATATTCACATACACACATATATACATATATATACTATTAACTTATATTTGTACTTATGATAGTGTCTTGCTCGAAAAAACAACAACAACAAAAAACTACTTGCACTATAATTAAATTTGGAACATTAGAGAAAGAGGATGGCTTTTTTTTGGGGGGGGGGAGGGCTTTTCTTTGTACTACAAATATGACCTCCTGAAAGCAAATTGGGCCCAATGCGAGAAACTAAAATAAAATAATTGCCTACAGTTCTATGATGCCTGATGGTATTTGAACCTTAAAGGATGTCACAACATGTAACATGTAACCACAACTATTGCATATATTAGTACACACTGTATACCCTTCTTTACTGATGGGCGCAACTGTGGTAAACTTATAAACCGGTAACCACTAATTTGAAAAAAAAATATGGAATTCCGGTAAGTTTTTTAGTTTTAACTGCACCCACAAAAAATTCGAAGCGTTAAACAATTTAATTTCTAGGATGATACAGGTAATAATCGATAAACTGGAGGATTCTGTTTAGTGAAGTTAGGGACGGGGTCAAACACCGAGTTAACACAAAAATACACAAGGGTCAACGTACAAATGACATACTACGTACACACATAGATAAACAAATATCCCCGATTCTCAATTTGACACCACTGTATAGTGTCTCGCTCACTTCGCTCGCTTGCCAATAAGTATCTTGGCTTAACTAACAAGTGCTTCTACTCATTGCTACATTGTGCCAATTTCTTGTGATCAGTGTACAACCAAAATTATATAGCAGTAAATAGCAAAGATGGTCTAACCAAAGAAGCATACTTAATGCCTCCTGAAGCTCGTCCTTTTCAGTACTCCTAAATGTAAGTTTAAGCATTGATCTTTTAGCAACAAGTCCATGGGAGCATGAATTGTGCCCATTCTTAGAATAGCAATTTTAAGAAATGAAGTTAGAGAGTTGAGTTGAACTCAAATGCAATCAGTTGATTCGACTCTTCGACTATTGTAATAAAGCTTGGTGATACTCTTAACACCATGTAACAATTTCCCCTTAAAAGTCTGTTACGGTTATATTCTAAAATATAATTTACTAAATACACAAGTATTGATCCTAACATCATATTCAATATAAAACACTACTAAAGATTAGAGAAACATATCATAAAGTGCTAACCCTCAGCGCAGTCTAGCTTGCATAATCAATTGAGTTCACAGCCCAGAGCAGGAGAGGGAGGGGAGAAGAAGGGAATAAAAACAAGGAGCTTGAAGAAATATGAATGGAGAAAGAAGAAATACGAAGAAAAGAGAAATGAAAGATGGAAAGTTAGGGGGGAAAAGCACCCAATTCTACACAACTAAGCACTCTCACCAACTATGGTAAAAGTCAAATGGTAAAATAGCAATTAAATAACTTTGCCTCATAATAACATGTGACAATGTTAACTAAATTAGGGGTGTTACCTAATCATAAAATTGGCACATTAAAGGAACAAGCAATACAATTCGGTAATTTTCAGAGAATCGCTCAGTTGCATGGTTTAAAATCATTCGCTGCATCATATACGTACAGTATAGGCAATAGTGCAGCCAATGAAAATATTGAAATAGCAGTGTTTATTCAGTGGCAAAGTTAATCACTATTTCAAACAATTGCCATACATATTGTCATTATGAAGAGCAACTGTAGTGTTTAAAATATATATTTTAACGACTAATTTGCATTATATTTACCCTACAAGACAATAGTCATGAAGTGCTTCAAGTGAAAAAAAAATATCAAAGCTTGATGGCTGGTGGGCAGTCTGAAAGTCTTTTTTAATCTGTGACTAAAGAGCATGTATTATTGAGGCTCATGCCCAATAAAGCAGAATGAAAAGTTTTAAGCTTGGGCTTAAAATATATCAAAGTTACATTTATAGTCTTTGGTTCACTTCTATCACAACAATTCAAACAAGCATAAGAATAATATTATACTACATTGACTATCTCTTATAAGAACTGTAGTACTCAAAATATTGTTGGAAGGTTTTATAAATTATAGCGCGGTTGTATTTAGACACTCTGAAACGATTCGAAACCATGGCTTTTATAAAATGAGACAATGCTATGTTTACTGTAACATTTCGAAATATTTAAGTCACACACTGCCTGGCCGGAAGCTAATAGAGCCACTTGTAAGTGGTAAGTACAATGAAAGTGCACTTATCCTGAAGAAATAGATGGTCCCTTGGCTCCTTATAACCAGTAGAACAGACTAAAAGTGAAATTGAGAATAGAAGCATAGCAATCAAAATAGTTGGAGTTTTTCTGAAGTAAGAAAATTAAATCTATCCCATGACAAACTCATATTCTGATTTCACATAATATCCAGACAGTTGTATAGCCTGATAATCTTTACTCTAGACCATTATTGCATTACAGTGTCCCAGCAGTGATTCCTATCTGTTCCAACATGAAATGTAAAAATAAACAGTTCTACCAAATCTTCCAAAGCATGGCTAGATTGAAGATTTGAATTAACATTAAAAGACTGAAATAACATCTCAAAGATAAAGGTTATAATGCAAAGCTAAAGTCGACATCCTCAAAGTGGCTTCTTCAAATTAATTCACCCATTCAAAAACTGTAGAATCAAAGTTTCAATCTGCTAGTAAAATCTGAATTTCTGAATATTAGTGTCTTGTCAAGTGACACGAAAAGTATTTGCATAAACAAAACTTCATTAAAAAAGGCTAAAATGCCATTTGTTTATTAGATAGCATAATTAATTTTAATTTGATATTATATTTTTAACCATAGATAGTTCTCTGCAAGTCCAGTGGACACACACAAACCATTATCTTCAATACTGAGGGAATCAATAACCACACGGAACAATGCTCATTCAAATTCAATTTAAAAAATATATCATAGAACGAAGACAGAAGAATCTTAATTTCTAAATGATGACCAAGCATTGTTTTCTCACTCAATTCATTATTGTACATGAGCCTCAATTGGAGTATGAAACTGTATCTTTTAATATCTTTTATGTCAGACCTATACTGGAACTCCTGGGAGGTACTAAACTAGGTGGCCAGACCACAAAAGAAATATAATCAATTCTACAACACATTAAATTAACTATCTGTAATGGGGCTGGGGGGGGGGGGGGGGGGGGGGGGGAAGAAGGGGGCTTATTATATTTAATTACCTCAAAAAAGTAACCCAGTGACATCATCTTGTCTTTTAGAACACAAATAAAAGTACCACACCTTCAGCTATGATGATTCACTACCAGGACTCAATTTCTAAAGCCACTTTACTACTACAACAACCACCAGTGCAGTATAAACAATGCAGCTGCTAATTTAATACAATCCGCTTATCACCTAGGCAACAACCCCAGGCACCTGGAATTTATTATATCCTACAAGCTAATTTTGAAAAGTCAAGAGATAGGCAGCCTGGACAGCCTTAGAGTTTTTCAACCCCACTTCCTCCCACTCTTCACCCCCCCCCCCCCCCCCCCCCCCCACTTAATATATTCTTAATTTACAACTCAGGTGCTAATGTGCTAATGCATTACAATCAAAATTATCAAAACACATATGCATTACTGCTCTATTGGATTAGCACAGGCTTACTAAAAAAAATTGCACAGCATTGTTCAGCTGCACTTTGATAACAGAATATAAGCAATACCAGAGGCAACAGTTTAATACCACTACATTAACAAATATGATCTCCACTCCTTCATATAAATTAAATCAAACTCTACTTTTTGTTCCTTCTTTACTTGTAACAGAGTTAATTGACAACAAAATTCATTTTTACCACATTCAAGCAGATTTTCACTAAAGAAAAGGTTACAAATACTTAAAAAGCCACCAATACTTCCAAAGGAGCTCCAGTATGTTACTCTGACTTGCTAACCTACCAAAACTTAGCCAATTAGTCACACTTACTCTATTACAGTCCTCCATAGTGGTTTATAAAAATATCTCTAATTATTACTCACCCTCCTACTAAGGCAGGCGGACCTGCTGATGTTGAATGAAGAAGAAAACGATTTGAGAAACGACAACATTTTTGATGCCAGTGTAGAATTGCATTGCAAGTATGATTTGAGCATGAGCCACTTTACACGTTGACTTTCAAAACTTTCGCACACTGTTGTATGGTAATATAGAACAGTGTTCGTTAAAATTGCCACTATACGTATATATACCAGCTACTACATTAGTGCATAAATACATACATACATATATGCACCAGTACTATCATGACTTCAGTATATTTCATTACAAAGCAGCTTATACTTTATCAGAGCCTGAGTGCATCAACTGACCTGGTAAGACTCTCTGAACCGTTTGATCTCGTCTGAGACTAAGGTTTTCATACCATCTTCCATATCCATGTCCTCAAGAGTACTCTGGAAAATAATAAGAACAACAACAACCGTAAATGAAATGACCCCTTTGATGCATCACGCTCAAGTTTCAGTTCTTGTTCGTTAAACTAGGCAATTAAGAGTAGTAAGTAAGTCATACACACTTAAGTGCTAACCACTCAGCCAACACTCCTTCTCACGAACACTCCTATTCTCAAACACAGCTCAAGACACACTGAGGAACTACTTCCACAGAAACCTGCTCACAATAACTTGCACTCACATTGGCATCAATGCTTCCTGACTGCTTGGCCATGAAGAGAATAGATTCTTTCACATCTCTCTCTCGTTGCACTGCAAACAATTCATTGAGAAAAAATCAACATAATATAATTGCTATCCATTTCATGTAAATATTGTCCATTATTTATAATTACTTTTATATGTATTTATTTCATTTATTCTGAAGGGTAAGAATTTCGCTAGTTCTTGTTCTATTCACTCATTGTAATATTATTTTGCATACCATCTTCATTAGATTTCGAACTTGACAGAACTGCTGAATAACCTTTCAGAAGGTCATCAATGAGCTCTTGAATTCTCTTATCTCCTGTCTATTCAAAGAAATATACTCATATAACACCATTCACTCAATAAGTTAAACATGCTTACAGTACCTTCAGTTCCTCAGGAATATCTTTGACAAGAGCAGCTGTTGCAACTTCTTTGTCTTCCTCTAATTTGTCTACTTCTGCTTTCACCTACGAGAAACACGTAATGCACTTCAAACTCAAAGCAGCAGGAAGAAAAAAAAATACACAAAAATAAGAAGTACCAAACTCAATTTTGTCATTTAAGTGTCTGTATAGCCTTCATGCAAGGTGCAAGTAGAGAGAGAGAGAGAATTTACACACATTGTTGAGTAGTTTACCTTCTCTTCATCGACAGTCTTTGACTCCTTGGACAGTTTCTTGGTAATAAGGTACTTCAGAAGATCCTTCCTGGTCTTGGCGTCAACTTTAGCCTAGCAGTAAACAATCACAAACACACACACTAAAACATACACACACGTTTTCCATCCCACCCTCTGCACAGAATAGCTTTTCCGTTGCTGTGGTTACACCTTAACATTTCCTAGCTAACAAAGAGCTCCTCTTGCATCAAGTTCTGTAAGCTAGCAGACACAGAACCTGAGAACTTACCACGAGTTTCTTTTCTCCCATCTTGAGACCATTCAGTAACCTAAGAGCACGCAGTGTTGAGTCCGGGTCAGAGTACTCACAGAAACCAAACCCTGCACATAATATAACAACAAAAAGTTAGGAAATTGGATGAATTCTAATAAATTGAGATACCAATAATTAATATCGTGTGTGCCCTCAAATAGACCACACCCTCTAATACACTGCACATGGGTTGAAGGCTTAAAAAAGACTACGTGCGGTCTATTCGGTATCTAACGGATTCAGAATTAAATACTACTCTTAATTATTGTCCCCTATAGTGAGCGGCATTATTCCATCTGGCATTTATATCTGCAAGCCATGTATTATTAATTTTTATCACTGTTATATACTGGTTTGCATGCAAACTTTAAAAAAAACTATCACAACGTAAAACATACGATAGAATCTTGTACGCTATAGATACCTTGCAGTTTCCCGCTTGCATCTTGCACTCGTTTCCACCCTTCCACTGGTCCACAACGCTGGTTCACATAACAATAACAACCACAAAACAACAACATTGACTTGTTATTCTAATGCACATGCATTGCCAGCACTTACGAGAAGTATCTGTCGAATTAGAGTATCTGAAGCCTTCTCAGAAATATTTCCAACAAACACTGTAGTGGCTACTTTCATACTGGATGTAGAACTCGGGACTGGAACCTAAACAAAACAAACAACAAATAAACAAGCAAATGCAATACATATAGCAGAATTAATTGGTATTTAGTTAAAAAAAGAAAAAAAAGCAGAAGCTAATATCGCATCACATAACCCCCCCAAAAAACACCCTAGTCACCCTAATTAGAAAAGGTGTCAGCAAGGTACAAAACTAGACCTCAAACAAAGTAATGCTAATTGAGCGTGTCAGTAACATACCTTGGCAATGTCAGGTTGAGGCATAGGCTGACCAGGAACCCCGACCTATTAATAAATGTATTGACAAAATGGCAGGCAGAGTAGCTTGGTACAACTTACCATCATAGGAGGCACCATTCCAGCTGGAGGCATACCATGCATCACTGAAATAGGCAACATGGAGATTATCAAAAGAAAATAAATAGCTTTATGCATAAATTACATGCACACACTACACAACTAAAATGAAAATTAATATTAGGGTTTTAGGTTAAGTGTGCGCATTAAATTTCTTTTTAGTGCACAGCAACAAAATTTGTTGACAAGTTTACCACTCTAAAATCAATACAAAATATGTAAAACCAAATCCATACATTCATTAGAAGGAGCCTGGGGATTAACATTTAGTCATAAAATACATAAGCATATCATTATCCTAATATTGTGTTTGTGACTAATAGAATGAGTTCCTATGGTAAAATTTAATTACTTTGCCTCCTGGATTCTTTACTTACTTGGAGCCGCCATGGGTTGACCCATAGCTCCTGGAACCACCATCATTGGAGCAGGGACGAAATTACCCTGAGAAGGGATTGGGTAAAGCCCCGGTCGAACTCCCCCCACCTGAACTTGGGGTCTATACGCCATAGACTAAAGTGGGTTTACTAGAACCAACGATTTATAGCCAACAAGTACTTAGCAATCCCTTCCCCGTCGCTTTATATTTCTGCCAGCCAGGACAGAAACAAAAATAAAACTGACTAACTTCTATGCGCACGCCTGGCTCTAAGATATTAAGCCCCGCCTACGCCAATGAGAAAGGGGAGGTCGGATCCGGAAGGGGAGGAGCAAACTTCCGCCCCCCCCCCGTGTGCACAACGGAGAAGCGGAAGTTGTATTCTATAAATAGATCAATATACTATTTTTAGAATCCGGCTACGAGTTGTCATAAATAGCCAACAAAACAATAATAAAACAGTTATAGTAATACCTTTCTGTAGCTTATCATGCCAGAGGTATTGGAGCCTGCAAAGGAACTAACCGATGAGGAAAAGAGCGAACCTGTTCCTCAAAAAACTGGAATTCAAAATACTGCGAGAAAATGGAGATATTTACCTTATGAAATATGGATAATAATATTAGTAGAATATGGTTTAGAATCTGAAGATCTTTTAATGCTTGAGAAATGCTGCAAATGGTTTAGTTTAACCTGGACTTCAGCAGGTATAGTAATTATTATAGTAATAACTTTTGCTTCACTTGTCCATGTTAAATGCGCGCGCGTCTTATATTGCTACCGTTTTTTGTGCTTCTTGCAGGAATTCCTTCCATCCCGGAAGAAAGTGCTAGGTTGATAATAAAGCGATATAAGAAGAAGCTATTTGGAGAGTTTGTCAAAACTGGTAATAACTAAGTGCATTTAGCCAAAAAAAAAAAATTATTAGCCATGTAACTTTACAGTTCAAGGTGCAAGTTGGAAAGAAAAGCTGCATCGCTTAGAATTATTGGAAAAGAGGCAGCAAAAGCTAGCTGCAGGATCATATCAAAATATATTTACATCCCAAGGGTAAGTATTTAAATGTTAAGGTCTATTTGAGAAAATTGGATATTTAGATTGTCATTAAAATATCAACTGTTCTAGGTCTCTGCACACTTGGGGTGCTGGTAGGTTTGGTCAGCTCGGAAACACACATAGAGATGACAGAATTCAATTTCAGAGTATTCACCATTTAATTCCTGAAGAATCTGGCAGCACAGTGCAAGTGTCTGCAGGGTGTGGCCACTCTGGGTTTGTCACTTTGAAAGGACATGTTTACACGTGTGGAGATAATCGTTACAATCAGTTGGGTAAGGAATAGCCAGTTGTCTTTATCTTTACGGCTAATATTAGTTTGTATATAGGTCACACAAACTTTCAAGGGAAGCATTGTCCAGTACCCACTAGAGTGCGTGGTGAATTGGTAAACAAAAAGTGTTTCCTAATTGCCTGTGGATCTAGTCATACCCTGTTTCTAACAGATGCAGTAAGTGAATAATATGGGGTAATGTGGAGGCAAATAGCCTTATTTATTGTGAGCCAGTGTGCTTCTTTGTTCACTTGTGTGCACGAGTGAGTGTGTGATGTGTATGCGTGTGATAGTGTACTAATTAATTCAGACAATCTAAAATTTACTCCCTGCTGCATCACACTTCACAGGGAAAAGTTTATGTGGCCGGAATCGGAGATTCAGGACAACTCGGAACTGGAAATAACAGAGGACAGGCCATGGAACCTATTTTGGTTCCATTCCAGTATGAGGACTATAGAATTGTTCACATTGCAGTTGGCATTGCACACAATAGTGAGGAAATGCAATACTTTTTATATGATAATTCATGTGTAAGCATCTTATGTCATAATTTTGCCACAGTATGGCTATCAGAATGTGGCAAAACCTTCACTTTTGGTCTGGGATCAACTGGTCAGCTAGGTCATGGTGGAACTAAGAATATACCAAAGGTGAGACTTCCAGTGATATTCACTTTATCAGTTGTACTACACCATCAATCCACTCATTTACTTAGTAAACAACAAGATAGTAAAGGTCATAACAAACTTAAATGGTATCAAACATTGGAGTATATTATAGACAAAAATAAATAAATAAAATTATCAGAGATTAAAAATATTTTATACCATGGTTGCTGCGGTAACACCCATGGATTAAAAGTGATATTTTCCCGGTGATTTTTCCTGGGGCTATGATATTTTCCCAGTGCGGTGTCAAGTGAATTCTTCCGTGTTTCCGGCCCAAAATTAAAATTCAATTAAAATTCAATTGAAGCACGCCAGAAAGTTTACTTTAGCAAGTTTACTTTAGCAAGTTTACTTTAGCATTGTAGCTGCCAGCTGTTATCTCCAGATCTAACTCTACCTGGGCTGCTCAGCAGTAAGCAGTAAAGCAGCTAGCTGTGGTAAATTCCTGTGGTATGAGAGCGGCAGGAGAGTTATATGTGGTAGGGCTGGTCCCATATAGGTGGATATGAGAGAGTAGTAGTAGCAGCAACTATGGTATAAAACAGTTATGCCATGGCAACATCTGGGTTATGGAATATCACCGCCCTTATCCCTCGGGCTTCGCCCTCGGGATCGGGACGGTTATATTCCATAACCCCTCGTTGGCCATGGCATAACTATTACATAAACATCAAATGAAGAAATCATGTTTTAATCTAAAACTCACAGTAGGTATAATTTTCATGACAATAAGAAAAAAATGATTCATGAGTAAGGGTATTAGTGGGGTCCAGATGAACAATTTATACACCTTGTGTTTGTGTTTAACTCATCGAACACTTTCCATTATATGGCTGTCTCTCCTGAATCTGCAAGCACAAACATAGTCAAAGTAGCAGAAGTGAAGTAAAAGTAGGAAAAGAATTATAGTAACTTTAAACATGTCACCTGTTGTCCTAAGCTAATCCCAACATGACTTGTATTTATGTCTTAAACAATTGACTGCTCAAGTTTGTCAAGTTTTAGATGGTCACAGTTTTAAAAATCCACTATTAGTGAATCAATGATGTTAACCTTTAGTGCACCAAGATTAACTTTATGGTCATGCTACAAGTAAGATTAATTAATAACTTAATATATAGTGCACTGCTAACTAGCTTAGCAAAGGGAATCCAATTAGACAAGGGTGCAGTTTTTTTTTCCCTTCAATAAGTCATACAACAGAAAAAACTATTAGAGCTTTTGATTGCCCACCAGACAAACTATGTTATAGTCCTTCTCCACAGACTTAACTACTTCACGATATCACACTTCAAAACAGATGATTCAAGCATGTTATGGTTCACCATTTCACTCACAAGGAGTGGAATTGTCATGAGTACTGACATAATATTGGTTGAATTTTCTTTTATAGCCCACTATGGTTTCAGTTCTGAGAGACCGGAAGATTCGCTATGCTGCAGCAGGTGTGTCTCACTCGATCTTCATCGATGCAGAAGGGTGTGTGTACACGTGTGGCAAAGGCAAGGGACTACTTGGACATGGAGATGTTCGGCTCAGAACAGTTCCTACACAAGTTGCTGCACTCAAGGTAATATCGGGGGAGGAATTTGTAATAAAGCTCACTAGCAGCCATTTAGAATTTGGAGCTGTGAACCATTAAATTTATATGGAATAAGCTGAGTGTGTTTAGCTAGCTCATATCATTAAAATTAATTTAAATTAAGCATGTTTGCTATATAGCAAACATGTTTAATTTAAATTAATAATAAATACTTCTTTTTTTATATGAATGAACAACATCTGGGATGTTTCATTTATTAGTGGGATAGCTAGATATATATTTGATTAACATTCAAGGGTCTTCAAATTGTGACCGCAGCGGCTGGAGTGACACAGTCTATATTCATCGACTCTGAGGGAACCGGGTACTGGTGTGGGGAAGGAATGGGAGAATTGAAGGAGGTAAGACAAACACACACACACACACACACACACACACAATGTATTATTATACCGCACAAAACATGCCTATTTATAGAAAATGGAGGCCAGTCCTGTCAGAATGGAGCTACCCGAGCCACTGGTGAAGGCATCAATTGGAAACTCGCATATAGTCTTGCAGATGTTGTCAGGTCGTCTCATGTCAGTGGGTAACAATGGCCGCTATCAAACGGGTATTGCCACTCAGCCTGAATCACAGCTTGTGCCTACGTTCACGTACATTAGCCAATAAACACCAAACTGTTCTTGGCAAGTAATATTTTTTTATATTTATTATAACTTTTTTATGTGTGCAAGACTTTTTATACATCTATGTAATTCGAATAAAACTTGTATTGTAATTCAACAAACTGAGGATTGCTTTAAGGAGTAAAGATGAGGACTATACTTTTTAATTTGAATTTGATGTCTTCTAAAATACTCCTGAGTCAATGTGTAATTAAACTGTGGCAAACAATAGACACATGATGATTTATCTGATTGTTAAATTGAAAAAAAAAAAAGCCTATTTTTAATTCATTTCTTGTTCTCTTCAATTTTCTTCAACCACTCGGGCTTTTCTTTGGCCTTTCCTGTGGCCAAAAGATATATCTTTTCTTCATCTTTAGCCTTCTTCTCTCTGACAGCTTTTCTCATGGCTCGCATTTTCGCATGGTACTCCTCTATCATTTTGGGCATCTTCTTCATGTTTTCAGCAATTTTCTTTTCTCTAGATTATATACACAACATTTACAATGAAGTGATGTGGCATGTGCTAAGCAGAGTACTGTATCCAAAGCCAATTTGATATGGACTCTTATTTATTGTATTCAAATGTAGTGCACCGTTAATAAGTTCACCTTTCTTCACGAGTTCTTTCATGCTTAATCAACTTAAATGGTTTGTCTTTGCTTCTATCTCTCAGGGGTTTGGGTGGCCAATACACACCAGAAGCAACTAGACCTTTCCTAATCGAAGACAACTCTCTCGCACCAATAGCAGGTCTCCTCCACCTTCCATCCACGTACGTGGGGCGAGCCAGTTGCTTTAGTTTAAGAACTATTTCGGGCAATTCTTTGGAGGCCATCCTATGGACGACCCTTTACCATAAACAATTACTTCGAATCCCTTTACCATACATCCACCGAATTAAAGTTTTTAGCACTAAATTGCATGCAATCGGAATATGTAGTCAAAGTAGAAAAGAAGCAGAAGAAAGCTGTAATGAGAGCAGGGTTGAGTGGGAGGCCAGGTACACTATGTAGGTTTAGGTATCCAATTGCATTGGTACATGAAGTTACATTTCCCCCCCATGAAATGTGGTTTTCATGAGTAATAAATTGGTTTGTAATACACGGCTCCCCACACCCCCTACTTTGAAGCAGCTTCCATTATTCTGAGAGCCATATCTTACTCTTCCACAAACAAAACCTCCACAAAAAAAAAAAAAACCCAATTTTTTTTTTATTAATCTGAACTTACATAAGCAGTAATGCTATCATAATTAGTGTGACAAAATCATTGAGAATAGAATTAATAAAAAGTATGAAATAATCCATTATTAAAGTGAGTTGAGAACATCTTCACACTCTGAGGAGCTATCAGAAAACTCGGAATTTGCAAAGGAATCATCACTGTCTGCGTCCACGAGCGTATCCATCTTTCTCGTCGCTGCTTGAAGATTCTTAATGACAACAGTGGAATTCATTGTTTTACCCTTACTGTGAGCATCCGTCTTTGTACCCTATTGTAATACAAAATATTTAAATAATATACATATGAATGTTTAACACCTTGATAAATTTCCTCATATCTCATCAGCAGGTAAGAGCCAATTGTACTATTCGGATGTCATAAAATGGAAATGACTACCGAGGCACTATTGCAGCATCATTAATTCCACTGGCAACTTACTACTACAACTAATCATAAGTATGGAACACATGGAAATATTAAATACAGTTTAACAAAAAGTGTAGCTGTGATTAAAAAAAAGTACAGTGGGCCAGTCATTCACTTTCCACTAGCTAATGGTTCAATCAAAGACCAAGCTAGAGCTTACTAAGAGAAAATTCTCAAAAAAAGAAAAGAAAAAAAAGAGGCTTAAAATTATAAATGGTATCTTATGACATAGCAATTAAGCCAATTACCTTCACTCTGAGAGGTTTCTTCCTTATCCGATAGGAAATCTGAGCAGCAGCTTTTCTGTCAGCACTTCTATATAATGCCACACACACACAAACAATACCATTCATTTGTAATTATAATAATACTCTTATTATTAATAAATTGTTCTCTTATTTCAACGTTTTTTAATATATGATAGTAACGATGTTTCGACAGTCCTACTGCTGTCCTCATCAGGTTACAAAAATTAGTGAACTTATTCCTTACTTAAAAAAATAAAAAATAAAAAATAAAAAAAAAAAAATAAAAAAAAAAATAGGTGTGTTCAGCTCCCGATGAACAGAGTGAAGCTTTGGTTGTATTGGGTTTATTTAAAGCACCTATTATCCCATTATTCTTACACCCTTTTAAGGCACTTCTAATCTCTATCCTCAAGACACAAAACCTCCTACATGTTTCAGACCTGGAGAAATATGACACTACTCTTTGCTCCCTCCTCAACAATGTGACTAACACTCCCCTTCCAGAACAAAAAAGCTTAAATCATCATCTTTCCCCTTCACTGACATTTGCTCAGCAGGAATGGTCGAAGATTCATGAATGTACCATAAATACTGGAGCAGGCCATGAAGGAGAAGAGCTGGGACACCTTCAAGTCAACCATCACTGCCAAGACCCTGCTGGGTGAGGCTGAAAATGATATGGATCACGCATGTCTCTTGGCTGTGATGAACAAGCATTAGGGTGCGTGGCTGCAAGCTCCACCATCTCTGCACCACATTCCTGTCCACCTTGTGATGCATACATCTCTCCATTTGGTACTCATGGGCAGAGTTGCAAGTCTAGTGTAGGCAGGCCTTCTAGACTTGCTGCATTGAATGATATTACTCACAACACCCTGTCAGCGACCTTAGTCTCGTCATACTCGATTTGCATAATTTATAGTGAGTGTTCTTTATAAAAGGTTCATAATTTGTAAAAGTGAACTTGTGGAAGTTTTGGCATCCAGACAATCACTTACAAACTGTAAATTATTAAAGAAACAGCTGATTCAGTATCATACCTAAAGTGTGACCTCCATGTACTCTATTATTCAATTTGTGGTTCTAATTCAAAAACGGTAACCTCTGTTCTCAGTTGTTGCTAGGCAACAAGTGAAGCTTTGAACTTCAAAAAAATTATTTGAGCTATTTTTCTTCTCAGCGCGAATCCTGTTATCCCAATGTGTTTTAATACTACAAATGTTAAAACCTTAGCAATTTGAACAGGAATTTCAGCCTGATTCACAATTCATCCTTGCTGGATGAACGCTTATATGTTTCCCCTCCCCCACCACCCCACACCCCCAAGCAAAAAAATCCTGTATAAATCCCTGATCATTTTTATTATTAATATAAAGTAATAAATCTAGTCATTAATAAATATGCATAACATAGTATACTGCTTACTAACAACAATAACACAAACAGTGTATGTACCTTATTGTGGTGGGCTCATCATAGTCATAGACACTCAGGTCAGGAGTAGTGGACATGGGAGCACCGAGCCTCTCTCGCCACATTGTCACAGGACTCTCATAACCAATCTCACACACATTCTCCTCATTGCTGTCACTGTCATAATCATCATCTTCACTAACCTCGTCCAAGTCTTGAAACTAGAGGCATTACAAATTAAAAATAAAATAAATCAACTTTTTGAAACAATAATGTGAAACATCCCCCCCCCCCCCCCTTACTATCTTTTCAAATGCCCCATATTTACCTGAACCTTAGCCTTCTTTTTCAGTGGTGTGGCTTCATCAAATGCATCTGCACTGTAGCCTGCATCTCGTTCCCTCATCGCTTCCTGTATCTGCCGACTTCTTTTCAAAGTGCCCCGCTTGGCCAAAATCAGAGTAGGGTTGGAAGAGCTGTGATAGAGGGGGAAAAATTAATACTCACCGCACACACACACTCCCTTGCCCATGCTGTGACATAAGAAAGTTTTATCTTCTTACCTATCTGAGGTGTCTTCTGTACTCTCCTTTGTCATTTGGCCAATGCGTAAATTATGCAGCAACTGGTTAGCATTGGTCTCTTTATTCTGGGATAATTTCTTGTTTTTTTTCTTGGTCTTATTCACCGGGTCTTTCTCTGTTCCCTTCTGGAGTAGTGCCTTAGGTTTCCCTCCGACAGACCCCTTTGGCTTTCTACTCTTTATTGATGGAGTTTCCAATTTTTCTACGGCAACATCTTCTTCTTTAGATTTTTTATGGACAGATGGCATTTTCTTTTTTTTCCCCTTAGCCATTTTTTTCTTACTGTCTGCATTTCCAAGTTCAAACTTGGGCGTCAGCATCTGAGGAGAGAGACCGATGAAATTCCCTTTCATATCGCATTCGTAATGGATATTCGCTCTTGGAGTCTTTATCAGTCTACCAGAAAAAGAACGCTACACAAACAATGACAACAACAACAACAACAACAGAACACTAACAAGACAAGCAATGGGAAGAGAGAGGCTATGTGTTTACACCCATAGCTAGTTATTACAATTATTATTATTACGTCTAATTTTCAAATATATTCATTCCTTTACCACCATCACTCCTCTTCATACATCAAAATGGTTCTTTGTAAGCTTTATTGCCTACATATGCTTACTGCTTGCATAGCCTTGCATTAATGGTTGCCAAATTCTATAGCAATTACACTGCTTTAAGCAGTGTGGAAAACAAAAACAGCAACAACAACAATAAAGACCAATGCACCTCACCAACTGGTGTTATATATTAACTAAGGTTTATAATATTATCAAAGACTATTACTATAGTATTTACTGAAACATACCTTCAAATCGGACAACACATCAGTGAAGTAAGTTGATGAATCTAAGACCGCCACTTGTGTGGAGTTGACATCATCAGAAACTTCAGCTGGTATGCTGCTTTCATCTTGGCTACTGGTCCTGTCACTGTTTCCATGACCACCTAGTAAAAAAAAGAAAAAATCAACAAAGCCACTTTCGTATACAGAATTAGGTCTGACGTTTCACTTTTCATCCCTTACAAATTAAAACACACACACAAATCCTCACAAAATTATGCATTTCACAAAGCTTCTCTTGCACACACACACACACACACACACACACACACACACACACACACACACAAAGCATTACGATGCTTCAATATGCCTCTAGTCCGTGCTGATGCTGATGGTCTACTCTCAGCCGATCCCGCTCCTTCCTCCTTCCCAGACGTGTCAGTGCTGTTGACCTTGATCACCATCTCAGTACTGTCACTATCAGTTTCCATAGCACCTGCCACTGCTACACGACCTCTAGGCCTCAGTCCGTAAGCATGCCTAGACGAGTCTGATTCCGAAGCATGAGCAGTCGCTGGGGTGGAGCTTTCAGAAGCTACTCCAGAAATATCAACATCCACAGGAGTCATGCTCCTTTCTCTAACAGAATTTGAATCAGAAGTACTTGAAAGAGTGTTGACTAATCCAGAGGCTTCTCCGCTGGAGCTGCCGGAAGTGAAATTAATGACTGTGCTCTGCTTGGATTTAGAGCTTCTGGTGGCCATAGGACTCGACTTGAGCCTCTTCCCCTTGGACCTAACATTGGAGGATTTGCCACGTTTGCCTCTACTGGATCCTTTCACTTCAGTATCCATCGTTTCTGTCGCCGTAGCTGAATCCGAACCACTTGTTGCTGCACTTCTTTTGGATTCCCTTTTCTCAGCTTCCTTTCTGGTGCAAAATTGCTCTACCTCCCGGTGCCATTTGACAGGAAACCCACGAGAGAAGACCTCCAGCAACTTGCCATCTACGGGATAGGCCTTGGGGTCCTGCCTAGTCATGAGTCTGTTAATGTCACCTTGAAGGACATATCGGCTGCCCTTCAGCGTCTCGACGACCCTGGAGCTGACACGCTTCATAATTGGGCTCGAGCGCCATATCACTCCATCTTCATCTTTCCTAGCAGCACAAACACAACATTTTCTTTTACAAATAGTTCTAATTTCAAAAGAGAGAACCCTAGTTCCTTAAAAACAACGACAACAACAACAAATAACATGCACATACAGGTATACCTTTTAAATTATCATATCATCCTTGGGTGAGCACCGAACACTAATCAGGAGTGTCTGAATTTCTAACGTACATTGTTTTTTGTTTACTCTAATCTAATGAATTCCTCATTACTAGACAGAAACACAAATTCATAGAAATGGATTCTTGGCAATATTCTTGTGCTCTATGGGCAGATAAATCTTTTCTCTAAAGAACTCACATTTTAGTGCCCAGAATGACTAGCATTCCCTCAGGGTAGATCTGAATATACCAGTCTCGCACCAGCACGCTCTTCACTTCCTCCTACACAAACAAGCATGTACAAGATTTTTCCGCAGTAATCCCATCAATATCACTATTTAAGTACACACCTACTAATAAGCCACACCTACATGTAGTAGCTTCAAAACCACTAAAAGACTGTAGACCCTCAGCGCACATGTGTGAGAGGGGTAGTACTCAGTTTGTCTGTCAGTTATTCTGTCACACAACAGCAGATCTTGAAGACGACCTCCCACAGATTGAATAAGAGATCAAAATGTTGCATGGGGCAATTTAAGCTGCTTCAATGTGCCAGAATTTTGTTTTTGACTATTTTTTCAGAAAAAGCTAGTTTTTTTTTTTTTTTTAATGATTCAGTCATTCTCGGCTGAAATAATTATAATAGTAGCAAATTTTCTTGTTTTAACAGCTAGTGTTATGTGAAGTAAGTTAAGTTTTAATTAATGAAATATTGGCTGTTAGTTAGAATGAGAAAAATTGCTATTTTTATAACATGTTTAGCTTCTCTTATAGCATTTACATCTACCATTTTGATTGCACGAGCTACATATTGACTTGCATTAGCTACATACTGACATATTGACACTACGCCAAATTAAAAATTATTTTGGTCTTTGTACTAGCTATCTAGTGTACATTAGCACTGAGAGTTCGTAAACCTACTAAATAAAAACTGACAAAGCAAATTTATAGCATAAGTTTGACCAAACCCATTCTTTATGTAGTAGGCAACAAATTGACCCGAGACACAAATGACTGGTCCCACTTTAGATTAAATTGTTCATGACAATAAGGTGAGGTTGCATGTGCTCTCTTCAGTTAGTGTCAGTGGCACATGTCCAGCAAAGTTGAACTGACATAGACAATCAATTTGTAGCTTTCATCACAATTTTGTCGGCATTTAAAAAAAGTAACTTGTGAATTATTTCAAATTGAACGCATACAATCAAGAACATTTCACTGGTAGGATTAAGCCTTCTAGAGCGGAACCCATTTTACTCTATCTACAAACCACTCACCGACATGATTCTCTAGCAGCTATATTATCAGGCGTTGATTCAGTTTGAGAGTGAGAGGAAGAAGGCAAAGTTCAAAGAAGGCGGGTCTACCGATCTCTTACCTACGAGTAGAGTGAATATTTGGTATTAATCGTTATTTGGCGGGGCCTACAAAGTAGGCGGGAAAAAAGGACTGAACTTTTAACCTTGTTACCGTATATCAATTCTCTAGTTTCTGTTTCTTTTTTTTTCTTCTTTTTCTTTTAAATTGTAGTACCAAATGGCTCAGGCGGAACGTCAAGTACAGCAGGAGGAGGAATCTCAAAGTGAAGACCAGTTTGGACCTCTGCTTATCAATAGACTAGAAGTGCGTTTTGGCCCTTCATGTAACTTCTTGTCAATGTCATATTTGATTTTATAGAGCCAAGGCATTAGTGCAGCAGATGTGAAGAAGTTAGCTGATGCCGGTTATCACACAGTGGAGTCTGTAGCATATGCACCAAAGAAGGCTTTAATAACAGTCAAAGGAATAAGTGAAAATAAGGCTGACAAGATCCAAAGTGAGGCAGCTAAGATGGTCCCAATGGGTTTTACTACAGCAACCGAGTTTCATCAGAGACGTTCTGAAATGATACAATTAACGACAGGGTCGAAAGAGTTGGACAAGCTTCTCGGTGGTGGTGTTGAGACTGGATCAATAACAGAAATATTTGGAGAGTTCCGGACAGGCAAGACACAACTCTGTCACACCTTAGCAGTGACCTGTCAGGTAATAATCATTATCTTGAAGCTCCAGTACACTAGTGACAATGCATTCATATTTCGTACATTTACCTTTTGCATGTGGATGAATGTTCAGTGTTACTCTCTGGAACATACAATGATTTAGCAAGATGGTCCAATTGATTGCGCTATAACTTTTGTAATAGCAAGACTACCATGGGCCTGGGTGGGGGGTAGTAACCAGTAACCACCATTAGGGTTTTTTAGGGAGGCCAGGAGACACTCACTTAATTTCACCCCCTAATTGTCTAAGATTTTGTCAGTAAGGGAAGGGGTGCTTTGTTAGTGTGTCGTATAAATTTCATTTGTCAGAAACTACGTTTAACAGGGCTGTTAAATAGGGAGGAAGACCTTACAATATCTCAACTACTCTTCCTGTCAATCTCTTCCAGCTCATTTATTATGTATGAAAGTTGTGACCCTCAATTAGTCAAGTTATTCTATAAAGTTATAATAAATTATTCAGCCACATTAGGGTTGTTGAGTAGACAATTTACAGATGCACCCCAACCATTATTAACCCTCCTTGGAAATACAATTTGTTTAGGTATTAGTAGAAAGTGGCTAAGTCACTCTAGGTGTTGTGTATATTATTATATATGTATATATGTACACACAAACATTGGGTTGAGGTGGTATAGTGAGATCCATACCATATTTCAATTATGCTAGCTGCAAGCAGTTCCCCATTTCAGTTGTGTGTTGTGCTGTTTTTACAGCTAGCAATTGACAGTGGAGGAGGAGAAGGCAAATGTCTTTACATTGACACTGAGGGAACCTTTAGACCAGAGAGACTCCTGGCTGTGGCTGAGAGGTAAAACATGAATCATTAGCTTTGTCTTTAAAAATAATTTGTATTTAGCAAACATGATGGCTATATTTTAGCTAAAGGCGTAGTTTGTTGCAGGCATGGAAGGAAATAAGATGTCGTACATAGTTTCATACAGAGATTGGAAGGGGAGGGGAGATTTCTCCCCTTTCCCAAGAATTGTTTGGGAAGTTAATATTATAGAGCTAAAGCTAAAGTTGAATTTTATGAGTAGTAAGATTATACAATCATGTACGTGACAACCAAACATTGATCTGTATGAAATATACACTCTCGTATAACGGCATGTGCATCACATAGTAGTATGGGTTTTTAAAGGGTGTGGTTTGGTGTATTTCCAGTGCACTACACTTTTTTTTTTGTTTTGTTTTGTGCTCAACCTGAGCTTCTAATGACTATGTACATGCTTGCAGGTATGGACTGTCTGGAGCAGATGTCTTAGACAATGTGGCTTATGCACGTGCCTATAGCACGGACCATCAGGGTCAGCTCCTTCTTCAGGCGTCTGCCATGATGACAGAATCTAGGTGTGTTGTGTTGTTGTTGTTGTTGTTGTTGTTGTTGTTTAGAGTTGAAAGCTGGTATTGCTATAATGTAGTTCTTCATTATTGCTGAACCCCTTATGGTAATTTCATGATACCAGTGGATTCTGGACTTACAATTATGCTGACCCCTTTTGTTGTGTGTGTGTGTGTGTGTGTGTGTGTGTGTAATACAATTATTACAAAGGAAGTAGTTCCATTTGAAATGTGTTTTTAATAGCTAGCTGGTGGCTTTGTTAGGCACAGAAAGCGCATGTTTAGATGAATTAAATATAACTCGTGAGGCAATTTTGGTTAATCCATTAATGGTAATTTGCAACATGTGAACACATCTAAAACTGTATAGCCCCACCCTCTAGTGCTGATGGTTCCTCCTCCCCCCTCCCCTAAACTCCTGTATCAAACCCCAGAGTTTCTGCACACCAATAACCATCTTTACAACAATTGTTGCTGTTTTGTTCATCCCTACATTAGATATGCCTTACTGGTGGTTGACAGTGCCACGGCACTTTACCGAACTGATTATTCGGGTCGTGGTGAGTTAAGCGCTCGACAGATGCATCTAGCACGGTTTCTGCGAACTCTGCTCAGATTGGCTGACGAGGTAAGCAATGCATTGATGTGTGGTTTTTCATTTGTTGAACTGTGGTTTGGGAAGGGAGGAGGAGACAATAATGTGTCATGATCTAGTAAGCTTCAAGCTCGCATAATTTGGTGTATGCTATTTTTCTCACAGTCTCAGCTAATGATGGGATTTTAAAAATTTTTTAAAAATTTTTCCTTTTCATTGATTAAATAGCACTCAAATGAAAAGACTGCATAAGGTTCAATAGTTGAGGATTTAATTTTGCTCCCATTTAGTTTGGAGTTGCAGTGGTCATCACCAACCAGGTGGTAGCCCAGGTGGATGGAGCATCAATGTTTGCCACGGATCCCAAGAAGCCCATTGGGGGCAACATCATTGCACATGCATCCACTACCAGGTATTCAAGTGTAAATTCAATAGAATTTTGCTAAAAGAAAATTAGATGGACCATCAAATGGAGGTGGGGTGGCAGGGCATTAACATTTATTTATTGTAACTAGGTGGATACGATCTATGAGATACTATGGCATGGAGTTTTATAAAGTTATAATCGGACACTATAGCATTAGACTGGGGTAACGCAAATGAGAATCAACAACGACCTTCCCCGAGGTTTTAATTAAAACCAGGAGTGCTATAAGTAGGGTTTGGCTTCCGTGATGGTTACAGCTGATTTGTATACTATTTGATCTCTGATGAAAAATAAGTAGAACTCATTGCAAACAACCCTCAGTACTGCTAGTGTACATTAGCCAGTTGTAGCTTTTAAAATCATTTCTCAGACAATGAAATTTCTCTGGTTTTGCCTAAGTTAGGTATCAGTAGGCTGACATGTATGTAGCTCATGTGGTGAAATGGATGCAGTCTCCATAAGATAAACTAGTTTCTAGTTTGTACTCCTAAAGCAACAGAGCAATGGACACTTACCAGTAATTGTTACAAACACCGTTTATCCCAATGTGAAACTCTTATTTTAGCGCTCAGTGAATTTCAAGTAGTCTAAACACAAGTACAGCAGATCGCAAGGAATGGTTGTTCATATGGTTATGACGTAACGATGAGTGGGAAATTACTCATGGGGCAATAGTGTTTGGTCATATGACTATCAATTGACTAGCTTTTTTCCAGACAACTAAACCGAAACAAAAAATTCTAGCTAATCAAAAGGACTTAAATTGATGTTGCTTTCAATTCCTCAAGACAACCATCTTCAAGATTCTTTGGTTGACAGACAGGCCGATGACAAAGTGTAATTAATTAATTTATTTATTAGTTGATATTTTCTTTTAGGTTGTATCTCAGAAAAGGGAGAGGGGAGACAAGAATATGCAAGATTTATGATTCTCCATGCTTGCCAGAAGCAGAAGCCATATTTGCTATTAATCCAGATGGCATTGGAGATGCTAAGGACTGATACAACATTCCTTTGTTCATGCACGGTCATTGTCAGCTTTCCATATCTTGTAATCATGTCCATCCTGTTAGTGTTGTTAGCCCTTCATCTGCGTATTTATTTACACCATATTTTGCCTCTTGAATTGATTGGAGATGTATCGTATTGACACAACACACACGTGTGTGTGTGTGTGTTATGTGAGAGAGTAGTTATAGAAATGGCTTTGTTATAGAAATGGCTTTGTTCAATTTTAAGACAAGTGGTGGAATAAATAGCTGCCTTGTAAAAAACATTTGAAAAATATTATTGGCGTACAATATAACCTCTGACAGTGAACTTTATTTACTGTAACTGAAAATTCAGCTGTTTTCCCAGTGTAATATAAATTTTATGCAGTAAAATATAATTTTCTTAAACGGCACCTGCAATAGGACCCACAATGTACACCCAGAATCCATACTTGGGGCCTGGAACTGCCACCGCACCCTAGCCAGCACACAGAGCAACAAGCCTGGGCCCGAAATCTCTTGCTGAGTTCATGCCAACCTGGTTGTAAGGACCATATATGCTGATGAGCACCGCTACAGTCAGACCAATGCGATCGGGACGACCACTCGGTTTCCTTTAAGTCCCATTCTGATGTTTGCTTCGTTGGTGCAAGAAAAAATGACCAATGACAATATTGAAGTCGTCCAAACTTCCACTGCAAACGCTTTGAACATGGAGACGAGGTGGTAAGTCTGCGGGTCATTGTAGCTGAATAAAGCTGGGTTGGGAAAATACTCACCAAACATCATTGCAGTGATTACGCTGTCATTGGTCCCTCGCTGTATGCCATTCTTTTCCTCATTGAATGATATCTGCTCGTTTGCAAAATAATACAACACTGTGCCAGCCATCACTCCTCCTAGCATCTGAGAAGCACAGTACGGCAGGACTTTAGTCCATGGGAAACTCCTGAACCTGAAGATTGCAAATGCCACGGTGATGGCTGGGTTAAGGTGAGCATCACAGATGAAAGATATGCAGTAGGCACTCACTGATACTCCCACCCCACACACGATGGCCACTTGCCAAATACCACTCTGTGCTGAAGAAAGAATGGCTGAAGAAACTGCAATACCACTCTGTGCTGAAGAAAGAATGGCTGAAGAAACTGCACTGATAATAACAAGGGTTAAAATGAAAGTCCCTAAAAACTCTCCAATAATGGTGGAAACAAACTCCAGAGGGGAATAGGATCGCTTATTGGTCTCAGTTTTCCCCCATGATATGAAGATCCTACTCTGACTAGACCCCAGCTTGCTGTAGCCATCACGCCATTGCACTGCTTCAACAACCATGTTATACCTGCCAATGACATTCGTAATAAAAATATAAAGAAGTTACTAGTTTTACCAACGGTGTACTGGACAGTTAATCTTATAGTGTGAATTAAACCCTAAACCGGATGTTTACATTGCTCTGTAAAGCAGTGGTTACTATATAATCCACCCTCCTTGGTTTTAATATCTGCTAAACTTGTAGTTTTAAAGCCACCCTTATATTATAGAAACACCTACTAAATGTCAAGTTATACTGTAGCAAAACACATTATTGTTTTAGACTTTTTGTACATTTATTAGCTAAAACAAAAAAAATATATGTATAAAGAAATTATACTGTATGCATCCAATAAATTAATTATGATGTTGATAAAGCTTGGTAAAGAAGTCACATGTTAAATCCCAATGTCTGGTAAATTTGTTGCTGAAAACTGATTCTAAATTCCACTGTTCATCTTGAATCCAATGTGATATATAGCTATATAGTGATTATGAGACATTGCTTCTCAATACTGTTCTTAACAAGAATATTACATTAAGGCATCATGAATATTCAATGCTTAATAGCTTCTCATACTTATATTACTAGTGGTGTGCTTGAGCACAAATGGCGAGCGAGCCTAAAGACTATACTATTTTTTATTGACTTCTAACACTGAAGCTACTGAAAATAAGGTCAAGTTTTTAAATTTAGCATACAGGGTAAAGGGATTTCAGTGCCATAGTAACAACTCTCTGCAACTGCTTGAATTGAAGGAAACAACAACAACAAAACAATACACATTATTTAAAAGTTTTCTTTGTGATATTCTTTAGCTAAGTAGTGGTTGTAACACACAATACTTTGACACAGCTGGACATGCACCTACACAGACTTACCTTCGCAGTAGTCTAGTGGACAATGTAATTTTCAGGTAAATACTGTGCGCACGGCTTATAACCATGACAAAGAGCGCATTGACTTACCACCGCCACTAACTCGAATAGAAATGGAAGTCCCTTAAGTTGTCAAGTTTTAACTGTACCGGCAAAAGAATTCAAAATGGTAAACAATTCAATTTCTAGGGTGATACGGGTACTGATCGATAAACCAGAGGATTCTGTTTAGTGCAATTTGGGACGGGGTCGACAATCGAACTAACACAAAAACGCGAGGGTCAAAGTACAAAAATGCCTTACGTACGTCCATACATATATACAAATAAACTAGTGGTGTGCTTGAGCACAAATGGCGAGCAAGCCTGATAGTTAGGTAACATAAAATGTTACTATGTTTTAGCTTACTTCATGCAAACACTATAATAGCAGTTATGACATTTGATTTCAGCAAACAAATACAAAATCACTCTCTTACCTTATTAATGGTAACTTTTGTAGTATCAAGCATCAACCATTCTGATAATCTCAATCACCAGTAACTCTTGAACAAGCTCTCAGCTACAATAAAAAATAAACCAGTGTTATTATTTGTAATTTTAGCCAACAAATATGGAATTACTACTTACATCATTCTTGAGTATTGATAACTTCTGTAGTATCAAATTGAAGTTACTTTGACCATCTGAATTACCTTGAATTCTTGACAAGCGCTCACCTACAAAAACAAAAGACAATCAATTTTAGCACACAAATACAAAATTATTTTCTTACCTCATTTTCTTGAGCAGTGGTAACTTTTGTAGTACCAAATTTGAGCCAATCTGACTATTTGAATTTACCAGTCACTGTTGACTAGCTCATAGCTACAAAAAAGAAAGGCCAGAGTTAATTTTGCATATTTAGCTAACAAATATGGAATTGCGTACTTATCTCAGCTTCCCTCGAGAAGTAGTAGCTTCCATAGCATTAATACTACGGCATTCTGACTACCAACGGCTCTTGACAACCAAAAACCGGCACTCCGTATCCCCCATAAAACGGCGAAGTTTTGAAATTAAGTCTGGAAAAGGGTCTTCAATGCCATAGTAACCTGTCGAATCAACTTTTTGTGTCTTGAAAACAAGCGTTTTAGCAGGAATTTTCTCATACTTTGGAGCTTAAGTATAAAGTAAGGTTTGCTTAATGCTGTAGTTTCAGAATAAACTTGAGTCAAGCATAAATAGCCGTGTTTTAGGAGAAAAAAGTTCCCCCCGCGCGCGTTTAAAGAGCATACGTACCATCCATACATACATACATATTATATAACATATACCCGATTTTGCATTATCCACCCCTAATACTGTCTCGCTCGCTTCGCTCGCCAATAAACTAGTGGTGCGCTCGAATAGCGCAAATGCATGGCGAGCGAGTAAATATATGAGTATGTATAGGTAAAGATGATTTGTGAAGGAAATCGCTAATTAATAGCAATGATTAGGCATGAAGAGTTAACAATAACAGAATTACCTGAATAAACTTAGAAAGCAGTGGCAAAGAAGCGCAGCTTGACAAAGACTTCACAATTGTTTCAAGAAGAGAGTAGCTATAAACGTTTTGGTTGAAACAGAGTTGCGTAAGGCAGTGCAGCAGGATTCTCCGCGCTCGTTAATTGAAAAATACTGGAACTGTGAACGCTTTACCTAACTTACGTAATTAGAAGCGCGGGCTAAAACAGAGGTCTCACGTACCCCATAAACAGATAAATAAATAACTAGTGATGTGCTTGAGCACAAATGGCGAGCGAGCCTAAAGACTATACTATTTTTATATGAATGATTTTGACTTCTAACACTGAAGCTACTGAAAATAAGGTCCAGTTTTTTTAATTTCGCATACACGGTAAGGGATTTCAGTGCCATAGTAACAACTCTCTGCAACTGCTTGACAACAACAAAACAATACACGTTATTTAAAGGTTTTCTGTGTGATATTCTTTAGCTAAGTAGTGGTTGTAACACACAATGCCTTGACACAACTGGACATGCACCTACACAGACTTACCTTCGCAGTAGTCTAGTGGACAATGTATTTTCAAGTAAATACAGTTGCGCACGGCTTATAACCATGACAAAGAGCGCATTGACTTACCACCGCCACTAACTCGAATAGAAATGGAAGTCCCTTTAGTTTTCAAGTTTTAACTGCACCCGCAAAAGAATTCAAAAGGGTAAACAATTCAATTCTAGGGTGATACGGGTACTGATCGATAAACCAGAGGATTCTGTTTAGTGCAATTTTGGACGGGGTCGGCAACCGAACTAACACAAAAACGCGAGGGTCAAAGTACAAAAATGCCTTACGTACGTCCATACATATATACAAATAAACTAGTGGTGTGCTTGAGCACAAATGGCGAGCGAGCCTGATAGTTAGGTAACATAAAACTAAGTATTGTTACTATGTTTTAGCTTAGTTCATGCAAACACTATAATAGCAGTTATGACCTTATATTCCAGCAAACAAGTACAAAATCACTCTCTTACCTGATTAATGGTAACTTTGTAGTATCAAACATCTGCCATTCTGATAATCTCAATCACCAGTAACTCTTGAACAAGCTTTCAGCTACGATAAAAAATAAACCAGTGTTATTATTTGTAATTTTAGCCAACAAATATGGAATTACTACTTACATCATTCTTGAGTATTGATAACTTCTGATTGAAGTTACTTTGACCATCTGAATTACCTTGAATTCTTGACAACAAGCTCTCACCTACAAAACAAAAACAATCAATTTTAGCACACAAATACAAAATTATTTTCTTACCTCATTTTCTTGAGCAGTGGTAACTTTTGTAGTACCAAATTTGAGCCAATCTGACTATTTGAATTTACCAGTCACTGTTGACAAGCTCTTAGCTACAAAAAAGAAAGGCCAGAGTTAATTTTGCATATTTAGCTAACAAATATGGAATTACGTACTTACCTCAGCTTCCCTCGAGAAGTAGTAGCTTCCTTAGCATTAATACTACGGCATTCTGACTACCAACAGCTCTTGACAACCAACAACCGGCACTCCGTATCCCCCCCATAAAACGGCGAAGTTTTAAAATTAAGTCTGGAAAAGGGTCTTCAATGCCATAGTAACCGGTCGAATCAACTTTTTGTTTCTTGAAAAGCAAGCATTTTCGCAGGAATTTTCTCACACTTTGGAGCTTAAGTATAAAGTAAGGCTTGCTTAATCCTGTAGTTTCAGAATAAACTGGGGTCAAGCCTAAAAAGCCGTCTTTTTTGGAGAAAAGAGTTCCCCGCGCGCGCGCTTAAAGGGCATACGTACCATCCCACATACATATATACATATAACATATACCCGATTTTGCATTATCCACCCCTAATACTGTCTCGCTCGCTACGCTCGCTCGCCAATAAACATCCCCGATTTTTTCATTTTTACCCCTGTAAGTGTCTCGCTCGCTACGCTCGCTCGCCAAATATATATCTGAAATCTCAATTGAACACGACTGAGAGTCAGCTTCGCTTCGCTCGCTGAATAAACTGACATCCCCGATTTTCGATTGTGTTACCCCTGTAAGTGTCTCGCTCGCTACGCTCGCTCGCCAATAACAAAACACTAATTTAAATACATCTTTAGTAGCTACACTAGTGGTGTGCTTGAGCACAAATGGCGAGCGAGCCTTAAACTACACTATTGTTAAATTTGACTTTAACAACTAACACTCAAGCTATTAAAATTCGAGTTTTTAAATTACGTATGAGGTAAAGGGGTTTCAATGTCATAGTAACCGCTCCCGCAACAGTCTGAATTGAAAAAGAAGCAACAAAATCAAATCACGTTATTTAAAGTTTTCTTTGTGATATTCTTAATAGTAGTTGTAACGCACAATACTTTCACACAACTGAACATACCTACGCAAGACTTACATTCGTGGTTCGTCTAGTGGACAATGCATTTTAAAGTAAATACTGTTGAGTAGGGCTTATAACTGTGACAAATAGCGCATTAACTTACCACCGCCACTAACTCGAATAGAAATGGAGCTCCCATAAGATTTTGAGTTTTAACTGCACCCGCAAAACAATTCAAAGCCGTAAACAATTCAATTTCTAAGGTGATGCGGGTAATGGTCGCTAAACCGGAAGATTCTGTTTAGTGAAGTTTGGGACGGGGTCGAACGCGGAGCGAACACAAAAATACGGAGGGTCAAAGTACAAAATGACATACGTACGTCCATATATATAAATAAATAAACAAACATCCCCGATTTTCGATTGTGTTACCCCTGTAAGTGTCTCGCTCGCTACGCTCGCTCGCCAATAAAAAAGCTGAGTAAGTACTGATTCAAAGTATAAAACATGACTAAATACGCTAAATACACTACATAATACTAAGTACTCTTGAACTATGCCAAGTGCAGGACACTCTAAAACACTGAGTCCATTAAACATTAAATATCATGGAAAACACTAAATTACGCCAAATACATCAAAACATGTGAGTGCACAGACACACAAAGTACATTAAAACACACTGAGTATACTAAAATACACTGAGTACACTAAAACACACTGAATGTAATAAAACACACTGGGTACACTAAAACACATTTGAGTATACTAAAACACTGAGTATGCTAAAACTCACTGAGTATACTAAAACACGCTGAGTATACTAAAACACACTGAGTATACTAAAACACACTGAGTATACTAAAACACGCTGAGTATACTAAAACTCACTTAGTATACTAAAACACACTGAGTTTGCTAAAACTCACTGAGTATACTAAAACACACTGAGTATGCTAAAACACACTGAGTATACTAAAACACACTGAGTACACTAAAACACACTGAGTATACTAAAACACTGAGTACAATAAAACACACTGAGTATACTAAAACACACTGAGTATGCTAAAACACACTGAGTACACTAAAACACACTGAGTATACTAAAACACACTGAGTATGCTAAAACACACTGAGTACACTAAAACACACTGAGTATACTAAAACACTGAGTACAATAAAACACACTGAGTATACTAAAACACACTGAGTACAATAAAACACACTGAGTACACTAAAACACACTGAGTATACTAAAACACTGAGTACAATAAAACACACTGAGTATACTAAAACACACTGAGTATGCTAAAACACACTGAGTACACTAAAACACACTGAGTATACTAAAACACACTGAGTATGCTAAAACACACTGAGTACACTAAAACACACTGAGTATACTAAAACACTGAGTACAATAAAACACACTGAGTATACTAAAACACACTGAGTACAATAAAACACACTGAGTACACTAAAACACACTGAGTATACTAAAACACTGAGTACAATAAAACACACTGAGTATACTAAAACACACTGAGTATGCTAAAACACACTGAGTACACTAAAACACACTGAGTATACTAAAACACACTGAGTATGCTAAAACACACTGAGTACACTAAAACACACTGAGTATACTAAAACACTGAGTACAATAAAACACACTGAGTATACTAAAACACACTGAGTACAATAAAACACACTGAGTACACTAAAACACACTGAGTATACTAAAACACTGAGTACAATAAAACACACTGAGTATACTAAAACACACTGAGTATGCTAAAACACACTGAGTACACTAAAACACACTGAGTATACTAAAACACACTGAGTATGCTAAAACACACTGAGTACACTAAAACACACTGAGTATACTAAAACACTGAGTACAATAAAACACACTGAGTATACTAAAACACACTGAGCACACTAAAACACACTGAGTATACTAAAACACACTGAGTATGCTAAAACACACTGAGTACACTAAAACACACTGAGTATACTAAAACACTGAGTACACTAAAACACACTGAGTATACTAAAACACACTGAGCACACTAAAACACTGAGTATACTAAAACACACTGAGTACACTAAAACACACTGAGTATACTAAAACACACGAGTATACTAAAACACACTGAGTATACTAAAACACACTGAGTATGCTAAAACACACTGAGTATACTAAAACACACGAGTATGCTAAAACACACTGAGTATACTAAAACACACTGAGTATGCTAAAACACACTGAGTATACTAAAACACACTGAGTACACTAAAACACTGAGTACACTAAAACACACTGAGTATACTAAAACACACTGAGTATGCTAAAACACACGAGTATGCTAAAACACACTGAGTATACTAAAACACACGAGTATGCTAAAACACACTGAGTATACTAAAACACACTGAGTATGCTAAAACACACTGAGTATACTAAAACACACTGAGTATACTAAAACACACTGAGTACATTAAAACACTGAGTACAATAAAACACTGAGTATACTAAAACACTGAGTATACTAAAACACACTGAGTATACTAAAACACACTGAGTATACTAAAGTATACTAAAATACACTGAGTATACTAAATCATGCTGAGTGCCCTGAAAGGCACTGAGTATGCTAGATCGTACTGAGTGTACAAATACACTAAAATATATATGTCGAGTTCACTAAAATATTTTTCTTGTCAACAGTTTGTAGGTCACAAGAGAAACATATGTAGTCCAACTAATTATATTTTTTTAAAAGGGACAAAAAAAAAGTGGGATTTTTAGTAAAAAAAATAATAAGGGACATGTCATTCTGTATATAAAGTCCTTGATATATTATTGTATTATGAATGCAACAGATTGAGAATCTATATATTAAAAAATTGTTTGACAGGTTATCATATTATTGCAAATGCAACATATCATTCGAACAAAAATAATAGCTATGAGTTGCAGCACATAAGATAAGGTATCTTAACAAGTCATTCGAAACTGCTAGTTCATAAAACTTGTTGTTACAGTTCAATTTACAAGCAACCAGAGTATCAAAGTACAATAGTCCTTAACAATTTGCTATCCATTGTTAAATGTCTATATTAGTTAGGTCTTTCTTTACTTTAGAGTTGAATAGCTTGCCTCTGGATGGAAGGTGGGAAGCAGATGTGTACAATCAGGATTGTTGTGTAAATCCACTAATAAATATATATTATTCATTTGATACAGGAGAATATCACGAGTCTGTTGGCTTAGTATTTACGCGAGTGCCGCAGGCACGAGCGTAAATACCGCCAATCAGACGAGTGATATTCTCGGGTATCCAATGGATAATAAATTTATTAGGTACTGCTCATGCGCGAATACCTTGGTAACAATTCTATAACCTAGGGGGACGTAATAACCCAACGTAATAACTATGAACACAGGTGATATGGAAAAATATTGCCCTAAGCCACATCCTGTTTACTTTAATGCATTTTCTATGTGGCAACAGTTGTCAGGCTCTGTTCAGTACCTAATAATAATAATGGATTTCCCTCTGTAGCTGGGTTGTAAGGATAGCTATGCACACAAATAACTCTGACTCTCATGTTAAACTAGAGCTATCTCTAAAATAGTGGGATGAGGAAAGGTGAGCAGGAGTGAAAAATATACATATATAGTTTAAAAAAAAAAAAAAAAAAAAGGAAGTGGTAGCATGAACTGTTCCATAAATTAAATAAATTACATAGCTAATGATACAGAATAAATAGAGGGCAGAGATGGCTGCCAATGTTTGTTTAGATGTGGGGAGGGTAGGATGCTGCTCGAGTGGAGCCATTGACCCCTCCATTAGGTAAATGCACGGCAATTGATTGTCAGATGATACAAGTCTATGATCTGTGCAAGACACAAGTTTCGGCCAAAGTATTGTTGCGATTTGCTGGTGATGATGGAGCTGTAGATCATGTTGCATGCTTTGCATATGGCGAGGTTGTAAACCAGCCGGCAAACCTTCCGTCAAATCATACAGTAAATGTAAAGGAATTGTTAATGGCAAAACCTATTTCTCAGATCGACTACATCACAAATAAAAAAATAATTGTTGTGGTTGTGCACCAAGTGTAGCTGAAACTTTTCTATTTGTTTGCTGTTTTGCCCGAGTCAAACGGTTTTCTTTTTTCAGTGTCATTTTCATCTCTTAAAATTATTTTTTACCCATTTCTTCTTCACATTTCATAATTAGCTAGCTATCAGAATTGTTCCTTACTAGTTTAGTTTATCATTATTCAAAACACATTTTCATTTATTTAAAAAATTTTGTTTACAAAATGTTTCATTAAATATTCACATCCAATAATTCAGCTACTACATATGTAGTTTAATTCAACTTGTAACTAATTTGGAATTGATAATAATGAAATACCATAATCAATGACCAGTATGTCAACATTGTGCACCATGCATGCTACATCACAAGTATGGTTATGTAGCTATTGATGTGGCTTATTTAATCCTATTCTGTGCTGGCATCTACATTATTGAAAGGATGTTCTGGTGGACATACGCTGAGGGTTTGCACCTCCTGGTGCTTCATTGTTATCGCAGTCTACAGGGTAATCACCCACTATCATGAAAGCGCCCACTCTGTTCATTTCTCTGATATATAAACGTCCACGTACGTTTTAAATTGCTTACACGAACAGATATTCATTGTCAATTATGTGACCAGCAATAGGAATCTACTATAGCATTCCAAGCAAAATTGACGGCAGTGAAACCACTTTTCTAACGAGGATAGTGATGGCAAAATCCAGAGAGCCTTCCAGACTATTGAATTTGATGTCTTACTTTAATTTTGTTTCTGAACAAAGGCCTAATACAGTAAGTATGCAGCCTGTGCAGGTTTTCAATAGTGTCGTGTGCAAATTCTTGTGTAAACAAAAAATGGGTAACTGCCCACTAGGCCTATTTTTGTAAGAGCTTATTGGCACTTAACTGGTAGACACGGTAGACTATAGTATTATTATTATTATTACTATTATTATTATTATTATTGCCATCATCATCATCTATATAGTAATATGTGATGACAACATGTGTGTGTTCATAAATAATTGATTAGCTGGGCCAGGATAGTAAATTGATGGTTAACCCTTGTACTGTCCAAGCCTAAAATTCTCAGCATTGCCACTGCTCTCTGTGGTGTAGTGTGAGAGACAGACCAGAGTAGACTGCCACCAGAGTTGTCTAGCTATCCCCAAAGCTGTTCAAAGCTTCCAATCTCCCTACGTGAAGGGTTTCAAACCTTACTCAGGATTATGGCTAAAGGGTTAAATAAACGACAACTGGAAATGGGCACACGTGGCAAGCCATAATATAGAAAACCTACCACGCATGCGTCATGAGGTCATATGGTACAAAAACTAAGGATGATGTAATGTGTGCATTAATAAGAATGTTAATACTTAGCTATAGCTATGAATATAATTAATACTGCTGCTGTTCTGGTAATGGTGGACTTCACCACATCTCCCCCTCTCTTGGAGGCTGAGCTTCCATCTTGAGATGAAGAAGTAGAGACAATAGATCAGGTCTAACTGGAGCTCTGGCGAGACATGGCATCTGCAATAATGTTCATTTCTCCCTTGATGTAGGTCAGGGTGAAGTCGAAATCTGACTAACGTTCAATCCATCTTGCTAACTTTGCAGATGGCGGCGGGCCATTCCATATGTCGACCAACGCAGAATGATCTGTGTAAATAGTGAATGGTCCCCAGAAAGATAAAACCGGAACTGTTCAACTGTGGCTAGAACTGCCAGAGCTTCTAATTCTACTATAGGGTAGTTCTTTTCTCTTGCAATCAGCTGCCTAGAATAATACAGGTACCCAACAGTCATACCTGTAAATACACAGACAACCACCGATGCCTTTGGTAAGAGGCATCTGTGTACACACACCATGCATCTACCATGCATCTGTAACATTGGGTAAAAACAGAGATGAATGATGGACTATTTCGGAAATGATACAATTGAAAGATTGAACAAAGTCGCTGTCGTCATTATAGTGTAGTATGTCAGGTTTGTCCTTTCTTAAATATGAATTCAAAACAGAAGTGTGATCAGAAAAAGATGGTATAAATCTGAATAAAATGATGTGAGTCCGAGGAAAGCTCGAAGATCTGTCTTTGTCTTGGGGGGTAAGTAGTTCCTGATGTGGGCAACCTTAGCATCAGAAATGGTAAGTTTACCGTCTCCAACGACAAATCCCAGAAACTCAAAAGAAGAATAAAGCCAGCAACACTTAGACTTTTTCACTGAGAGGTTGGCTGCACTAAGTCTGGCTAATACTGAAAAGATATGGGTGATGTGGTCATCAAAGGTCGCAGAAAAGATAATGACATCATCAATATAAGCTAGGGAATAGGATTCAAGACCACGAAGCACTTGCTGCATGAGCAGCTGAAAAGTGGCAGGGGCATTCTTTAGGCGAAGGGCATAACCCTGTATTGAAACTTCCCTCGCATGCGGCTAAAGGCTGTGAGCTGCTTGGTACTGTAATCTACCACGATTCTGATACTACCGTCCCGTTTCTTGACAGGGAGGGGTGACGATGACCATTTAGATGTTGAGGGTTCTATGATTCCCAGGGCTAACAATGACTCGATTTCTTCCCTAAATGGCTGCTGGTATGCCAGCGGAACAGTATATGCTGGAGTCCATACCGGGGTTTGACTGGTGAGAGTGATAGAATGTTGGACAAGAGATGTAGCTAATTCCAGGAGTATCCGAAAACACGTTGGGAAATGCTGAAAGGGTGAGGTCTAGGGTGGATTGTTGCTGAGGTGATAATACAAGTTTGGTTGGTTGCCTAGGTGACAAGTCAAAGTGGGGTGAGGTGTCATTTGAGACTATGGCTACTCTCAAGACAGTATTCTCGGATGTACGTTAAGTTGACTCAAATGAACTATCTTTTTGCGGCCTTTCGACTTATGAGGGGCTAGTTGAGGTGGTAACAATGCAGTGATAATGAAGGGACCATCCCAAGAAGAGTCTAGACAGCTGTTAAGACCGGGGTTGCGTTTAAACACAAGGTCACCAACATGAAATTTTGAGGCAAGCTCTGACTCGGTCTGATGACTGCTTGGACTGAAGTGATGACTTGACAACATGGTTGTGGCATGCAAACTGTTTGTCCAGATCAGCAATGAACTGAGGGACATTGACAGGATTGTGGGAATCAGATAACCAAAGTGACTTGATTGTGGAAAGGATGAATGATGTCGGTTTCAAAAATAACAATTCATGGTGTGAAGCCATGTCTTGTGTTGGGGATGTTACGGGCATAGTACAGGATGAGATCAAGCATAGATGGCCAGTCTGACAATAAGTGCCTTAGAAAGCATGCCCTTAAGTGTGGCATGAAACCTTTCAAGTCGTCCATTTGACTGGGGTCTATAAGGTGATGTACGAATCTTGTGGATACCAAACTTTTTACAAAGATGCGAAACAGTAGTGGACAGAAAATTAGCACCTTGGTCGGAAAGAATCTGTAAAGGGATACCAAGAACTGAGATGATGCTGATCAAACACTGAGCTGTGGTTTCCGATGTATAATTCTTGACAGGGATAGCAAAGGGGTATCCGGCTGTCAGTTCCAGGCATGTAAAAATAAATCTTTAATTTCCCTTAGCTTTGGGAAGGGGCCCAACAATATCAATGGGCTAGCTTCTCGCCACGTTCGGAAATGATCTCTGACTCAACAAGTGGAATTCTGGCATTGTTTGATTTAGTGAACCTCTGGCACTTAGGGAAGGCCGAGATGTATGACCTGACATCTTCTAGCAACTTGGGCCAAGTGAAGTGACGGTTAATGAGTGTCCGTGTGACATTGATGCCGCCATGGCCAAGGCCGTCATGAGCAGCAACAAGTATCTTATGTCTGAGGTCTTTAGGGACTACTAACGCGTTTGACACAGAATTGTGGGTGGTGGTTAAACAGATCAACATTCCATCAACAATGAAAAACTTCTTCTCATGATTACGTGCCAAATCCCATAAGTGGGACAGAGAGGGGTCTTGGTGCTGTAATTCAATGAACTTATTTTTATTAACTCCATTAAAGGAAAGTGAAGGCATTGACACAGGGATATTCTTGTTCTGGAAACCGGTGCTAGAGCTATGCTCCGCAGCTAGGACGTCAGAAACCGAGCTATCACAATCAGTGACAGACTCTGGAATGTCATCCAAGGACACAGGACTACAACCTTCTGAGGCATGCAGTGCTTCAGAAATGTGTTCAGACAATTGATTATCAGCATGCATAGCTCTTGTAACCGTGTTAACAGAGGTAGGGTTCTGCTTGATAGAGTTAATCAACTGAACAAACTTGTCATGTCCGAAATCAATACCCAAGAGAACAGTTTTGGGAGGAAGGATCGGGCAAGCAGCAAAACGAGCTACACCACTAATAGTAGGGATATTAATGTTGAGTTCATACACAGGTAATGTGGAGGTGATTCTGGAAATACCACAAAGGGCTTCTGACATGACTGGTGATAAATCTGAGGTAATAAAGTCTGATGAAACAAGGGATCTTTTGGCTCCCAATCCACTATGACTGATGTGTAGATGCCATTGACATGACCATGGGTAATAAAATCATCATCATGATTGGAAACAGGAGGTCTGTGATTGTGAGAGTGATAAGCATGTCTAGAAGAATGGAAATGACCGTTATTGGAATGAAAAGATCTGGGTGCACCGTCTGTAGAGGTAACGGAGGATGCGCAATCCTCAATAAACGCCTGAGGAGAGTTGTGTTGTCTGTCAAGCACAGATTTACAAGCTTCAAAGGGAATACCTGCTACAATGCCATGGGCTGCAACACCCTGACAGATTAAGTCTAATGGGTCCTCAGTAAACACATCCAGAAATGAAAGCTGAGACAACATAACACTATATTTGTATTTCCAGTTATTGTAAAACTGCATGACAGATTTGGAACCAGATTGCCTAAATTTAACTGGAAGGGAAGCCAAACAATCATTCAGAGAGTAACCGCCAACATTTAGAAGGACAGTTCTCATGCGCTGATAAGAGGTAAGACAAACAAGTCCTCACCTTGTTCAAGCCATCCAATAGACTTTACCAAGGAGTCAGTGGAGTTAGAGTAGGCGTACGTGGGCGGAGGCTGATGAGAAGAAACTGATTGATTCTCAAAGAAATGAGACAATAGAAGGATAGACGGATCAACATCAGTAGATTTCAATTCTTGAGCCAGTAACTTGGCTTTTGTGATTGCTGGGGATGGAGTGGGTTTAGCTCGGGGTGGCGTAGAGAGCAGAGGTTCAAGCTGCTCTCTTTCTGAGTTAGCCTGGTCGTCATGATGGACAACAGTTGAGGCAGAAGACTCACAAGCTGAAGATGAAGCTGAAGCTGAAGAGGAACGTGAGGATAATGGTGATGCTAGTGAAGAACTGGAGTCACTGAAAATAGAATCCTCAGAAGATGGGGGGTTTGAAGGAAGAAGTTTTCCACGGGGGCGTCCACTTCTAGTGTTCATAACTGAAGAAAATAATGACTAACAAATGGAAAAAAATAATAAAGGGAAAGCACAACAGCGTTCGGGATAACCAAAATGAATCAGTGAGTAAATAATAGTAATATATCAGAATAGTTCAACTTGCGTTCGAAGAAATTAAGATGGACCTGTGGAGAGTTCAAATCAACGGCTGCGACAAGAAAAACGGAGAAAACGAGAAACTAGAGAAGATGACCACAGAAGGCTGAGACCAATTCTAAAAAGAACAGGGACAAGCAAATGAAGTGAAGTAAGTGGGAAGAGTTTCATGTCGTAGGTCGTCTCCAGAGATCCAACAACGAGAGATGAAGGACCACCGCTGGCACCAGGTGTGGTGTAGTGTGAGAGACAGACCAGAGTAGACTGCCACCAGAGTTGTCTAGCTATCCCCAAAGCTGTTCATTTAATTTAATTTAATGGTATTTAATCCTGCAGCATGACCCTATAACTCCCAAGTTCACTGCCAGTTCCCGATGCCCTGGCCGTGAACCATCTTATTCCATTAATTATGCATGCCTACTTACCTGTCACCCATCAACTCTCACCCCATCGATCACCGCAACTCTAGTAGCGGAGTTGTTCGGCACAGGCGGGGCTGGAAACCCCACCCCCTAACCAGCTTGGGCTGACTGGGGCATAATTAATGGGGCGGGACAAGCCCCTTTAATTCCGGCACCCACGTTTTCACGATAAGCAGGCTAGCTGTTTACCGGAGCTTAGAATAATAATAATAAATAAATAGAAATAAATAATAAGGACCCCTCCCCCTCTCCTATTTATCAAGTAAGGTGTGGGTGGGTGGGGAATTGCAACGCTCTCCCTCTTCTAGTTCCTCACCTGAACACGTGCGCTGTCGTTAGCTCTACACGTGGGGCACCTTGCTCGTATAACCTCACCACACCACTCACTACTAGACTAAAGCACTGGCCAGGAAGTGTTGAGTGGTGTGGTTGAAAGGGTAAATTCTAATCGGCTAGCAAATAAAGTCAGGGCAGTGCAAATTTTGAAAATCTCTTACCACACTTCCCCCTCTCTCTCCCCACCCCCCTCCCTCCTTAATATAGTTCCCAACATTCAGATGACGGACCACACCCACCAATATGCCTATGAATTAAATTAATTAAATTTTCCATTGACTACAATATTGAGATGGTGCAATGACAGATAATCTTACACTGTATTACAATTAGTACTTCAAGATATCTGGCAATTGCCTATGGTTGGCAACTGTACCTTTAGCACTCAAACAAATGCTTGCATATTAAAACATTGATCCACCCACATTCTTTAAGTTTGTTCGTCTGTTTATTATGAGGGGGGAGGGCTGTTTTAAATGATTTGTACTTCAACATGATGATGTATTTAGGGTGCCATGTTGTTGATGTTTTTGTTTTTTTGGTATGGTTGAGTTTACAACATGGTTGTGTTGCATTTAGATTATTGAGCTAGAGCAACTGAGTTTTTTTGAGATGGTGTGCAGTGCTGTTACAATGAAGTCTGTGAAGCTTGTGTGAGGCTTCAAGTTGTGGATTATATCCGCTTGCGAGTAAGTGAAATTTATACTCATTTTGGTCTATTTTAGTTGGTTTTTTAATGTTGTCTTTAGAGAAAGTATGTCACATCAAGACAGTGGCAGTATCTGGGATCACTCCAGGACAGTGGCAACCAATTCATGTCTGGGATCACAGCAGGATGTGTCTATTGATGAGCGGAATTTCTAGATATCTGATTTGGGACTGTTCATGCAGGACAAACATATTACAATATCATGTTGTATAATTGTCGTCATCTATATTTTTGGCTCACATTGAATGATGTTGTAGAAACAGCACAAATATTATAATATTAATAAAGGCCAGTTAGTGGGGGCAAAGATCTGTGATGCATGGGCGTAGGATTGCACAGTTTATGTATTTGTAGGAGGATGCTGGGGTCAGATGAAATCCCTAGAGTTCTCAGACATGTGTATATAAAATCAATATAGTGGAATATTTGCTGTATAATGCAGTTTTTGGCCACTGTAGTTGCTATACTTAACAAACTAATGCATATTATTATAGCTGTATTGGGTATATGCATTTACAGTGGAACCACCAACAGTGAACTATGTAGCGAGCAACACCATGCAAGTATTTGGATATGCACCAGTGTATAGTCATATACTTTTGTTATACACATGGAATACTCCAGTGACTCTATCTTGTTTACACCAGTGAATATCTGTTGTAACAGACCATAATACTGTGCATATTCTTTATACCAGGTGTATACTGAACTATATTATGATACTAGATATGTTGCTGGAGTATACCCTATGCATTCATGATGTTGTCTTACCGCAACATGCAGTGTATAGATACTAAGTATACTATATGTATTCCAAGTGTACTCATAATGACATAATTACTTAGCTGGATATGTGGTAAAAAAAATTAATAAAAAAAAAACCCACGTCTATAAAGTTCTGAACAGTTCAATGAATCCACTATCCAGGGCCATGCTTGACGTGCTGTCTGTCACCATCCCGAGCTACTCTGGTTTCTGTCATAGCTGCAGTCCTCATCAAAGCTCCACTTACCTCTCACCTTCTGCCAATAGGTTTCTGAGGGACAATTAAATATATATACATATATATATATAAAAGTGGCTGCAAACAATACCCATTAAAAAATGAACCTGGTAAACAATAACACAATAAAAAATTAAAAATGTTTTTTTCTGTGTAAATTACACCTGCATGAGGCAAATAACATGAGATAACTTTAAAAAGAAGTGTCAATCCACAAACAAAGAAACTCAACCATCACAATCATCTCACACACAACTTCCAATTCTGACAAATCATAGCTACGGGTCTAATCACCACGAGTTCAGGAAAACTGAGTGCACAAAAATTAGCAAAAACAATAAAATGAGCAGTTTAAATGCAACTACATGTCATTTTTAAAAACAGAACAGCAAAAGACAAAGGGAGATACATAAAACACACACCAACAAACGAAGAAAAAAATATATATAAAAAAATAAAAAATGTTGTCAACACACCAGAAGAGTTGATTGTTACATAACTGGCTGAACAGTAACAAAAAGTTCAAGAAAAGTTAAATTTGTTATTCAGGTAAATAAGGTGAGTTTTTTTTGTTGTTGTTGTAGTGAAAAAAAATGTGAAGAATGACAGACATGCAACATTACTAAACTGGAAGTGATGACAATGTACACTACACACACAACTAACAAACAGCAACAACAACAAAAACAAAAACAAAACAAGAAAAATAAAAAAAGTGTCATATAGAGTAAGCCGCCTATAACCGGTGCATTTTATCAACCATCAACCATCCCGGCCCTATCTACCGGCATAGTTTCTGGACATCATGGAAAAATGTATTATCAACTGGTGTAGTGTACAGACGAGACGTTCACAAAAGCACCCACAATAGTCACAGTCATAAGTTAATCTACGACCAATAATAATTTTATCAACATGTATATGTTGTGTCCATTATTGACCACTACGAAGTTTTTAGTATTAAAAAAAATTGGTACTGATTCAGAACTATACGTACTTCTCCCTATGATCACTATGTCATGTGGAGTTATGGCCAATGATCTTAACTGCACTATAAGATGGGCATTATTAGGAATGTATAATACCATCAATCCTAAAACGCATCTACACAGTCCCAACCAAACACACTCACACACACGACAGAACCACATTATGAATTGGTATTAGCATGGCTTCAATCATTACACAAAACAAGAACAACGACAACAAAAATTAAAATTAAACAACAACAAAGACATCAGTTATACCAAAATTGGTGCTACAGTAGGAGACAAATAAAGTTCCAAATAAAGTTCCAAATTCCGTTCTGTAGAATGGCCATTGAACGATTAAAAAATGGGGGGGGGGGGGGGAACAGTACGCCGTTTGGTAAAAAAACGGCCGTTCTGTTCGACCGGCGTTACCATTTTAATCTTTCTTTTTCAATGCATGCCTCACTCAAAGAAATATAAAAAATCGTTTATCCAATAAAATGTTCTGATATTTTTGTTTACAGGCTCCAGAGGTGGAGCTTTTCCGGTAAAATTTTTTTGAAGCCGTCCTATTCGAAGTTGTCTCGCAGAGAATAGTTAGCTCGACCACTGCACAGTATCGATGTTTTCTCGATGTTAGGACCTTCTCAGGCTTAGATTTTTACTACTGAAAGTCCATCAGTAGCCAACAGAAGACCTGCGAAGTGCGGACCTGGTTATAGCTCTCTGCCCGTTGAAACTTCGGTCTGCAGTTTTATTGAAGCAAGTTAAATTTGTAGGAGCTTTTTTGCACTATCTCCGTAGCATTTAATGGGCGATACAAGGCCTTAGCTTGCTGATATAACTATGGAAGAATTTCTAGCTAGAAAATATCAGTGAATCGACGGAAAAGCTTAACCATTAAAATTAAAAAAAAACAAAAACCGTTTTAGTATATGATGTCGGCCGTTCAGTCACAACGGTAGAACGCAATGGTAAAAACTACTAAAAAGACTACGGTTTTACGGCCTTACTACGGAACGGAATCCGGAACTTTATTTTGTCTTCTACTGTATAACCTCACTCAGATAATTTGATTATTAGTAACTAAATAGACATTGACAGTCATTCAATGAAACAGTGTGCTGCATACTAAGTATTGAAACCACATTGAAAACTGAATTCTTATCACAATGCTTCAACTTCATGCTGCTATGAGAGGGGGTCTAAGGTGGAACTTTTAGTGGTGACCATATAAAAAAACAACAAAAGACAGCTAACTGGTAACATTGCTTGGTGACTTGCATGTAGCATAGACAGCCAGAGCTCCAGTGGTCTCCTTAACTTAAGGTTATCTAGTAGCATCTTTTTATCATATAATACATTAAACAGTGATCATACACTAACAATTACATTTAAAAATGCTTCCGAGAGTTTAACCTTCCGTCATTCAGAAAAAAGTCTAAAGCATAGTTAAGTATAAATTTACATTATATAGAAAAGAGAGAGTGAGAACTGATGTTATAATTAGAGAGTCATGGAAGAGTTTCTGGATAGAGCTCGACTATTTTAATAACACTTTATAATGTAGTGACAATGCAGTCTGAATTGTACGGAATGTAATAGTAACTGAAGCACCAAAGGTGCGAACCCTCAGCGCTACTATACCAGTTATAATCGTTATTCAGACCGATGAGGTATCAATAAAGCTGTGCAATGAAAAAGGTACATAGATGTAAATGCTGTCTTTTAAGAGAATCTAAACAGGTAAGGGACACACCCTGATAACTTCAACAAGAAACTTCAATTCAAGTACTCGGTTAACTTTTCAGCACAAAGCAAATCTACTGGATATTAAGGAAATGGAGCATTAAGGTGCGAACTCTCAGCAGTACTATACATTAGCTAGCTATTACAAAGACCAAAAGTAAATTTATTTGGAGTAGTATGAATATGAATATGCCAATATGTATGTCCACGTATGTCAATATACATAAAGCTTGAGTAAGTTGAGCAACTCATGCAATGACTGCTTTATCCATGAGAGTAACTTTGTGAGCCCGTGGTCATGTGTGCGCATGCTCCTTGCGTGAGGCAGCGGTATGACCTTGGACCCACCCCCCTGTGTGGCTTTGGGGGTGAGAGACTCGGCAGGTCAGTGGCAATTAGCATTAATTGCCCTGCATCGCCGGAGTCCCCCCAGCTCAAATCACATCCAAAGAAATGGATGGAGTATTTCTAGCTATCCTTAATTAGGTGGTTTGAAATGGGGAGGTGGTGGGACTAAGAACAGTGGCTATCAGTAGCTGCTAGCTATCGGGACTAATATACTTGTGTCTGGGTGCCATTGTTCCACGTGTGACTGCTAAGCGCATGGTTGCAGTACTCGCAGGTCCTCTGCCGACCGTTACCTGGGTGCATGTGATGCGTGGGCTACATCTCCGTTAACTACGTTTAAACTACATATTTTTCAGAAAAAAATAAGTCCAAATGAAAAACTCTGGCACATTAATGGGACTTAAAATGTCTAGTGCAACATTTTGATGCTTGTTTCATTCTTTGGGAAGTTGCCATCTTCGAGATCCATGTGACAGAATGCCCGACTGACAGACAAATAGAGTACTGTAACCCTCTCGCGCATGCGCGCTGTGGGTTAATTATTGGCTTACATAGAAACCACGGAAGCACCCGGTTATTGATATGTGTGGCCGTTAATAGGTACAGCCAGGGGGTCGCATGGTTTGGCGGTAGATTCGTTATTGAGCGCCAAGCTGGAACAGGAAGGGTCAGCTACGGAAGGCAGAACCAGCTCTGATAGTAGACAAGTTCGCTCGAAGGATCCAGAGGCGGATAGTCCAGCAGCGAAAAAAAAACAGAAAGTGGAGGTGCCTTGCTATCAGTGGTGCCTAAGCAGGTATCAGACCGAGCCCTAGCCGGAGAGTTTGTGTCGGCATCTGAGTTTATGAGGGACAACCTCATGCGTGTTACTCGAGGGAAGTCTGACAGTGGAAAGGAAGACAAGCAGAAAGGCCTAAGAGAACCCACATCAGTAATTAGCTGGGTGCTAGGGTGGCTGTGGTTTGCCGATCTCGTGGCATCAAACCACCCAGAGAAGGCAGCTGGAATGGTTCGGTATGTCCAAGTTGTAGCGGAAGGGGCATTGAAGCACGGCATACCATGTGCAGAGAAGTTTGACCAGTCATTCCGGTCAGGGTATCAGTCGCTCACAGATCTGGATTTTGGAAGCGTAGACGTCACCCTGTATCTGCAGGAGTTTTTGGGCAGGGAAAGATGCCAGGAGTGTCAATGGTGTGCGGGAGGCGACCACAAGGAATGGGAGTGCTCCGCCCGGAGGAATTCGACATCATTCTCTTCGACATCATTCTCAAGTAGCCAGGCTCGAAGGGGAGGCCGTGGAGCAAGAGGCGAGAGTGGGCGAGCTCAATATAATGCCTGCTTTGCCTGGAATGATGGTTCCTGTCTCAGAGCAAAATGTCGTTTTGCCCATATTTGTGCCACATGCGGAGGTGACCATCGGAGGGCGGCGTGTGGGCAGAAGGCATCAACATCTGCGACTGGGGGGCCCTCAGAGACAAGGTCATAGCAGCTGGAAGGAACTGACTGATTAGTACCGCTATGTGTAGCTAAGCAAATAGTTGTTTGCTCAACATTCCTAAAGTGATTGGAAAAAAAAAAAAAAAAAAAAATAATAATAATAATAATAATAATAGAAATAAAATCTTGAGTTTATGTGATATTGTATGCCCACGGTTGGGTGGGTAGGATTAGTCATTACTCAGTGTAACATAGGGGCTCAAGATGGTCATTCATGTATATCTGTAGTAGTAAAGCAGTGAATATGAATGTGGGATATGGAGCATTGGGGATGCTATTATTGTTTTGCTGGTTTGTCATTCTTTTGGTTACAATCTGGGGTAGCCATGGGAGGGGTAATTAGTCAGTATGTACCTGTACTGCAGGTTCGAGTGAGGCACAGTACCAGTACATGTCGGATTTGCAAATGTTGGAGGGCAGGCACCCAACGGTGATGCCACTGGGGTGACGACATGAATGGTCCGTGGTGAACACACCACTGAGGTCAGAGGCATGGGAAAGACGGCTAAAGGATCACCCAGACAGAACCTTCCAGAGGTATCTAGTGAAGGGTATGACTCGTGGTTTTCGAATTGGTTTTTCCTATTCACAAGCAAAGTGTGTGTCTGCAACTCAAAACATGGCCTCTGTGACAGAACACCCAGAGGTGGTAAAGTCCTACCAGCAGAAAGAAGTTGAGGCCGGTCGTGTGGTAGGTCCAGTTCCTGAGGTTTGGTGGCCGTCCATACAAATTAGTCGCTTCGGTGTAATTCCTAAGCCCCACCAGCCTGGGAAGTGGCGTCTCATTGTGGACTTGTCACACCCTAAGAACCGCAGTGTTAATGATGGGATTGAGAAAGAGCTGTGCTCACTCTCATACGCATCTGTGGGACAGGCAGTGAAGAAGTGTCTTCAGCTCGGTCGCGGATGCCAGTTGACCAAAATAGATGTGGAGGCAGCATACAGGATAGTGCCAGTGCATCCGGATGACCGCCATCTATTGGGGCTGTACTGGGATGGGCAAGTGTTTTTGGATACAGCACTGCCGTTTGGGCTGCGGTCGGCACCCAAGATTTTCAATGCCTTAGCAGATGGTCTGCATTGGGTGTTAGAGCAGGAAGGGCTAGATGTACTTCACTATTTGGACGACTTCCTGTTATTTGAAGCCCCTTTGGGACCAGGAGAGAGCCTCACAACCGCCAGGGAGCAAGCGATTGCCTTGTGTGCAGAGCTACAGTAGGGGTTCCAGTCGCAGATGCCAAGACAGTGGGGCTAGTAACAAAGTTAACCTTTCTCGGGATAGAGTTGGATACAGCAGAGTTGGTGGCGAGGCTTCCCTGGGAGAAGGTTGTTAGTCTGAGAAGAGCAATTGAAGAGTGGATATGGAAGAAAGTCTGCACTAAGAGGGAGCCACTATCACTTATAGGACAACTGCAGCATGCCTGCTGTGTAGTAAGGGTTGGCCGCACATTTCTAAGACGGATGATCGAGTTGTCATCAATCCCGAAAGAGCTCTATCACAGGGTGCGGCTGAACGAAGGTTTTCGAGCAGATTTGGCATGGTGGCACTTATTCTTGGACGACTGGAATGGCAGAGGTATGATGACAGGTCTAGTAAGAGGAGTGCCGGCAGGAGTGCTAACTACAGATGCTTCTGGGAACTGGGGGTGCGGTGCTTTCATATCGACGGGCCTGTGGTTTCAGCTCAGATGGCCAGCTTCATGGCAGTCAATACACATCACAGTGAAGGAGTTGCTACCAGTGGTGATGGGTATTGCAGTGTGGGGTGCTCAGTGGGAAAACGGCACAGTGTTGTGTCGCTGTGACAATGCAGCGGTGGTGGCAATCTTGAGATCAGGGTCCAGTAGATGCCCCCATGCAATGAGGCTAGTTAGGTGTCTGTTCGTGTTTGCAGCTAAGTACAACATAGTATTATTAGCAGAGCATGTGCCGGGAGTGGAAAATGGAGCTGCAGATGCATTGTCCCATGATAATCTACCCTCTTTCTTTACACTTGTACAGGGAGCCTGCCAGTCACCGTCAGTCGTGCCATGGCAGCTGGAACAAGCTCTGGTGTGGAGGCCAGTTGAGTGGATGTCAGAGGGTTGGACGAGGCTGTTGAAAGACTCGTGGGCGACTCTCTCGCGCAGAGCACAAGAAAGGCGTACGCCGTGGGGTGGCGTTGCTTCATGAAGTTCTGCTCTGAGGTAGGTAGGGAACCTTTACCTGCCTCGGAGGAGTTGTTGTGCTGGTTTGTGGCACGTTTGCATGATAGGGGTGTTAAGTCGGGTACGTGTAGAAGTTATGTGGCTGCTGTTCGGGCACACCATTTAGAGAAAGGTGTGACACTCTGTGATGGGCAATCAAGACGTTTGCAAGCAGTACTGAAGGGTGTACAGAGACGTGAGGCCGGAGTGGCAAAGAGAGTGTGGAGACCGGTAACTCCAGCAGTACTTAAGAAATTGCAGCCTGTGTGGTGTGTGGGTGTGTCAGCGGCGGATGGAACAATGCTTTGGGCGGCATGTTGCATAGGATATTTCGGTTTCTTAAGGCTTGGTGAGTTTACTACTCCAGAGGGGGGTGCTTTCGACTCGTTAATACATCTGTCGCAGGTCGATCGGGAATGCCAGAAGCCATTTTGAAGAGTCTTGGCAGATGGTCAAGTTCTGCGTACACAGCTTACGTCAGGACCCTTGCATCAGACTTGGCCGTGTGGTCACAGGTGTTAGCCGAGGGGCCATTAACATTTATGAACAGTACTGAAACTGCCGGTATATTATGTGAAGTTGCATTGTTATATTTCATTGTTTGCACAAGATGTAATACAATTCCCTTATCCACGTTGCTCTCCTTTCGTGCTGTGTGGGGGCTTGGGGGGGGGGGGGGGGGGCAGAGGCTGGGACTCCTTTGTTAATTAAGAAGTCTGGACCTCCTTTGGTTTGGCGGGTTTGGGGGGCATGGCACGAAGTGAGGTCCAGCTCGGATGCCGGACATCTGCTGGAGCCTGGCAAAGCCGCCGGTGTCCGGCTGACAGGCTGCCAGCGGCATCACGTGCGGGGGCAAAGGTCAGTCTCCCGTCATACCCCCGCCAATATTTACACGTCCAGAGGATGTGGTCATAATTAGGGATCAAAATAGTGTAGCATGAGCGAGGGGAATTAACAAGGGGTAAGAATCAAGATTCTTAGGATAATACAGGTAACAGGCTGCCAGCGGCATCACGTGCGGGGGCAAAGGTCAGTCGCCCGTCAAAAGGCAACTCTGCTAAGTTTATATGACCTCACTGCAAACTTCTCTCCTCTTCTGCCTCCGTAGCTCTTCGCCATGTTTTTTTCCTGGCATTATTTAAAAGTCTTTTCTCCAAATTTCTTGCACCTACGCTATTGTTAATGTTATAAAGTAGACTCCGGGGGTGGATACGCATTGACATCTTAGAACTTTGCCATATATACCAAAATCTCAATTGAGACTCATTAATGAGGGTCTCACTTTGCTCACCCAATGCTAGTTAGTGGGAATCCAAAATGGGGAACCAAATTCAATAAACAATCCCTGTCTGATTACTATGAATGGAAGTCTCAGACGACAACCGAGAGCCCAGTTTTGACCTGACTCATTAGAGGTTGACCGTGCACGAGTATTTCTGTTTTAATAGTGGGATGCAATGGTAGTTATACAGGTAGTGTGATCTGTGCTATGCCACATATGTATGTATACATTCTACGATCACTTCCTTACAATCATGATTACTAAAATGATAAACTACAACACTTGTCAGTTCACTCTATACTTCTCATTATACGATACACTTTTTACGTGCTATAATTGTTAATATTGGACTAATTTTCCCATCAAAATATGCTATCATTTGGTTGTTTACATAGTATGAATGGAATAAAATAGTTAGACCACAGCAATTATCACTAGATAAAAACCCTCTCCGGGCTGGAGCGATAATTCTTCAAACCAATGGTATAATTATTGTATATACATTACATAATAGTTGAACCATGCGTTTGAGGAATTATCGCTGATAACCAACCCGATCCTGAGGAGGAAGCCCTAGGGAGAGGGCGACTATCTATAATAATTCCAAAAGTTGCCACCGTGGTTAAACTATTTTGTACCATAGTTACGATTGCAAATATTTAAAAAGATGACAGAATATTGTTGTTTTGAGGGGAAAGTAGTTTGATGCCCGGCTATTCCATAAATCTCTGTAATACAAACTCTAGCAGAGCCCTGGATCACACCACCCAGCCCCTTCTTGCGCAAAATCAAAAATAAATTTAAAAAAAACTTAGATTGCATTATTAAATATCAGTTCCACTAACCATTTCATTTTGCCTATTCCTGCTGAAAGGTATCTTGAAAAATCTCGATCAGTATTCTATGCAAACAAACAGAAGCAAGTATGAAAAAGTATGTGTATATACAACTTCCATTTGGATTGATGGATTATAAAGGATAAGAAACCATTCCGAATCGGATAACTGAAGTTGGAAATGTATACGGACTTAATATTGAAAAAATTAAGAATTTCTTTAGTGAATATAATTCAGGAAATAAAATAAAACCGGTAAATCTAACAAAAGATCACTGGATAACTGAAAATGAAATAAATGAAGTTTTCGATATTTTGAATCACCAGTATAAAGATGTCATGTGTGTAGTATGCACTCCAGATAAATACGTCAATGATTTCTTGACAGGCAAATGCAAAGCGTTCAGTAATGGAAAAGTTATTTTAGCTCTTAATGTTGGGCAGAATAATAAGAGTAAGTAAGTCAGTTTTTATTGCTGATGGAGTCAAAAAAGGTAATCATTGGATGCTGTTTGCATTTGATACTGCAAACAAAAATGGCATATTATGGTGATTCGCTGAACTGGAACATTCCAACGAACTTGACAGACATGGTTGGACCATTATTACTTAAATTAGGAATACAGCTGGAGTTATATAATATCACACCCATGCAATCTATTGGAACAAAGAAATAAAAAAAGTGAATTTATTTTATCCCAACCAAACTTGTTCTAATGTATGTGGTGTAATTGTGATTTGTGTGGCAGCAGTAATGTGCTGTAATTGGAATACTTGGGACAGCTGGAAAGAAAAGACACCTCCCCTGTGTTTAGCCAGCCCTCTGCACATAGTGCTCAGTTGAGACTTAATGTTATCTCTTGGATTATTGAAAAAATAAATATCTCTTTAATAATCCAAGATTTCAAACCGACTCCAGATGTACTGCCCATACCAAATAACCATATATATGTAACAGAAAAAGATAGCGAGAGCGAAAGTATAGAGGATGTGAGTGCTAACAATACTTACGTAGCAGCAATGCTACCTAGTAATTACACATACAAGTTTATGGACGTATGTAGAATACTGTGATACACACACCCATAACTTAAGGCCTACAATTTGGTTCAGGTTTTTGAATTTATTACTGTAACATTTGAAATGTACTATGAGCATAGATTACTGTCAGTATCATATAATAGGATGGATAGATACATTTCACTTCGTCACAAGGACTGGGAGCGTACCAGGTCAATGATAAAGACATAACCAAACATGATCAAAATAATGCATCATACATACATAGTTAAGAGTAAGCATGGCGACCGAGAATATATAGTAGACACTGAGAAATGGACATGTACATGTAGTGTTGGAATCACTGGCTTTCCTAGAGGCGAGCCTTGCAGACATCAACATGCTGTAGCTAATAAATATAAAATGAACTCGCCCAATCTAATTCCTTTCAACTCTCTAGTGGCAGGTATTTGTATGCTGTGATAGCTTTAGGATCGGCAGGGTTTCATACAGGATTTTTTGCTGGGGGGGGATAATTTTTTTTTTTCAACAACCACTTGACTACCATCCAAAAGTTTATTGGCGAGCGAGCGAACTTTTTTTAGCCGTTTCTTTCTTTCCGCAGCACGGAGGAACATTCTAAACAGTAGATAAGGCTCTACAGAATATGTACTTACAGATTTTAATGTCAATCGGAGTTACTCTAATGTTTTTTCCCGGCCGTACGTACAGGTGCGTTTGCTTGAAAATTTTCTACTACCGTTGGCATTTCTGCTTGTAAACAAGTTGCTGGAAAGCCAATTCTTTTACCATATTCTACATTGTGGGGGTAGCTCGCTCGCCCATTGCGCGGTTGGAGCGCACCGCTAGTATATATAACACTTGTTGCACTAGTGAGAGTTCAATATGTGGGAGGTGAAAAAAGAATTGTGACAGTAAAATATCCTTCCCATGTAAAACAACAGTAATATAACAATTCATTGTATTCCAGATGTTTGTACTCAACAAGGTACTATCAGGAGTACAATATTTTTTAAATGAATTCATTGAATAAATAAATTAAAATAAAATAAATAAATAATTATGAAATAATAATGAAATAATAATAATAATAAGTAAATTAACTGATAAATATTCATGTGCTATATTTCTTCATCATAACATGATCTCAAGTAGACTTCAAACAACCATCCTTGCTCTTTATGACATATTTTATACCAAAATAGCTAGCTGGATAACAAAATAGCTAGCTGGATAACAAGCATTAGGAAAGGTGTGGGCTATTTTTAAATAGTGCCATCCCCATGTATTGGCAGCTGCTTTGGTAGTTCACTCTGAAAAATCTTGCACCATGCAGCATGCATGGACTAAGAAAGTATTTGGGGAAAGGAAAAACTGTCTGAATCAGAGAGCGGCGGTGCTAATTTGGTTGTCTCTGACCCAGGTCCAAGCCAAAGCACGGAACAACCATGTGAAGTGTGTATCACTCCTAAAGGTATATCTGAAGCGGTTGAACCTCTTACAGAAGAAGCTCAATCTTCTTCTGAAGAACTTGAGCATCTTCCAGAAGAAATTCAACCTCCTGCAAAGAAGAGAAAGTGTTTATCTTCATCTGATAAAAAACAACAGTACATTTCCAGACTCTCCTTCAGAACAGAATGGCAGAGCAAATATCCAGGGGTGACTTGTACTGACTCTAATAAAGGGATGTTCTGTTCTCTTTGCCAGAAATGGGGGAAACCTCCCGCTGGATCGAGAGGTGCATGGACAACCAGAGGAATTACAAAGTGGAAACATGCAACTGAGGTTCTGAAGTCACATTCTGAATCCCAGTGGCATAAAGATGCAGCTATTACAGCTAATATGGCTAAACAGACTGAGCTTGGAGAATCTGTTCTAGAGCTTTATAATACAGCTGCTGCAAAAGAACGTGAAGAGAAAAGGAAAAGAAACCGAGAAATTTTGTTGAAGCTTATGAGATCAGTTTATTTCATGATTAAGAATAAACTTCCACATACCACACTATATTCCAATCTAATTGAGCTTCAGGTCCTTAATGGTGACAAAATACTGGAAGAGCATATCAACCAAACCCAGCTAATGCCCAATACACATCAAAGTTCAGTGCTAATATGCTGCTTGAAGCTTTGGACACGTGGCTCGAACGGAAACTATTTTTGAGTTTGAAATCAAGTCCTTATTTTTCCATTATGGCAGATGAATGCCAAGATATTTCTTCACAGGAGGAACTGTCCATCTGTTGCCGGTGGCTGGTTAATGGCTGCCCACAAGAATGTTTCATGTCGATTCTCCACGTGAAATCAGTGGATGCCGCTACTATCACTGATGCTCTTCTGACATTTTTGAGAGACAACGACCTTGACTTTTCCAAATTAGTTGGACAGGGCTATGATGGAGCCTTGGTTTTCTCTGGACATGTAAATGGGGTGCAAAAGAGGTTACGATTGCATTCTTGCCATGCCATTTACATTCACTGTGCATGTCACAGACTGCAGCTGGCATCACTCCAGGCTGCTGATGCAGTTACTTCAGTGAAGAAAGTATTTGGTGCAATGAGTAATCTGTGGAAATTATTTCATTACTCGCCAAAAAAAACTGAAACTCTAGTAGCTGTTCAGGCTGCACTCAACCTCCCTGAATTGAAAGTGGTGAAACCTAGTGACACTAGGTGGCTATCACATGAGAGGTGTATACGAGCTATTCGCAAAGAATTGCCTGCCATCATAACTTTGTACCAGCTTTATGAAAATTCTGGGGATGCAGAAGCGTATGGTCTTGCATTAATCTTCAGTTCCTTTTTCTGGAGTGGCCACTGTCATTCTTTTGTCAGAAGTACTGGACTTGCTGGCTCGACTCAACTGCTTTATGCAGCGAAGAGCAGCTGACTTCAGCGCTTTACAAAGAATGATAGAAAATGTAACAAAAGAATTGAAGCTTCTAAAATGAAGTGGGGCTGAATGGTGTTCTGAGGTGACATCTGTAGTGGAAAATTTGGAAAATCAGTATGAAATCCCAGTAGGACATCTGCGAACCAGAAAGGGAAGTGCTATGGCTTATGATTCTGTGGAAGAATTTCGAGCTAATGTTGCTGTTCCTTACCTGGATGTATTGTTAGATAATATTGAAAGTCGATTTTCTGATGATGTTGTGAAGCTTCTAGTGTCATCCTCAGTCTTCAATCCAGCTTTACTACCTAGAGACGAAGCTCTCCTGGCTGAATATGGCACCACAGAGATAGAATCACTGGCTCAATTCTATGGAAGTGAAGCTGAAGTGATTTATGATGGAGTGACTCACAAATCACCATCCTTAGTGGATAAAAAAAAAGGTGATTGCAGAATAGCGCATCTTCAAGAGGGTATTGTTGCAAGAAACTAAGATCTTCATGGAGAAAAATAAGCTTAGCAAGGCACCATCTTTGCAGGAGATCAAAGTTTCAATAGAATCTTCAGAAGCTTACGCTGGAATTTTTCCTGAAATGTTTTAACTACTGAACATTATACTTGCACTTCCAGTAGGAACTGCAAATGTGGAAAGATCTTTCAGCCACATGAAGCAGATCAAAACTAGACTGCGTAACAGAATCAATGAACAGAATTTAATCCATACTATGAGAATTGCAATTGAAGGACCAGAACTTCCACATGTTGACTTCAACGAAGTACTAGAGATTTTTAAATCAAAGAATAGGCGAATGATCTTATAAAATCATTGATTTATGTGATGACTTTCCTGGGGGGGGGGGGGGGGGGGGGGGGGGGGAAATACTTTTTTCTGGGGGGGGAAAATTCCAGGGCGCCCCCCCCCCTCTGTATGAAACCCTGATCGGATAAAGCAGGAACACCAGCATTTTAAGAAAATTTTAAAGATAATACAGAAATAATGGACTCTACAAGTACATCTATAGATAACACGGAAACACTTGAGCCAGATTTTCCTTCTTCATCCAGCAATACTGACAGTGATAACTCTGCCGAAGATAATTTAGATTATTTAATTAATATACTGGAGAAAGACAGCAGTAAAAAGATAACCTTGTGCAAACTGTGTCACAGCTGTGTTATTCCTTCACGGAAGATGTATGCAAGCGAATAAAACAAATGGACACGCAATATTTGCACGGGTTAAAAAAGTTTTTTACTATTTATTTAGATACCATCTCTAGTACTGAGCCAGAATTATCGGCAACACCTAAACTGAGAAGTTTATTTACCTACTTAAAAAAAAAAAAATGAAGTCAGTGCAGTAGCTGGCCGAAGAATTAACGTCCAACCAACAGCAGTTTCCCGTCATCAAGAAGGAGCACCACGAGGTAATAAAATGGCAATGAGTGGAAGGCCAGTTAAACAACCACATCCAGAATCAGATTGTGCTGTACAAAAAAAGCGTGGCAAAAAAGAGCACGTAAAACGCAAACATGATCTGCGAAAGAACGAATTAAATAATCAGGCCAATCAATTCAAGCACGGTATTGGTCACTAGCCACTAACACATACTACATGTTTAAAGTCATCAGCTACAGTGGATCATATTAGTAATAATCATCATCAATCCATCAACTCATAACCTCTATTGTGTTTGTTGTTGTAGTTTTTGTTTCTTTGGCAGTATGTACTACATTTTTTTGTACAACTTAATACTTTTAACTTTCTGCTCCTTCCATTCCCTAATTAATTTCGATTGTTGAAATTGACGACCTTAGTAATGCTTAAAAAAGTTAGCTTTTTATTTTTATATTATTGTGGTGATCTGACATTTACACTTTTTTCCTATGATATCATTTCCATTGGGCATTACCAGACCATAAATACAGGCCTTATATTGAATAATAATATTTAAAAAAATACATACTGAGAAGTCTCATTGCTCAACCATGATGTCTTCGAGTGTAAACTGTGGACTAGCTTGAAGTAAAAATGCCAGTTACTGTTGTTAAAAGGTTTATCAATTGCTTCATTAATGTTTTGTGAACATTTTCAGTGATATTTGAAGTCAATATCTAAAAGGTAGCGTTTATGTATTTTTTCTAACCATGTTTTTTTTTCTTGCCGACAAAGGCATAAAGCTAACAGTATTACGTCTGGTCAAAGCTTCCAGGACTAAAACATATTTAAATGCTTGCATATAAAAATCAAACTTTTAATATCTATATTTTTATTATGCGTTTTAAAATTTGGAAAACATGGTGAAATCTGATGATCAGATTACACTTAAAGTGGGGAAGTACCTCCCCCCCCCCACACACACATACACTATATGAAACCCTACTAATGTGGCCATGAGTGTGTACTGAGAGAAAATTTATTCCACAGAGTGCACATTAAAAGCGCAACTGCAGAGTTGGCAAATAATTGCCAACTCTGTGTAATTGTTAGAACACCTGACATATCATGGAGGGGGGAGAGGGGCAAAAAAATCTACTAGGGCACAATCTGAGAACATTAACCTCTGAAACTTATTAGTACGAGAAATAGCACGGGTAACCATGCTATTTGGGATTAATAGCACAAGTAACACGATTGAAATAGCACAAGGTGAAGCCAAGTGCTATTTCAATTGCTTTACGAGTGCTATTGATCCCTAATAGCACGAGGTGAAGCCAAGTGCTATTTCAATTGCTTTACGAGTGCTATTGATCCCTAATATCCCTAATAGCTCAGGTTACCCATGCTATCACTTGCTAATAGCGAATAAGCGATTTGCCCTTAAACTACAGGACCGTGAACTCGATATCAGATACAGGCCTGGCAAGACTAATGGCAACGCTGACGGACTTAGTCGTCAGGACTGGGATGAAGATGAGCTCGATTTTGAGTCAGAGGTCGTCCTGGGTTATCAGACTTCACCTACAGGCGAAGTCTTAGCCGGGGGAGATGTGGGGCCTCCCTCCTGTGAGAGGAAAAAGTAAAGAAGATCAGGAAGAAAGAAGATTATTATTTTTGTGTCATGTCATTTGTTGAGTTTTGTGTCATTGTATATTCCCGCTATGGTAAAGGGTCGATCACAGTTGGGCCTGTCTGCTCATGCGCGGTGGACTCAATGTTGAACATATTATGTGCGTGTGTCTCGTGTTTGCTCAGTCTGTCTTATTTTATTTTGTGCTAGCTGTGTCCCTGACCAGTGCATAGATTTTTAATTAAACGAACTTAAAAGTGCAATTGAGAGCCTAGGCGTACCTGCGGGATATCAGTCACGCTACGGACTCTGGTGGCTACTACCGACGGGATTCAATCGACTAATACTTCGTTTACGGTTGATTGCAGTTCCGTCCCCCACACTAAGCAAGTAATAGCACGGGTAACCTGTGCTATTGAACCCGAATAGCACGGTTACCCGTGCTATTACTTTTACATAATAAAAGAAAATTTGACTTTTATTTCTTTGCAATTGTCAGCCATTCTACCAGCAGAAATTAATTGAAAGCAAAAAAAAAAAAAAAGTAAATAAAGCAAAAAGTATATCATATGTTTTATTCTGGTAGAGAACACGCCAAGACCATCAGATACACAATGTCCACATGACAAAGAATGTACAATAAAAAAAAATTATTAGCTCTAATCACCCCGTACTTACCTAAGAGCTAGAAAGGAATATTGTAATGTCCACACCAGATCTTGTCCGAGTAAACCATATTGAAGCCTTACGAGTTCACACCTACAGGGATATTATTACGTAATACAGATGTAGTTTATCTTTAATTGAAATAATGATGGCAATTCATTATGAATACAACATGCAATTATCATAATTTTTTTTCAAAATCCTATTTCAAACACAATAAAATGACATGGCAATATTAATATATTTAGCTGGTGTAATAGTACATTTTTACTGTGTTAACCTGAAGAGCATCCATCTCAGTAGTCCCGCAAATAGATAATTCAGATCTATATTTTTTGCTTGCCAAGTAACACAAAGTGAAGTACAGCATTGATTGTTGGCAAATGTGATGTTGTCACAACAGAATATGAATAGCAGCTGTCTAACTAGCATTCACAATGGAGAACAAACAGAAAATTAGCAATTTTGTACAGATTTTAATAGCCAAATTAGAATAATAAACCATGGAAGACCCAGAGGGATTTAACTGCAATCTGTCACCTTGAGTTTTATTTTTTTTACCGTTTAACTAAAAACACAGGAGACCTCTGAATTGCAATAATCAACCCCCACATTCTGCTGAACAGTTGGTAAACATCTAATAGCTATGTATTAATGGTGTGATCCAGTCGCGCATAGTGACAAGCAAGCTAACTCAGCTAATTAAATACGGAATAAGTCGTCTATTCATTGAGCCCAAGGCATGAGTTTAGTCTCATGACAACACTTTACCGTCTATAAACACAAAACCTATTTTAGTTGCGCTATAAAGATACAAACATCTGATATTTGATAATGCCCTCCACTACTACTAAACTCCAATGTTTACTGGTAGCAGGACTACCATTAGCGGAAAATATTTAAATTAAGCACATACACGGTTGAATGCAAAATGCAATATGGGAGCGGACTGAGAAAAGATAGCAAGCATACAATCTGGTAAGCCTTACAGATATCTTCAAATACTGATTTCTTTCTCAAAGCTTATGTTATTGCTGAAAATGTTTTGAGCAAGTTTAATGAAATATGTCGTTAGAAGCCCCACCCCTTCACATATAGAAGAAGCAATGTACCACACACACGTATATATGCCTTCGGCTAGACCCGAGAGTGTCTCACTCACTTCCCTTGCCCAACAATACACAATATTTTGAAGGTACTTATTTTCTTAAGAGTTTGGACCCTCTCCTGTTTAGCCTATGGGAATCTTAGAACATAGCTGGTGTAGCTTTTGTATTGTGACTGAGGGACTCTAAATCCCTTAAGTCCTTCAGGGAGGGCTTCTATTATGTAGATGCCCTCGCTCTCAGGGCATAGGGCATCTACATATAGATGCCCTCGCTCTCAGGGCATTAATTTTTTTTTTTTTAGAACTACTTGGCTTAGTTGTAATTGAT